>Ga0163144_10012694_pt1 | contig 17657 bp, 13 predicted proteins | sample OliLak19BULKMAT1_FD_123175 | JGI IMG/M metagenome (GOLD analysis project Ga0163144, IMG submission 123175) | Freshwater microbial mat bacterial communities from Lake Vanda, McMurdo Dry Valleys, Antarctica - Oligotrophic Lake LV.19.BULKMAT1 | ecosystem: Environmental > Aquatic > Freshwater >...
AAAAGTAAGCCGGACAGGAGGGCGGCCTTGCGGCTCGCTCCGCTCACCTCCACGCCGCCCTCCTCCCCAATGTGTCACCCATCATGTGAGAACGTTTGTAACGCATCAGGTGAGCACGCCCAGTGACGCGCCCTACCGGTCTTGATCTTCTTCGAGGCCTTCGTAGATGAACCGGCTTACGACGCGAGGATCTTCGTCAAGCGGTCGTTGAGGTCTTTGAGGCCTTCCGGAGTTCCGCCGCCGCCCTGCTCGGTGATCGCCCAACTGGAGTAACCGGTCGCATCCAACGCCTTCATGATGGCCGGCCAGTTGTTCGCGCCCTCGAGGAACTTTGCCGCGAATCCCCGGCCCCGGTCGCCGTGCTTCATGGCGAGGTCCCGGCTGAATTCCTTGATGTGCAGACGCGAGATGCGTTTGCCCAGCTTGTTGATCCAAGCCACCGGGTCGCCATACCAGATGATGTTGCCGACGTCGAAATGCCACTTCACCCACGGGCTGTTGATCGCGTCGACATAACGGACGGCCTCGTCTTCCTTGATGATGAAATCGTTCCAGACGTTCTCGATGGCAATGACGACGCCGAGCTCCTGCGCGAGCGGCAGGGCCTTGTTGATCTCGGCGATGGACCGGTCCCAGCACTGCTCGTAGCTCACACCGTCGCGCGCCACCCCGGGGACCAGCAGGACGGAAGTCGCGCCATAGGCTTTGGCGTCGCGGATCGACTGCTTCAAACCCTCCAACCCCTTCGCACGCGTCACTTCGCTCGGATGGGACAGCGTCAGCCCCCAATGGGTGGAACAGCACACGCTCGCCGCCTTCAGCCCGGTGGCTTCCAACGCGGCGATGACCTCCTTCTGGTCCATGTGGCTGTTCGGTTCCACGCCCTCGAAGCCCGCCTCCTTCACGTGCTTCATCTTCTCCATCACCGAACCCTTCACGCCGACGGTGCCCCACATGATGGCCTTGCCGATGGCGCGGGGTTTCGCGGCCTCGGCGGCGAGCGACAGGCCGGGATTGATGACGCTGGCCGCGGCGAGGGCGGCTCCGGTGGCGAGGAAATGGCGGCGGTTCATGGTGGGATTGGTCTTGGAGTATCCGGCCGAAGCCTCGGAGTCCAGCACGGCGAGGCGTGGGATGCCCGGCCGGCGGAAACTCCCCGGTTGTCCGGTGGCGGACCCGCCTCCATATTGCGCGGACTTGCCATGACTGGATGGAAATTGATTCGGAACAGCCTGCGGTTTCACTGGCGCTCGCATCTGGGAACAGTCCTCGGAGCCGCCATTGGCTCGGCCGTGCTCATCGGCGCGCTGATCGTCGGTGATTCGGTGCGGGAAACGCTGAAGGCGAAGGCGGTGGAGCGGACAGGCGGGAACGAGTTTCTCCTTTCCACGGGTGATCGACTGTTCCCTGCGTCGTTGGCGGAGAGGCTGGCGCGCAACATCACAAGCGGCCATTCGGCGATTTTTAGAACCAACGCCGGTTTGGGCGTGACCGTTTCGAAGGAACTGCTGCACAACCACACTCTCGGTAGAAATGCGGCACTCCTTTTGCCGGGTGTCGTGTCTCGTCAGGACGGCTCCGCTCGCGCGAATCGCGTCCAGGTCCTGGTGGGGGCGGAAGACACGCTTCAAACCGAGATCTCCTCCCGGCTCAACCAAGGACGTGATCCCGGCACGGCGATCCAGACAAACCTCCCTGTAGAATCCGTCTTCCTAAACCGTGCTCTGGCCCGACATCTCGGGGCCTCGGCAGGCGACACGGTCATTGTTCGTTTTCCCAAGCCTGCGTCCTTCTCGAAGGAAGCCGTTGGCGCCCCAAAAGAAGATCAAACTATCGTTCTTCGGGTTAGGGTCGGCGGTGTTCTTTCGGGCGTCCCATCGGAGAATTTTTCGCCATCCAGCGGTGTTGGGGAGCCGATGAACGCTTTCCTAACTTGGTCACGCGCGCTCGAAAAAGAAGGCCTGAGTCCTTACCGCACCACGCCGGAAAGCCTCAGCTCGCCGGCGAACCTCATGACCATTCCCTGGGTGTTCCAAGAACAGGAGCAAACCGAAGGATGGCTCCACAAAAAAGAGCAGGACATCCGGACGCGGTTCAACTGGGAGCCAGCGGCGATACAAGCCCGGCTCACTTCAAACATCTCCACCCAGATGTTCGCACTCAATGAGGCGCTCACCAATGTTTGGACCATTGCTGATTTCCAGGCTGTCCTCACCAACAGCGCAGGGCCGCTGTCATTTGTCGAACTGAAGACTCCGCGCATCTTCCTCGACCCGCCCGTTGTCGCCGCTGCATCTGCAACGAATCGGGCATCCGGCATCAGGAATCCGCCATCGGCCCCGGTCCCCATCCTCACCTACATGGTGAACCTGCTCACCTCGGGCACGAACCAGACGCCCTATTCCATGGTCACCGCCATCGGTGCACCCTACACGCCCGCCGACATGAAAAACGACGAGATCGTCGTGAACCAATGGCTGGCCGACGACCTGCACGTGACATCGGGCGAAGCCGTGGACGTGCGCTACTTCGTGGCTGATTCCGGCAGCCAGTTGATCGAACGCACCAACACCTTCCGCGTCCGCAGCATCGTTCCGCTCGCCGGCATCCACGGGGACCGCACGCTCATGCCCGACTTCCCCGGCGTGGCCAAGGCCGAGAGCACGAAGGAGTGGGACGCCGGCTTCCCGCTCACGCACAAGATCCGCGACAAGGACGAGACCTACTGGAACCAGCACAAGGGCACGCCCAAGGCCTTCGTCACGCTCGCCGCCGGCCAGCAGATGTGGTCGAACCGCTGGGGCAACCTCACCTCCATCCGCTGGGTCCTGGCGGACGGCCAGTCCCTCGGTCTCGCGCGTGAAGCCATCGAGAAGGGCATTCTCGCCAACTTGAACCCGGCCGACGTGGGCCTGCGGTTCGAGCCGGTCCGCGAACAGGCGCTCAAGGGCGCGAGCGAAGGCCAGGACTTCGGCGGACTCTTCATCGGCTTCAGCTTCTTCCTCATCGCCGCCGCGCTGATCCTCATGTCGATGCTGTTCCAGTTCGGCCTCGAACAGCGCGCGACGGAGATCGGCACGCTGCTGGCGCTGGGCTTCAAGCCCGGCAAGGTCCGCCGGCTCCTGCTAGGCGAAGGCGTGGCGCTGGCGTTCGTCGGCGGAATCATCGGTGTGGTCGGCGGCATCCTCTACGCGAAGGCCATGATCGCCGGATTGAACTCGGTGTGGAGTGAGGCCATCGGCGGCGCGTCCATGGGTTTCTACATCACGCCGCAGACGCTCGTGACCGGTCTGTTCGCGGGCGTCGCCGTGGCGACGATCACTCTCTGGCTCGCGCTGCGGAAGCAGGCCAAACGTCCCGCCCGCGAACTGCTGGCCGAAGGCGGCGTAGTAGAGGATTTCAAGGCCGGACAGGCTTCCAGCCTGTCCGGGGCAGGCAAGATGCCCGCCCTACCTTGGCTCGCTTTCGTCTTCATCGTCCTCGCACTGGCCACGGTGGGAACGGCCTTCGGTCTGCCGGACAAGCAGGCGCAGGGCGGGGCGTTTTTTGGCGGCGGCAGTTTCCTGCTCATCGGTGGACTCTTGCTCGCGAGCTGGTGGATGAAGCGGAAGGTAGGGCGGGCTTCCAGCCTGCCCAGAGGGGACAGGCATGATGCCTGTCCTACCTTGGCCGATCTCGCCACGCGCGCCATCGCCCGCCGTCGCAAACGTTCCCTCGCCACCATCGCGCTGCTGGCCTCCGGCAGTTTCCTAATCGTGGCCGTGGGCGCGAACCGGCTCGACGCCAACCTCGATTCGACCAAACGCAGCGCCGGGACCGGCGGCTTCGCCTTCATCGGCGAAAGTTCATTGCCCATCGTCGATGATCCGAACACGCCGCGCGGCCGGGAGAATCTCAACTTGCCGGAGACTCCGTTGGCCGGTGTGTCCTATGTGCCCATGCGTGTGAAAGACGGCGATGAAGCCAGTTGCCTGAACCTCAGCCGCGCCCAACGGCCACGCCTGCTTGGCGTGAACCCGGATCTGCTGGCGCAACGCGGGGCGTTCACGTTTACTGGATTGGCGGACAAGTCCATGTCAGCTACTCCGTGGAAGGCACTCGCCAGCGGTGAGTTTTATCCCTCGACCGGCAAGCCGTTGGCTCCTGATGAAATCGCGGCCATCGGCGACGCCAATTCCATCCAGTGGGCCATGGGCAAGAACATCGGCGACACCCTCGACTACGTGGACGAACGCGGGCAGCCCTTCAAGGTCCGCATCGTCGGCGCCGTGGCCAACTCCATCCTCCAGGGCCAGCTCTTGATCGACGAAGCCGCCTTCAAGGCCCGGTTCCCGTCCATCGCCGGATATCGAATGTTCCTCGTCGACGCGCCGTCGAATACTTCCAGCAACGTTTCCGCCGCCTTGTCCCGCTCGTTGCAGGACTTCGGCCTGGAGCTGACGCCGACCGCGACGCGTTTGGCGCAATTCAACGCCGTGCAAAACACGTATCTGGGAACCTTTCAGATCCTCGGCGGGCTCGGTCTGCTGCTGGGCAGCGCCGGCCTCGGCGTGGTCGTCCTGAGGAATGTGCTGGAGCGGCGGGGCGAATTGGCGGTCATGCAGGCCGTCGGCTTCAGCCGCCGCAAGCTGCGCGGATTGGTGCTGCGCGAGCACATGACGCTGCTCTGGGCCGGGCTGGTGCTGGGCATCGTGGCGGCGTTCATCGCCGTGCTTCCGGCGCTGCGGCCCGGGTCGGACATGCCGTGGGGTTCATTGGCGGTGACGTTGGCGGCGATCGCGGCGAACGGCCTGCTCTGGACCTGGCTGGCGACGCGCTTCGCCATGCGCGGGCAGCTGATGGAAGCGCTGCGGAACCAGTGAACGGTTTGCCCACAGATGAACGCGGATGAACACAGATCAGAGACCGGCCGGACAACCGTTTTGAACCACGGCCGTGCTGCCGCTCCGTCGTCGCAAGAACTCACCTCACGGCGGGTCGCCCCATCTGTGTTGATCTGTGTCGATCCGTGGTTACCTACCCTTGATTTTCTTTAACTTGAAGACTCACCCGATGAACAAACTGACTTTGATTGGAGCGACGATGCTGACGGCCGCGATGCAGTGCGTGGCGGCGGAGAAGACGCTGTTTAAGACCGACTTCTCGGACGGTGAGATCGGGAAGGTGCCGGAGACCTTGATGATCCTCGACGGCGGTTTCGGCGTCGCGGACGCGGGCGGCGGCAACAAGGTGCTCGAACTGCCCGGCGCGCCGCTCGACACCTTCGGCGCTCTCTTCGGTCCGGCTGGCACGACCAACATGGCCGTGTCCGCCAAGATCCACGGCACGATCAAGGGGCGGCGCGGACCGACCTTCGGCGTCGGGCTCAACGGCGTGGCCGGGCACAAACTGATGGTCGCGCCGATGAAGAAGGCGCTCGAGATCCGGAAGGAAGACTCGGTCGTGGCTACGGTCCCCTTCGACTGGAAGTCGGATTCGTGGACTTCCCTGAAGCTTCAGCTCACGGAAGTAAAACCGGGAACTTGGAAGCTCGAAGGCAAGGCATGGAGCGGAGCCGATGAGCCGAAGGCCTGGCAGATCAGCACCGAGACGACGACGGCGCCGTCGTCCGGCAAGGCTTCGGTCTGGGGCAATCCCTTCGCGGGAACGCCGATCCAATTCGACGACGTGGTCGTGTCGGAGGTGAAGTGATTGCCGGACCACACAGCGGGTTTTCCGGCGGACATGGCGCTTCCGCAGGTAGGGCAAAGGCTCCCTCCGAGCCGCCTCATGGCGCCCCTGAAAACAATCCGGCCTCGGCGGCATCGCCAATGGGCTTGCCACGGGGATCATTTCCGAACAGAGCCCGCTTCAAGGCGGCTCGGCCGGAGCCTTCGCCCTACCTGGTCACGGCTTTGTCGAGCGGTTTGATAGTCTTGTTCGTAGCCGAGGTTCAGTCGGCTTCAACCGCTGAGCCTCCCGTCTCCGCACGCCTCGAAATTCCCGCTGCCGAGACGCATGTGATCGGTGATCCGATCCCTCTCTTTTGGCATTTCACCAATGGCACACCGAGTCCGCTGGCCTTCACTTGGGAAGCCTGTTGCCGGTTGAACGGACGGTTGACGGTTCGTAAGGACGGCGCGGTGTTGCCGCCAATTCCGCCCGGCCCGAACTCGGCGCACCAGTTCGCCAAACCCGCGATCATCCGTGGCCAGTCGGAGCAGGCGTTCGAATCGCAGTTGGCCGACTGGGCGTTCCTCACAAACTCCGGCCGTTACGAGATCAGCGGCCGTTATATCGGCGTGCTGCCGGAACAGCAGCCGCCCGTGCCACGTTCCATCGCGCTGTGGCGCGGCGAAGTCTCGACCAAGCCGGAGACGGTGACGCTGGTTTCCGTGGCCGAGTATCTCGGGCAACGCGCCGACCGCGTGAAGCGCACCGGCATCGATGCCGCGGTCACCGGCCCGGAGCGACTGCCTGCCTTGGGTGAAATGCCGTTGATGATCGCCGTCACCAACGCGGGATCGGCGGTGGTGAACTTCCGTTGGCCGCTCGATGCGGATCTGTGGTTCGTCGATTCCGGCGGCATCCGCGTCCATCGCGCTCCGGTTAAACCCGTCGGCGACGACGAGGTGGTGACACTTCCTCCGGAGGGCGTTTGGAACCGGTCCTTCAACGTTGCGGCAGCCGATCTCGGTGGCGCGGCTTTCGGCGACTACAGGGTGTTCGTGGATTTGCCCGCGACGACCAACGGTCGTCCTCGCGTTGCATCGACGACGCACTCATTGCGGTGGTCGTTGGGGGTGCCGGAGGTCGCGACCCTTTTGAACGACGCGGCCCGTGGTTCCGGTGTCGGCGCGCGAAACGCACCGCTTCGTGTGCTCAGGCAATACCTCTCGCTCATCGAAACCACCCTGACCTCGATGAGCGGACCTGCGTTGAGCGCGAAGGCCGAGGACCTGCGGCAGCAGTTGGTGGCGGCCGCCAAGCTGCGTGATGTTCCGACGCGGTCAGGCCGAGTGGATTTGCGTATCAGGGTGATGCCGGGCCGTGAATGGCGGATCGATGAACCGGTCGTCGCGCGGGCTGTCGCTGGATCGCCTGCCGACCAGCTGCGGATCGTCATGGCCGCCCGACGGCACCTCGGTCTTGAAGTGGCCGCAAACCTCCAACCCGACGAATCGGCGACGGTCCGTGACATGGCGGCGGTGGCGTCCGGTCTCGGCCAGTTGACCGCGGACATGGCGACGGCTCCCCGTTTCATCGCGGACGCGCCGACAAACATGGTTCCGGGAAGCCTGACGATTCAAGCGATGGCAGTTCCGGCGAACCTTGTCGTGCGCCTGCAAAGGCAACCGGATGGTTCGGTCCGGGCTTCCTTGGCGAAGGCCTTGCCCGGTGTCGACCTGCTTAAACCGGAGAACCTGACGGACACGAAGTTCACCGTCATTTCCGACAAGTCCGACGTGTCCGCGCCAATCCGCGATGGGAGTGTATCCGCAGTGCAGGCGCTTGTTCTGGCTTCGGGCGATCTGGTTTGGTCGGAGGTGCGGGGCTGGATCGATCCGTTGCTCGGGCACGGGCTTCAGATCGACCTTTTGGTCCTCCCATGAACGCCGAGCCACTAGGTCTGGATCGAAAGCACTGATTTGGTTTCTCACCGTTGCACCATGTGACGCTTTGGTTAAGGTCTGGCGGCCTCTTGAGGCCTCAACATGGTTCGAAAGCTCTGCATCCTCATGACCGTCGCCGCCTCACTGACCGCCTGCCAGTCGCCCAACGATTCCGGGGGCGCGTCCTCCAAGCCCACGAAGCAGTTCGCCGACTTCAACGCCGCCGCGGCCAAGTTCAAGGACCGGCTGCTGCTCCCGGAGTTTGAGACCACGACCAACGCCGTCCTCGTGGCGGGCGACAAGGCGATCGCCGAGGGCAACGCCGCTCTCGACGCCATCGGGAGGCTCAAGCCCAGGGAGGTTACGCTGAAGAACACGGTCCTCGCCCTCGACGACATGTTTTGGCGCGCGGCTCTCACGGCGAACCGTCTGGGTTTGACCAAGGAGACCTCGCTCGACGCCGGCTTCCGCGACGCGGCCACCGAGGCGATCAAGAAGATGCAGGACTGGATGGTGGCGCTCGATTACCGGGAAGACGTGTATGCCGCCGTGAAGGCCTACGCGGATTCCAATCCGAAGCTCGAAGGCGAGCACAAGAAGCTCCTGGAGGAAACGCTCCGCACTTACCGCCGGGCCGGCCTGGCCCTCTCGAAGACGGATCGCGACGAGGTCGAGCGGCTCCGCAAGCTGATCGAACAGAAGAGCACTGATTTCCGGTCGAACATCACCAAGGCCAAGGCGCCGTTGAAGTTCACCAAAGCGGAGTTGGCCGGCGTGCCCGAATCGTTCCTCGCGCAGGACGGCATCAAGACCGGCCCGGACGAATACACCATCCTCGCCAACGTCACCCCGCAGTATTCCGTGGTGATGGAGAACGCGAAGTCCGAAGCGACGCGTCGCCGGGTGCTGGAGGTCCAATACAATCTGGCCAAGGAGGAGAACCTTCCGTTGATGACGGAGATCCTCCAGCTCCGCAAACAGGCCGCGCAGAAACTCGGCTACAAGTCGTGGGCCGATTACCAGATCGAGCCGAAGATGGCGAAGGACGGTGCGACCGCACTGAAGTTCCTCGAGGATCTCAAAGTCGGACTACAGCCCAAGCTCGACGGCGAGTTGAAGGAGTTCCAGGAGATCAAGGCCCGCGAAACCGGGGTGAAGGACGCGAAGGTCAACCTGTGGGACATCCGCTATTTCTCCAACCAGCTGCGGAAGGAGAAGTTCACCATCGATACCGAGGCTCTCCGCGTCTACTTCCCCTACGAGAAGGCCTTGTCGGGAATGTTCCGCGTCTACGAGACGCTCTTCTCGATCAAGCTTGAGGAGGTCATCGTGCCCAAGGCGTCGACGTGGTCGCCGGACGTCCAACTCTTCGTCGTGACGGACAGGTCCACCGGCGAACCGCTGGGCGCGCTCTACCTCGACATGTTTCCTCGGGATGGGAAATACAACCACTTCGCCCAGTTCGGCGTCGTGGATGGCAAACGCCTTCCGGACGGTTCCTACCAGCGGCCGACAGCAGCGTTGATCTGCAATTTCCCGCCGCCGCAGAAGGACAAACCCTCCCTGCTTTCGCATGACGACGTGGAGACGCTCTTCCACGAGTTCGGCCATGCCATGCACACGATCCTGACGCGTGCCGAGACGGTGCGTTTCTCGGGCACGGCCGTGCCGGCGGACTTCGTCGAGGCGCCGTCGCAGATGCTGGAGAACTGGGTCTACGAGAAGTCGGTCCTCGACACATTCGCCGCCGACTACCGCGATCCGTCGAAGAAGGTGCCCGGCGAAACTCTATCAAAGATGCGCGCGGCCAAACTGGCCACGATGGGCAACCACTACCGTCGGCAGATCTCGTTCGGTATGCTCGACCTGACGCTCCACGGTGAAAGCGTCCCGACGACCCCGAAGGAACTTCAGGAGACGAGCAACCGCATCCTGTCCGAATCCCATCTGCCGGTCCCGGAGAACTCGGCCTTCCTCGCCTACTTCGGCCATCTGGCCGGCGGTTATGACGCGGGCTACTACGGCTACGCGTGGGCCGACGCGATCTCGGCCGACATGGCGACGGTCTTCGAAAAATCCGCAAAAGGATTTTGGGACGAAGCCGCCGGCCGTCGCCTGCGCGACGACATCTACGCGCCGGGCGGTTCCCGGGACGTGACCGTTTCGATCGAGAAGTTCCTTGGACGCCCATTGTCGCAGAAGCCGTTCCTCAAGAGCATCGGCATCGACCACTGAGAATCCCCATCCGGCCGCAAACCAAACCGCTTTGACCATGACACGACTCCGTATCACGAGCCTGCTGACCATCGGGACGCTCGCCGCCGCGCTGCTCTTCACAGGCTGCGGGCAGAGTAAAAGCCAGGTCGACAGCGCGACCGAAAACCAGATCCTGCTCTACGGAAACAAGGCGGAACCGCAGGGGCTCGATCCCCACGTCGTCGAAGGCGTGGGCGAACACCAGATCATTGCGTCGTTGCTGGAGGGATTGGTCACCGAGGATCCGAAGACTCTGAGCCCGATCCCCGGCCAGGCGGAGAAGTGGGAAATGTCGCCGGACGGCAAGACCTATACCTTCCACATCCGCAAGAACGCGCTCTGGTCGAATGGCGATCCCGTGACCGCGCAGGATTTCGTCGACAGCTACATCCGCCTGCTCACGCCGTCGCTGGGGTCGCGTTATTCCTACATGCTCCACTGCATCGAGGGTGCGGCCGACTACAACACCGGGAAACTGAAGGACGCTGCCAAAGTAGGCGTGCGCGCGATCGACGCGAAGACCCTGGAGATCCGGCTCAACTGCCCGACGGCCTACCTGTTGGACATGATGGCGCAGCACTACACCTGGTGGCCGGTCCACATTCCCACGATCCGCAAGTCCGGCGACCCCTTCACGCCCGGCAACAACTGGACCCGCCCGGAGACGTTCGTCGGCAACGGTCCGTTCGTGCTCAAGGAATGGCGCCCGAACAATGTCCTGCGCGTCCGCAAGAGCACCAACTACTGGGACGCCTCGACTGTGCGGTTGAACGGCATCGACTTCCTCCCGATCGAAAGCGTCGACGGCGAGGAGCGCGCCTTCCGGGCCGGGCAGTTGCACCGGACGGAGGAGGTTCCCGCCGCGAAGATCGATGTCTACAAGAAGGAGAATTCAAACCTGCTCCGCATTGATCCGTATCTCGCGACCTACTTCTTCCGTTTCAACACCACGTTGCCCCAGTTGAAGGACAAGCGCGTGCGACAGGCTTTGACCATGGCCGTCGACCGCAAGGCCATCGTCGAGACCGTGACGCGCGGAGGACAGCAGCCGGCCTATGCCTTCACGCCGCCCGACACCAAGGGCTACACGTCGCGCGCCCAGGTGAAGTTCGACGTCGAAGGGGCGAAGAAGCTCCTCGCCGACGCCGGTTACGCCGATGGCAAGGGCCTGTCCGTCGAGATCCACTACAACACCTCCGAGAACCATCGGGCCATCGCCGAAGCCGTGCAGCAGATGTGGAAGAAGAACCTGGGCGTCGACGCGACGCTCCGGAACGAGGAATGGAAGGTCTACATGGCCACGCAGAACGCCACGAACTACGTCGTCAGCCGCGCGGGTTGGACCGGCGACTACCCGGATCCGTCGACCTTCCACGAAACCTTCCTCTCCAACAGCGGCAACAACCGCACCGGGTGGGACAACCCGGAGTATGACCGCCTCGTGAAGGAAGCCGCCTGCATGGTCGATGAAAAGGCGCGCTACGAGAACTTCCAGAAGGCCGAAGCCATCCTGCTGGACGAGCTTCCGCTGCTCCCGATCTACTACTACACGCGGGTGTTCCTCCTGCATCCATCGGTGAAGAACTGGCATCCGACCTTCCTCGACCACCATCCCTACAAACACGTTTACCTCGAAGCGCCGGCCAAGTAGGAATCTGGTCCGTCAGCCGAACACATGCTCCGCTTCATCACCTTTCGTCTCCTGCAGGCCATCCCGGTCGTGTTCATCGTGGCGGCCGCGACGTTCATCATGTGCCGGCAGATTCCGGGCGGCCCCTTCGACTCGGAGAAACCGCCGCCGCCGGAGATCAAGCGCCAGCTGGAAAGCTTCTACGGCCTTAACAAGCCGCTCGGCCAGCAGACGCTCGACTATCTCTGGAGCATCTGCCCCAAGAAGTTCATGCCGCACCGGCTCTTCCTCGATGCCAACAACGACGGCCGCGCCGACTTCGATTTGAAGGCCGCGTTCGGATCCGACTTCGGGCCCAGCTTCAAGTCGGTGCGTTCGGTCAACGAAACCATCGCCGACTCGTTCCCGGTCTCCTTCCAGCTTGGCGCAATGGCTCTGGCCATCGCGCTCCTTCTGGGGATTCCAGCGGGTGTGGCCGCTGCGCTGCGTCCCAATTCATGGGTCGACTATTTCGCCTCGGGCATCTCCATGCTCGGCGTCTGCGTGCCGACCTTCGTCATGGGCCCGATCCTCGTCCTCGTCTTCGCCTTGAACCTCCGGTGGTTCAACGCCTCGGGCTGGTTCGATTTCAAGGACCAGCTACTGCCCTCGCTCACGCTTGGAATCGCCTACGCCGCCTACGTCGCGCGGTTGACGCGTGGCGGAATGCTCGAAGTGCTGAACCAGGACTTCATCCGCACCGCTCGCTCGAAAGGCGCCAGCGAAGGCCGCGTCATCCTGAAGCACGCGCTGCGCGGCGGATTGCTGCCCGTGATCTCGTTCCTCGGACCGGCGGCGGCGGGCATCATCACCGGGTCGTTCGTGATTGAGACCATCTTCCAAGTGCCCGGGCTTGGCCGCCACTTCGTCACCTCGGCCTTCAATCGCGACTACTTCCTCATCACCGGCACCGTCGTCTTCTACGCCGCACTCGTCGTGCTGTTCAACCTGGCCGTCGACGTCGTGCAGGTCTGGCTGAATCCCAAGCTGAAGTTCGAATGAACACCCCGGCCGCCCCCATCCCCAACGCTCCGTTCGTTCCGGACACGGCTTTCGAGGAAGCCGAGCAAGGAACGTCGCTCTGGAAAGACGCCTGGGCGCGATTGCGGAAGAACAAGATGGCCGTCTTCGGCGCGGGCACCCTGGTCTTCATGGCGCTGTTCTGCCTGATCGGGCCGTTCATCTCGCCCTACACCTACGACGCGCAGGACCTGAACCAATACGCCAAACCACCCAGCGCCCAGCACTGGTTCGGCACCGACAAGCTCGGCCGCGACCAACTCACACGAATCATGTATGGCGGCCGCATCTCGCTGGCCGTCGGCATCTGCGCGACGATGGTTTCGCTCACCATCGGTGTTCTTTGGGGCGCGGTCGCCGGATACGCGGGCGGGAAGCTGGACACGGTGATGATGCGCATCGTGGACATCCTCTACGCGCTGCCCTTCACCATCTTCGTCATCCTCCTGATGGTCTTCTTCGGACGGAACATCATCCTGCTCTTCGCCGCCATCGGCGCGGTGGAATGGCTCACCATGGCGCGCATCGTCCGCGGTCAGGTGCAGTCCTTGCGGAAAATGGAGTTCATCGAAGCGGCCATCGCCCTCGGCCTCTCGCGCCGCCGGATCATTCTCCGCCACATGATCCCCAATGTGCTCGGACCCGTCATGGTCTACACCACGCTGACCATCCCGGCGGTCATGCTGCTGGAGGCGTTCCTCAGCTTCCTTGGTCTCGGCGTGCAGCCGCCCATGAGTTCGTGGGGCTCGATGATCAAGGACGGCGCCGAGGTCATGGAAGGGTTCTGGTGGATGCTCATCCTGCCCGGCCTGTTCCTCTCGTTGACGCTCTTCTCCCTCAACTTCCTCGGCGACGGCCTCCGCGACGCCCTCGATCCGAAAGCCTCGAAGGACTGATGCCCCTCCTCGAAGTCAAAAACCTCAAGACCTGGTTCCACACGCGCAACGGCGTGGTGCGGGCAGTGGATGACGTTTCATTCTCCATCGAGAAGGGCGAGACGCTCGGCATCGTCGGTGAATCCGGCTCCGGCAAATCCGTCACCTGCTACAGCATGATGAGGCTCATCCCGCAGCCGCCCGGCCGCATCGAAGGCGGCACCGCCATCTTCGACGGCACGGATCTGCTGAACTGTTCCAAGGCCCAGCTCGCCGCCATCCGCGGGCGCCGCGTGGCCATGATCTTCCAGGACCCGATGACGTCCCTGAATCCCTACATGCGGATCGAGGAACAGATCATCGAGCCACTTCTGATCCACCAGATGTGCGACAAGGCCGAAGCCCGGCGGCGCGCGTTGGAAGCGATGAAGAACGTCGGCATTCCCGAGCCCGAGACCCGCTTGCGGAGCTTCCCGCACGAATTCTCCGGCGGCATGAGGCAACGCGTCATGATCGCCATGGCGCTCATCACCAAGCCCGACCTTCTCATCGCCGACGAGCCGACCACCGCGCTCGACGTCACCGTGCAGGCGCAGATTCTGGAGCTCATCAAGAAGATGCAGCGCGAGCTGGGAACCGCCGTCATCTTCATCAGCCACGACTTGGGAACCGTCGCCGGTTTCTGCGACCGCGTGATGGTAATGTATGCCGGCAAGGTCGTGGAGACGGCCAAGACCGACGAGATCTTCTACCGTCCGCGCCATCCCTACACCCGCGCGTTGCAGAAGAGCCGTCCCGCCCTCCAGGCCAAGGGCGCCGAGCTCTACACCATCCCCGGCATGCCGCCCGACGTCTCCAAGCCAATCCAAGGCTGCGCCTTCAAGACCCGCTGCGAGTTCGCGCTGGAATCCTGCAAGCAGGCCCCGATGACCCTCGTCGAAACCGAACCCGGCCACGGCACGGCGTGCCCGAGGGTTTCCGGAGGAGAGTTGAAGCTATGAGCGCCTTCCTCGAACTCACCAAAGTCAAAGCGCTGTCGTCCGGATCTTGAGAACTGCGTCCGGCTGAAAGACACTGCCACCATGACGATCACTCTTCCCGCCAATCTGGAACGCTCGCTGACCGAGAAGTCGGCGCGGCTGAACCTTGCCGTGGGTCTCTTCTCCTCGGAGGAGCTGACGCTGGGGCAGGCGGCGGAGCTGACAGGCTTGCCGCAGGGCGAGTTCATGGAAGAGCTGGCCCGTCGCAAGATTCCGCTCCACTACGGCCTGGAGGAACTGGAGGACGATCTGAAAACCCTCGGTCTGCCCAAGGCCCGATGATCGTCGTCTCAGACACCACCGCGATCACCACGCTGATCAAAGCGGGCCGAGAAGGGCTTTTGGCCGACTTGTTCGGCGAGGTGCTTGTCCCGACCGCCGTTTTTCAAGAGCTGTTGAGGAGCCATCCGTCTTTGCCGGGATTTTTGCGCAAGGTGGAGATCACCGATGCTTCGAAGGCGGACTTGCTCGGGGCGCTTCTCGGGCGTGGAGAATCGGAGGCCATCGTGCTGGCTGAAGAATTGAAGGCAGACTTCCTCCTCATCGACGAACGCCGAGGACGCCGGATCGCCCATGAGAGGCGTCTCAAGATCATCGGTCTCTTGGGCGTTGTCCTGCTGGCCCGCGAACGTGGGTTGATCGCGGCGGTCAGGCCTCTTTTGGTCGAACTGCAAGCCAGGGGCGGAGCCTACATCGCGCCGGATCTCATCGAAGCCACCTGCCGGTCTGTCGGAGAATAATGCCATGAGCACCTTCCTCGAACTCACCAACGTCAAGACCCACTTCCCGGTCGAGCGGGGTGTGATCTTCAAGAAGCGCATCGGCGTGGTGAAGGCCGTCGACGGCGTGAACCTGACGCTCCGCCAGGGCGAGATCCTCGGCTTGGTCGGCGAATCCGGCTGCGGCAAGTCCACCCTCGGCCGCACCATTCTCCAACTGATCCCGGCTTCGGAAGGAACCGTCGTGCTGGCGGGCAAGAACCTTTCCGCGATCAAGGGTCGCCCGCTGCGCGCCGCGCGGTCGGACTTCCAAATGATTTTCCAGGACCCCTACGCGACGTTGAACCCGCGCATGACGGTCTACGACACGCTGGCCGAGGCCATCAAAACGCATAAGCCCATCGCCGACGGCGACATGCCCGAAGCGGTCAGCCGGCTGATGCAGAAGGTCGGTCTGGCCCCGCGCTTCATCAAAAAATATCCGCACGAATTCTCCGGCGGCCAACGCCAACGCATCGCCATCGCCCGCGCGCTCGCGGTGGAACCCAAGCTCATCGTGGCCGACGAACCGGTCTCGGCCCTCGACGTCTCCATCCAGGCCCAGATCATCAACCTGCTACATAAGCTCTCCCGCGAGCTGGGGCTGACTTTGATCTTCATCTCGCACGATCTCTCGGTGGTGAAACACATCTCCGACCGGATCGCCGTGATGTATCTCGGCCGCATCGTGGAGCTGGGCGAAGCCGCCGAAGTCTTCGACCGCCCGCTGCATCCCTACACCAAGGCACTGGTCAGCGCGGTGCACCTGCCCGATCCGGAGAAGGAGCGCGCCCGCCAACGCATCATCCTGCCCGGCGATCCGCCGTCGCCGATGAACCCGCCCAGCGGCTGCACCTTCCATCCGCGTTGCCCCTTCGCCATCGACGCCTGCAAGGCCTCCGCACCGCAGTTCGATTCGCTCGACGATGGAAAGCATTCCGCGACCTGCATCCGGTTGAGGGAGCTGAATCCCGTGTAGGCGGAGGAATGACGAAACCCGAAGGCCAAAGGGCTTCTCAATTCGACCGTGGGCGCAATCAATCAACCCTACAGTCGTAAACACTCGGTCCTCCGCATGTCTGGCTCCGGAGGAGCCACCTGTTCAGGGCGCTCCTACCAAGCTTGGGAGAGCTATTCTGCGACACGTTTCATCAACAGTTCGGCCCTACGGGGCTCGGGAAGAGGAGGAATTCGTCGTGGTCGGGTTGATGAAGGAGCTCGATCCTCTAACAGGGCGTCGCTCATCGGTAGGCATACTCGAGCCATCCAATGTTCCGGCCGCCTGCAAGGGCGAGCAGCATGGATAACACAGTTCCCATCACCACGATCATGGGTCGCCAGAAACGCGGCCAGCGCGAGTTGGGATCATCGGTTCCAAACCAAAACTCAAGGGCGTAGCCAAAGCTGAAGCAGAGGTTGGCTGCGATGGCTGAAGCAAAGAACAATGCCGCTACCGGACCGACCCCGAGGTGTCGCTGATCGCCGACAGCCGCCGAGATTCCGCCACCGATCCCGTATCCTAGGAGTGCTGGAAGGACCAAGGCGGCGTTGTAGGCAATTCGCCGACGTTCCCAGTAGCGGATGGCCGCGTTCCGGATCGTTGCGTGATCTCCCATGCTGGTCGGTCAATCAGTTTTCGGAAATGGAAGGCGTCAGCCAATCTTCGTCCGGCCCGGCATGGCCATGGGCGCGACGGGGAGCTTCATGTCCCAGGAAAGTTCTGCGGGCACGAGGTTGTCGTTGGCGTTCAGGGCCTGTTCCCAGGTGACCTTCTGGCCGGTGTAGGCGGCCATGCGGCCCATGATGCCCATGAGCGTGCTGGTGGCCATGCGGTCTCCGTCGTTGATCACGCGGCCGGCGCGGATGGCCTGGAAGAGGGCGACGTGTTCAAGGTCATACATGTTCCCGCCCTCGCCGCTATAGCGCCACGGCGAGTCGCCGAGGATCGAAGGGCCGCGGCCGTCGATGATTCCCTGGGCCTTGGAGCCCCAGATGTAGTCGCTGTTCTCGCTGAAGCAGCCGGTGATCTGGCGTTGGCCGAGGAAGGCTTTCACACCGCCGGCGTATTCGTAGGTCACGTCCATATGGTCGAAGATGTTCCCCTCGTTGTTGGGAATCATCCGGCCGCCATTTCCCACGGCCCAGAGCGGAGGAACGTCGCGCATGACCCACGCGACCTTGTCCACGCTGTGGATGGCCTGCTCGACGTAGCCGTCGCCGGAAAGCCAGACGAAGTTATACCAGTTGCGCGTCTGCCATTCGAGATCGCCCATGCCGGCGGGACGTTTCTCGGGTGCGGGCATCGGCTTCACCGGACCGGTGTAGTAGGTCGCGTGGACGGCGCGGATGTCGCCGAGGGCTCCATCGAGGATGCGTTTATAGAACTCCACGCGCGGCCGGTCGTAGCGCCAGCAGAAGCCGGCCACGAGACAGCGGTTCTTGGCCTT
>Ga0163144_10012696_pt1 | contig 17655 bp, 20 predicted proteins | sample OliLak19BULKMAT1_FD_123175 | JGI IMG/M metagenome (GOLD analysis project Ga0163144, IMG submission 123175) | Freshwater microbial mat bacterial communities from Lake Vanda, McMurdo Dry Valleys, Antarctica - Oligotrophic Lake LV.19.BULKMAT1 | ecosystem: Environmental > Aquatic > Freshwater >...
ATCACGCAGATATAGCCGCCCACCGATGAATTGACCGGCGTTTGCGCTATCAGTAAATCCGGAATCAGCATGAGTATTGCGCTGAGCAATACAAGCTGGGTTATTTTCCAGGAATAATTGAGTGCTTGAACAGCAGCTCTCATGATACCAATTCTCCCGCTAAACCTAATTATTCATATAATACAAAATAATATAGTATTTTATATGGTTGATGCGCTTACGGTTAAGCTCCAACCTATATACAGATTATAGCTTAATTCGGGCCCATTAACAAAACTTTATTTTATACAGTTTTGTGACAAATCCCCAGAATCTTTATGTGATTCAGGCATTAATAAATGGTTAATTTCTGAAATGGGTGAGGTTACTTACCTATATATATAGCAAGCGTATCGCGCAACCCTATGAGCTCCTGGCGGAGCACGGTCAACTGATCCTGCTTTTTTTCGACCAGCGCAGGCGCCATGACCGTGGATTCCGGCATGGCAGTTTCGGTTGGCCGCGGTTCCATGAGTTGCTTACGCAGGGAAAAGGCCTTTTTTGCCCCCTTTATGGTGTATCCCTGCTTATAGAGAAGATGTTTTATGGTGGAGAGAATATCGATATCTTCAGGCCGGTAATAGCGGCGGCCACCATGCAGCTTAAGCGGCTTTATCTGGGTGAAACGGCTTTCCCAGAAACGCAGCACGTGCTGCGGAACATTGAGGTATTTGGCAACTTCGCTGATCGTCTTGAATGCGCCGGGGGCTTTGCCCTCGTCCTCAATGTCGTCCAGTTCATGCTCACTGGAAGCAAAAGGCGCGCGCAGCGAATCCGGCAGCGGCGGCAATGGTTCAGAATGAAGTATTTCCTTGGTTTCCAGCACAGGTACCTGCGAACGAGGTGGCTTTGGTTTTTTAGTTGGGCGTTCCGTGGTATCCTGCGAAGCGGCGGCAATGTCCTTTTGCAGAAGATCCAGTTGCATGCTCAACTACTCCTATGTAAGGCACCGGACGACCGCCACAATGGCGGGAATAACCGGCTATTTACAGTATGGTCTTTTTACCGTCGGCAAGGCTCGCGTTTACTTTGCTCTTGAGTAAATTCGACGCATTAAACGACAGCACGGTGCGCGAGGTAATCGGCACTTCGATACCGGTCTTCGGATTACGGCCCATGCGCTGTTTCTTTTTGCGCAGGTTGAACGTACCGAACGACGATAATTTTACAGAGTCACCCTGTTCCAGACCGGTGCAGATTTCTTCAATTACTGAATCCACCAGTGAGTTGCATTCCTGAAGGGACAGACCAATTTTCTTGTATACTGCAGCGCTCAGATCAGCTCGTGTCAAAGTTTTGGACATAGTTTTTTCTTCTTCTCAAAGTTAATGATGGATATAACCCTACTTTATTTTTTAAATGAATTCAAGTGCCTGATTCACATTTATAATAAAGCCCTCTAAGAGAGCCCCGGGAGGGCCTTGAAACACTATCTATCGTGTTTTGGGGCAGTCACCACCTAATAATGGTGCATCCCCAGGTCAGCCCCGCTCCCAGCGCCGGACAGGCCAGCAGATCGCCCTTTTTGATACGCCCGTCCCGGCTGCCATAATATAAGGCAAGGGGAATGGACGCGGCAGAGGTATTGGCATGCTTGGATACGGTACAAATCGACTTTTCTTCCGCTATCCCGAGCTTCAGGGCCACGCTGCTTAATATGCGCATATTGGCCTGATGCGGCACCAGCCAGTCAATGGCGCTAAGCGGCAAGCCCAGAGCCTGTGCGCCCTCTTCCACTGCCGCAGGCATCTTGGTGACGGCGTGGCGGTAGATTTCTTTGCCGACCATGAACATTTTTCCGGACGTCATGGTCGATGATACGCCGCCATTGGTTGCCAGAAGCTGCGTATACTGGCCATCGGAATGAATTTTGGAAAACAGCACGCCCTGATCGGCATTGCTGCCCGGCTGTTCCTGCGCTTCCAGCACTACGGCTGCCGCACCGTCGCCAAACAGGATGCAGGTCGTGCGGTCTTTCCAGTCAAGAATGCGCGAATAGGTTTCCGCGCCAATGACGATCACGCGCCTGGCTTGCCCGGCGAGAATAAAATTATTGGCCACCGTCATCGCGTATACGAACCCACTGCATGCGGCGTTGATGTCAAACGCTGCGCCTTTGGTAATGCCGAGGCGGTGCTGCACTTTGGTTGCCGTGGATGGCATCGTATCATCGGGCGTAGTGGTCGCCAGCAGGACGAGGTCAATGCTGTCCGGCGCAATGCCCGCATTCCTGATGGCCTCTTCACCGGCTTTCACTGCAAGGTCGGACGTAAGCACTCCGTCATCGGCAAAATGACGCTGCTCAATCCCGGTGCGTTCGACAATCCATTCATGCGTGGTTTCGACCAGCGTTTCCATTTCCTTGTTGGGAACAATACGCTCCGGCAGGAAAGCGCCGGTACCAATCACCACGGCGCGAAGCATCAGTCGGTTTCTCCTTCAATGGCATCTGGTGATGGTGCGCCCTGTTCGGGGCTGGAGAATTTGATTTCCTTGGTGATGCGCGTGTTGATGTTATGCGCAACCAGTTCCACCGCAACGCTGATGGCATTGCAGAAACTATAGGCATCCGCGCCGCCGTGACTTTTGACGGCGATACCGTTCAGGCCGAGGAACATCGCACCGTTGCGCTTGCGGTCATCGAGCTTGTCTTTGACGGCTTTCAGCGCGCCGGTTGCCATGAGCGCGCCAGCTTTGGCGATGGGTGAGCTTTTGAAAGCATCTTTGAGATAAGTGCGGATCAGGCGGGCGGCGCCTTCGGCTGTTTTCAGTGCCACGTTGCCGGTAAATCCGTCGGTGACTACGACATCGACGGTGCCTTCGGCAATATCGTTGCCTTCAATGAAACCGTGGTAATTGATATCGATGGCCGATGATTTCAGAAGCTGGTTTGCGGCCTTGACCTCATCGCGTCCCTTGAGGTCTTCGGAACCGACATTCAGCAATCCGATGCGCGGGCGGCTTAAGCCGAGCACGGCGCGGGCAAACGCATCCCCCATGATGGCGAAGCGGTATAAGTCTTCCGCGTCGGATTCGACATTGGCGCCGAGATCGAGCATGACGCACTCGCCGCGCAGCGTGGGAAATAATGCGGCAATGGCCGGGCGCGAAATCCCCGGAAGCGTGCGCAGTATCAGTTTGGACATCGCCATCAGCGCGCCGGTATTGCCGGCCGAGACGACAGCGCAGGATTTCTGTTCTTTGACCGATTCAACCGCCAGCCACATACTGGAATTGCGTCCGCGACGCACGGCGATAGACGGCTTGTCGTCACCGGCAATGACGACTTCGGTATGGACAATTTCACAGGCAGGACGCAACAGCGGAATTTCCTGCAACAGCGGTTCAAGGATGAAGCGATTACCATACAGCAGGAAGCGGATGCCGGGGTGGCGGATCAGCGCCATTTCTGCGCCGCGTAAAACGCACACGGGGGCATTATCACCGCCCATGGCATCAAGAGCGATCGGTAACTGGAGCTTTCCAGCCGACATGGATTAGCGGTTTACTTTATCCGTAGTAACCTGACGACCGTTGTAATAACCGTCGACAGAAACATGGTGCGGACGCTTCAGTTCGCCCGAAGTCTTGTCTTCAACCACAATGGTCTTGCCCAGAGCGTGGTGCGAACGGCGCATATCGCGCTTGGATTTGCTTGTTTTCTTTTTAGGTACAGCCATGGCTTTAATCCTTCAGTATCTTCGAAAATAGGAAAGCGTTGTATATAGCAAAACAACTGCTTTGGGAAAGCGTTTTTTATGGGATCTTTAGGCGGATAGGCATGATGGCCACCCCCACTGCCGGGGATAGCCATTATTTGCAATATATATCAATACATTAGAAGGTAATTAGTAGCTCAGCCAATTGAAGCTGAAACCCGGCTGGGCATAGACCGGTTGCTGGTAGTACACCACCCTCGGCGGCGCATAATAATACACCCTTGCCGGTTGATAGACGATGTGGGGATGATGGTTATGCCGCCAGTGTTTGGGTTTGTGATGCCCATAGCCATGACCATTATGCTTATTGTAGCCATGACGCCACCTGTCATTATCCGCATAGGCCGGTTGTGACAGCGCCACACATGCAATCGTTATCATCAGCAGGCTATTGAACAAGGTTTTCATGGAACTCTCCATCGGTTGATAATGGAGGCACTATGGCACCCGGCCCGTTACGGCATCGCTACGTGCGCATTACAAATTATTTAGGAATGCGCCTTCAGGCGGCCCGCTTTAGCGCGTCCTGCGGAAAATACTCCATGCGTATGCGGTCGGCATGCGCCATCAGGTTGGAGAGATTCCTGGCATACAGCGTGACCGGGTTGACGAATGGGCCCGATGTAAAATTGGCAAAGATGGAAAATACGACAAAGTCGGTAGTGCTCGGCATATTGCCAAAGAAATACGGCTTGTTGCCCAGACAATCCGACAACGCCTGTAAATCCCCGCAGGCAATATGCGCGATCTCGTCGCGGCTATGCCGCCCCATTCCCTGCATGCGCAACATTTTCCGGACATGCTTCTGGACAAGATGAAAGAATACGGGCTGCGCCAGCATCGGCACATCACGGAAAAATGTCTGCTTGATGATGGCCCACCCTTGCGTGTCTACCCAGCGGAAATACACCATGGCCCAGTACAGCCCCTCTTCGCACAGATACCGCAACGCCCGCGCCTGCCCTTGTTCTTCCCGCGTCAGATGCCCGTCCGGGGTGAGATTATGTTTCCTGGTAAGGTATTCCATGATCAGGCTGGAATCGCCCAACACGCCGTTCTCATCTTCGATAAAGGGTATCTTGCCTTTGGGCGACCCCTTCATGCGCATTACCGTAATGGACTTATAGGGAATATTCTGCCAGCGCAGGAACCCTTCCAGCTTGGCTGCGAACGGCCCGGCGCTGCACACGTCCCACGGCCCGGGAAACTGGTAGAGAGTCAGCATGAATGATTTTCCTTAAGGAGATGATTGCTTCCGTTTAAATGCAGTCTATATTATCGTAATAATTATCAGGAAGGCAATATGCAGGAATTTATATTAACCGGCTTGCTCGGAGTCGTCCTGATTGCCGTCTGCTGCCTGAATACCTATGAGCTTCTGCGCCATAGCTGGAACCTGTTGCCCACGCTGACCATGCCGCCGCGCATGCGTGTGCTGGTGGTAGTAGGAAGTATGTTTGCCGCCCACATTCTCAATATATGGCTGTTCGGTTTTGTGTATTTTGTGCTGCATTATTTTAATCTTGGCACGCTCACCGGCATCTCAATTGAGCAGGGAACCTACACCCTCGATATTTTTGGATGCCTCTATTTTTCATCCGTTATCTACACCACGCTCGGACTCGGCGATATTACCCCGCAAGGCGCGCTCCGGATGATTACCGGCGTCGAAGCGCTGACCGGGTTTATGCTTATCGGCTGGACAGTGTCCTTCACCTACCTCGCCATGCAGAAATTCTGGGCGCTCCCCCACAAGAAAGAGAAAGGCCAGCCATGAACCACCACATAAGGAACCGCATATGAATCAGCTCTATTATTCTCCCGGCGCCAGTTCTATGGCGATACATGTCATACTGAACGAGCTGGGCATTGTCTTTGAACCCCAAAAAATCGACCTGAAGGCGGGCGAAGGGCAGTCTCCCGAATTCCTGAAGCTGAATCCGCGCGGACAGGTGCCGGTCTATGTGACGAACGATCAGGTCATTCGTGAAGGTGCCGCCATCATACTCTACCTGATAGAAGAATATAACAGCCAGCTGCTGCCGCGTAACGGCAAGGCGCGCACCGTAGCGCTCGAATGGCTGATGTTTGCTAACGCTACCATGCATCCGGCCTATGCGACCATTTTCTTCCTGTTGAAAAACGCCACCGATCCGGCGCAAAAGGAAGTGCTGTTCCAGGCCGCGCTGGCAAAGGTCAATAAGCTATGGGCCGATATCGATACGCATCTGGATAAAAACCGTTTCGTATGCGGCAAGGATTTTACCCCGGCCGATGTCCTGCTCACGGTTATGGCCAACTGGGGAAGCACTTTCCCGCAAGCAGTCACACTCGGCGGCAACGTCAAGCGCATGCTCAGGGATGTCATCGCACGCCCCAGCTACCAGAAAGCATTGAAAACCGAACAGGTGGAATACAAAGCCGCCGCCTGATTATCCCCCCTAGCATACTTTCAAGGAGTGCCCCATGACCGACATACGCTTTCTTTTTGCACTGATCGCTTCTGTGTTTATCTTCGCTTCCGTGGCCCATGCTCAGACGGAAAAACCTGCACAAGAACCATCTACCACCGCCAATGAAGGTAGAAAAACGGACCCTGAGATACAGAAGCATCGCGAGGAAATCCAGAAGCACCGTGAAGAAATCAGAAAACACCGCGAAGCGCTGGATGTCAAAAAAGAAGAACATCGCGCTGCCATGAAGAAAAAAATGGAAGAGCGCCGCGTTGAAATGGAAAAGAAACGTGAAGAACACCAGAAAGCCCGCGAAGCAAAGCTGCAAAACCGCGAAGCCAGAATGAAAGAGCGCGAAGCGAAGCTAAAGGAACACCGTGAAGAAGTGATGAAAAAACAGGAAACCGAAGCGGTCAGCGAAAAGAAATAACCGCCTCGCGCACTACGTTAAAAACCCGGCGTTACATATTGATGTTGTGCCGGGTTTTTTATGTGGATTGTTTTTTGTCGCGCAGCTTTGCCCAGTAATCCAGCCGCTTGATAATCTCGCGCTCGAACCCACGCTCAACCGGTTGGTAATATTCCTCGCGCCGCATCCCGTCAGGGAAGTAATTCTGCCCGGAAAAAGCGTCTTCCGCGGAATGGTCGTAGTCATAGCCCTTGCTGTAGCCCAGCTCTTTCATGAGTTTGGTCGGGGCGTTGAGGATATGCATCGGCGGCATCAGTGAGCCGTGGGTGCGGGCGGAACCCGCTGCCGCCTTGTAAGCCATGTATGCCGCATTGGATTTGGGTGCGGTGGCAAGGTAAATCACCAGCTGCACCAGCGCCAGTTCGCCTTCGGGAGAGCCGAGAAAATCATAGGCTTCTTTAGCGGCATTGGCTTGTATCAGCGCCTGCGGGTCGGCAAGACCGATATCCTCCACGGCAAAACGCACCAGCCTTCGCGCTATATAGAGCGGATCCTCACCGCCATCGAGCATACGGCAGAGCCAGTACAAAGCCGCCTGCACATCCGAACCGCGTAGTGATTTATGCAGCGCGCTTATCAGGTTGTAATGCGCCTCCTGCCGTTTATCGTACAGCGGCGCACGCTTTTGCAGATATTGCGTGAGGCCCGAAGGATCGAGCTTGTCTTTGCCACGATACCCAAAGAGGATTTCACAGAAATTCAGCAAAGCGCGGCCATCGCCGTCCGCCATGCCGATCAGTATTTCGCGCGCCTCAGTCGTAAGCGGGAGGGCTTTGGTCAGATGGTCTTCCGCACGCAGCAATAGTTGCTGCATGGCCTCGGCATTCAGCCGTTGCAATACCACTACCTGCATCCGCGACAGTAGCGCCGAATTCATCTCGAAAGATGGGTTTTCCGTCGTCGCGCCGATCAGCAATATCGTGCCGTCTTCCACCACCGGCAGGAATGCATCCTGCTGGGAGCGGTTGAAACGGTGGATTTCATCGACGAATACCAGCGTCCGTTTGCCATCCTGACGGCGGGCGCGGGCGCGCTCAAAAATCGCCTTGAGGTCGGCCACGCCGGAGGCCACCGCCGAAACCTGCTCGAATTCGTAACCGCTTTTCTCGGCAATGATGCGTGCCAGCGTCGTTTTGCCGCAGCCCGGCGGTCCCCACAGCACCATCGATACGGGTGCCGCGCCTTCAAGTATCGGGCGTAGCATGTGGTTTTCCGACAGCACATGCCCCTGCCCGATGACTTCGTCCACGGAGGTAGGCCGCAGGCGGTCGGCCAGAGGCGCATTGTCACTACTATTTTGCTCGAAAAGTGTTTTCATACCCTGTATATTTAGGGCCTTATGAGCAAGAAACCAATAGTTATGTGCTGGAGCGGCGGCAAAGACAGTGCGTTGGCCCTTCACGCGTTGCAGCAGTCACCCGATTTCGAGGTGGTCGGATTGCTTACGACCATTACCGAAACCTATGACCGCATCAGCATGCATGGCGTGCGCCGCGAGCTGGTGGAAGCACAGGCCGAATCCATTGGCCTCCCACTGACCCAGGTATTAATCCCGCCTGAATGCGTCAACGAAACCTACCAGACGCGCATGCGCAATACCTGCCTGAACTATAAGGAACAGGGCATTAACCACATGGCCTTTGGCGATTTATTCCTTGAGGATATCCGCGCCTACCGCGATGCCCAACTGGCGCAGGTGGATATGGAGGCGGTATACCCGCTATGGGGGCTCGATACAAGGATGCTGGCGGGTGACTTTATCCGCCTCGGTTTCCGGGCTACCCTATGCTGTGTCGACCCCAAACAGATAGACCCTGCCTTCTGCGGGCGCGAATTTGACAATGATTTGCTTGCCGAACTGCCGGTTTCCGCCGATCCGTGCGGAGAAAACGGCGAATTCCACACGTTTGTCTATGACGGCCCCCTATTCCGCCAGCCAATCCCTTGCGCCAAAGGCGAAGTCGTGTTACGCGATAACTTCTGGTTTTGCGATATATTACCCACTTACAAGAAGGCCGCATAATGAATAAGGAACGCCTGTTTACGCTTACGCTCATCATCCTTGCCGCCGCAGCGTCGCGCCTTTTGCCGCACCCCGACAATGTCACGCCGATTGCCGCCATCGCGTTATTCGCCGGTGCGCATTTTGAACGTAAATGGCTCGCGTTTTTTGTACCCCTTTCGGCCATGCTGCTGAGCAACGCTATTATCGGCTTCTATGACCAGATGTATGTGACCTACATTGCGTTCGCGCTGATTGTCTGCATCGGTTTTGTACTGCGCGGCAAGCGGACATTCCTGCCGGTCGTGCTTGCCACCCTCGCCGGTTCGGTGTCATTCTTCCTGATCACCAACTGCGCTTTGTGGATTCATAACGATCTCTATCCCAAAACCATCGACGGCATCATCACCGGCTACGTCATGGCCATCCCCTTCTTTAAAAATACGCTGATCGGCGATCTCTTCTATTCCGGTCTGCTGTTTGGCGGATTCGCACTGGCCGAACGCCGCTTCACCAGACTTCAGCCAAGGCAACCTGCGAACGCCTGATGCGGATTGTCTCCCTGCTTCCTGCCGCTACCGAGATGGCCTGTGCCCTCGGCCTGCAGGATGCCATCGTCGGCATTTCCTTTGAATGCGATTACCCGCCCGCTATCACCGACCGGCCCCGCGTCGTCTCCACCGTCCTCGACACCCACGCCATGACGCCGCGGGAGGTTGATGCGCAGGTCACCGCCCTGATGCAGGAAGGCAAGAGCCTCTATGTCATCGACGAAGAACTGCTCAAAAGCCTGCGCCCCGATATTATCCTGACACAGGATTTATGCCAGGTATGCGCACCGTCCGGCAACGAACTGTCCAAAGCGCTGGCTACGCTCGATTTCAAGCCGAAGGTGATTTTCATGTCGCCGCACTGCCTGAGCGATATTCAGTTTAATCTGCTGGAACTGGCCGCCGCTACGGGCCGCACAAAACAGGGAGAGAAACTGGTTCTCGAATGGTACCGCCGCATTGATGCCATACAGAAACGCTCCGATGCCGCCCGCAGTTTTCCGCGTGTTTTCGTAATGGAATGGGTAGACCCGATTTATTGCGCCGGACACTGGCTGGCCGAAATGATCGAAATTGCAGGCGGGCAGGATGTGCTGTCGCGCAAGGGCGAAGATTCCGTGCGTATCGACTGGAAAGAAGTTCTCGAATGGCAGCCGGAAGTGATTGTGGTTGCCCCATGCGGATATAATCAGGAACAGGCGGAAGAACAGATGAAACTGCTCTATACCCTGCCGGGCTGGGACACCCTTCCCGCCGTCCGCGCCCGGCGCGTCCATGCCATCGACGCCAACAGCTATCTCGTCCGCCCGGGGCCGCGCGTGATTGACGGGATCGAACTCCTTGCTGATTTATTCGTATAAACAATAAGTTGCAGCATTTGCATATGCTGCCATGAAACCTTAACTTACAAAAACTTAAATATTTTACTATAATATTGAGGTTACAGAGGAATATCGCTCATGGACATGGCCGCAATCGCAGTACCGCAGTGGTATAGGGAGGCAAGAAACAAAGGCGCCTCCAGGGAATCGCTGCTGCGTGAGGTGGAAGCTTTTTGCCTTAAAGCCCTGCAGCGCAATGCTGCCCGCCATGGCGAACCTGCACCGGAGACGGTCGAACCTGAAGTGCTTTCCATAACCGTCGATATGTACGAATCCGCTCTCCTCCATACTGACGGGGGCGAGTTATGAAAGCAACGCTGGAACCACCCAATGTAGTTGCCCCGGAAGATTTTAAGATAGTCCCGTTCCTCCCGCGTCAGCGAGAATTGCTGCTACGTCACTGGGATCGTTCTGCTGAAACGCTCATGGGGCGTGACGCCGACAACCCCAAATTTGCAAATGGCGGCCATCGTATCAAAAGCAATCCCCTGCTGACGGCGGCCATCCGGGAAATCAGGGATAGGTATTTCACTTTATTCAATGAAAAATGCCAGTTGCTTCAGCAACAGGAAAAGGCGCAGAAAATTGAATCAACCAATAAAGATTGGGACCAGCGCCTTGACGACGTAGACTATGACCTCATCGTACTAAACCAGAAAAGCTTTCAGCGGTTGCAGCAGCCGAATTATGGTTTCAACAACGGCCAAAAGACAGATATCCTTGCCGCCACTCCAGATCCTGTGAAGGACGAGCGATATCAGCTTGATAAAACCGATGCCGCCAAAATTGTCGGCACTATTATTAAGCGTTCCATCAATGCGTTTGAGGTGCAGTTCAAGCCACGTATCCGCGTGCCGCATGTGCCGCTGCAGTTCGAACCAGAGAAAAGCCATCATTTCCGCAGCAAGCCGCGTCCCAGTGGACGCGGGGATACAGGCTGGCAAACCTATGTTGAGCATGATACCGCTGAGGGTAAGCCGCCAACCGGCAAGTCCGTCGTCTGACGCCGACCTAACGGCTGTTCAGCCGTGTGGAAATTCTGCAGAGAATAACATTAAAGATCACGTGCAGCACGGACAGGAAACGCCTGACTCTTCCCGCCTTGCCAAGAGACGTATGGGGTGCGGCAGAGCGACAAGGCACTTGTTTACAGGTGAAATCCAGAGCCGCCACGCGGCAGAGCAGGTCCATCTGGAAAGCAGGGCCGAGCATACCGGAGTTCCAGCGCATGACATTATAGCGAAGATGCATCGGATCGGTCATGTAGCTGTTTGCTTCCGCGCCGGAAATCAGGTTGAGAAATCCTTTCAGAAGATTGGCCGAAAAACTGGAGAATGCTCCCTGCCCCAGCCTTGAAATATAATAGGGCACGACGATATCGGCGTCACCGGTTGAACGGAAGATATCGACCATCATTTCCACCGGCTCGGAATTGTCGCCATACACCAGACGGTAAAACTTGCCGCACCCGATAAAGGCGCCGTCAAAATAATTCTGCGACAATCCTTTGAAGGACTTGTTAATCCGCATCACGATATTGCTGCTGGGATACTGCGCCATAAAGCCGCGCACCAGATCGGTTGACTGGTCTTTGGACGCGTCGTCGATAATCAGGATTTCGTAGCTAATACCGACCACATCCATGGCCTCCGCGATAGTCTCGAGCGTAGAGACGATGGATGTCTCATGATTACGGCAGTACACAAAAATGGTGAGGTCGAGCCGATTGGTAGCGAATGGGGAGGTGATATCGGCGGCAGAATGCAGCTTCTGGGCGGCGGGAGTCATGCTGACGGCGGCATCCCAGAAATCACGCCCGGTTGTTTCGTTCATTGCCTCGCCCTAAGTGCTTTATCACCCTCTATTTGTACAGGATGCGGCGAGGATTTGCGATATAAAATCCATAAGATGCTGGCCGGAAGCGTAATAACAATAATCAAAAGCCCGAGCTGGATGGACAGCATCAGCGCCGAAGCCTGCGCTATTCCGATCAACCCTAACATGCCGATAGTCCCGGCCTCCCGGATGCCCCAGCCGCCGATGGAAATCGGCAGGGTAGCGGCCAGCAGCACCGGTGGAATCAGGGTCAGGGATTGCAATAGGGTAATTTCAAGCGCAAAGCTATGCGCCAGAGCATAGGCAGCGAAACAATAGACGCTATGGGTAACAAAGGCCAGGGTGAGCGCCATGACCGATGCCAGCGGGCGGTGGTACATCAGGCGAAGGCTGGTTACAAAATACAGCACCCAATGGACGAAGCGTATACGTTCAAAGGGTTTCAGCAAGCGCTCAATGTTAAATAGCAGCCATACCCCTGCCGCAATGAGAACGGCTACTACCGGAAATACATGCAACGGGTCGAAGCCCGCCAGTCCGCCGAGCACCGGCAATGTCAGTATGACCATGAGGCCGAGCGCTGCCAGCGTAATGATACGGTCGATAATGACCGAATGAATAGCCAGCGTCAGCGGGATACGGTCGGATTTGGTAAGCCATACCCGCACCACGTCGCCTCCGACGGTTCCCGGCAGGCAGCAATTAAAAAAGATACTGATATAATAGATTTTCATCGCCGCAAACCCCGGCAATAATGACTGTCCGTTTTCCGAAAGCGCGTTGACAATCAGGCGCCAGCGAAACGAACCGATAAGAATCTGGCATGCCATCAGCACCACGGTAAACACGAGCATGGTGTGGTTCTGCTGCTCCAGCATTTCTTCCAGATGCGCAAAATCCACGCCGCGAAATACGAACCAGAATGCAAGGAGCGTGAGCCCCAGCTTCACCGAGAGCCCGAACAGCTTAGAGTGGCGAAGGCGTTTTAAGAATGGCGTCATGGACACTATGAATGAAGCGAATTGCAATTTTCGTTGTGCCGTAAACCCAAGAGAATGTCTAGCCTTTTCCACCCACGGAGAGCAACCCGAGTAGGCTGGACTGAAGTGAAAGCGCCTGCGCCAGAATAGCAACGCCCGCGTTGACTTTCAGTGTCTCCTGCGCGAAATAGGTGGATTCACTGGCAATATCCGTATCGGCCAGCGCGCTGTGCGCCGACGTAATCCCGATAATACTGGTTTGCAGGTTTGCTTCGGCAGCATTCAAAGCGCTTTGTGCGCCAGCCACCTCGCTGATAATGGTCTGGATAGTATCAATGGCGGTACCCAGAACCTCCTGCGCGTCCACCGCATTCGCCTGACTGCCCACATCCGGCGTTACGCCGTTGAATATGGAGTAGGTTCGCGCACTGTCGATGGACACATTGATGATATCGGTCGAATTAGGCCCGATCTGGAAATCGGTGCCTGCGCCCGCTTCATCAATATTGAAGGCTTCCGCGAGCGCTACTTCAAAATCCGCAGCATCGTCTTCGGTGGAAAAGTCCTGAGCAGTCGAACCGTTGACAAATGTCAGGATTTCATTGGCATCATCAAGGCTGGTGAATTTGACCACCTCATTGGCGCCGATGGTGCCGCCGAGACCGCTTGATGCACGGAACGTGCTGCCATTGATGCTGAATTCAATCGTGGCATCCGTACCCGGCGTAGCCGGTGCCGTTACCGACACGCTGGCAATTTTGACGTTGTTGTTATTACCAAGCTGAATCAATGCCTGACTGCCAAGCAGATCGTTCGAGGTGCTATAATTGGTAATCTGGCGATCCTGATACAATACCAGATCATTGACCGCGGCATCGAGGCGCGCCGCGTAGGTATCGGCAGTCGTCTGGTTGGTCACGGTCGTGCCCTGCCCGCCATCAAGCTGCAGGTCGAAATAGCCGCCGCTGGTGGAGCTGAAGCGTATCGTCGTATCGGCTGCCGGAGTGGTATCGGTGATGGTTGCGGTATAGGTGCTGCTGCCGACGGTAACGCTGGCCGTCACCGAATCGGCACCCACATAGGTCGCGCTAATGCCGGTAAGCGTGCCGACAAAGCTGCCGTTATTGATGCCGCTGACATTCAGTCCGCCGGTGCTACCGTTGTTGAATGATGCACCCGAAACGGTGCCATTGGCAATCGCTTCGGATATGGCAAGCGCACTGCCGTTGATATCATTGACGTTCCCGACAGTACGATTTTTAATGACCAGACTGTTGGTGCTGACGCTGAATTCCAGCTGGCGAATGCCAAAATTATCGCTAAGGGCATTCAGGTCGCTATACGCCGTAACGGTATCAATGATACCCTGCAGGGTTTCCTCGGTGCTGGCGCCGATCTGGATTTCGGTGCTGGTGGCAGGCGCGTTGCGGAAGGTGAATACAATCAACCCACCATTGCCGTCACCGAGCGAAAGCGTTTCGCCATCGGCGACTGCGCCGCTGAGCGTGAGCGATACGCTGGCTGCAACCTGGCTCTGCGCCGTCGCCACCGAATTACCGATGGTGCCGGTGGCTTTGGTGCTATTAAAATTGAGTCCGTTATCCAGACCGCCAAACAGCGTGAATTTATTGGCCACGTTGGTTGCCGTGCCATCGGTAGTGAAAGCGGCCGTTGATGCCGCCTTGTTGATGACATACTGGTTTCCAAGCTCACCACCCGCCTTTGCGGTAATGGTAATGGTAGAGCCGCTGGCCTGATAGGTCGCCTGCGAAATAGCGGTATTGGTTGAATTGTTCAGCGCCGTAGCCAGATTGGTAGCGGTAATGATAGAGCTGCCGCCAATAACAAAATCCGTATCGGCGATGAAGGTAGCACCGTTGAGCACAATCGTCTCGCCCGCTGCCGGATTGGCGGTCAGCGTGATATGCGCGCTGGCCTTGGTCGCCGGGGATGTTGACGTAAGGAGCTGATTGCTGTCGGCAAGCGTGCCGTCAAGCAGTTTGATATTGTTGAATGTGGTGGAATTGGCAATGCTGTCAATTTCATCAATAAGCGCGCTGAACTGCGTTTGCAGATACCCACGCTCCGTATCCGTAAGCGCTGAATTATTGGATTGCACCGCAATCGAGCTCAGGGTGTTGAGCAACGCGCTGATCTGCTGCAATCCCCCGGATGCAACCTGCAGGAGACTACCCGCCTGCGCCACATTGGACGAGGCCTGTTTGAGTCCTGAAATCTGCGATTGCAACCCCGCCGCTACTGAAAATGAGGCAACGTCGTCGCCCACATTGACAATGCGATTGCCGCTCGATAGCCGCGCCACCGAATTGGCTACATTGTTGCTGGAGTTTTGTATTGCATATAACGCAGGTGTAAAGAACGCTGAACTGCTCAGCGATGCTGTGCCCGTAGACATAAGCTTCATGCCCGTTTTCCGTCATGGTGCCCCTACGTGGGGTGTTCCAATCCTGGTACACTCGGTTCACCTACATGTGAAACCGGACAAGTCCCCCGCCGATCATGGCAGAGCATCATTGAGTATAGAGGAAAATGGTTTACACTCTTTTAACAACGGAATTATCCCGCATGCGTAATGAATTACGCATGGAAAACAAGTTGTTATAAAATGGTAATTAGTCGGCCAGAAGCTCGGGAGCGAGTTTTTCCGCCTGTTCGGCGCCGATTACGGGCTTTTTGGCAAAATGCCTGAGGTCCATGACGCTCAGCACCATTTTGATGCCTTCATACTCTTCGCGGTCAGGTACCACGACATCATGACGAACATTCCATTCAAGGCCGAACATCTGCACTGCCTGACGGTAGCTACGCGCCAGAGGCTGCGGCGCAATGTTGCATGCGTATTCCACGCCTTCGGCAATCGCCCTTCTGATAAAGCGGCGTGCGATTTCGGGGAACACGAGACCGGCACGGAATTCAGGCAATATCGCAAGGCGTGAAAATTCTCCGTAGGAACGCTGCGCCAGATTCAGATCGGGCATCAATTCCTTCAGTTTGAAATCGTCCTTTTCCATCGGCATTGCCTGATGATTAAAGGGAGTGGAAATGGTAAGGCGACCACCGGCAATGCACTGCAAGCCCTGTCGTGCCACCATAATATGGCTGAGATCGTCGAAATGTTCTTTTTCGCCTGAAAAATTCTTGAGCCCCCAAACGCTGATGAACATATCCTCGCGCAGGCGGTAATACTGGTGAAGCAGACCGGGATCATTCGTAAATTCGTATACAGCCTGTGCAGGCTTTTTTGCGCTTCTCATCATGCGGCGGGCAAGATAGGATTCGGAAAAATCCGCCTCCAGCGCCTGCGTGGCCAGTGCCATCGCCTGGGTCTTAGCCTTAGAATTCTCTTCGTTCATAACATTAGTCATTGTTATTTTCTCCGGTCTTTTCCATATATATTACTAAATGAAAGACCCCGGAACCCCCAAAGTTTCTCAAAAGCAAATAGTTAATAATTGGTAAAGAATAAGCAATATCTCGAACCAAAAATCAACTACTAATTAACTAAGGCCGCATTTTATTTTTCGCAAAACAAGCAAACCACAACTGTTGCCTGCTTTTTTATAAAACAGTGCTACAGATAGTTTGCTTATCCATGAAATAGGTAAAATTTACCTACCCCATGATGAGACAATACTATACATTGTGGAAAAAAGCAACTTCCTATTGATTAACAAGAACTCCATCCATATCTTGTGGGCCTGCCCCGCTTAGCGGGCCTAATTTGGTAATTGTAAAAGGTTAAATCCTCACGTGTGTGGCATCATCGGCATAACAGGACACAGGGAAGCAGCGCCGCTGATCCTGAACGGGCTGAAGCATCTTGAATATCGCGGTTACGATTCCGCCGGCATCGCTACTATCGCCTCAGGCAAGCTCACCCGCGCCCGCGCCGAAGGCAAACTCGTCAATCTCGAAAAGCAGCTAAGCAGCACACCGCTTACCGGCACGACCGGTATCGGGCATACGCGCTGGGCGACGCATGGATTTCCCAATGAAACCAACGCCCACCCCCATGCCACCGATAAGGTGGCGGTCGTGCATAACGGCATTATCGAGAATTTCCGCGAATTGCGCGAAGAACTGGTAGCCAAAGGCTATAGCTTCCTCAGCCAGACGGATACGGAAGTGGTGCCCATCCTTGTCACCGACTATTTGAAACAGGGGCTTTCACCGCAGGAAGCCGTTGCCAAAGCGCTCACACGCCTAAGCGGTGCCTTTGCGCTGGCATTGATTTTTGCCGACAGGCCGGGCTTGCTGATTGCAGCCAGGCAAGGCCCACCACTGGCCGTGGGCTATGGCGAAGGCGAAATGTTCTTAGGGTCGGATGCGATTGCGCTGTCCAACCTGACCTCGCGCATCAGCTATCTGGAAGACGGCGACTGGGCGGAAATCACTCCGGGTTCGATCATTATCCATGATGGCAGCGGCGCCGTAGTGGAGCGCCCCATTACCCAGTCGGGGTATAATGGCGCGTCCGTCGGTAAAGGCAATTACCGGCATTTCATGCAGAAAGAAATTTACGAGCAGCCCGGAGTCGTCGGCGAAACGCTGAAAATGTACTGCAACCCGCTCAGTCTCGAAGTGTCGATGTTTGATGCGGCGGCTGCCCTGCCCTTCAATCTGAAATCCATCGAACGCATACAGCTCATTGCCTGCGGTACTTCTTATTATGCCGCGCAGGTCGCTAAGTACTGGCTGGAAAGC
>Ga0163144_10012697_pt1 | contig 17654 bp, 16 predicted proteins | sample OliLak19BULKMAT1_FD_123175 | JGI IMG/M metagenome (GOLD analysis project Ga0163144, IMG submission 123175) | Freshwater microbial mat bacterial communities from Lake Vanda, McMurdo Dry Valleys, Antarctica - Oligotrophic Lake LV.19.BULKMAT1 | ecosystem: Environmental > Aquatic > Freshwater >...
CGGGGGGAGGTTGATTTCGACGAAGGCGGGGGTAGGGGGACGGCGGCGATAGAAGTCGAGGGTGGAGACAGGGAGTTGATGGGTGGCGCAGAAGGCGGCGCGGGTTTGGCCGCTGGCTTGGTAAGCGGCGAGGAGCTGCTGGGTTTCAATGGCAGTGCGGCGGGGAATACGGGGTTTGGGCATCACCCTACCAAATCAGATTTAAACGACCGCGTAAACCATCGGGTTGGTCGTTCGCTTACGGCCGACTGACGAACTTTTCGCCGCGAAGGGCCGGAGCGAAAGACGTCCCGTCGAGGGTGGTCGGCTTGGGTATTCCGGTTAGGTCGCAGAGAGTGGGGAAGACGTCGTAGAGGTAGACGGCGGCGGCGCTGCGCTGTTTCTGTTTGACGCCCGGGCCCGCGCGATGATAAGCGGGACTCGAATCGAGTGGTCGTAGAGGTTTTGTTTGCCGAGGAGGCCATGTTGGCCGAGGGCGAGTCCGTTGTCACCGGCGAAGACGACAATCGTGTTAGCCGCCTCGCCCGAGCGGTCGAGGGTGTCGAGGATGCGGCCGATCTGGCTATCGAGGTAGGAGATTAGGGCGTAATAGTCGGCGATCTCCTTCTTGACGGCTTCGGGTGTGCGGGGCCAAGGGAGGAGTGCTTCGTCACGGACCTTGAGTTCGCCGTTGTCGAAGGGGTGCTGCGGGAGGAAATTGGCGGGGAGCTTGATCTGGTCGACCGGGTATTTGGCGAGCCACTCGGGGGGAGCTTGGCGAGGGTCGTGCGGGGCGGTGAAGGCGACGTAGGCGCAAAATGGTTTCGTTCTGTCGCGGGTCTTGAGGAAACCGACGACGGCGTCGGCGAAGAGCTCGTTGGAGGAAGTTTTCGGGAATCTTTTGGCTTCGACCGGGGGGTACTTGGCGGCGGGGTTGTAGTCGAAGACGGGGGTGCCGTAGTGGTCGTTCCTGCCGCCGAACATGACGGGGCCGCCGGCGGTGAACGCCTCGTGAAAGAGTTTGGGGCCGTTGTGCCACTTGCCGGTGCCGAAGTTGGCGTAACCATTTTTCGTGAAGAGAGCGGGCCAGAGATGATAGTCGCGTTTGCCGGCGAAGGCGCTGGTGGCGTGGTACAGCGACTGGCCGGTCATGAGCATTGCGCGGGAGGGCACGCAGACGGCCCCTTGATTACCGCCCATGATACGGGCGTGAGTGAAGGCGGTGCCACGGGCGCAGAGACGGTCGAGGTTGGGGGTCTGAATGGCGAGGTTGCCGAGGGCGTAAACGGTGTCGAAGCGTTGGTCGTCGGAGAACAGGACGATGACGTTGGGGCGGGGCGGGGCGGGTGCGGCGAGGGCGAGGAGAAAGTTGCGGCGGTTCATGTGAACCGCTACTGTAGCAGGGAATGCTAACCGGGAAAACTGTTCGCTTGGAACCGCTTGAACTGGCCCACGGACCGGAGTTGTGTGCGATTGGATTCGAGCCGTCACTTTGGGAAGTGGGGTTAGAACAGATTAGGACGCCTGAAGAGATGAACGGTTACATTGACCGGGCGATGAAGGATCCGAAGACCCAGGCCTTTGTTGTGCGGCATCTGGCGACAAACCGGTTAGCGGGCTCGACGCGTTATCTGAATATGGAGTTGGGACACAAGCGGCTGGAGATTGGGTCGACCTGGTACGGATTGGAGTTCCAGCGCACCGGGGTGAACACCGAATGCAAGTATCTACTGCTGGGGAACGCGTTTGAGCAGTTGGGGGTGAACCGGGTGGAATTGAAGACCGACCGATTGAATGAGCGTTCGCAGCGGGCGATGTTGCGCCTGGGGGCGAAGCAGGAGGGTACACTACGGCGACACATGATTACGGCGAGCGGCCGGGTGCGGGATACGGTTTATTTTTCGATCCTGCAGGAAGAATGGCCCGAGGTGAAAGCGCGCCTCGAGGGGATGATGGCGCGATGACGGCGGCGGCGTTTTTCGAGATTGCGAACACGGCGGCGCTCGTGGGGTGGGTGCCGTTGATTTTCGCGCCCCGCTGGCGTTGGACCGTGCCAATGGCTCGGAGCTTGGTGCTCGTTTTTTGCCTTTGCTACGTGTTCGTGTTGGGGTTGCACTGGGGGGAAGGGGAAGGCGGGTTCGACACCCTCGACAACGTCGCCAAACTGTTCCGGCAGCCCTGGGTACTGGTGGGAGGTTGGGTTCACTACTTGGCGTTTGATTTGTTTTGTGGGTCTTGGATTGTGGCTGAAGGGCGGCGGCGGGGGCTGGCGCTCTGGCGGGTGTTACCTTGTCTGCCGTTGACGTTTCTGTTTGGCCCGGCCGGGATGGGACTATTTTTTTTGCTGAATGGAGACCGCGATGCTCTCGGAATTACTAAGACGGAATGAGGTGCTGGGATGGGTAGCGATTGGCCACGCGTTTCTCTTTGTAGTGGCACTGGGACTGTGGGTCGTCGATGACCGTCAGTTAGGTGGGGTTAACGTTTGGATTAAGCCGATGAAGTTTGCCCTGTCGGTGATGCTGTATACGGCCACCTTTGGGTGGATCTACTTTTACGCCGAGGCCTCGGCGGGAGCGAAGTCGGCGGTGAGTTGGGTGATCGCCTTGACGCTGGCTTATGAGATTGTTTGTGTTTATGGTCAGGCGGGGCGTGGGGTACGGTCGCACTTCAATATCGGCACATCGTTTGACGCGCTGGTGTTTAGTTCGATGGGTGTGATGATCGTCGTGAATATGCTGGCGGCGTTGGTGGGGGCGTGGGACCTATGGTGGACAGCGCCGACGGCGGGTTTACCGGCGGCTTACTTGTGGGGGATGCGGCTGGGGGTTTTGATTTTTGTGCTGGCCGGATTTGAAGGGGGAGTCATGGGGGGCCGGCTACAACACGCGGTGGGTGTGAAGGACGGAGGGGCGGGGTTACCTTTTTTGAACTGGAGTACGGAAGGAGGAGACCTGCGGGCGGCGCACTTTGTGGGGATGCATGCCTTGCAGGCGTTGCCGCTGTTGGGCTATTGGGTGGGTAGTGTGGGAGCGGTTTGGGCGGCGGCGGCTGGTTGGGTGGTGGTGACTGCCTGGTTGGTTGTGCGGGCCTTGGGAGGTCGACCGCTGGGTTGGTAAGAACCTCGCGGCCGACCAGAAAGGGGAAGGTTTAGTGGTCCTTCTTCTTCTTTTCTTCTTTCTTGTGGTCGTCTTTCTTCTTGTGGTCGTCGGCGAAGGCGACGGTCGAGCCAATGGCGAAGGTGAGCGCGAGAGCGAGAGTGAAAATGCGTTTCATGTCGTTAACTTTCTTCCTGATGATTTCAATTTTGCGCTTTACGTTCCGCGCATAAGGGTAGTTTCGGCAAGGGGGGAAAGTTCTTGAGGAATTATTGAATTTTAATAATTCTCACGCACGAACGCGGTATTCGGCCAGAGCTTCGGGGATGACGTCAAGGCCGAGTCCAGGGAGGTCGGAGGCGATGATTTCGCCGTTTTCGATTCTGTACATTTCCTTGTTGCGGAGCACCTTCAGTCCGGGGGCCCATTGCTGCTCCGGGAGGAGGGGCGGCGTGACGAGGGCGACCTCCTGCCATTCGGCTCCGATGGCGAAAGTTGCTTGAAGCCAGCCGGCTAACATCAGGGCCATGGTGCCATGGAGGATGCAGGGGACTTGATAGGCGTCGGCCATGAAGGCGACCTTGCGACAGGTGAAGATGCCGCCGCTGCCGCGGCCTTCAGGTTGGAGGATGTCGTAGGTTCGATTCACGAGGCACTGCTGGAATTGGCTCGTGCCGACGTAGCCTTCGCCGCCGGTGATGGGCATATCGACCATGGAGGCGAGGCGGGCGGGGGATTGGTAATCGTCGCGGGCGAAGGGTTCTTCGAGCCAGAAGGCACCGGCGCGTTCGAGCGCGCGGGCGGTTTTCAGGCCGGTTTCGAAGCTCCAGACGGGTTGGCCGACCGACTGGGGGAGATGGGCGGTGCGGTCGAACATGATGGCGAAATCAGGGCCTACGGCGGCGCGGATTTCGGTGCAGGCGTCGGCGTCGTCGAGCGGGTTGGGGCGCCAGGCACGGATCTTCATTCCTTTGTACCCGGCCTTTTTGAGGCGGAGGGCTTGTTCCGCTTGGTCGCGATAGGAGACGTGCTGCTGGTCGAGCCGGCCGGGCCAGACGCAGGTTACGTACGCTTTGACCTTTTCGCTGCCGCCCCCGAGGATGCGGCGGACGGGTTGCCTGGCGATGCGGCCGATGGCATCCCAGAGGGCGTGTTCGACGCCGCCCCATTGGGCGAGGCCGTCGGCGAGCAGCTGTTCGATCGAGAACAGGTCGCGGCCGAGGAGGAGTTGGCGGATGGCCGGGAGTTGGGCGACAGGCGGAGCGGCGAAGGAGTAGCCTTTGACGCCCGAGTCAGTGGAGACTTCGGCGACCTGGAAGAGGTGGTTAAGGCCGGCGGCGGCTTCGTCCTTCGAGACGGGGAGGCGGATGGGATAGATGTCTACGGCGGTGATTCTGACCTTGGCGACGGCGAAGGCGGCGAGGAAGCTGCGACGGCTAAGCAAGACGGTACTCCTTAATGGCGGCTTCGTCGAGGTCGAGTCCGAGGCCGGGGAATTCGGGTAGGTGGACGTAGCCGTTTTCGATACGGAACGCCTGCTTGTTTTTCAATAGCACTTCGCCCGGTTGCCACTCTTCGGTGGGAAGGTTGGGGCCTTGGCCGATCATCTCCTGCCATTCGCAGTTGGTCATGGTGCAACCGGCTTGGATGTAGCCGGCGAGGGCGAAGCCGCCCGCGCCGTGCTGGACGCAGGGGACGCCGAAGGAAGCGGCGAGGGTGGAGATCCTTTTGGCGGCCCAGATGCCACCGCAGATTCGGGTATCAGGCTGGACGATGTCGTAGGTCTTGTTTGCGAGGAAGGCCGCGAATTCGTGGATGTTGCGGCCGAGTTCGCCGCCGGTGATGAGGATGTCGACTTCGGCGGCGAGGCGGGCGGGACCTTGGAGGTCCATGCCGTCGAAGGGTTCTTCGAGCCAGTAAGCGTTATGCTTTTCGAGGCCACGGGCGACCTTGAGGGCCGTGGGGTAGTCCCAGACCCAGCCGGGGCGGACGGCGGTGCGGTCGAGCATGATCTTGAAACTGGGGCCGACGGCGGCGCGGATGACGCCGACGGCGTCGACATCGTCCATCGGATTGGGCCGCCAGGCGCGGATTTTGATGGCGGTGTAGCCGTGGTTCTTGAGGTGGACGGCGAACTTGGCCTGGCGGTCGTAGGGGACGTCGGATTGGTCCTGTTTGCCTTCGAAGACGGTAGTTCGGTAGACGCGGAGGCGGTCGCGGGCTTTGCCGAGGAGGTCGGCGACGGGGCGGCCGGAGAGGCGGCCGATGGCGTCCCATATGGCGTGTTCGACGCCGGACCAGCTTTGGGTGCGGGACTCGCCGGAGAACATTTGGAGGCGACGCATGTGGCGGTCGATGGCGAAGAGGTCTTCGCCGATGAGAGTCGGTTTGACGGCGCGTTCGAGGATGTCGGGGGCGACGGGGATGAAGGATGTTCCGGTGACGCCGGCGTCGGTGTGGACGCGGGTGACGGCGTAGCGGTAGATACGGAGGGGCACGGGGGAGCCGCCGTCGGGGACTTTGACGGTAAAGGATTCGATGGCGGTGATTTTGACACGAGGCGCGGGGGCGGGCCAGGCGAGGCTGGCGGAGAGGAGACCGCCGAGGGCGGCGCGGCGGGAAGGGTTGGCATTCGACATGGAAAGTGGGTAGGGGACCAGTATATTCCTTCGGGATACAATGATGGCGTGGCGTTACTCAATGAAGTGCGGATGGACCGCGCGGCACTGTCAGTGGTGACGACCGAAACCGCGTCCGACGCCAGGGCTTATTGGCAGACGAAGAGTATGGCGGAGCGCTTAGAAGCGCTCGAACTAACCAGGCAAGTCTTCAACGATGGCTACGATCCAGCTACCACCCGATTTCAAAGAATTCTTGAAGTTGTTGAAAGTCCATGAGGTTCGGAATCTCTTAATTGGCGGCTTTGCCGTTGACGCGTATGGGTAGATTCGGAACACAGTTGATATCAACGTCTGGATTGCTTCCGATCTTGAAAACCAACGCCGAGTAATCAGTGCCGTTCGAGGGTTTGGGTTCGCTTCGGCCCAAGCCGGCTTGCTGGAAGGGGCGCGGGCCAGGCTGCGCATGGGAAGGCAATCGCGGGAGTGGAATTTGAAGACTGTTGGGACCGGCGCGTATCTTTGCGCTTGGGCGATCTCGAAATTCCGATGATCTCTCTGCCCGACTTGAAAGCTAATAAGCGGGCGGCTGGGCGCCCGAAAGATCTCGCGGATTTGAGCGAGCTAGAAGTAGATTTTGAGGCCTAGCTGCATGAGGCGGGCGGGGGCGGGGGCGGAGTTCGAGATGACTCCAGCCAGGGCGTTGCCGATGCTGGAGTTCGGCGTCGTGAAGTTGGCGCGATTGAAGGCATTGAAGATCTCCCAGCGGAACTGAACGCGCTTGGATTCGCCGAAGGGGAATTCGCGCTGGAGACCGAAATCGACGTTTACGTTGCCAGGGCCGACTAGGATGCCCCGGCCAGAGTTGCCGTAGTTGAAGAGGGCGGGGCTGGCCCAGGCGGTGAGATCGAACCAACGATCGATCGTCCGTTCCGAAGTGGGGAGGTTGCCGTTCTTGAGGCGGTTGGGGCGATCGCCGCCGCCGCCGGCGGAGTTGGAGACGCCCGCGGCGGAGATGGCGGTGAACTTCTCGCCGGTGGACAGGGTCCAGATGCCGGTGATGTTCCAGTTGCCAATGATGTGGCTCAAGGGGCCGGTCGAGACGAACTGGCGGCCTTTGCCGAAGGGGAGTTCCCAGTTATGGTTGACGCGGCGATGTGGTTGCGATCTTCCGGCAGGGGGCCCCATTCGCAGGCGGTACAGCGGCTGTCCCGCGGGGTGCCGTTGCCGCCTCCATTGATGTTAGTCCCGTTCGCCATGTATTTCGAGTAAGTATAGGCGAGTGACGCGGTGAATCCCTTATTGAGTCGCTTTTCAAAGCGGGCTTGGAGGGAGTGATACTTAGCCGAGGCGTAGTTAGTCCGGTAAGTTAGATTGACTATATTGGGGTTGATGGGGAAGAACGGGCGGCGGGGATTTTGGGCTCCGGCGCCGGGGATGGATTGGTTGATGTTGACGTTCGAGACGAGGCCGGTGGTCCGGGTGCCGATGTAGGCGACATCAAGAAGGGTTTGGGCAAAAGTTCCCGCTGGACGCCGAAGCTCCATTGCATGACCTTGGTGGATTGGAGGTTGTAGTCCCAGACGTTGGGCTACCGGAGGAGAGTTGGACGGTGTCTTTGGGGTCGAGGGGGACGGCGGCGGGGATGCCGTCGGAGAGCCGGAGGGGCGGGGCTCCGTTCTGATCGGTGGCGATGACTTGGGAGAAGAAGAAGGGGAGGTTCTTATAAAGCTGGCCACCGCCCTGGCCGGCTTCTACGAAGGATATGCCGAAGCCGCTGCGGAGGACTGTTTTGCGGTCCTTCGTGAGCATGTAGGTGAGTCCGGTGCGGGGGGCGTAGTTGTTGCGATCGAGCTTGCGGAGGCGGCGTTGAGCTCCGCTACCGGAGGCGATTTCGAGCTTGGCGGTATCGAGGTTGAAGTTGGACGAGCGGTCGTGGACTTCGTAGGGTGGGGCTTGGATGTCGTAGCGGAGGCCGGCGTTGATGGTGAGGCGGGGGTTGACGCGCCAAGTGTCGTCGACGAAAGCGCCTATGTTCCAGAAGCGCATGCCGAAGGTGCCGACGAGGGCGAAGTCGGAGAGGGCGGTGGCGGTGGCGGTGGTGTTGACTTGGCGGGTGAATTGACCGTTCAAGGAGAAGTCGCCGCGGGTGGGGAAGGCGGAGAAGCCGTTGAAGCGATGGCGGACATAGACGCCGCCGGCTTTGAGAGTATGATCGCCGCGGGTCCAGGTCATGACGTTTTCGTATTGAAACGAGGTGGTGCGACTTACTTCGGGGTAAGTGGAGTTATCGCCGAGCCCGGAGAAGCCGGTGATGGAGAAAGAGGGTAGTCCCCCGGACTTATCGTTGGTATTGTCGCCGGGGATGCCGAGGGGTTCGATGTTCTGGTTCCAGCGGACGACGCCCAGGCGGGTTTCGTTGATGAGGGAGAGGGTGAAGACTTTGACGTAGTTGAACGTGCCGCTTTGGTTGCGGAAGGCGGGTATCGGTGGCCGTGTAAGTCCCGTGCGGTAAGGTAGGGGTTTTTGTCGACGCCGGAACCGGCGCGGACGGGGATGAAGCCGGGGATGACGAGGCTGGTGTTATCCCAGGAGTATTTGTAGAAGAGGCGGTCGGAGGAGTCGACGTTTTGGTCCAGGCGGAGGTCGAATTGGTCGGTGGACTGGCGTTGGGTGGGGTTGTAGGCGAAGTTGCGGTTGGCGGCGGGGGAGGTGCGGTCGGGGAGGGGGTCGAAGAGCTTGGCGGAGGCGGGGTTGAGGCGGGTACGGGGGATTTGATTGCCCGCGAAGGGGGTGCGGAGGGTGCCGGAGAGGGTGGCGATGGTGGAGATGCTGGAACGGGGTTGGGGGACGCGGATGCCTGGTAATCGGCGAAGAAGAGTGTTCGGTCTTTTCGGATGGGGCCGCCGATGGTGCCGCCGAATTCGTTGCGGCTAAAGGCGGGCTTGGCGACGCCGAGGCGGTTGTTGAAGAACTGATTCGCGTCGAGGGCGGAGTTGCGGAGAAACTCGTAGGCGCTGGCGCGGTAGCGGTTGGAACCGGAGCGGGTTTGAACGATGGTGACGGCGCCGGTGGAGTAGTTCGAGGTGAGGACACGCATTTCCTGGATGGAGTAGACGGTTGGGACCATGATGAGGGTGCTGAGCCAGAGGTTTCGGTTGACCATGCCGTCGATGAAATACGAGTTGTTCCGGGGGCTGGAGCCGTTGACGGAGATGTTGGTGTCGCCGCGCATGGCGTAGGGGGAGGTGGTGAGATTGCCAGCGGAGCCGGCGTAGGCCCAAGGGGTTAGTGACGAGTGAGGAGACCATGGCGGTTTGGGACTGAAGGAGCGGGGCCGCCTCAGAGACTTCGATGGTTTGGCGGACGTCGCCGATGACGAGGCGGAGGTCGACGGTGATTTTGTATAGGCCGGGGGGTGGGCGTAGACGGCTTCGCGTTTGACGCCGGCGGCTTCATTTTGGATGAGGACCTTGGCGTTGGCGACGGAGGCGCCGGCCTGATCGGTGATTTGGCCGACGATGGTGCCGCTACAGCGTATCGAGATGCTATCAAAAGTGGGGACTGTGAAAGTGATACGATCTGGAAACCGACGATGCGTTGGCTGAACCTGTTTTTCTTTTCCGTTCTTGGGCTTTGGGGGGCGGATCCGCGCGCTATTTCGTTGCATCCGTTTGTAGGGCAGCGCGGGACTACGTTTACGGCGACGGTGCGCGGGAACAACCTGAGCGAGACGCGGGCGGTGGCGGTGGACGAGCCGGGGCTGCGGGTGGTGGTGGAGGGCTTGGGGAAAGAAACCGGGCCGGAGAGGGATACGGTGAAGATCCGTATCGAGACGACAGAGGAGACTAAAGCCGGGCGCTACTCGTTTCGGTTGGTGACGAAGAACGGAGTGTCGAACTCGCTCGTGCTGGGGATTACTGACGCGGCGGTTTTGGCCGAGCCGGAAGGGCCGCATGAGACGGCGGAGACGGCGGTGGCGGTGGCGGCTACTCCGGCGGTGTATGCGGGGCTGATTGGGAGGAAGGGAGAGACGGATCTCTATTCCTTTTCGGCAGCGGAGGGGGAGACGCTGACGTTCCAAGTGCGGTCTGGGCTGCCGTCGTTGGGGGCTCCGGGTGGAAACGCGAATGGGTTCGATCCGGCGATTTCGATTTTCGAAGAGTCCGGGAGCTGGTTCGATGCGAAGCGGTTGAACCGGGTGGCGTTTAACGATGAACCGTTGTGGGTATTGGGGCGTTTGACGGACGCGCATCTGGTGCACACGTTTGGGAAGGCGGGCCGGTACTTTTTGCGATTGGAAGCCTTTTCCGGGCAGGGTGGGCCGGACTACGGGTATCAGTTGCAGATTTCCCCAGGAAGCGTGGGGCAGGAGCGGGAGGCGGCGAAGACCGATTGGGAGGAGCGGGTTTATCAACGGCCGTTGACGGCGAACCGGCTGAACGAGTTGGCGGCGCGGGGTGGAAGGGCAGAGAAGGAGAAGGTGATCGAGACGTATCGGGCGGGGGGAACGGTGGGTTTTCCGGCGACGATAGAAGGGACGATTGGACGGCCGGGGGAGATGCATCGGGCGAAATTTCGAGTGGATGGGCCGCAGGATCTCGCGATTGAAATAGAGACGCCGGACGGGGCTCCGCCGTTGTTTAATCCCGTGGTGCGGCTGTTGGACTGGGCCGGGGCGGAGGTGGTGACGAACGTGTTTGCAGGGCGCGGGGCTTGCACGGGGGCGATGAATAAGGGCCTGACCCCGAAGGTGATCTATCCGCTGCGGAACCCGGGGGAGTATACGGTGGAGGTGCGGGATTTGACGGCGGATTTGGGGGAGGCATCGTTTCGCTACCGGGTGCAGGTTCGACCACAGGTGGGGCATGTCGGGAAGATTGTGATCAATGAGGACCATTTGAATTTGGCACCGGGCGGGGCGAAGACGGTGCGGGTGACGTTTGATCGGGAAGAGGATTTTCGGGGGGCGTTGGCGGTGATGGTGGAGAACTTGCCGGATGGCGTGGTGGCGTTGGCGGCGGCGGATTACGAGCCAGATACGGACCCGCCGCCGTTTTTGGGGAAGCGGGAGCGCTATGTGCCGCGGACGGAGCGGACGGTGATCGCGTTTTCCGTGGCGGAGGGGGCGGCGCTGACGGAGGTTCCGAAACTCGTGCGGGTGACGGTGCGGCCGGTGGTGGACGGGCGACCGGGCAAGGTGATTGCGAGTAAGCAGATTCCAATGATGGTGGTGGTGAAGCCGTGACACTTTTTGCGTTTTTCCTGGTGGTGAAGATTTGGACGGTGCCGGAGACGGCGGCGCTGGAAGGGGCGCGGGCGGGGCAACAGTTTTTGGCGATGGCGGCCTACGAGGACGGGACGCAAAAGGACGTGACGGGGGAGGTGGTTTGGAGCGTTTCGAATCCTGCGTTGGCGACGGTTTCGGGGGTCGGGCGAGTGGCGGCGTTAGGGGACGGGACGGTGGCTGTGGTGGCGGAGTTGGGGGGAGTGAAAGGCCGCTCGACGGTGCGGATTGCGGGGTCGAAGCGGGAGAGGCCGTTTCAGTTTGGGCGAGACATTGGTTCGATTTTGACGAAGCGGGGATGTAATGGGTCGGCGTGCCATGGGGGGGTAAAAGGGCGTGGCGGGTTAAAGCTGTCGGCGAATGGGCTGCATCCGGAGGACGATTTTGAGTGGATTACGAAGGGCGGGACGTATCAGGTTTTGACGGCGGAGGTGGCGGGGGAACGGGTGCCGCGCATCGATCGGCGGGAGCCGGAAAAGAGCCTGTTGCTGCAGAAGCCGTTGGGACTGCTGGCGCATGGGGGCGGTAAGCGGCTGGAGAAGGATTCCGAGGATTACCGAACGATTATGGAGTGGGTGAAGCGAGGGGCTCCGTATGGGACGCCAGGAGAGACGGCGCAGTTGGCAGGGTTGGAAATTTATCCGACGATGGCGACGATGGGAGTGGCGGGAGCGCAGCGGTTGCTGGTGACGGGCCTGTTTACGGATGGACGGCGGGAGGATTTCACGAATCAGGTGCTGTTCAGTTCGAATAACGGGGAGGTGGCGACGGTGACGGCGGAGGGCGTCGTGAAGGGGAAGGCGCTGGGGGAGACGGCGATTTTGATCCGGGCGGCGGGGCAGGTGGCGAGTGTGGGGGTGGGAGTGATTGGCGCGCCGGTGGCCCGCTACCCGGTGGTACCGCGCGGCAATTTTGTGGACGAGGCGGTTTTCGCGAAGTTGAAGAAGTTCAATTTGGTGCCGTCGGAGTTGTCCGGCGACGCGGAGTTTTTGCGGCGGGTTTGTTTGGACTTGACGGGGTCGCTGCCGCCGCCGGAGCGGGTGCGGGAATTTGTGAGATTGCGGGATCCGAAGAAGCGGGAACGGGTGGTGGACGCTTTGATCGGTTCGCCTGAATTTGTGGACTTTTGGACGTTTCGGTTTGCGGACATCTTTCGGGTGGCAATATTCGCCAATGGTCTGACGCCGAAATTCAGCCAGAAGTATTGGGAGTGGATACGGGCGAATGTGGCGGCGAATCGGCCATACGATGAGGTGGCGAGGGAACGGCTTTCGGCTCAGGGATATGGGGCGGCGTCGCGGCACTTCCTTCCGTACAACCAGATTGGCCCGCCGGCCGATGTGATGGCGGAGGAGGTGCGGGTGTTCTTTGGGCGGCGCTTAGATTGCGCGCAGTGCCACAACCATCCTTACGAGAACTGGAGCCAGGATCAGTTCTGGGGGATGGCGGCGTTTTTCGGGCGGCTGTTCAAGGCCGGACCGGTGGTGTTCGATCATCCGGCGAATATGGATTGGAGCTCGAAGGATGTCGACGGGAAGATCGAATTATTGCATCCGCGGACGAAGGTGGTGGTGAAGCCGGTGTTGTTAGACTCTTCGCCGCTGGCGATGCGGGAGGACGGGAATCCGCGGCAGGAGTTGGCGCGGTGGATGACGAAGCATCCTTACTTTGCCGAGGCGACAGTGAACCGGATTTGGGGTTATTTCTTCGGCCGGGGAATTGTGGATCCGGTGGATGATTTCCGGTCAACGAACCCGGCGACGCATCCGGAGTTACTGGCGGCACTGGCCCGGGATTTTGAGAAGAATGGCTATAACCTACAGAAGTTGATGAAGACGATCGTGATGTCGCGGACTTACCAGTTGGCGCATGAGGCGAACGGAACCAATCGGACGGATGTTACTAATTACTCGCATTCGTTAAGCCGAGCGCTGGAGGCGGAGGTAATGCTAGACGCGGTGGTGGCCGTGACGGGCGTGGCGGAGACTTTTACGACGGCGGTGAGTGAGGGGGGCGCGGTGGGACAGGCTCCGGCGCACACTCGGGCAATTAACTTGAAGGATCCGGACATGTACTTTTCGCGGTTCCTGGAGCTGTATGGACGGCCGAGTAGGGGGGCGATTCCGGAACGGAGCGGGAAGCCGAGTTTGGGGCAGGCACTGCATATGTTGGCAGGGGCGACTTACGTGGATCGACTTTCGGCGCCGCGGAGCCGGCTGCGGGGTTTGCTCGATCGCGGGGCGACGGATGCGTCGATTTTCGGGGAGTTCTATGTGGCGGCGTTGGGACGGGGCCCGGATGCGGAGGAGACGGCGGAGTTAGGGAAGTTGGTGGCGGAGCGAGGGGATCGGGAGGCCGGTTTGCGGGAGTTCGTTTGGGCGTTGATCAGTTCGCGTGAGTTTGCGGAGAATCACTAATGGCACATCGTTCGAGGCGAGATTTTGTGACGGCGGGGTCGCTGGGCTTTCTGGGGCTGGGGTTGCCGCAGTATCTGGCGGCGGCACCGGCTTCGGCGGCGAAGGTGAAGTCGGTGATCCTGTTTTGGCTGGAGGGCGGGCCTAGCCACATCGATACGTGGGACCCGAAAACGAATAGTAACTTCAAGCCGATTTCGACGAATGTGGCCGGGATACAGATCTCCGAGTTACTCCCGAAGATGGCTAAGAAGATGGATAAGTTCGCGTTGATCCGGTCGATGCACACGCGGGGGAACGATCATCCGCAGGCGACGCATTATGTGATCACGGGGCATGAGATTAACCCGGCGATGCAGTTTCCGAGTATCGGTTCGATGTTGACCAAGGAGTTAGGGCCGCGGAATGCGGTGCCGCCGCATGTGCTCGTGCCGAAGTGGGATCGGGGACGGCAGTACGAGGACTATTTCCGGGCGGCGTTTTTGGGTGGGGACTACGATCCGATGTGCATCCCGGATCCGAGTAAGCCGGATTTTCAAGTGACGGATTTGAGCTTGCCGAAGTCGGTTTCGCAGGCTTCGGTCGACAGCCGGAGCGCGCTCTTGAAGGCAGTGGACCGGCGGTATCGGGCGATGAACGAGACGGCGGAACATACGGACATGGACGCGTTTTCGGCGCAGGCGATGAAGATGATTATGACGCCGGCGGTGCGGAACGCGTTTGATCTGGGGAAGGAATCCGAGGCGACGAAGGCGCGTTACGGAAAAGATTCGATTGGGCAGTCGTGTTTGCTGGCGCGGCGGTTGGTGGAGGCGGGGAGCCTGTTTGTGACGGCGGCGGGGTACCACGGGACATCGTGGGATACGCATAGCGACAACGATAAGAGCCATCGGGACAAGCTTTGTCCGCCGCTGGACCGGACGCTGGTGACCCTGGTGGAGGATTTGGAAGAGCGGGGATTGCTGGACGAGACGTTGGTGGTGGCGATGGGGGAGTTCGGACGGACTCCGCACATTAACCCGGCGCTGGGGCGGGACCATTGGCCGAATTGCTGGTCGCTGGCTTTGGCCGGGGGCGGGATTCAGACGGGGCAGGCGATCGGGACGAGCGACGCGAAGGGCGCGAATGTGACGAGCCGCGTGGTTTCGATGGGGGACCTTTATGCGAGTATTTACAAGCTGATGGGAGTGGATTGGACGAAGGAGATTATGAGTCCGATCGGGCGTCCGATCAAGATTGCGAATTCGCTGGAAGACAAGACGGGCGAACCGATTGCCGAGCTTTTCGGGAAGGCATAAAAGAATGACTCGACGGGGGCTGTTAGGGTTGGCCGGGGGCGTGGGGTTGGCGGCGGGGGAGCGGCTGGAGAGTACTTGGATCAAGGCGGCTCCGTTGCGGATTCGAGAAGGGGCGGGGGAACGGAAGGGGCCACCGTTGGGGGATTTTGATCCGCAGCGATGGCGGACGTTTGGGCCATTTTCCCAGTTGGACGGGGCGATTTTGGTGCAGATCCGGACGAAAGAGGGGTTGACGGGCTATGGGCTCGGGGGAGGCGGGGCGGCGGGGTGTTTGGCGATTGAGCAGCATTTGGGTCCTATGCTGCGGGGAACGAATGCGATGAACGTGGAGTTGCTGTGGGAGCAGATGTTCTCGTCGAGTTCGTTCTATGGGCGGAGGGGGGTGGCGATTCAGGCGATTAGCGGGATCGACCTGGCGCTGTGGGACTTGGCGGGGAAGAGGGCGGGGTTGCCGGTTTATCGGCTTTTAGGGGGACCGACGCATGCGAAGGTGATGGGCTACTACACGGGTAATGACGTGGAGCACGGGATGAAGCTGGGCTTTCGGGCGGTGAAGATTGCCAGTTTTGAGAGCTTTCGGCATGGGTCAGCCGGGATGCGGAAGAACGTGGAGAAAATTTTGGACGCGCGGAAACGGGTGGGGCCGGAGGTTCGGCTGATGCTGGATGCTTTGTGCGCTTGGGATGTAGAGTACACGATTGAGTTGGCAGCGCGGGTGGCTGAGGCACGGTTGTTCTTTATGGAAGAGCCGTTGTTGCCGGACGATATGGACGGATATGGGCGGCTGTGCCGGGAGATCAAGACGACGCGGATTGCGAGCGGGGAGCATGAGGCGACGATCTACGGATTCAGGGAGCTGCTGCGGAACAAGGCGGCGCATATTTTGCAGCCGGATCTTTCCTGGTCGGGGGGGTTGACGGACGGGAGGCGGGTGGCGGCGGCGGCCGAGGCGGCGGGGGTGGGGCTGATGCCGCATCGGGGCGGAAGCGTTTATGGAATGACGCTGCTGCTGCTGGCGCATACGACCGGGATGGCGGAGAGCTTTGGGACGGGCGAATCGGGGAACGAGTTGATGGAGATGATGACGCCGAAGTTTGAGGGCGGCTACTATTTGCCGCCAGCGGGGCCGGGGTTTGGCGTCGAGTTTAGCGACGCGATTTTGCGCAAGTATGCGCCGGGAGTGATTTAGATGAATACGCTTTTTGAACGGCGGCGGTTTCTGCAGATGGCAGGGGCGGGGGCGTTTGCGTTGAACGCTAGCGCGGCACCTTCGGGCCGGCCTTTGCGCGGGATCTTCCCGATTGCACAGACTCCGTTTACGGCGGCGGGGGCGCTGGACATTCCTACGCTCGTGAAGCAGCTGGAGTTCATCCATAAGGGCGGGGTGCATGGATTTGTATGGCCGCAGTTGGCGAGCGAATGGTCGACGCTGAGCGAGGCGGAGCGGCGGCAGGGGGCCGAGGCGCTGACGGGGGCGGGTAAGAAGTTGAAGCCGGCGATCGTGATTGGCGTTCAGGGACCGGACGCGGGGACGGCCGCGCGGTATGCGCAGCACGCCGCGAAGATTGGGGCCGATGCGGTGATCGCGTTGCCGCCGCCCGGGAAGCCTAGCGAGGCGGATGTGTTGGGTTACTACAAGCAGGTGGGGGCGGCGACGGAGTTGCCGTTGTTCGTGCAGGCGGTGGGGAACATGAGCGTGGACCTGCTGCTGCAAATGTGGAAAGAGGTTCCGACGCTCCGGCTGATCAAGGACGAGGCTGGGGAGCCATTGATGCGGATGGGGAGGCTGCGGGCGGATTCGCGAGACGAGTTGCAGGTGTTTACGGGCGGGCACGGGCGGACGATGATTGACGAGATGTATCGGGGGAGCGCGGGGACCATGCCGGCTTCGTCGTTTGCGGATTTGTACGCGGTGGCTTGGGACCAGTGGCACGCGGGGAAGAAGAAAGAGGCTTTGGAGGCTTTCTCGAAGGCGTTGCTGTTCATCACAGAAGTGCAGGTTTATGGGATTCCTTCGCTGAAGTACATCCTGGAGCTGCGGGGGGTGTTTCCGAACCACGCGGTCCGGGGAGACGGCGCGGCGGCAGGTTCGATTTTGGCGCAGAAGGGGGCGTTGGACGAGAAGGGAAAGGAGGTGTTGGCGGAGCTTGTGAAGTTTGCGAAGCCTTACTTTCGGGCATAGTTTGGGATGGAGGTGGGATGATGGGTTCGATGACGCGGCGACGATGGATTGGGATTGGAGTGGGGACGGGGTGGTTTGGGTTTTTGGGCGTATGGATGTGGCGGATCGGGAAAGCGGAGCAGGCGGCTCGGCTTGACGTGACGGGGAACGCGGAGTTTTTGGTGACGGATAGCGTGCGGGATGCGACGCTGCCGGCGGGGTTTGAGGCGGTGGCGACGCCGGCGGATTTTCGAAGTGCGTCGGGGCGGTACATTGCGGCGGCAAATGCGTTGTTTGCGTTCGATGAAGCGGGGGTGATGACGGAGCAGTGGCGGTGCGGGTTTGAATTGCCGGCGGCTCGATTGACGGCGGTGGTGGAGGTGGGTTCGGTGGTTTGGGTGGCGACCGACGGGGCGGGGGTGGTGGCGATTGAGGGGGGGAAGGTTCGACATGTGTTGCCAAATTGGCTGGCGCATCGGAAGGTGAGGGCGTTGCTGGCGGTGGAGTCGGGAAGCTTGTTGTGGGGCACGGCCGGGGGGGTGGTTCGCTTCGATGGGAAGGCGCTGAGCCGGTTTCAGGGGTCGACCGAACGGGTGGACGTAACGGCGCTGGCGGGGAAGGAAGAAGACTTGTACGTAGGGACGCGGACGGCGGGGATGTGGCGGTTCCACGCGGGGCAATTAACCAAGTTTGGAGAGGCGGAAGGGTTGCCGGATGGAGAGGTGCAGGCGGTGGGGGTGGCGGGGGACGTGGCGGTGGCGGGGACGCCGTTGGGGGCGGCGCTGTTTCGGGCGGGGAA
>Ga0163144_10012698_pt1 | contig 17653 bp, 15 predicted proteins | sample OliLak19BULKMAT1_FD_123175 | JGI IMG/M metagenome (GOLD analysis project Ga0163144, IMG submission 123175) | Freshwater microbial mat bacterial communities from Lake Vanda, McMurdo Dry Valleys, Antarctica - Oligotrophic Lake LV.19.BULKMAT1 | ecosystem: Environmental > Aquatic > Freshwater >...
AGCGATTTCGGCGTCTGCCGCATCCTCATGTCGCGCTGGATGCCCGCGGGCACGGTCCTGATGCTCGACAGCAGCCGCATCGAAGTCATGCCCCTCTCCGCGCGCAGCTTCCAGTACAAGCCCCTGGCCCGTACCGGCGACCGCGAGTCCGGGCAAGTCGTCGGCGAGTACACGCTGGAGCTTCGCAATGAGAACGCCCATGGCGTGATCACCGGATTGGTCGGCTGAGCATCATCGGCCGTGAGTCGATCGCTTTTGAAGTCGCGGGTCGACCGGCACCTTGCCGGTCGACCCGCCCTTTGTGCCTGCTTTCTTGAGGGAAATGACCATGAACCTCTGCACCGACACAGACTTGCTCCTACAAGACCCCTCGATCTTTTCGCGCGCCGGGCTGGCGGCGCAAACGCTGCTTTCGGGTACCGGCGACCTTGCGGGGACGCTCTTCACGCTCGACGCCGGCATGACGTCATTCACGACCGCGCGCGTGCGCGTCGGCCACGTCCTGCAACTCACCGGCGCGACCATCGGCGCGTACCCGATCGTCTCCGTCGACTCGGGCACCACGCTGATCGTCAGCGCGACCCACGTCGACCTCTTCCCCCTCACCGCATCCCCAGTCACGGTGCCGGTGGGGACCGGAAACGACCTGCCGTTCGTCGTCCGTACCTTCGCGCCGCAGGCGCGACTGGTCGGCGACCTCATCCTCCGATCGGCCGGGGTGGACGATTCGGACCTAGACCGCGCGAAAGTATTAAACACCACCAGTACCGCCCGGTTGGCCGCAACGGGGACACTGGCGCTGGTCTACGCCGCGCTGGCGTCGGTCGCGACCGACCCGAAGGATCTGCTGGCGGCGTCGGTGCGGTGTGAGGGCTTTTTCCGCCGGTCGTTCAACGGCTTCCGCATCCGTATCGACACCGATAACGACGGCGTCGCCAACATCGTCCGAACCCTCGGCACGGTCGCACTCGCCCGTGTTTGAAACCGTCAACTCTTGCGCGAAACAGGGAGCCCGTCATGTCATTGATGCAAACCCTCGCCCAATCCCCCGCCACACTCGACGACGTCCGGAGCTTCGGCGTGGCGGGCTTGATGGGCGCGATGTGGCTGTGGGAACGTCGCACGAGCCGGCAGCGCGAGCAACAGCTCGACGAGGCGCACGCCCGCATCCTCGCCGACCGTGTCGGGCTCGAGCAGTTGATGTCCGTCGTGCGCGACAACGCCGCCGCGCTCACGCGTCTCAGCTCGATGCAGGAGGAAGTCATTCGCAGGATGGAAGCAAGAAAAGAGTCGGAAAGCTAAACTTGCCGTGGAAACAGTCTCACTCTTCCGTCGGCTCGATCGTCACCGTCAGCCCCTTGGATTCAAACTGGTCCTTGTACAACTCCGCCCGCTCCTTGTGCGTGACGACCAGCAACGACACGCCGGTCTTGTGCGCCTCTTCCGTACGCTTCACTGCGTCTTGTTCCTTGAGCGTCGTCAGCTCCATAATCGTGACGACGACGTACACCACGTCGTTCTTGTCGTCATTATGAAGCAACACTTTCCACGGCGGGAGCATCTTCGGCGGGGTCGGCTTACTTTTGGATTTCGCGCGCAATTTCGGTTCCGCGACGGCGGAACCGGTTCCACTTTCGGACGAAGACTTATCACGATCGGCCATGGTCTGCTGCTCCGGACGGTACACTCTTTCTCAAACGACGTTAGAATTCTACCACGTTTCACGCCGACGAGTGAAGGAAAAAACGGGTCGAGCTGCTACACGCTCCGGAACGACACGTCGACCGCATGACGCGACACTTCGAAGAACCGGGCTATTGGAGTGGTCTCACGACGAAGCGCGGTTCTTCGAACCGCCGCATCGCATCATCTGACGATCATTTCGACGGAAAAACCGGTTCAAGGTTTTGGCGTGATCGAACCGAGCACGACGGCCTTGTGCGCCCCGGTCGCGCTAGGCACGTTCCCCGGCGTCCCGTCGAGCGTCGCGGCACCGAGCAGTGCAAATGCGACGGCTTCCTTCGCTTCGGACGGTACGCCGAACTCGTCGGTGGTGCGCACGGGAATGTCACCTAGCTCGTCGCGCAGATGGCGCATGAGCGCTTGGTTACGCGTCCCGCCCCCACTGGCGATGACCTCGTCAACGCCCTTGGGCACGAAGTCGCGCACGGCTTCGCTGATCGCCTTGGCGCTAACCAGACACGCCGTCGCCAATAGGTCGGGCGAAAGCTCCGGTCGCAAGTCGGTCGATGTCGATTCACACGCACGTGACCAGTTCGACGACATCGTCGGGACGTCGGTCGTCTTCGGCGGATCCCGCGAAAAATAGTCATGTCGCATGAACGAATACACCAGCGGCAACATTGGCGTTCCCGCGCGCGCCAGCTTCCCGCCGGTATCCACGCCCGGGCCTGTTGGGTTGAGTGAACGACACAGCGCGTCGCTCAGGCAATTTCCCGGTCCGGTATCAAAAGCGATTAACTCCGTACTCGTTCCACCCGCGCGAAGGTACGTGAGATTCGCAATCCCACCAAGGTTGAGCAGCACGCGGCTTTTACGCGCGTCGCCGAACAAAATCTGGTCCGCAAATGGGACGAGCGGCGCGCCCTGCCCGCCGACCGCGCAGTCGGCCCGACGAAAATCACTCACCACGGCGCAGCCCACCTCGTGCGCGACCAGCGACGGGTCGAACCACTGGATCGTCAAAGGCGGCTCATGAAACAACGTCTGTCCGTGTGCCGCGACACACGCCAACTGGTCGGCAGACAGACCCGCGCCTACCAGCGCCTCGTTCACCGCCGCGGCGTAGGTCAGAGAAATGTCGCGTCCGAGCTTGGCGAGTACGGACAAGTCGGTTGCGCCCCTTTGACGTATTGCAAAAATCGTCTGACGCACGGACGGCTCGTACGCACGCGTGTGATGACGGATGAGCTTCGCCCGGAGGTTCGTCCCGCGCCCCTCGACCCGGACCAGCGCGACGTCGACCCCGTCCGCGCTCGTGCCGCTCATCGCGCCCGCAATCAGCCGGAATTCTTCGGTATCGTGGGTCACCGCGGGTCACTGTAATACAAACGCGAACGACGCTCAAAATTCTCATCGAAACGATGAACCCCGCTTCCAACGCACGACCTCAGACGCGGCTTAGTTTCCCGACACCTCACGCACGGACGTGTCGGCCCGAAACGTTCGTGGCCGGGGCGTGAACGGGGTCGTCGTGCCGTTCACACGGTCCGACGCCCAGTGAATGAGGTAGGCGTTTACCGGATCACCTTGCCACAGGGCGAGATTCGACTCGTCGTCGAGCAGTTTTTTCGCGGCCGGCGAGCGAAGATTGCCCAGCGCCTTGATCGACTCGGTCTGCACGGCCCCAATTTCGAGCCGGTCGTTGAGGATTCGAAATAGCTTCGGCACGACGTCCTGTGCGCCGGAATATCCCGCCACCCAGACCGCCGCGGCGCGGGGCGCGGGCGCGGCCAGGTTATTCGGGATCAAACTTTCAACCAATGCTAGAACGTCGGCTCGACCGAGCAGCCCCGCCGATACGATCGCGTTCGTCAGCGCCGGTTGCCAGTCCGGGTCGACGCCTTGCTGCACGGGCTTGTTCAACTTTCGCACGAGCGCGACGAGCGCGTCACCCGCCTCTGGCTTACCGACCTGACCGAGCGAAAGCGCCGCCTGCGCGACGACGACGATACTGGTGTCGTTCAACAGCGCCACGTGCGCATCCAGCCCGGCGTCGCTCGCGCTTTCCCCGAGCAACCACGACCCGTCCGCGCGGCGCTCCGCGACCGGGTCCCCGAGTAACGTCACCGCGGCGTCGATCGTCGCGCGCGCGGAGTCGGGAAATTTCGCCGACGCGAGGAGCGCCGTCCGCGCCGCCTCGTGCAGCGGCGCGTACCGGTCCGTCAATCGCGCGGTCAGAGGCGCGACGACGGACACGTCCGGCGTCGTAACCAGCACCAGCGCCGCGGCCGTCCGTACGGTCGCGTCGGGGTCGCTCAGCGCGACCAGCGCGTGTTGACGCCGGGCCGCTTCGTCCTCCAACCCCAACAAAGCCGAGGTCGCGGCGCGGCGCACGGTCGGGTGCACGTCCTGAATCAGCTTTACCGCGCGGTCGGCAAAGCGTGTCGCGCGAAGCCGGCCGAGCGCCTCGACGGCGACCGAACGCTGCGCGACGTTTCCGTCTAAAAATCCGACGATCGAATCGGCGTGCGGTCGGTCTGATCCCAACCTCCCGATCGAACGAATCGCCTCCACCTGCTGGTCCGGCTTAAAGCGCGGCAGGCGCACCGACAACGCCTCGGCATCCACCGCACCCGACACGCTGCGAATCGACGCCATCAATACCCCCGCGTCGGCATCACTCAAGCCCACGGAGGCGAACGACGCGTCGTTCAACGCCGCGCCGGCCAGAATCACTTCTCGGCGCACCTGCGCTTCGTTGTCGTTCAACATCGCCTTGAGCACGCCCACGCCGGCGCTCTGACCACACACGCCTAGCGATCGCGCCACCTCCATACGGATCGTCACGTCGGTGTCGCCGGACATCTTCTTCAATGCTTCGACGCCCTCGGGCAATCTCGTAGAGCCCAAGTCACGAATCAGCCGTACTTTCGACGACACGTCCGCCGCACGCGCATAGACGTCGACGATCAGCGACACCGTCCGCACCGTCGTCTCATTCACCTCCGGCCCGACAGGCACGACAATCTCGTCGTTCCAGAAGCCGAGCTTCCCGTCAGGCAGCGTCGTCTGCGCGACAGCGCCCGCCGCGGTAAAAAGTAACACGAGCAGCGCGCCGCGCATCATCGGCGTTGCGATTGGTATGCGATCGAATATCGAACGATGATTGAAGGTCTTGCGCACGTTTATCCTTGTCGCAGCAAATAGGTCAGGCGCACGCGCGCGACGACGAGCAGCACCAGACACGCCGACGCGAGTGTAATCAGGTGCGCCGCCCAGAGGTCACGGATGCCGGGGTTGGCGTCGGGTAAAAGATTAAGCCCGACCGCGATCGGGCTGGGCATCGCGAACCACCTCGCCGCCTGCGGGCCGAGCAACTGGCTCTCGCCCGCCCACCACCCGAGCATCGGCGCGACGAACAGCACCGCCGTGCACAGGTATGCGACGACCGTCGCGCGGGCGGTGTTCGGGATGAAGCAACTACAGGTCAGGCCGATCGTACAACACAGCGCGACGCTGAGCAGGATGATCGGCAGGAGCAGTTGCAGGCGTGCAAGGTATCCCGGGTCGATGAAGCAGACCGCGCCGTACGCCGGCAGGAGTCCGACGATCGGCAGGAGCGCGGGGAGAAACGCGGGGATGAATTTTCCCCAGAAAATCGCCCCGCCGCGAACGGGCGCGAGTCGCAGGACTTCCCACGTGCCGCTTTCCAGTTCGGAGCTGACGGCACTGCTGGTGAGGCTGGGGCTGACCAGCGCGATCACGCCGAGTTGAAACGTCACCAGCACACCGACGACGTAGCGCAGCAGGTCTTGGTGCTCGGTGCCGCCCAACAGGCTCATGAGCGCGAGGCCGAGCGAGATCAGGACGCAGGCGTAGAAGATTCGGATCATCCAGCGCCCGGAGCGGAGTTGGTTGGTGCGTCGCTCCTTTTGCGCGAGGAACGAGCGGCCGAACGGCTTGGGCGTTTTCTTGTCGTCGATCAGAAACAAAATGCGCCGCCCGACCGACCGCGCCTCGTCGTGCGCCCCGACCGCGCCGAGCGCGTCCACGGACGTGGGAGGCCGGCTTAGCCGCGCGACCAGCAACCCGAAACACGCCATCACCACCAAGCCGGCGAGGGGCACGAACACCAGCCACGACGGAAGCAGGTGACGGAACGTCCCGGCAAAATCTCCGCCGCCCAGGCTCGGCCTGATGAGTGAAATGAGCGCCGCGACGGGGGATAACGCGCGCGTGTAGTGAAGGGCCATGCCGGTGATTTCGTCCGAGCCGTCAAGCATGATCGCCGCCGGTACGAGCACCGCGCCGCAGAGGAATAGGACGATCGCGTACGAGATTACCAGCGCCGTCGCCGACTGTTTGCTGAACGCCGACACGGTCAACGACACGACCGCGAGGAACACCGCACTGACCAGCAAAATCCCGTACGCCCAAACAAGATTGGGCAGGTCCGCCGAACTCATGCCCCGCCAGTTGAGCAGCGCGACGAAAGGCAAACCCGTGATCAAAAGCAGCACCGGATAACTGATGACCGACAGAACCTTACCGACGATGATGCGCGACGCGCCGAGGCGCGACGCGTACAACATTTCCAGTGTGTTGGCCTCGCGCTCGCCGGACAACGCGACCGACGCCATCCCCGGTACGAACAACGCGAGCAGCACGAGTTGTCCCATGACCAGCCCGAGCAGCAAATTATCCTGCGCCCCCGACGCCAGCGAGTACACGCCCCCCTGCGGCCACGCCGACAGAAACAAGACCGCGAGCGTCGCGACAAAAAACACCTGAATCGCCGCGACGCGTCGCAGACGGAGCAGGCCGAGAAGGTCTTTACGGAGGACGGGGTTCATCAAATGCACCTATTCCCGTGTTCGCCGGTGCGGTGACCCGACGCTGTTATCATCTGCAACCCAGAGGTTCGGCCATGGCACACAACGAAGTCGTCACCCTCGAACGAAAGATTCGCGCGCTCGCCGCGAGCGATCGTGCTGCGTTGTTTGAGCAGATCGACGACCTGTTCGACGCCGAATGGGCGCTTCACGCCCGGCAGGCTCGTGAGGCCGCAGCTTCGCAAGGCATTGATCCGAACGACGCCGCCTCGGTACAACAACTCGTCGATTCCGTTCGGTACCCTCATTCCACGCGACCGCCCGGATGAAAGTATTTTTTGATACCAATGTTTACGCAGGCGAAGTCTCGGGCGGGATCGCGTGTCAGGCCGTGCTGGTCGCAACGTCGGTCGCGGGGTGGTGCGTTTACACGAGCCGTCATGTGGTCGAGGAACTGACGCGTGTGATCGTGGAACGCCTGAATCTGTCGCGCCGAACGGCTCATCTGGCCGGGAGACGCGTCGGCCGTCGCGCCATGGTCGTCGACCCGCGTGACACGCGCCGTATCGTTCCGGACGATCCTGTCGACACTCCCGTGCTCCGTGCCGCGTTGTTCTCCGGCGCGGATTATCTGGTGACGAACGATCGTCATCTTTTATCGCTCGATCCGTATGAAAAGCTTCGTATCGTGTCGCTCGCATCGTACTACCGTCTTCTCGAAGAACGCGGCCTTCTCTGACCCACTGCCTCACTTCGTCAGACTCATAAACACGTCCTCCAAGTCCGCCGGTACTTCGTAGAAATTCGTCACGGGGATGCCGCGTTTCAATAGCAGCAACAAGGCCTGCGCCAGTTGCTGTTCGTCGGCTTGCACCTCGTACCGCAGGATGCCATTGTCACCTTCCACCTGTACCGGCTCCCACGTCCCCGGCGCGCCGGCGAGCACTTCCTTCGCGTGGTCCTTGAACTTCAGCACCTGCACCTCGACCAGCCGCTTCTGCCGGACGGTGCGCAAAATCTCCTGCACCGCGCCGACGGCGACCAGCTTGCCCTGCTGCAAAATCCCCACCGTGTCACACACGTCCGCCAACTCCGGCAGGATGTGCGAGCTGACCAGAATCGCCTTGCCCAGGTCGGCCAAGTCGCGCAGCAGGCGACGAATCTCGATCCGCGCCCGTGGGTCGATCGTGGCGGCGGGCTCGTCGAGGATGATCACCTGCGGGTCGTGCAACAACGTCTTGGCGATCCCCACGCGCTGCTTCATCCCACGCGACAGCGCCCCCATCAACTTGTCCCGGAACGGCTCGGCGTTGGCGACCTTCAGGCACCAGTCGATCCGCTCGGGCCTCGCCTTCTTCGGTAGCTTGTATGCTGCCGCAAAAAAGTCGAGGTATTCCCAGACGCGCAGCGTGGGGTAGACGCCGAAATTGTCCGGCAGGTAACCGACCAGTTGCTTCATCAAATCCTTGTTCCCGATCACGTCCTTCCCCGCGATCGTCGCGCTACCGCTGGTCGGGTCGAGCAGGCCGCAGAGGATGCGGAATGTCGTGGTCTTGCCCGCGCCGTTGGGGCCGATGTAACCGAACACTTCGCCTTTATGGATCTGGATCGACAAACTATCGAGCGCGACGAATTCGCCGTACCGGCGCGTCAGGTTCTCGGTGACAAGGATCGGAGAAGTGCGGTCGATCGGCATGGGCGGTTACCAGTAAACAGTCGATCCGGACGAATTCAATTCTCGGACGACGGGTTAATCGTATTCAGTACTATTGCACGGTCGCCTCATCGAAGCTCGCGGCCAGTTCGACGATCCGCCACGACACGGGAGTACCGTCCGGCGCAGGGTTCTTGACGTCGACGCGTACCCACACGCGGCCGGTAGAATCGACGTCGTCCGGCGCGACGTCGAACGACACCGACTGAGGCGTCACCGGGTTCGTCCACGTCCCGAGCACGCGCCCGGCGAGGTTGTCGACGGGTCTGCCGTCGCGCACCTGGTCCCCGACTACCGTGACCGTCTGGCGCGGCGCGTTCAAATCACCGACGATCGTCACGCGCGTCGGCCGAAGCCTACCGACGGCGGCGGGGGCTTCGAAGCCGACGACGAGCGACGCGTCCTGATTCGAGTCGAGCCACTGGCCGGCAATCGGGTTGTACAGGCTGACGAGCGCCGGGCCGAAGACGAGCTTCGAGAACGCCGCGCCGATCCGCACCGTCGAGCCGGCCGGGGACGGGTCGATGCGTAACGGGACACGAAGCAACGCCAGCGTCCGCGTCGTGTCGACCGGCGGGCGGATCACCAGCGGCGAGGGGACCGTCGCGTCACTCACCCAGGCCGCGAGGAAGGGCGTTTGTTCAAGGGGCGCGGTCGAGACGTTGTCGCCGGACACCGGCTCGCCGAGCCAGCGCAACACGTCACCGCGCAGGCGGTCGCGCTCGCTCGTGAAAACGGCGCCGCCCGTGAACGTCCCGCGCGGGTTTTGGCTAGCGGTGCTGATGACCTGTGTCGTCGCGCCGGGCGCAACGTCGGGCAAATTGAATGACGTACCGTTCCAGACGACCAGAGGCGACGCGAGCGTCTCGGGCGCTCCGTTTTGGATTGACACGGTCAACCCGTCGGCCCCGAACGACCCGACCGCCGACACTTTCACCGACGCCGGGACGGTGCCCCGGACCTGGATCAGTCTACCGACGGATTCGGTCGAAACCGACTGCGGCGCGAGCGTCAGACCGAACGGCCGGGTGCGCAGCACCGGCACTTCGCGCGTCGCGCCTGCCGTCGTGCGCACCGACTCGACGCCCGCGCCGGCGGCAAGTTCGATCGCGCCGGGGTCGCGCCCGTGAAGCGCGATCGTGTCCTGCCGATACCCGCCACCCTCCGGAAAGATGTCGACGACCGACACACCTGCCGACGCGAAAGGTTGACCGCGCTGGCGCAACTGACCGAACGCCAGCAACGCCCCCGCGAGCACCACCGCCCCGCCGACGCTCACCGCGAACGCCTGCGGACGCCTCGCCCCGCCCAGCGCCAACTGCGCGACGATAACCAGCAACAAATATCCCCCGCCCACGCCCGCGGCGACCGACCACGAAGGCACCGTCACCCCGAGCATCGACGACAACGCCTGCGGCAGGTTCTTCTCCAATTGCGTCGACGAAACCGGTAGCGCCGGCACCGCGCCCACCACGCCCGGACGCGGCGGGCCGACGATCGCCTTCCACAACTGCCCCGCACGCGCGTCATACATGTCGAGCGAACCGACCGGGAAACTCGTGAACGCCACGCGCCCCAGCCCGACTCGCCGATACGCCACGTGAACGTACGACGCGTCCCGCGCGAGCACCGTCACGCCCGTCGGATCGAGCGTGTCGATTGCTTCCACGACTTCGACCGGCGCAATCAGCGGTAGTGGTGAGGTCAGGTCGCGCGGCATCTGCGGCACGCGCTCGACGACCTTCGGCTTCTCCGCGGGCTTGGCCTTTGCTGTCGGCTTCGCATTTTTGGCCGGGAGTTTTGCCTGCTTCGGCACGGGTTCGTCGTCTTCGTCGGCCTCGGCGTCGCGACCGAATGGCTTGAGCGACGACGCCTGAACCGCCCAGGTGCCGGCGGCTTCCCCCATTGAGATTTCCGACGCGATGCGCCGACCGACGACACGGACCGGCATGAGCGGTTCGAGCCACGTCCCCGTGGCGTCACTCGTCGCGTCGGGCGCGGCGACAACGAGCACGCCCCCCGCGCGGACCCAGTCGATCAGGACCGCCCGCTGTGCGGCGTCGACCTCGCCCGGCGCGGCATCGAGAACGACCGTAGACACCGACGCGAGCGCGACCGCGCGCGCGGGCAAGTAGACCGGGTCGACGGCCCGCGACTGATACCCGACACCGGTCGCGACCTGCAACGCACCGATCATCTCGTCGATTTCATACGCACCCGTCGACCGTTCTTCGAGCGACGAAATCAGATAAGCAATGACGTTCCCGCTCGGTGAAAACTCCGTCGTCCAAACCTGTGTGATCGAGATCAGGTTCAACGGCGTCCGCGCCACCTCGCGCCCCGACCCCGTGTACAACGTCGCGATCGCGACTGCGGGCGCGGCGTGGTCTTTCTCGTTTTCAGTCCGTGGCGGGGGTTCATTCAAGTAGACGTAGTCGTCCGAACGCACCCGCGCCCGCGCCGGGACATAAACACGGTGCTCGACCACCGCCGGTCCGTCCGCCGGTGACCCGTCCGGGCCGCGCAACGGAATTCGGACGACGCCCTCCAATGGTTCGCTACCAGGATTGACGACGTCGACCGCCACCGGCACCCACGCGCCCGGCGCGTACTGGGTCGCCGACAAACCGGTCACGTTCAGCGACGGCGCGTCGGCCGCACGCGCGATCGACGCGCTAACGACCATCAGGACCGCCCACGCGACGAGTCGCGAACGCTCCGCCCCCTCAATGCTGGAAAGACGGTGAAAAATCGCATGTCTCCGAAATGGACGTTACCGCACGCACGTGATCCGACACCGATCGCCCCGTGAACCTCAGACCTGATGCAGATACGACCGGGCGATGGAACTTACCACACCTTCCATCGAATGGAAACGTGGTGTGAATCCGCCGCGACCTCCAGGGCAATCGCATGTTCGCGGTTTGACCCCCTCTCCCGCGTACTCGCGGGGGAGGGCCGGGGTGGGGGGGCTTAGGTTTTCACTGCAAAGCCCCCAACCCAACCCTCCCCCGCGAGTACGCGGGAGAGAGGGCCGGACGAACATGCAGTTGCCCTGCCGCGACCTCAGTCCCTCGCGGCGCTATATGCCTGCCACCCGATCGAGCGAGTGTCGCGTTCTCCTGATTTTCGCTTCCCGCGTCGCTAGAAGTTTCTAGAATGCGTTCCGTGCACAACCATCCGGCGCTCCACAATCTCAAGGGACAGTTCATCATCGCCTCGCCCGCGCTGGACGACCCGAACTTCGTGCACGGCGTCGTGCTCGTCCTCCACCACGACACCGACGGCGCGGTCGGACTGATCGTCAACCGCGCGCTCGAACTCACCATCGAACAGGCCTGGTCGAACATCAGCGACCTGCCCTGCCTCGTCACCGGCCCGCTCCACCAAGGCGGGCCCTGCGAAGGTCCGCTCATGGTCCTCCACACCGGCGACGCTCACGCACAATTCCAAACGCCCTCGGGCATCTCCTGTACCACCAATCGCAACGATATCGAAGACCTCGTCGCGGCTAACATCGACGAGCGGCCCCTCAAATTCTTCGTCAATTATTCCGGGTGGGGCGAAGGCCAACTCGAATCCGAAATCCGCGAAGGCGCCTGGCTGATCGCGCCCGCTTCGCTCGACCAAGTCTTCTCCCTCACCGGCGAAACACTCTGGCGACGCCTCATGAACCGCGCCGCCCTCATGAAAGCCAACCCGTGGCTCAGGCCGGAACAAATCCCCGACGATCCGAGCAACAATTAAGGGAATCGGTGATGGACGAACAGGGTGATTGGTGATTGGTACGTGACCCAGCCGGGACCGCCGTCACGTACCCATCACCAATCACCATTTTCAGGGATCATCCATCACTCATTTCCGCCACCCTCACCGCTTCGGCCAAATCCACTTTTCCCTCATACAAACTCCTGCCGATGATCGCGCCCCAGACGCCGATGGTGGTTAGTTTTTTGACGTGCTCGATCGACCCGACCCCGCCCGACGCGATGACCGGGACGTCACCGGCCCGCGCGAGCGCGGCCGTTTGGTCGAAATTCGGACCGGTAAGCATCCCGTCCTTCGCGACGTCGGTGTAAAGGATCGCGCCGACAGGCCAGCCGTCGATCCGTCGCGCCACGTCGACGGCGGCGAGCCGGGACGTCTCGGTCCACCCACGCGTCGCGACCATTCCGTCCTTCGCGTCGAGCGCGAGCACCAGCTTTCGCGCCAGTTCCGGCCGGCGCACCAGCGCCTCGAACCACGGCCAATCCTCGATCGCCTTCGTCCCGACTACCACACGCTCCGCGCCGGCGTCGAGCAACGTCCGCACGTCCGCTTCCGACCGTACGCCCCCTCCTACTTCGACTTTGAGCGGCGTCGACGCAATCAGCCGCGCGATCAAATCCGTCTGCACCGGCCGACCTTCCTTCGCGCCGTCCAAATCGACAACATGCATCCACCCCGACCCCGCCGCCCGGAACCGCGCCGCGGTCTCGAACGGGTCGACGGCGTAGGTGATCTGCCGCGCATAATCCCCCTGCTTCAGCCGGATCACTTTTCCGTCACGCAAATCGATGCTGGGCAAAATTTCCAAGGCCACGAGAGGTTGCTCCAAAATGACAGACGCCAAGAATAGTCGTGCGACGCACGTCGGGCCAGACGCGGCGCCGTCACGCGACACGCGGCGGGCGTTCGGGTAAAACGACGGCGCGCATGACATCCACGCAGCAATTCCTTGTCCTCATTCCACTGGCCTACGCGCTCGGCTCCGTACCGTTCGGGCTGATCGTCGGCCTGGCCAAGGGCGTCGACCCGCGCAAGGCCGGCAGCGGGAACATCGGCGCGACCAACGTCGGTAGGCTGCTCGGCGGACGCTTCTTCGCGCTGGTCTTCACCCTCGACCTGCTCAAAGGCTTTTTCCCGATGCTCGCGGGCGCGGACATTCTGCACGGTGACGCCCACGGCGCGGGAGATTATTTCCTGTGGCTCCTCGTCGGCTTCGCGACGGTGATGGGGCACAATTACTCGGTCTTCCTCAAATTCAATGGTGGCAAGGGCGTCGCGACCAGTTGCGGCGTGGCGCTGGGCCTGTTCCCCTACTTCACCTACCCCGCACTCCTGGCGGCGGCGACGTTCATTCTCGCGTTCCGCCTGTCACGCTATGTCAGCCTGTCGAGCATCGTGGCGGCGATCTCGTACCCGCTCTTTTACATCGGCTTCGGCCTGCATTACGACTGGGGCGTGTTCGGCAAACAACTTCCGTTACTGATTTTCGCGGCGCTCATCAGCGCCATGATCGTCTACAAGCACCGCTCGAATCTCTCACGCCTGCTCGCGGGGACGGAAAATAAGTTCGTGAAGAAATAGCGCAGCGGCCGCGCTGAAATTCTCTTCCGGGCCTCGCAGTTCTCAGATGACAGAAACGAAGCGCCACGGAGGAGCGAAGGCGCGGAGACCTCACGGAGACGACGTCCAAGTTTGTACAAAGACTCAATGATAGAAAATCCCTCCGCGAGACCTCCGCTCCTTCGCGCCTCCGTGGCTCTTCCTACGAGACCTCAAGTCAACCGACGCTGATCGACTCATACCCCATCGCGACGTTGTAGTCGTCCAGATGCGCGCGGAAGGCGTCGTGGAGTTTGACGGGGAGGTCGTGCTTCCACCGACCGATGGAGGTCACCGGGTCTTTGGCGGTCAGGTGCCCGGCCCGACGCGCGGCGTTGGTATTGGTCTCGTCGAGCGCGATTTGCACTGCGCGGTCCGACGCGTCCAAGCGCAGTTCCGTGAACACCCGCGTCAGCGTCTCAGTCGGCTTCAGCACGACGTCTTCGTACTTCACCAGCACCGCCCCGCGCCGCCGGCGCTGCGTCCACGCAAACGTCATCTCCTCCGCGCCCTCGCGCAACGCGGCAATAAAATGCTCGTCGCTCTCGCAGCGACTTCGACCGAAGCCGTCGGTCCCGCGCTTGGCGTCGAACGCCACGATCGAACAGTACATGTCCCGCAAATCACGCACGAGGATCACCTCGCGCGACCCCGGAAACTCGCGTAGCGCCAGCTCGACCGCCGGCCCGGGCGCGATCTTTTCGACGTAAAATGTCGCCCCGGGCTTGTCGACCGATTGAAGGCAATGCCGCATCACCCCGCGGGCCTGTTCCCGGCAGAAGTCGCGCGTCAGGTCGACCGACGGTCCGGCGAGGTGACGAAAAATCGTCCGGTCACTGACATACGTCTCGGGACTGCCCGCCGGCTTGGGGCCGAGGAACCAGTCGGTCCGACCGGCAACCAGCTCCGACGGGCTGATCTGCTGCAAGGTTCCGTTGGCCCGCGAAAGCGAACGTAACACGTCCATCCAATATCCGACCACGCGCGTCTCGATCTCGAAAGCCGGGAAGCCCGCGACGTCCGGGTGACGCGACAGCAACTCGAACACGCGCGTCCCACCCGTGCGCCCCAGTGTCGTGACCATGAGCGGCGCCGGTCGACCCGTTGACGCCGCGCCGACCTTCACGCGCCGGCCGGTGATCCCCGCGATCGGGATCGCGCGCTCCGAGCGCGTCATCGCCTGCACTTGCACACAGAACGTCTCGTCGAGGTCGAGCGTGTCGAGGTAAATCAAAAACGCCGCAGATCGCCCCGCGTCGGCGGTGGGAAACTGACACGCAGCGTCCTCGCGCGCCCCGTGGAGCGGCACCTTGAACTTCACGGTGCGCGCGCCCGACACCAGCCGCACGTGCGTCACAGGATCGGCGCTGAATCGCGGACTCAGCACCCAGCCGCTTACCGGCACTGAATACGTGCTCGATACGATTTGGTTGCGTGGGAAGTCGATGTGACTCGACAAAACCGAAATGTCGTCGGGCGTATAATTGTGGACGTCCGTGAAGTGCGTTTCCATCAATGCGGACACCTTAACGCAACACACGCTCATCACGCGAGTTGTCGCGAAGTTCTCAACAGTCTGATGCGAACAATCCGGAGATGTGATTCGTCCACTGAGGGCACGAAGAAGAGGATGGCCCGATCGAGAGCTGGCCTTGATTTCTCAGGTCTCAATTCTTGGTGTCCTTCGTGCCCTTCGTGGACAAAAGCCTACCCTCGCGGCTTGAACAGCAAAATTCGTAAAGAGTTGAGTACGACGACGACCGTGCTGCCCTCGTGGAACAGGACGGCGACGCCGAGGTAGGTGTAGCCCAGGGCGCTGAGCGGCGCGAGGACGGAGATGACGCCGAACGCGATGAAGAGATTTTGCTTGATGATGTGACGACAGAAGCGGGAGAGCGCGACGGCGTCGGGGAGTTTGCCCAGGTCGTCGGCCATGAGCGCGACGTCGGCGGTCTCGATCGCGACGTCGGTGCCCGCGCCACCCATCGCGACCCCGACCCGCGCCGCCGCGAGCGCGGGGGCGTCGTTCACGCCGTCCCCGATCATCGCGATCGGCCCGTACTGCTTCTGCAACGACTGGATCAGTTTCAGCTTTTCCTCGGGCAGCAGGTCGGCGTGAAATTCGTCCACGCCCAGCTCGAGCGCGACCTTGGCCGCGACGTCGTGCCGGTCGCCGGTGAGCATGATCGTTCGACGGATGCCGAGTGATTTGAGCCGCACCAGCGTGTCGCGCGCGTTGTCACGCGGTCGGTCGGCCAGCGCGATCACGCCGACCGTCGCGTCCCCGACCCGAAGCGCGACCGTACTCTTACCTTCTTTCGCGAACGCTTCGACGAGGTCCAATCCGGGCTGACCGGCGTCGAGTTTGCCCGCGTAGACGTGTCGGCCGTCGACGTCGGCCTCGATCCCGCGCGCGGGAATCTGCCGCGCATTTTGAACGACCGACAACGCCACCCCGCGCGTCCCCGCCTCGGCGACGATCGCGCCCGCGAGCGGGTGCGTGCTGTCGCGCTCGACCGACGCCGCCAGCGCCAGAATCTGCTCGGGCGTGTATCCCGAGCCTTCGACCGGGACGACGTCGGTCACCACCGGCTTCCCGCGCGTCAGCGTGCCGGTCTTGTCGAACGCGATCGCGCTCACCCGGCCGAGGTTTTCCAGATGCGCCCCGCCTTTGACCAGCACGCCGATACGCGCCGCGCGCGCGATCCCCGACAACACCGCCGCCGGCGTACCGATCGCGAGCGCGCACGGGGACGCACCGGTCAGGAACGCCATCGCCTGGTAAAACCAACCCGCCCAGATCGACCCCTCGCGCCGCGGCGTGAACCCCAGCAACGGAGGCACGACGATCAGCGCCACTGTCGCGACCAGCACGATCGGCACGTACCGCTTCTCAAACTTCTCCGCGAACACCTGCGTCGGGGAACGCTGCGACTGGGCCTCGTTCACTAGGCGCACGATCTTCGACAGCGTCGAATCGGAAGTCAGCTTGGTCACGCGCACGAGCAGCGAGCCGTCTCCGTTGATCGTACCGGCAAAGACCGCCGACCCGGGGGATTTGTCGACCGGTACGGATTCACCGGTGATGGGAGATTGGTCGACCGCGCTCGCTCCCGACTCCACGTTCCCGTCGGCGGGGAAACGGTCGAACGGCTTGACGACGACGCGATCGGTAAGTGAAAGCTCCTCGACCCGCACGACACGCTCGACGCCGGCGTCGTCGCGCACGGTCGCGGTGTCTGGCGCGAGGTCGCTCAGGGCTTCGATCGCCCGGCGGGCCTTGTCCATCGCGAGCTCTTCCCCGGCCCCACTGAATGCAAAGAGCACGAGCAGGAACGCGCCTTCCTCGTAATGCCCCAGCGACGCCGCGCCGAACGCCGCCGCGAACATCAACACGTCGATGTCGAACTGAAACTTCCGAAGGATGTGAAACGTCTCGATGGCGGTGTACCAACCCGCCGACACGAAACTGACCGCGACCAGCGCAACGCGTAACCACCCCGGCCCCTCGTTCCAGTGGACCGCGACAGCGCCGAGCAGAAACACCAGACCCACGCAAGCGAGCACGATTTTGTGATACTCGCGCAGGCGCTCGAGCACGCCGGACCTCGGAGCAACGACAGAAGGCCTTGCGACGGGCGGGCGATCGACGGCGGACGGAAGTGTGGCTGTTGTGACCGACATAAGCAGAATGATAGTGACGTAAGCGGTCTATTTCGTTGAAAAACAGGCCAGAATCGCAAGTGTGAATGAGTCTCAATAGACCCCGAAATCCGGCACCCAACGACCTGCTCTTAAGATCTATTGGAACCGCAGATGAACGCAGAGAAACGCGGATGAACGCGGATGAGAGGCAGGCAATCTTTGGCTCTAACTGTGTGCATCTGCGTTCATCTGCGGTTCAAAAGTCGCCGTTCTCACGGTGATGACCCGCCGAGCGTATACTTATGGATATGAGCTGGATCGAAAACAGATTCGAGGAAGGGCTGATCGTCACGAGCCTGGACTTCTTCATCAACTGGGGGCGGAAGAATTCGCTTTGGCCGATGACGTTCGG
>Ga0163144_10012700_pt1 | contig 17653 bp, 10 predicted proteins | sample OliLak19BULKMAT1_FD_123175 | JGI IMG/M metagenome (GOLD analysis project Ga0163144, IMG submission 123175) | Freshwater microbial mat bacterial communities from Lake Vanda, McMurdo Dry Valleys, Antarctica - Oligotrophic Lake LV.19.BULKMAT1 | ecosystem: Environmental > Aquatic > Freshwater >...
ACTAAATTTATCTTATAAAGGAACAAGACATAAATTAGCCTTACCTGTTAGAGGACAAAGAACAAGAACAAATTCTGCAACCCAAAGAAGTAAACGTAACTTGAACCCAAAAATTTTAAATGATAATTAATAAGTATAAATTTAAAGTTAAAAAGGATCATTTTTTTTTGCCAAAAAATATAGCAAAAATATATATAAAAAGGAGTTATACTAATATTTTTATAACTTTATGTGACTTAAATAATAAAGTAATAATATGTAAAAGCTCAGGTTCAGTAATTGATACAAAAAATAAAAGAAGAAAAAAAATAGCTCAAACAGTAGAAAAAATAATATTAATATTAAAAAAAACTATAAAATTATACAATATTAATAGTATTTTTTTAATATTAAAAATGAAAATTAAATCACATATATATACCTTAATAAATAAGATTAAATATTATGGTGTGAATATTTTAAACATAACTTCTAAAAGATCCATCGCTCATAATGGGGTAAAAAGTAGAAATATTAGAAGATTATAAAATTAGCCTTATCTATATAAATGATAATTAATAGACCAACTAATTTAAGAAATACTTTAATATTAAAATATGATATAATTTCAGTATATAAAAATATATTAGCACATGCGGATTTACCTTATACTTTTGATGAATTAAAAAAACCTTGATGAAGATATTATGGGGAATTATATGGATTTAGTTATAGTAGAGTTCATAGAAGTTTTGATGTTTGAATTTCAAATGGTTTGAAAAAAAACACTAGATTATTTATGCCATTTTTAATAAAAATGCCACCAAAAAAAATAAGTACAACTATAACTTGAAAAAAAAGAACTTTTTTATACAAAAACTCATTTATTAATTTTAAACTTAATTGATTTAATATAAAATATTTTAGAAAACCTAATTTATTTAACCCTGTTTTTAGTAGTTTAACAAAAGAAGCAATTTATTATAACTTACCAGGAAACATAGAGCATTACTCAATAAATCCTGCAGGTTTGTACAGTATAGGGAATGAGAATATATATTCAGGGTTTAATTCCAAATGACATAAGTCTAATAAACATGCATCAGGTTTTTATAAGCTAAATGGTTTTACTCCTACGAATAATTTAGTTGGGATAAATAATTTTTATATGTGAACAAGTTTATTTATAAATTTATATGATAGTACTATTACACTATACCCACAAAACTTTTTAAAGTATTATAATAAAATATTTAAAATAAATATCATAAATATAATTAACCCTTATTTACTAAATATAATTAACAATTGAGTTAATTATTATAACAGGTTTAATTATGTTTTAATTAATAATTATTTATTATATTTAAATAAATTAATTTTCTATTCTTTTAAAATTATATATTCTTTAATATTATTAAATAAATATAATAAATATATTAATATATATTTATTTAATAATTTTAATCAAAATAATTTAAATAATATTGAAGTAAAAAATATTAATTATTTAAATAATAATTTAATAAATAAATGAAAAAACATAAACTATATTATTGGAAAAAGAACATTAAATAAAAAAAAATTATTAATATTAAATAAAATTAAATATAATTACTTAAAAAAATTTTTTAGATTTAAAAATATTAAAAAGCAATCATTAAACTTTGTAAATATATATAAAGCTTTATGAAATAATAAATATCTAAATTATTTGAATAAAAATAAAATAAATATATATAAAAATTATCATATAATAAAATTAAATAATTTAATTTTTAAAAAAAAATATAACTTAAATATAAAAAAAATACTTAGTTATGGTAAATTATTCCTTCGAATTCCATCCATTTTAATAAAACAAAGATTAGGCTATTTAAAAGCAAGTAGTTTAATTTCTTATAAAAGTTTATTTAGAACTTCTTTATTTGTTTTTTTTAAAAAAACTATTTATAAAAAGATTAGTAAATTTACTAATAGTTTTTTTCAAGTTATTAATACTTTATTGCAACTAAATTTTGGGTTTAATTATAAATTATATACTAAGAAAAATAATGATTTTTTATATATTAAAAATCATTTGATAAAATATTTATTATTTTTTAATAATATATTATTAAAAAATAATAAATATTTTATTTCAAAAAAAATAAATGCTTATTATTTAAATATTTTAAGTATTTTTATAAAATTTAAAAATACTTTTACAAATTATAAAAGTATTTTTAAATTTTATAAAAATAAAGTAAAATATTTAGATTATTGTTATAAAGGTATAATCATAAAATTATTTAAAAAAATAAAAATATCTAAATAAACTAAGGCTTTTTATGACAAAAAATAATTATAATAATTTAAATAATAGTTGGAATAAATTAAGTCCAAAAAAGTATTTATTTATACATATAATAAATAAATTATTTGGTGAAAAATTACTTTTTTCTAGCTTTATTAAAAAATATTATAATATTTTTAAATTAAATTTGAAATCTAATCAGAGCATTTATTATAATTATTTTTTAATAAATTTATCACATTTATTTATATTTTTACCTACTAACTTTCAAATAAAAATTAAATTATGAATATACATTATATATTACAAATATATAATGTATATTCATAATTATTTATATAATGGTTATATAAATAAACATATATTTTTAAAAAAATTTCCTTTAATAAATTTAGTTTTAAAATTTATAAACATAAATAGAATAAACAAATTAGACCAACTAAAAATTAATAAATATAGTAAAAATTATATATTTAATAATTTAATTATCTATGATGTAAATAAAAGTTTATATAATAATTTTCAAAGTCTAGTTCTAGGCAAAAAATTATTATTTATTAATATTAAGTATATTAAGTACTTAATATTAATAAATAATAATTTTTTGAAATATTACTATTTTACTTTTAATAAATATTTTAATATTAAATATTTATTAAAAACTTATAATACAGCAGTTTTACTAAATTATAATTATATAAATGATATTAGTAGTAAACTTTATATTACTAATTTACAAACATTTTACATACAATTAAAGTTATATTATTATAATATCAATTATTTTATATTTAATATAAAATTGCAAAAAAACTTTAATATTGTAAATTTGAAAAAAAATAATAGCATCTTTTACCAAAATACTAATAATAAAAGTAAAATTATTAAAGTTTTTATTTGATATCAAATAAAAACTTTAATAATTTTAAGTTATTTTAGAAAAACGTTTTATAAAATTACAAAAATAAACAACTTTAAAGATAAATCTATTAAAAATCTATACTCGATTCTAAAATTTTATAATCTTATATTTTGTCCATTAAACTTAAATTTAGTTCAAAATTATCTAGATTATTTAAATTTAAATAATTTAAATTTAAATAATCTAATTAAATCTATTAATACAATTAATATTATTAAAAATATTTTAGTGTATAAGTTAATAAATAGTAATTATAAAATAATATCTTACTATTTAAAAAATATATTTTTATTATATAATAAAAATATATTTTTAAATAGTAAGATATTATATATAATTACTAAAAAACCGAATTTAATAGATAAAATAAACAGCTATAACTTATTATTAAATAATAAAATTTTTAAAAATATATATTTACTTAATAAAAATAAATACATATGGATTTTTGAAAAAAAATTTTTAATAAATATTTTTATAAAATTGGTAAGTTATATATATATATTTATTATTAATCATTTTATAAACAAAAAATTAAATTAATTTAATTTAATATAAAAAAAGTTAAAGAAAAAAGAAAAGAAAAAAAATAAAATTTTTTTTTAAAAAATGAAAAACTACGAACAAAATTTTATATTTTGACAATTATTACTTTTTGGTATTCATATAGGTCATAGATTTAGAAATAGCTCCCTATATGCTGGTTGATTTATATTTACATTTACATATAAAACACTTATAATAAATTTATATAAAACAATTTTGGGGTTTAAAAATAGTAATTTAGGCTATGATTATTGTGTGAGAGTTGGTTCACCTATTTGATTTCTTAACCTAAATAAAGCTTATGATATATACACAAATGAATCAGCTTTAAAATGTGGGGAATTTGCCTATAGTACTTATTGAATACATGGTATGATAAGTAATTGAATATTTTTAGCAGATCAAATAAATCAGTTAGGTCATTATACAGAAGATGCACATAAGGGACAATTTAAAAAATTAGAAATGAATTATAGTCCTTGATTTTTATCTAGATGATCTTGACCAAGATCGGTCTTAATTTCTAGTGTATCTACATCTGAATGACCATCACATGAGTGTTTAATATCTAAAACACCTAGTTGTGGTATATGTGATACTAATATATCTGGGCATATATCAAATATAGCTACTCCTGGTAATGATGATTCTTTAGATTCTATAGTTTATTATAATACTAATAGTTCATTATACATATTAGAGAAGAAATATGGTAGAATTACAGGATGATTGCATAAAGTTAGAACTTTTAAAAGAAATATAGTTTTTGCAGAATGAGTTTTAAGATATTACTTAAATGTTAAAAAAATGGAACTAAACAAAAATAAATTATTAACTAATATTAATAAAAGAAAAAAGGAAAAAAAAATAAATGATTATATGTCTCATATATTAAAATTTAGTATAAATATTATAGAATATTGAAATTTTGGTATAAAATTTTTTTTTAGTTTAGGGCTAGGGGAAAATAAATTTCAAGGAAGCTTGGATTTATATAATGAAGAAATTAATATAAATAAATGAAAAATTTATGGGCTTTTAGAAAAATTTAAAAAAAGAGGTTATTTTATTTGTAAAATACTAAATTATTATTTATTAAAACGTTTATGAAATAAATCTAGTTCTTATATAGTAAAAAAAAAGTTTATGTCTAAACAATGATTTAAATTTAGATTCTTAACTACAGTTTATTATAAAAAAGAATGACATGATGATTATTATAAAACGAATTTTCTGTTAAATAGATTTTGAAGAAATAGAATTTTTAAAACATTTTTTAAAATACGTAAATTTAGAAAATCTAAATATGCTATGAAATTTTTTAAATTTTATAATGTATATAGATATAATCAAAAAAGAGGATTTTTAGATAATTTTTCATTAAGTTATTTAAATATATCATCATTCTCAAATGTAGTTTTCTCACATAGCTCAAGTTATTTTAAAAAAAAATTTTATAATTATTTAATTTCAAAAAATAATAAATCTAATTTTAATAAAAAAAGTGAATTAAAAAAATGATTATATTATAAAAAATTTATATTAAATAATTTAATTAAATATCTGTTTAATAATAAATACAAAAATAAATATATAAAATTTTATCATATGTATAAAATTTATACTTTACTAAAAAATAAATTAAAAAAATTTATATATCTAATATATTGTTATATTAATTTTTACTTTATATTTAGATATCATAATAAAAAAGAATATAAATTTATAAAAATAACAAAAATAAAAAAAGTTACAAAATTATTCAAAGCTTTAAATAATTTGTGTAAATATCCTAAATATGTTGAATTATTTAATAGTAGTTGAATGCCTTTTAGAAAAATTCATTCTTGATTTTTTAAAAAAAGCTTAAATGTAGGTACATTTGATATATTAAATCTAAGAGCTTCTAAAATTTTTTCTATGCTAAGCTTAAATTATAGAAAAAGATTTTTTGGGTATTTTATTAAATATAAATATAAAAGAGTTAAATTATTTAAAAAGTATTTTAAAAAAAGAAGAAAACTAAATAAAAAATCTAATCATATAAATTATGTGTTAGATACTTTAGATTTTAAATATGATAGATTTAAAAATATTAAAGAAGTAAGAAATATAGTTAAGAATTTACACTTAAGAAGACGTATTAATTATATTACCGAATTTTATAGTCATAAATATAAAATCAATATTGATAACAGAAGTACTTTTAAACAAGTTTTTGGTTTAATAAAAAAAAAAGACAAGTTAAGTTTAAGAATAATAAATAATAATAATTTAAAATATAATATTAAAAATTTCAATTTCTACCAAATTAGCAAAAAAGTTTATAATAAAAAAATGTATAGTAATTGAATTATACACATTAATTTAATAAAAAATTTAGATTTATGAACTTTGGATGAAAATAATGATACTTTTACACCTTCATTATTTTATCAAATATTTACTAAAACAAATAAAATTATAAGTAAAAATATAACTAAACATAATTTAAATTTCTTTACAAAAAAAAATAAAATAATTAATATAACAAAATTGAAAAATGATTTAAATGGTTATAAAAAAAGAATGTTATATAAAATGAAAAAAAAAATGAAAAAGGAACTAATAAATTTTAGGATTAAGAAAAAAGTAAATTATTTAGTAAACAATAAATTATTTATTAATTTTAAATTAAATAAATTATGATATGTTATAAAAAAAAATTTTTTAATAAATAAAGGTTTTAGCTTAAAAATTTGAGAAATACATTTTAATAAAATAATACAAAATAAAATTAAATATTTTTATTTTAATAAAAATATTATCAAAAATTTAACATATATTTTTTTTATTAGATATTTTAATATTTATTATAAATATTTAAGTATTTTTAAGAACATACTATATAATAATAATTTATTAATAGTTAGAAAAAATAGACAAAAATTATATATAAATGATATAAAAAAAATATATTGAAATTAATGATAATACATTTTTATATTATAAAATTAAAATATTATATTTATAAATTTATTTATAAAATTATATTAATTGAAAGCTGAAAATATATACAAAATATATATGAAGAATTGGATAATGATATATATTTAGCTAAAAAAAACTTAAAAAATTATAAAAATTCTTACAAAAATATAAGTATATTCAAACATATTTTAATAATTTTCTTCTTCTTTGCAGGATTAGTACCTCTTTTAATAATTATTTTTTTAAGTTTTTTTTTTATAAAATATATATCAAAATATATTTTTTTAACTATTAATTTTTTCTTCTTTAATGAAAAAGAAATTGATGAAGAAAAACATTTTTATTTTAAAATACAAAATAATATATGATATATATTTGAGTTAATTCCTTTAAAATTGAGAAATGTTTATTTATTTATATTTAAAAGTAATTGAACTTTATATTTTATTAATAAAATAATTAACTATATACTAAATAAATTAAAAAAGATTAAAAATTATTTTATTAATAAATTTGATTATTTTATATTAATTTATTTACCTAGAAAATATAATGAATTAGAACAAATAAATTGACAAGATAATCTACATAATTTTTATGTTAATCTTATGATTTTATATTATAAATTAAAAAAAAATATTTTTAAAGTTTTACCTTGAAAATTAAAGAAAATTAATTATATATTTATTTGATATATAAAAAAATATTTTTATATAAAATTATTTAAAGAAATAATTTTATATTGGTTTAAAATTAATATATTAATTTATTACTATAAATTAAGTGTATATTTATATAAAAAAATTAAGCTATATTCTGATAAATTTTATTATTGATATTATATATATATTAAAATAAAATTTTATTATATATGATTAACTAAAGTATTTCTAATTAGTAGAGCTTGTTGAGTAACTATTGAAGCTTTTTTTCTTTTAAATTTTAATAATACTAAAGCTTATTTAATTTTTTTTTTTCTTAATTTATATTATAATATATGTTTTAAATTTTTAATATTTATAGACAAAATAAATAAAATATTTTTTAATAAAAAATATTTTATTTATTGTTTAATAAATTATATAAAATTTATTAAAACTAACCTATTTATTAAAATACAATATTTAAAAATGTATATTTTTATTATAATTCTTTATTTTAGTTTTATATGATGAATTTTAATATTTGTAAAAGCTGATTTATTATTGGACTTAAATTTAACTATGTATCCAACAGATTTTGGAGATAGAAGTTTAAATTGAAGAAATTTAAAATTTTATCAAGTAGTAGTTAAATTTTTTGTTAAAGCACATATATGAAAAAATAAATTATATAAATTTATTTTTTATAAAATAGTTTATTACCAACGCTTACTTTGATTTTATGATAATATAAAGGAATTAATAATTCCTGAATTTAAATATTATTTATGAACTATAGTTTTTGATATAAAAACTTATTTTTACTGAAAAAGTTATTGAAAAAAATATCATAAAATTAGAGTTCTTGGACTTTATTAAAAGTATATAAATATTAGTATATTACATAGTTTAAAATAAAATATTATAATCAAATTTAGTTTATAATTATTAATGAATATTTGAATAGATAACAGATTTTATAAACTAAAAGGTAACTTAAATTATACTATTTTTCAATATTGCGCAAAAATAGGTATTAATATGCCTTGCTTTTGTTATATGGAAAAACTCTCTATTGCTGCAAATTGTAGGATTTGTTTATGTGAAGCTAATAATGCATTAGTGGTAAGTTGTGCAACTATATTATTAGATAATATGAGAATATTTACTAAATCTAAAAGAATAAATAAAGCTAGAGAAGCAGTTTTAGAATTTATTTTAAATAATCATCCTTTAGATTGTCCTATATGTGATCAAGGTGGAGATTGTGACCTCCAAGATATTTTTTTAAATTATGGTAGTGATAGAGGTAGATTTTATGAAATAAATAAAAAATCTATTGTTGATTTACATTGTGTGGGCCCTTTTATTAAAACTGTAATGACTAGATGTATCCAATGTACAAGATGTGTTAGATTTGTACAAGAAATTTCAGGTAATTTTGAATTAGGAGTTATTGGTAGAGGGTTAAACTTAGAAATAGGTAGTTATGTTTTAAATTTTATTAATGATGAATTATTAGGTAATATAATAGATTTATGTCCTGTAGGAGCATTAATAAGTATGCCTGCTTCCTTTACTAGTAGAAATTGAGAAATAAAATATCAACAAAGTTGTGATATTTTAGATTCCTTAGCTTTAAGTATAAAAGTAGGTATTTCATATAATAATGTTAAAAGAATTTTACCTAATCTAGATGAAATTTATGATGAATGAATTTCTAATAAAACAAGATTTATTTATGATTCTTTTAATATACAAAGACTACATTATCCTAAATTGAGATTATTCTTAAAATATATTAGTATAAGTTGAAAGATAGCTATAAATATTTTTATTTTATTGATAAATAATACAAAAAACATAATACAATCTTATATAGGACCTTTTAGTTCTTTAGAATGTGTTTATAATTTAAAAGGGTTTTTTAATAGTATTGGATGTTTTAATATTTACTATTTTGAAGTGGATGTAAATATACCTGATTTTAGATATACTTTTCTATTAAATAGTACTTTAAGAGAATTAGTTGAAGTTAATGATTTTATTATAATAGGTTCTAATTTAAGATTAGAATCTCCACTACTAAACTCAGTTTATAGAAAAAGTTATTTAAATAATATTTATTTTAAAGTTTATAATATAGGTTTAGGGCTTAATTATATAAACTACCCAATTATAAATATAGGCACAAATTTAAAATGCTTAAATAAATATATATTAAGTTTATTAATAGTTAATAAATATTTATTATTTAATGATTATTATAATTTAAGTTTTTTTTTTAAAAAAAACTTATTTACAAAAAATATATTATTAGGATCATCCTCAATAATAAGAAAAGATTCTAATAATATATTAAATTTAATATGAAAATTGCTAAGTAAGATGGATATAAATATAAAAAAAATAAACATATTATCAAGACATTTAGGTAGAATTTCTATGTTTGAACTAAATACAATCTATAATATAAAACCCTTAAATTATTTTTTTAGAATAAAAAATGATTTAAAACATTTTAATTTTATTATAGGTATAGATAATATAAATTTAAGAAGAAATAAAAAAGATATAAATATTTATCTAGGATCCTTTTTTATAAATAGTTTTTTAGAATTGATAAATTTAATATTATCTTCAAGTATATATGTTGAAGATTTATTTAGTTATATAAATTTGGAAGGAAGATTTAGATATACTAATAAAATAATATCTTCAAGTAAACAAATATATTCAGATTATAAAATAATAAATTCCTTAAACATACTTATGAAAAAAATAACTTTATGAAATTTTAGTATAATAAATAATTTTATAAATGTAATAAATTTTTATATTTTATATTATAATTATTTTAATAATTATAATATAAAATATAAAAATATAATTAGAAATTATAAATTATTTATACAAAAAATAGACTATTTATCAATTAATAATAATGTATATTTAATTTATTTAAATTATTATAATACTAAATGTTCTAATTATATATTTAATAAAATAATTTATAATTTCTACAACACAGATATTTTTTGTAAATTATCTAGCACTATATCATTAATGGCATTAAAAATAAATTACAAGTCTTACTTGTAATTTATTTAGTATAATAATATGTTTAATATAATTTAACTTAATAGTATTATAATACTATTAAGTTAAATTATATTAAACATATTATTATATAATAAAAAAAGTATGTAAGCTAAATAAAAAAATTAAAACAAAAAATTTAAAAAGGATACCTTGATATTAATAAAATAAAAAAGACATTAAATAATTAATGATAAGTAGTTAGTAATAAAAATGTTTATGATAATTAACTAATATCTTTATAGAAAACAAAAAAAATATTTTTTATATTTATAAAAAAAAATATAAATATAAAAACCTAATGAATTGAAACATCTTAGTAATTAGTGGAAAAAATACTAAAAAGTATTTTGTTAGTACTGGTGAGGGAAAATGAATAAAAGCCTATAAATTATATAATAAAATTATTAAAAAAATATAAAAAAATATTTATCTAAAAAAGGTAATGAGTCCTGTATAATAAATATTATATAATTTTTTATAACAAAAAAAAGAGTAAAATAAAAGTTAAACTTATTTAAATATAACAAAACCATTTGTTAAGCTTTAATATTTATTAATAATCTATAGTGTAATAGTACTGTAAAGGAAAGGTGAAAAAGTATCTAAATTATTAGAGTTGAAAAAGTATTGAAATTTTAAATTTAAAGTCAATTAAAGTTAATAAAAAAAATTAATAATAATGTACCTTTTGAATAAGGGTCCAACAAGTTAATAAATATAGCAAGCTTAAGTTTTTTATAAATGTAGGCGTAATTAAAGTAAGTGTAAAAAACACTAAAGTTATATAAATTAGACCCGAAACCAAAGGATTTAGCCTTGAGTAAATTGAAAACATTTTAAAAAATGTTGGAAGATCTAATCCGTGTTTGTTGCATAAAATTGGAATAACTTAAGGTTGGGAGTGAAAGACTATACGTTTTTGGTAATAGCTGGTTTTCTGTGAAAACTATTTAGGTAGTACATTTTTTTTATAAATTTATACAGTTAAAGCTCTTTTTAATCTAGGGAAATGTTTAATAGGCTTTTTTGAAATTAAATAAACTAAACAATAGTATAATAAATTAAATAAATAATAGACAGACTTAGAGCGAGAAGGTCCTAAGTCAAAAGGGAAACAGCCCAGATCATTAGCTAAAGTCCTAAAATAAAAATTTAGTGAAAAAGGTTAAATTTTATTTAATAATAAATTTTATTTATTATTAAATTTACTAAAAATTTTATTAATAAGTTGGCTTAGAGGCAGCCATCTTTTAAAGAAAGCGTAACAGCTCATTAATAAAAAAAAGTTTACCATTAATTAAAAGGGACTATAAATTTTTTACTAAAGCTATGAATTTTTTAATGGTAACAGAATGTTTTGTATTATTTTTGGAGTAATATTGTAAAATATTATGAAGATATCAAAAGAATTAATGTTGGAATGAGTAACAAAAATTAATGTTAAAAAAACATTAAAACTGAAAAACTAAGGGTTTCATCATAAGGTTTAACCATGATGATTTAATCGGTCTCTAAAATTTAGGTGTAAACCGTAATTAATGAGTATATAATTAATATTTTATAATTTAATAAAAAATAAGTGACTTATAAATTAATAATATTAAAATTTTATTAATAATTAATTTTTTTAATATATTTATAGCGAGAAAAAACTTATATAAAAAAAAATAAACCGTACTTAAAACGAATTCACGTAGTTAGGTAGAATATACTAAAGTTAATAAAATAACAAAATTAAAGGAACTCGGCAAAATAACCCTGTAACTTAGGAATAAAGGGTATTATTTATTTATGTAAAATTTTTTAAATTTGAGAAAAAATAAATAAATAATGACACAAAATAGAAAGCGGCGACTGTTTATTAAAAACACAAGACAATGCTAAATAGTAATATGATGTATATTGTCTGAGACCTGCCCGGTGCCCGAAAGTTAAAATTAAAAGTATAAAGCTTTTAATATAAGCTCGGTGTAAACGGCGGCTGTAACCTTGACGGTCCAAAGGTAGGTAATTGCTGCCTTTGTAAAATTTGGCTATATGCTGGAACATCCTCAAAAACTAATCTGTACGTATTTGTGTAAAACAAGTCTGTAAAAATCACTTAGACAGGGGGACAATCAGCAGGAAACTTTTATTTAGATATAATTTAAGGTTTTAGTTTATTCTATTAAAATTTGCTTAATAGTAACTAAGAACACTATATCTTTTTATATAATAGAGGATCCTCAGAGACTATACGCCAAAATTAATTTTTAAAATTCATTCTTTTTTTAACATGTGTAGTTAAGAGAAAAAAAAATATAAATAAAAAGAAAAAAATATGATAAAAATAAATAAAAGAATAACTAGTGATTGAATAAGAGGATTTACAGATGGTGAAGGTTGTTTCTATGTAGGTATAAATAAAAATAATATTATGACAATGAAAGTGCAAGTATTACCTGAATTTTCGATAATACAACATCAAAAAGATGTAAAATTATTGCATGAAATAAAAATATTTTTTGGTTGTGGTTTAGTAAAAAGAAATAATAAAAATATTATGTGTTATTCAGTGAGAAATTTAAAACATTTAAATGAAATAATTATACCTTTTTTTGAAGATAATGAACTATTAACATTAAAAAAATATAATTTTATAAAATTTAGATGAATAGTAAAATCTATGGTAGAAAAAAAATATCATCTTAATAGTCTAGGTTTAGAAAAAATAAAAGCAGTTAAAAAAAGAATGAATACACAAAAAAATAATAAGATAGAGTCCAACCTACTAGAAATAGATGGATAGCAAAATAAGGATTGAGCAAAATCCCTTGTCAATTAATTGTTGACGTGCATGAATGGTATAACGACTGTTTTACTGTCTCTAGTTTTGATTTAGTAAAAATGTAATTTCCGTGAAGATACGGAAGACCTATAATGGGACGGAAAGACCCTATGCAGCTTTACTATATTTATATATTGTTTAGTAAAATATAATTATGCAGTATAAATATGAGCTTATAATCTTTTAATATTAGTTAATTAAGGTAGGCTACTTTGAGATAATATTTTTTTATATTTTCTAAACTAATTTTTTTTATAAAAAAACAGTGTATAATGGGTAGTTTCACTGGGGCGGTGTTCTCCTAAAAAGTAACGGAGAAGTTTAAAGGTAAATTAAAACTTATTTAAGTTTAAAGTATAATGGCATAAATTTGCTTGACTGAGAAATAGACATATTTAACAGGGACGAAAGTCAAACATAGTGATCCAATGACGCTTTATGGACAGGTCATTGCTTAACGGATAAAAGTTACGCTAGGGATAACAGGCTAATAATTCTTAAGAGTTCTCATTGCCGGGATTGTTTGGCACCTCGATGTCGACTTATCTTATCCTGGACAAGTAGGAGGGTCCAAGGGTACGTCTGTTCGACGTTTAAAAAGGTACATGAGTTGGGTTTAGAACGTTATAAATATAACTGTAAAATTTACGGCGTTAATATGTAGTAATACATATTTAGTACTTGCTATATCGGTGAAACTTTTATAGGCAATACCGAGGGAACATCTTAGAAAATATCTAACATATGCGATGTTAAATGTAAATTTCTAAATTTACATCTTTTAATAAAAAAACACAAATAACAAAATAAACAATATAAAATAAATATAATAAGAAAATATGAAAAATTTAACTGATACGGATAAAGCATATATAGCAGGATTTCTTGATGGAGATGGTTCCATTATTTCTCAGATTGTAAAATCTAAAGATTATAGATTTGGTTTCTATATAAGATTAAGTATAACTTTTATACAAAAAACAGATAAAAATTGATTTCTTAATAATTTAAAAGATCAATTAAAATTTGGTACACTGAGAGATAGAAATGATGGTTTTTCTGAATATGTTATTGTATCATCAGGACCTGTAGAGTTTTTATTAATTCAATTATTACCTTATTTAAAAATAAAAAGACGTTTAGCATTGCATGTGTTAAAAATTATTGAATCTAAAAGAAATATAAATAATAATAAATTATTATTTATAGAAGCTTGTAGTTTAGTTGATGAGACTATATCTATGACCTACTCTAAAAAAAGATCTATAACAAAAGAAGTTGTAGTAAAATATTTAGATAGTAATAATATTCAATAGCTGTATGACTAAGATGACTCCGTAGAGACTTGGAATTTAATAATTCCAGATAGTTAGATTTTATCTATCTATAATACGCAAGCTCCTAGATTTAAATTTAGGATGAAGATATAGTCCACCTAATATATGAATTGATTAAGTATATTAATACAAGCGTGAGACAGTTTGGTCCCTATCTATTATAGGGGTATTAAAATTGAAAAAAATCGTGTGCTAGTATGAGAAGACTGCATTAATCTATTATATATAATTTATATAAATTGTAAATATTAATAATTTATCGATGAGTCTATGGTTATCAGGTTATTTTAAAGTATTGCCTGTAAGCTACACTCAATAATATAACTACTGAAAAAATATAAGTAGGAATATTTTTTTAATATAAATTTTACTAAATGATTATAGATAATAATTTTGCTAAGAAATTTATATAAATTTAGTAATAAATTTAGTTAAATTTTATTAAATTTTATTTTAAAGTTAATCTTTATTATTGGCAGATGAAGCATGGTGCTAGCCAGTCTCATAAGCTGTACAGCTTGGTTCGACTCCAAGATCTGCCATTTATTCTTATAAACATGGTGTTATTAAATAGAGGTATTGTATATTTTTAAATTAAAAATATATATAATAAGTTAATCTAATTAATTAGGCTTAGCTCTTATTATTTATTTAAAAATAAATTTAATATATTATGTTTTATAATAATATTAATAATAATATATTATATTATTATTAATATTATTATTTTATTATATATTAATAATAATATAATATATTATATATTATTATATGTTTGTTATATATATATTTTTTTGTTTTAGTATATATTAATGTTTTAGTTATTAATTTTTACACTAATAGAGTAAAATATATATAATAAAAATATTTATTAATTAAAATAAATAATAAAAAAAAAGTATGTTAAATATATAAAAAAGTATTCAAAGGAAAAAAAATTGATTAAGTAAAAATTAAATATAATTAAAAAGATTAACAATCTATATCAATTATTATTTTTTTTATGTAGAGGTAAACAATAGCTAAATTATTAAATATAATTTTAGATACAAAAAACAAAAGTTTGATTCTGGCTCTGAATGAATGCTTGGAATTCGTTTTATACATGCAAGCTAAATTAATTAAAAAAAAATTAATAGCGAAAAGGTGAGTAATATTTAAGAACTATAATTAAAGTTTAGGTAAACCTAATAAAAAAAGTTATAAACGCTTTAAAATAGGCTTAAAAAGTATTAGATAGTTGGTTATGATAAAAGCTAACCAAGTCAATGATGCTTAACTGGTTTTAACGAATGATCAGTCACAACGGGCTTGAAAAAGTGCCTGAACTAAAAGGCTGCAGTAAAGAATACTAGACAATGCATAAAAAGTGTGATCTGGCGAAATTCCGTAGAGTATGAAGGTTGGCGAGATAAAGTTTTTCTGTAAGCTCTGAATTTTTAATGAATATAATGAAATGATTGTAATTATTAGGAAAGTTCCGGCTAAATTCGTGCCAGCAGCCGCGGTAACACGGATGGAACAAGTGTTATTCACATTAACTAGGTGTAAAGGGCTTTTAGGTGGTTGGGTAGGGTTTTTTATAAAAAGCTGAGACTTAATCTTTTGGCTATAATTAAAACTTAACAACTAGAATTAATTAGATATATAAGATATTTTTAATGTAAAGGTGGAATTTGTAGAAATTAAGAAGATGACCAATGAGGTGAAAACGTTATATAAAAATTAAATTGACACTAAAGAGCAAAAGAATAAGTATCAAATGGGGGTTGTTAGCCCAGTAGTTTATTCAGTGACCTATTTGTATTAAATTATTAACTACTACTCACTAAGCAAAATTGACATGGTGTTATGTGGTGGCATTAATTGAAGTTAACGCGTAAATACAACACCTAGGAACTACATACGCAAGTATGAAACTTAAAGAAATTGGCGGCGGATTATCCCAGCTGTGGATCATATGATTTAATCCGATATAACGCGCTAAATCTTACCTTTATTAGAGACAATGTTTATTTAAGTTTATACTCTTAAATATATTATTTATTGATAATAATAAAAATATCTAAGAAAATTATATAGTTGCAATAATATAATAAAAACAAGTCCCAAGTGGTGCATGGCTGTCGTCAATTCGTGTTTTGATGCGTTAGGTTAGGTCCATGAACGAATGTAACCCTTAAATTATTTTTAATAGTATTTTTTTGTGTTTAAAAGAGAAAAATCTATAAGTAATTACCACAGATGAAATATTTTGGCTGAAGGTAAGGAATATGTCAAGTCGTTATGCCCTTTATAATTTGGGCTATCCATATGATACAATGATATTTACAATATGTTGTTTAAATTTACATTTAGACTAATCATAAAAATTATCTTAGTGCTGATTAGTTTCTGTAACTTGGGACTATGAAGATGGAATAGCTAGTAATCGCTTTTTATGATAAAGCGGTGAATAAGTACTGATCCGTGTACACACTGCCCGTCAAACGCTTAAAGAAGGATATAAAGGAATTTATCTGGATCTTTTACTTTTTCTAGTTTCTTAGAATATTTATTAAAATATTTTGACTGAAGTTGATTGATATAGATTTTATGTTCATTAATGAGTGTTAAGTCGTAACAAGGTAAGCGTGCCGGAAGGAGTGCTTGGATAAGAAAAAACTAAAAAAAGATAATATAAAAGGTGTAACTCAAATTCTTTAATGAATAAATCATCTAAATCATCTAAATCATCTGCTTAGTTTAAAGGTTAAAATACCAGCTTGTCGAGCTGTGTGATTAAGAGTCAAATCTCTTAGCAGATGTAGCTTTCTGGTAGCTTAATTGGTAAAGCACCCTGCTCATAACTGGTGGATTGTAGGTCAATTCCTACCCAGATGATATACCTCTTTAGCTTAATTGGTAAAGCATCATATTTGTAATATGGTAATTGTGTGTCAAATCATACAAGAGGCTGGTTCAATTATTATTATTTTTTTGCTTATTTATCTGGTAGCTCAATGGTAGAGCAACTACTTTACACGTAGATGG
>Ga0163144_10012701_pt1 | contig 17653 bp, 14 predicted proteins | sample OliLak19BULKMAT1_FD_123175 | JGI IMG/M metagenome (GOLD analysis project Ga0163144, IMG submission 123175) | Freshwater microbial mat bacterial communities from Lake Vanda, McMurdo Dry Valleys, Antarctica - Oligotrophic Lake LV.19.BULKMAT1 | ecosystem: Environmental > Aquatic > Freshwater >...
CCAGTCTCTTCTGGCGCGTTTGCGAAAGGCAACTCTACGCGCTGTGCAAATAATTTTGTGTAGTCTGCCACTCATTCATCTCGCGAATCATGGCTTCTTCACGGGGTGTCAAAGAAGTGTTTTTTTCTTGCTGGCGTTGCAGCTCCTCCAGGCTACTAAAAAATTGAAGCCTGTATTTGAAAACGATTTTGCTGCCGATTGCTTTTTTAAAATCACGCAGGGGTAGGGTGTCGTCAATCCAGAATAAACTTACATCCTGATCATTGCCTGTGCTACCAGGCATCATAGAATCTGAATCTTCAAAATTTTTTGATACTTCTTCTTTAAATCCGGGCTTTCCGGTGATATATATTGTGTTCCAACTCATATGTTTTTCTTTTTGAACCCGCTGCTGATGGTAATTAATTCTGTGTTATGAATTATTTACAGAACAAAACTTGGTGTCGCTTCAGTTTAAAAAATTATTATTTGTTTTAGCGACAAACAGCCCTTGCTGCGAGTTAGAAAGTTAACGAAAGTTGCCCGGATAAGTTTCATTTAAGCTGCTGCTGATGATTTAATACGACCGGGATTTCAAAGCGTACTTTGGTGAGCAAGAAAGCTATTCATTCATCCACACCAGGAAGGAAATAACCACTAGCTGGTCATTCAAGTATTGAATAATGGGTTCTTCCGGATCGAATTGGTTACCGTATTTTTGCCGTATAGCTTTCAATTCATCATCCGTTACCCACTCCGTGACAATTAGCTTGTGGGTGGGATCAACTCGTTTTTTGATGCTGACCAATATGCGTTTCATTTCGTTGGGTTTATAGTCAAGACTACGATTTTTAAGACACCCAAAGAATGACTTTTGTCAGGAAGTTGGTAACGGATGAGAAATCAGAATAGTTATTTCACATGAGCCCAATTTATGCCCACTTTAATCCGGTATAGTTGCATCTCGGAAATACCATACTGTTTGGCGATAACTTTCATGCGCGTTTTGCCTTCTTTCAATTTGCGCTTAATGGTTTTCACCTTTTCGGTAGTGAGTTTATGTCCCTTGCCGGTATATTCTGCTCGTGTTTTTTTATAGTTCGGATCCTCCAGCATATGCGCCCCCCATATTTCGCGGGTAGCCCACTTCAGGTTTTTGTATTTGTTGTTTTCCTTTTTGTAATCCACGTGAATTACATATTTGTAGGCACTGGAAGGGCGCTTGCAAAAATGTTCTGCAACAAGACGGTGAATGAAGAAGGCTTTACCTTTCCCGTTTTTACGGAGGTTAACACCTGGGTATTTTCCGATGTAGCTGAAGCGCAGAAAATAACCAAAGTCAAAATCATCCCAATAGGCAATAGCTCTTCCAAAATTGGAAACAGCATAACGTTGTCCGTCCGCACCTTTGAAGCCCCTTACCGGGGCCCACTTTTCGGTGGGATGAAAAGTTAGTTTTCGAGGTTTATGTTTAGTATGCATATATGTAGGTTTCTACTAATTTACAAAGCTGTAAATCGAAATACTATCTATTGTTGACGATATATTGTTTGTAAGTTAAGAGTGGTGATTTTTTTGCGATTAAGTGCTTCAATGCCTGGATCAGGTATGATGTCGATTGCTTTATCAGATTCCTTTTTAGATATTTAAGGATAATCTGAGTGATCTTTGAAGGGGAACCAAAAACAATCTTTTGATGAGCATAGCGTCCGTTTTGATAAAGAGGATTACGGTTCTTATAAGTATAATAATGGTTATCTATGCTTGCAACGAGGAGGGTGAGCAAGCGGATAATTCAACGTTTGGACTTATTCAAACCAACATATTAAATACTTCGTGTGCCATTGGCGGTTGCCATCTTTCAAAAAGTGACCTTTCATTTTTGCAACACAGTTTGGTTCTTGAAAATTCCGTAGCCTACACGAATCTTGTTAATGTCATCCCAAAGAACCAGAGCGCCAAAGCAGACGGGATTTTCCTGGTTAAGCCATTTAGTTCAGACGAAAGCCTAATCTTTCATAAGATTCGTTCAAATTCAGATGCCCACCATAGCAACGACTATGGTTTGCCCATGCCGTTAGGTCTTGAATTACTATCGCAAGGGCAGGTGGAATTTATCAGGCGCTGGATTGAAGCGGGCGCGCCACGCGAAGGAACGGTAGTGGACGATATCAGTCTTCTGGATGACACCACCCCGCAACCTGAAAACTTTGAGCCGCTGGCTCCACCAGCCTCCGGCATTCAAATTAATATTGAAAAGTTTGAAGTCGCCCCCAATTTTGAGCGTGAATTTTTTGTGTATAAGAAGCTAGGCAATACGGAAGACATTTATGTGAACCGGGTGGAGATTAAAATGCGACAAAACAGTCACCACTTTTTGCTTTATGATTTCAATGAAGAGATCACGGCCAAGCCGGAAGTTGATGCCGTGCGCGACATACGCAATCCGAACGGGTCGATGAACTACCAGAATATGTTTCCGATGCTATATCATGTGTACGTGGCAGGTACTCAGACTCCCTACATGGACTACCAATTTCCGGAGGGGGTAGCCATGAAATTTCCAGCCAATGCCGCTATCGATTTTAATTCACACTATGTAAATAAGCAGGATGTTGCGATTGAAGGTGAGGTAAATGTGAATTTGCATACACTGCCAGATGAATCGGTAAAAAAGGTTGCTAAAACATTAAATCTTGGTAACTCTAATTTCAGTTTGACTCCCAAGCAAAAAACAACCATCACCAAGACGTATACCGTGGATATCAAAACCAATATATTTGCGCTGACTTCTCACACCCATCAACTGGGAGAAAAGTTCGTAATAAAAATTGCCGGTGGTGCACGCGATGGGGAGATTGTTTACACCAACTTCGATTGGCATCATCCCTCGATCGTAAATTATTCCAATCCGATTGTTCTTAATCCGGGCGAAGGACTTACCTCTGAGATAACCTACAACAACACAAAATCAGTTACCGTATATTTTGGTCTGACCAGTGACGATGAGATGGGAATTATTTTTGGCTACTACTACGAGGAATAGCTTGCTCCGGAAGGTGCATTTGCCTGCCATCCCATTGTTATTTTGAAGTTCTGGATTTTTATGTATTTAGGCGCCTTGATTTTTTGATGAAACGTATTGGCGCATTCTTTTTGATTCTCTTCACGGTAAGCATGGCTGCAGGCCAATCGTCCAGACCGGTTTTTCATATAAAGCGCGCCAGCAGTCCGATTCGAATTGATGGCGTTGTGGATGAAGCCGCCTGGGGTGAGGCGGAGATTGTGAATGAACTGTGGCAGCAATTTCCGAGTGACACTTCGCTGGCAAAATCCCACACCGAGTTTCGCGCAACCTATGACGATGAGTTTTTGTACTTCAGCGCCATCGCCCACGACAATGTGAAAGGAGGCTATGTTATTTCTTCTTTGCGAAGGGATTTTCGTGGACCTGGTTTGGATGGTCTATCTGTGATTCTGGATCCTTTTCAGGATGTAACCAACGGTTTCTTTTTTGGCGTGAGCCCCGCGGGTGTGCAACGCGAAGGATTGATATCCAACGGTTACCTGAGACGTGATGACATGGATCTTTCCTGGGATAACAAATGGTATTCGGAAACCAGAATTGAAGATGGTTATTGGGTGGCAGAATTTGCTATCCCCTTTAAAACCTTACGCTTCAAAGCAGGCAGCAACCGTTGGAATGTGAAACTCTATCGGCAAGACAGCAAAGAAAACGAGCGGGTGATCTGGCCGCTGACACCAAGGTTTTTCGAACCGGGCAACCTCAACTATACCGGGGAGATGGTATGGGAGGAAGAACTTGCCAAACCAGGCCCCAACATCTCGATAATTCCCTATGTAGCCGGACGAATGTCTAAGGACTACCAAAATTCACTTCCCCGAAAGGAGAGTGCCGCCTTCGGTGCCGATGCAAAGATTGCTATAACACCCTCTATGAATCTTGACCTGACGGTCAATCCCGATTTTTCGCAGGTGGAAGTCGACCGACAGGTGACGAATCTTGATCGTTTTGAATTATTTTTTCCAGAGCGCAGGCAATTCTTCCTGGAGAACGCAGACTTATTTTCTTCTTTCGGACATATTTATGCGCGCCCGTTTTTCTCGCGAAGGATCGGCTTAACCCTTGATCCTACTACAGGGCAGAACGTACAGAATAAAATTTCTTTTGGCGCCCGCCTGAGCGGAAATCTTAACAAATACTGGCGTCTGGGTGTGTTGAACATGCAGACAGCGCAAATAGCAGAATCAAATATCCCTTCCTTCAACCACACGGTAGGCACCGTGCAGCGCAGAATAGGCACCAACTCAAACATCCGGGGCATCTTCGTTAACCGTCAGATGTTTCAAAATGATACACTAGATTTTAAGTTGGGAGGATATCAATATAACAGGGTAGCTGGCGTTGATTACAATTATAATTTTTTGAATAATAAATGGACAGGTAATCTTTTCTTCCATAAGCAATTTACGGAAGAGAAGTCGGATAAAGAGTTTGCTCATGGCTATAGCCTTATTTACAGTACACGAAATTTAAATTTCAACTGGTATCATCAGATTATTGGTCAGGGCTATAATCCGGCAGATGGTTATGTGCCACGCAGCGGATATAAGCGCGTATCTCCTTCTGGTGCCTACTACTTTTATCCTAAATCGACCTTGATTAATAGTCATGGTCCTACGTGGGACTTGGCTTTTATCTGGGACGATATATATGGATATACCGATCATGAAATTGTTGGAGGCTATGCGATCACGTTTCAAAGCCAGGCCATTTTGCAATTGAATTTAAAAAATACATACACATTTCTGTTCAGCGATTTTGATCCCACCAACTCTCCCGCAGTAGATAACCCGGTGAAGTTGCCGGCCGGCACGGACTATAATTATTCAAATTTCTCTTTGTCGTATGTTTCTGAACCCAGAAAGCCACTGAACTTTCAGATTATAACCTACTTGGGAGAGTATTATAATGGAATCAGGAAAGGGATAACGGGTATTGTTACTTACCGCTTTCAACCCTATGGCATATTTTCATTGGATATGAGCGTGAACCGCATTCGGTTGCCCCAACTCTACAAGAGTGCCGATATTTATTTGGTGGGCCCGCGGCTGGACTTAACGCTGACCCGGTCGGTATTTTTTACCACCTTTTTTCAATACAACAGTCAATACAAAAATGTGAATATCAATTCGCGTCTTCAGTGGCGCTTCAAGCCGGTGTCAGACTTGTTCATTGTCTATACCGATAATTACTATTATACATTTGATGACAATCGTACCTACTCCAACTTCACACCTAAAAACAGGGCGCTGGTAGTGAAGTTAACGTATTGGTTAAACATGTAAGTGGAAGATCACATCACAAGGCTCAGCACAGGCGTATCTGTCTTGAAAAGCATCGTTTCAGCGATACCGATCTGATAATTTTTTTTGTTTTTTCTATTGTGCGTGGCCAGTGCAAGTATGTTTGTTTTTATTTTATTCGCCACGTTAAGTATACCCTGATCTTTGTAGTAATCGTTGTGAATAAATAGCTTGTGCTTTCTGGGATTGATGATGCCTTGCAAACTTTTTAGTCGTTGTTCAATCGTGAGGCTGTCAGTAAATTCTGCCGGGGTGTTTATGTAGGCAAAATCCAGCTTCGCATTCATATCTTCGGCAAAGGCAAGGACTGCCTGTATGGATTTCTTCACTCCGTTTTCTGAAAAATCAGAAGCAAAAAGTATCCGGTTTAAAGAAAGCGGTTTGAAATTCTTTTTTACTGATAGCACCAGGCAGGTGGCATCGCGAATTACCTTTTGAGCCGTGGAGCCAATAAACAATTGAGGGGACTCACTTATGCCATGAGCACCCATGACAATCAAATCCGTTTTGTAGGCGGCAGCATACTCTAAAATGGCTTTATAAGGAACGCCCCCAAATACCCGCGGGATCACCGTGACGGATTCGAAGATAGGAAACGTAGCATATTTTTTTGCGGCCTCTTCCGCTTCGGTTATCTTGTTTTTGATCTCAGCATTTCGGCTTTGTTGGGCTTCTGATAAAATCTCCCAATCTTCAGGGGCTTTTACCACGTGAACAAGGTGAATGGTGGCATCGCATTTTTTTGCTATAAAACAACCGGTGCGTGCTGCACTCAACGAATGCTGCGAAAAGTCGATAGGAATCAATATGTTTTTCATGGCCTTAAGTGATTTATAACCGGAATAATATTAGGTGTATAGGTTGAACCGTACACTGATTTTGATCACAACATTATATGATATTTATCCAGCTTGTCGAAGATCACTATTCCGTGGGCACCGTCAGTAGTCGAAACCGATTATCATAAAGCCATATGAATCGGATGGAATTTTGAATATTTTTCTGTCCGGATATCAACCCTTTATAATGAAAAAAATCATTTTACTTCTTCTCCTATCGGGTACACTGGCGGCCCAGCCTTTTACCAACAATGAGATAGCTCGTTGGCAGAAGCAGGCTACGCGGGTCACCATCATTCGCGATCAGTGGGGTATTCCTCATGTATATGGAAAAACCGATGCCGATGCGGTCTTCGGATTTCTTTATGCGCAGTGTGAAGATGACTTTGAACGCGTTGAACTCAATTACATCATTGCGGTAGCCCGCCTGGCCGAAGTAGAAGGTGAATCGAAGTTATACCAGGATTTGCGCATGCGTCTTTTTTATGATTCCGCACAGGCCATCACATTGTATAACCAAAGTCCGGGCTGGCTCAAAAAACTTTGCAATGCATTTTCCGATGGGGTTAATTATTATTTGCAGACGCATCCACAAACCAAACCGAAATTACTACACCGCTTTCAGCCCTGGATGCCGCTGCTATTTAGCGAAGGCAGTATTGGGGGTGACGTGGAAACCATTTCGATAAATAAACTCAAGGATTTTTATGGAACAGGAAATACAGTTTCTGAGTTGGAAGAAGTTGATCACAATGATCCGGAACCAGAGCCTCGTGGTTCTAACGGCTTTGCCATAGCACCTTCAAAAAGTGCCAGCGGAAATGCGCTCCTGCTGATCAACCCGCATACTTCATTTTATTTTCGCCCGGAAGTGCACGTAGTGAGTGATCAGGGATTGAATGCATATGGAGCAGTTACCTGGGGTCAATTTTTTATTTACCAGGGATTCAATGAAAACTGTGGGTGGATGCATACCTCCAGCCAGGCCGATGTCATTGATGAATACAAAGAGACAATCATTAAACGGAATGATTCCATATATTATCAATACGGCAAAGAACTAAGACCCATAGAGTCAAAGAATATACGATTGGCATATAAAGATGGGAACAAGTTGAATTATCGGGAGTTTATCACCTATCAAACTCAACACGGACCCGTCACGTCCAGGCAGGGCGAACAGTGGATCACTACGAAGATGATGGTAGAGCCGGTGAAAGCGTTAACTCAATCGTACATGCGCACGAAGGCGAAAGATCTTGCCAGCTATGAGAAGACGATGGATTTGAAAACCAATTCTTCTAACAATACCGTGTTTGCCGATGCGAAAGGTAACATCGCTTACTGGCATGGGAATTTTATTCCGAAGCGTGATCCTCAGTTTAGCTGGAGTGCACCGGTGGATGGCAGCAATCCTGCCACCGATTGGAAGGGTTTGCATACCGTTCAGGAAAGTGTGCATGTTTACAATCCGGCCAGTGGATGGATTCAGAATTGCAACTCAACACCATTCACGGTTGCAGGTGAAAGTAGTCCTGAAAAAAGTCGCTATCCCAACTATATGGCTCCCGATGCTGAAAATGCCCGTGGTATCAATGCGGTTCGGGTGTTGCAAAGAGAGAGCGCTTTTACTCTTGATAGATTAATAAAGGCAGCCTATGATCCACACCTGGCAGGCTTTGAAGAACTCATTCCGACACTGGTGAGTGAGTATGAAAAAGTTTCGAAGTTGGATGATGCTATTATCTCTAAATTAGATGAACCCATGAATGTGCTAAGAAACTGGGACATGAATTATGGTGTATCATCGGTGGCGGCTACGCTTGCCATGTATTGGGGGCAAGATCTGCGGGCGCACGTCATACCTGCTATTCCTCCGGGCACCGATCAGCTCAGCATCATAAAATACATGGCTACTAAAACAACTCCGGAAGAAAAAGTGAAAGCCTTGGAAAATGTGGTGGATGAGTTGGAACGTGATTTCGGTACCTGGAAAATGCCCTGGGGTGATGTGAACCGGTTTCAACGCCTTACGGGAGAGATTAATGAAGCGTATGATGATAGCAAGCCCAGCTTAGCGGTTCCCTTTTCGTCTTCTTTCTGGGGATCATTGGCTGCCTTTGGAAGCCGTAAATATCCGGGCACGAAAAAAATGTATGGCTATGTGGGCAACAGCTTTGTAGCGGTAGTTGAGTTTGGTAAAGAGATCAAAGCAAAATCCTTATTGGCAGGTGGGGTAAGCAACAATCCATCCTCTCCTCATTTTGTTGATCAGGCGGAGCGATACAGCAAGGGTGAGTTTAAAGATGTTTCATTTTATAAAAAGGATGTGGTAAAGAATGCCACACGAACCTATAATCCTGGTAAATGATGAGTAATCAATCAGTAAAAATCGGCACACCACTTACATCTTCTGCCATTAAGGTGATGATGCTTGGATCGGGTGAGTTGGGTAAGGAAGTGGTCATCGAATTTCAACGCTATGGAGTAGAAGTGATTGCCGTGGATCGTTATGATCATGCTCCGGCCATGCAGGTGGCACATCGTTCCTATACGATTTCTATGTTGGATGGCGCAGCACTCCGCAACGTGATTGAAAAAGAAAAACCCGACTTCATTGTGCCGGAAGTGGAGGCCATAGCAACCGATACATTAGTTGAGTTGGAACTGGAAGGGTTTTGTGTAATTCCTACAGCCAATGCAGCGCGACTTACTATGAATCGTGAAGGTATTCGCACGCTAACGGCAGAAAAACTAAAGATTAAAACTTCACCCTATCAATTTGCCAGTACCAAAGAAGAGTTTGTTCTGGCGGTGAATTCAATAGGAATACCGTGTGTGGTGAAGCCCATCATGAGCTCATCAGGCAAAGGCCAGAGTGTAATTAAAAACAAAAGTGAAATTGATTATTCATGGCAATATGCTCAAGAAGGAGGGAGGAGCGGAGGTGGCAAAGTGATTGTGGAGGGATTCATCGACTTCGACTATGAGATTACCTTGCTCACCATACGGCATAAAGCAGGCGTATCATTTTGTGAACCGATCGGTCATCGGCAAGAGCACGGTGATTACCAGGAATCATGGCAGCCACATCCGATGAATGAGAAAGCATTACGCGATGCACAGGAAATTGCAAGCAGTGTGGTGAATGAATTAGGAGGTCACGGTATTTTTGGTGTCGAATTTTTTGTGAAAGGTGACCAGATATATTTCAGCGAATTATCTCCAAGACCTCACGACACCGGTATGGTTACGATGATATCGCAGGATTTATCTGAGTTCGCCTTGCATGTGCGCGCAATTTTAGGACTTCCTATTCCTTCCATCCGGCAATTTGGTCCGTCTGCATCTTCCGTGATTTTAGTGAAAGGAAAATCACAAAATATTTCCTTCAGTGGAATCGATGAGGCGCTGGCCGAGCCCGACACTCAGTTGCGCTTATTCGGCAAGCCAGAGGTAAATGGAGAACGAAGAATGGGCGTTTGTCTTGCCAAAGGGTTATCCATCGATGAAGCACGCATAAAGGCGAACAAAGCAGCAAGCCTCATCCGCCATACCCTATCTTAGCGCTGCGGCACAGATCAGGGAGTGCCACCTTTCATTGAAATACTGTATATTCGTGAATTGTTTTTACAAACTCTTAGTCAACTTATAGATATGAAAAAACTGTTGATCTCTGTGTTATTGTTGGTTTTTGGGTTTTCCTATTCTTCGGCTCAGCGTGTTAATAAGCCTCTCACGCAGGAGCAGCGAATGGTTCAAAGTAATGCGAAGCATAAGAATGGAAAGAGTAATACAGATCTTGCAAAAAAAGTCAAACAAGCCAAAAAACAAGATCGTAAGGCCAGAAAAATAAAAAGTTCTAATAATAGAAGAACACCCAAGCGCAAATAGCGTGTGGCGAACCGAAAGTATGAAAAAGAGATAGTGCAGATTATCTCTTTTTTTATGCCTATTTCAGAATGAAAGCCATTTGGGAATAACTCCCCGTATTCATAACTTGATAGATTAAAATCTACTACATGACCACTGCTTTGTATTTTTTGCTTTTTGTAACCCGTGGATGGCAGGAAGCAGTGCCATACAAGCCGGCTAATGAATATGAAGTAATCATCGACTATAAATTTCAGGATCGCCCGGCCATCGACCGGACTAAGATCGAGTACGATGTTTCAACGGATGAAAGGAACCGGAAGGCAATTGCCGGACCGCTGCCGTACCTTAAACTTCAACTTCAACTTTTGAAACTTAGCGATGATGAAGTGAAAGTAAAGGTCATCAACTCAAACGGTAATCTGGTATTCAATCGCAAAGCCACCGAAGGCACCATTATTAACCTTGATATTGGCTTTATTGATGATGTAAAGGACCGGGTATCGCCCTATGAGTTTACCGCACTCTTATATTCCGATTCAAGGAAAACCACTAGTCAGATCCATATGTTAATTATGGAAGATGGCACCTTTATGGTCAATGACGTGAAGAAGGGTAAATTTTAATTGTCCGTTTAACAATACGGATAAACCGCTCACGCATACTTTTTAATTCCTAACTGATTTTTTTCGTTATTTACCAACCAAACTTGCGCCCATTATGCGATTTGCGTTCCTTATATTTTTATTGTTCGTTGGAGTAGCAGGAAGTACCCAGCATCAGCCGGGGGCTTCGGAGATTAAACTGAAACTTCGCAAGCTGAATTTTTTGGGCTCCGTACTCTACGTTGCTGCCCACCCGGATGATGAAAACACAAGGGCCATCGCCTATTTGGCCAATGACCGCCTGGCAACAACCGCTTACCTTTCTATGACCCGCGGTGATGGCGGTCAGAATCTGATTGGGCCCGAGATCAGAGATCTTCTTGGACTTATCCGCACACAGGAATTACTGGCGGCCCGAAGGATTGATGGTGGTGAGCAGTTTTTTACCCGCGCCAACGACTTTGGATTTTCAAAAAACGCGAACGAGACTTTTGAAATATGGAATAAGGATGAAATCCTGTCGGATGTGGTGCGCGTGATTCGTGAATTTAAACCGGACGTTATTCTTACTCGCTTTCCGCCCGATGAGCGCGCAGGACATGGTCAGCATACGGCCTCGGGAATATTAGCTGAGGAAGCTTTTGACCTTACCAACAATCCAGCGATATATCCTGAGCAGGTGGATAAATTTGGCACCTGGCAGGTAAGTGTCTTGTATACCAACACAGGCCGTTGGTGGAATCAGACCATCAATGAAAATACACCCGGCATTTTATCAATGAATGTAGGCACATATAACACGCTGTTGGGAAAGTCATATTCAGAGGTCGCAGCGGAAAGCCGCACGCAACATAAAAGCCAGGGCTTTGGCTCAGCGGGTCTGCGGGGCGATGCCCCCGAGTTTTTTGAATTTGTAAAAGGTGACAAAGCAGAGAAGGATGTGTTCGCGAAAATCAATACCACGTGGAGTAAAATAAAAGGCGGTGAGAAAGTAAAAGCATTGGTAGATAAAGCGGTTGCAGAATTCAATGATGAAAATCCTTCCGCTTCTATCCCAGTGCTCTTACAAATCCGCAAAGAAATTGCAGCGCTCGAAAATTCGGTGTGGCGCATGCGCAAACTAAAGGAGACGGAGCAATTGATACGCGACTGTGCCGGACTTTTTGCCGAAGCGACTGCCAGTCATTATTGGGCTTCGCCCGGACAGAAGGTGACCATCAAGTTGGAAGTCATTAATCGTTCCGGTGCATCCATCGCATTAGATAAAATACACAGCGAGTCATTAACGCTTGACTCTTCTTTTTCATTGCCGTTGAAGAATAATACATTGATCACATTTAAATCAGTAAAGAATATTATCGATGATAAAGAATATTCATCACCCTATTGGCTAAAGGAAAAACACAGTCAGGGATTGTTTACAGTGAACGACAAAAATCTGATTGGTAAACCTGAAAACGATCCTGCCATTTCGATTACCATGAAATTTTCTGTGCAGGGAGAGCCTATCTCCTTCAACGTTCCATTAATTTATAAATGGACGGATCCAGTGAAAGGAGAATTAAAGCGTCCCTTTGAAGTGGTGCCCCCATTGTTTATTAATTTCCCGCAACCGGTGTATGTGTTTGCCGATCAAACCCCAAAGAAGATTAGCGTGCTGCTTAAATCGGCTTCAGCGGCAACGAGAAAAGGAAACTTGAAATTGGATTTGCCAGCAGGCTGGCGCACCGACCCGGCTTTCTTTGATTTTGAATTGAAACAACAAGGCGAGGAGCAGACCTTCACGTTCAACGTCTTCCCCGGACAACAGGAGTTGGATGGCGACATGAATGCGATCGTAGAATCCGAAGGAAAGAAATTTTCAAATTCACTGCTCACCATTCAATACGATCATATTCCGATTCAAACACTGTTGCCTGCGGCACAAGCAAAATTGGTACGCATGAATCTGAAGAAGGAAGGTGCCGTCATTGGGTACATCCGCGGTGCGGGTGATGATATTCCAGGCAGCCTTCGAAACCTGGGTTATGAAGTGTGGGAAATGAAGAACGAAGAAGTCACCGCGACCAACTTAAAGAAAGTAGATGCAGTTGTGTTGGGTGTTCGTGCCTTAAACACGAACGAACGCCTACGCTTCTTCATGCCCGATTTATTGAATTATGTGAAGGAGGGTGGTACGATGATCGTGCAGTATAATACCAACAATGATCTTGAAATTGACAAAGACAAATTCTCTCCTTATCCACTTACGCTTTCGCGCGAACGCGTTACGGAAGAAAACAGTGAAGTTCGGATTTTAAAACCCGAGCACCCGGTATTGAATTTTCCGAATAAGATTAGTTCAAAAGACTTTGAAGGCTGGGTGCAGGAGCGTGGACTTTATTTTCCTTCTGCCTGGGGTGATCAATTTGATGCCGTGCTCTCCATGAATGATAAAGGTGAGCCCGCCCGCAATGGTAGTTTGTTGGTGGCGAAGTATGGAGAAGGTCACTACGTATACACAGGCCTTTCTTTTTTCAGGGAGCTGCCGGAAGGAGTATCGGGAGCGTACAAACTTTTTACCAATATAGTATCGCTGGGTAAGCCGAAAAAACCAGCGACCGCCAAAGTAAAGTCAAAAGCAAAATGATAGACGAGCAGAAGCCGCCATTATTTAAAAACTGGAGCAGTTGGTATTGGATTGTGCTGGGCGTGATGCTTGCACAAGTACTCTTGTTCACATGGCTAACTCAGGCGTTTTCATGAATCTGCTCGACTGGACAATATTATTTGGAACTCTGCTGTCGATCGTTCTTTACGGCACCTGGAAAACCCGTGGTGCAAAAAATATAGAAAGCTATCTGAAAGGCGACAACACCATGAAGTGGTGGATGATTGGCGTTTCCATCATGGCCACACAAGCGAGTGCAATCACATTTTTGTCAACACCAGGTCAGGCCATGGAAGATGGCATGCGCTTTCTGCAGTTTTATTTTGGTTTGCCATTGGCGATGGTAATAATCTCATTCACCATGGTGCCCATTTATTACCGGCTCAAAGTCTACACGGCTTATGAATATTTAGAAACGCGCTTCGACCTTAAAACCAGGACCCTTGCAGCTGGATTGTTTTTGATTTTACGTGGGCTCTCTGCAGGTATTACCCTGTTCGCGCCCGCCATCATTCTCTCTTCTATTTTGGGATGGAATATTATCATCACCACGGTGATGATCGGAATATTTGTGATCATCTATACCGTATCAGGAGGAACGCGTGCTGTAAGTTTGACGCAACGTACTCAGATGGCCATCATCATGGGGGGAATGCTTTTAGCGGGCATCATGGCGTATAGCTTGTTGCCGGTAAATGTATCGTTCGGTGAAACTGTTCAGCTAGCCGGAGAACTTGGAAAATTGAATATCGTAACCACTAATTTTAGTTTTAGTGATCGCTTTAATATCTGGTCGGGATTGATTGCCTCTACGTTTCTTTTTCTTTCCTATTTCGGAACGGATCAGTCGCAAGTGTCACGATATCTGGGTGGCAAATCATTAACAGAAAGCAGAATGGGATTGATCTTCAACGGTCTTCTAAAAATCCCCATGCAGTTTATCATTCTGTTTATCGGTGTGTTGGTATTTGTATTCTATTTGTTCAACCAGCCTCCGGTATTCCACAATCAGACCTTAAAAAATAAAGTAGCCCAAACCGAATATGCCGGAAGGTTAAATGAATTAGAAACCCGTTACACCTCTGTCTATCAGCAAAAGCAGGAAACGGTCACCAACTTGTTGGAGGGAATCCGGCAGGAAGATGAGGCGTCTATTGATGCATCAAAAAAGGAATATCATATCTTAAAAAAGCAGGAGGATAGTATTCGCACAGAGGTGAAGAAGACCATATCTTCTGCCGTGCCCGGAGCGAAGACCCAGGACCGTGATTACATGTTCCTCAATTTTGTGCTGAGCTATCTGCCTCATGGTATCATTGGTTTATTGCTGGCCGTTATGTTTTCAGCAGCGATGTCTTCCATGTCTTCTGAATTAAATGCACTTGCATCAACGACCACTGTAGATATTTATAAAAGATCATTCAAACCAGAGGCCTCACCACTTCATTATTTGAAAGCCTCTCGTTTCTTTACCGTCATGTGGGCGTTGATAGCGATGGCTTTCGCGATGCTGGCTAACATGGCTGAGAACTTAATTCAATTTGTAAACATTGTGGGTTCGTTATTTTACGGAACCATCCTCGGGATTTTTCTGGTAGCCTTTTATATGAAAGTCATTCGCGGCACTTCGGTATTTATTGCTGCGGTGATTGGAGAGTTGGCCGTGCTGGCATGCTACTTCTTCTATTATGATGAGATCGCTTTTCTCTATTACAACATCATCGGCTGCGTGTTGGTGGTGATGGTGGCGTGGATTGCCCACCTGTTTGATAAAGGCAAGGACATAAAAAAGGCAACGACCTAAATCGCTGCCTTTCTTATAAATCCAGAGTAAGAATTACTTCAACGTCTTCTGAAGTTCCTCGTTCATCAATTGATAGTCTCTGTTGCCAGCGGTCTTAGCAGCTTCCCATGATGCTTTTGATGTAGCCAATGCACCAGCCTTGTCACCATTTGCTTTTTGGATTCTTGCCTTCTGATACAACTGCCAGAACGGAGGCTTTGCATTTCCTTCCATTGCTTTATTCATCCACTCCAACGCCTGCTTCACATCTTTGCCATTATCCATATAGTATACAGCAGATGCGTAGTAGTTATTTGGATTTACTTTAGTGCTAGCCTCAATCGACTTCATCACTTTTGCATCATAATCGGCAGTGATCGTGAATTTCACGGATGTGTTTTCCCAGGCAATCTGAACTTTACCAGACTTGCTGTCAGCAGCGATATCACCAATGTTGATGGTAAATGTTTCAACTTTCTCGGCAAGCTTCTCAGACTTCACTTTGAAGTTGGCTGCTTCTTTCGTTTTGTCATAATCTTCGGTGTTACCACCTAAAGCGATGTCTTTATATAATGAAATTGTCCACTCAGTAGCACCAGGCCATGAGAAAATCAGGTATTCACCTTTAGGCACTGAAACACCTTCTACCTTTACATCATCGCTGAAGGTAATCTTAGTACCTGCATTGGCACCCGTTCTCCAGATTTTGCCATAAGGAACAACTACAGTAGCGGCATCGCCAAAAATTGTTCTTCCTTTCGCGCTTGGACGAGCGTAATCAATTTTAACATCTGTTAATCCTACCACGGTAGAGGTAGAGGCCGTAGCACTTGGCTGGGGTGTTTGAATCTGGCCGTTTGCCACCAGGCCCACAGCCAGTAATACAATCAAAAATGCGTTCTTCATGTTTGTCTTTTTAAATTTAGATTGTAAAAATAGGAGCATTTTGTTTGTTTAAAAACCCACTGAATCAGTAGACTAATGAGTGTTTTGCCGGATTCCTTCTACGCCCGCACCAATGTGACGCAAATTGCCCGGCAGTTGCTGGGAAAAAAGCTCATAACCAATGTGTTGGGAGGGAGATCGGGAGGCATCATTGTTGAAACCGAGGCCTATTCTTTTCGCGAAAGAGGCTGTCATGCTTATGACAACAGGATGACCAACCGCAATAAGGTGATGTTCGAAACCGGAGGTGTGGCTTATGTGTATCTCTGTTATGGCATTCATCATTTGTTCAATGTGGTAACCAATAAGAAAGGGATGGCCGATGCAGTTCTGGTGCGCGCACTGCAACCTGTGGAAGGGGAGGAGTGGATGTTGAAGAGAATGAAAGCAACCTCCCTGACGCGAATAACTTCCGGCCCCGGCAAACTGACGAAAGCACTGGGCATTGATAGAACCTTTGATGGGAAATATCTGAATAGTACCGAAGTTTGGATTGAAGAAGGAGTGAATGTATCATCAAGGCAAGTGGTATCGTCTGCCCGCGTTGGCATTGATTATGCAGGGGAAGATGCACTGCTGCCCTGGCGATTTTCCATTAAGGATAACGAATGGGTGAGTAAGTAACTCTGTTTTTAATTTGTAATCTTGCGCTTTGAATTGAGTATAATGAAGTATCTGATTTTTTTGTTCGTTGTTATTAATACTGTTTCTTATTCGCAACGCGTTGACCCTCTTGCAAAAATTAACTCTCCTTATGATGAACAAAACCCGGTGGTGAGCTCGGATGGTAAAACGCTCTACGTCAGCATCGCCAACCACCCGCAAAATATCGGAGGCAAAAAAGATCCGGGTGATATCTGGATTTCCGTGAAGGAAGGAGAGAACTGGTCTGTACCTGTTCACGCAGGTATCCTGTTAAACAATGTAGCTTTCAATGGTGTTGCCGGAATCAGTAAAGACGGCAATGAACTTTACCTGTTAAGTCATTATAAAGCAAACGGCAGCGCTTCCGCAACACAAGGAATTTCAGTTTCACGAAAGACAAACTCCGGGTGGTCGGCCCCACAAAATATAACCATTCCTTATTTTCTTAATCGCTCGGCCACGCTGGGTGGATATTGGCATGAAGATCAATCCGTATTTGTTTTCGCTGCCGAGTCGTACAATACCGCAGGGGCAGAAGACTTATATGTTTCTTTCAACCGCGAAGGACGGTGGAGTGAGCTGATCAATCTTGGTAAGGTGATCAACACACCTTTTCAGGAGATGAGTCCTTCGCTGAATGCGGATGGCACGAAATTGTATTTCGCTTCTAACGGAAGAAAGAATGGTTTGGGCAGCTTTGACATTTATGTCTCCAATCGGCTCGATGATTCATGGACTTCATGGTCGGAGCCTGTTAACCTTGGCCCCCAGATTAATTCGGATGGAAGGGAACTCTACTACAGAGAATTTTCTTCGCAGGCTTTTTCTTTATATACTACCACGCGCAACAGTGATGGTTACGGTGATGTGCATTTGTTTAAAGACAGCCTTAACAATCCACCGGTGGTGGAGATTATCAGCCCGGCCGTGGAGGTGGAGGTGCAGG
>Ga0163144_10012704_pt1 | contig 17652 bp, 13 predicted proteins | sample OliLak19BULKMAT1_FD_123175 | JGI IMG/M metagenome (GOLD analysis project Ga0163144, IMG submission 123175) | Freshwater microbial mat bacterial communities from Lake Vanda, McMurdo Dry Valleys, Antarctica - Oligotrophic Lake LV.19.BULKMAT1 | ecosystem: Environmental > Aquatic > Freshwater >...
ACTGCCTCCGGTTGATTCCAGTGTTGCCGCAGTTCGCCGAGGGTCAGGGCCCGGTCGTAGAGACGAACCTCGTCGATGACGCCTCGGTAGCGATAGCCGTCGCCAAACTTGTCCTGCCTCCCCCCAATGGCGAGACTACCGGGGCGAGGCATACGGGTGCGCCCGATGCTTTCTTCAGCGATGATATTGCCGTTGGCATAAAGGCGCAAAAATTGTCCATCGTAGCTGATCGCCAGGTGATTCCATTCGTCGAGCTTCAGGGGTCGTTTCCCGGGGTCGGTGGCGACGAAGGCATTCGATTGGTCGCCCCCCAGATTGAGGCGAGCTTCGGGAACCGCGTTTTGATTCAGGACGATGCCGAAATTTCCATCGGCGAGCTCGTGGGCATTTTTGCAGACCAGCCAGGGGTGGGTTTTTTCGGAAACGCGGAAATCGTTCGGAAGGAAGGCCCAACACTCCAGGGTGAAGTGCTCCGACTCCGGGAAATCGGCGGCGGGGATCTCAAGCAGGTTGGTTCCGTCGAGCCCATAGCCACCGAGGACACGGCCGAACGAACCCTCTCCCGGAGTGATCGGAAGCATACCGGGACGTGCCGCGAAGATCAGTCCGAGCCGGTCAGCCCACGCCGCTGTCTCGAAGCGGGCTTCGACATTCAGTTCGTTTCCGGCATCATCGGTGAAAGTCAGGTTGGTCACGTCGGCCCGTTGAAAAAAGCGCCCCGACTCGATCAGGCGCGGTCCGCCGAAGCGGGTCCACGGAGCACCTGAGCGGGCACGGTAAAGGGTGCCATCGACGGTGATGCTGAGCGCGAGATCGGCGGGGGGCAGCGCAGTCCAGTCGGCCCGGGGTCCGGTGAGCCCGCCAAAATGGGGAATGGTTAGGTTCGCTGTGTCGAGGGCCATCGCGTAGTGGCCGGTCTGGATGACGCGGAGCCAGCGGGCTTCGGGACTGTGCGAAGGAAAGCCATCGGCCCACCACATTTCCGTGGTGTCGCGAACCTGCGGCATGAACGGCGTGAAGTCGGCGGCAGGGGCATTGGAAAATAGGGAGAAAATTCCAGCAAGTAGCCAGAGCATGTAGCACGGGCTTCCAGACCATGAATGTTGGAGATGCGCAGCAGAACGATGGAAGATGTCTGCTGCTGCATCATACGTAAGCCGAATCATGAGCAGTGAGGCCCGTGCTCCCCGGTGGCTAGTTCGTTTGCGAATCATGGCCATCGACCGACCTCGTTCCCGCTGGCTGCTTTCAGAGCGATTCCAGCTACGCGTTTCTCGCCGGTAGCACCATACGATTCCAAACGAAGGGCCTGCAAGATTCCAGTCACAGCAAGAGTGGTGGAGTGATCATGCCATTCACCATCGTGGACGACGGTGAACTCAAGGAGATGCCTCCGCGGCAAAGTCGTCGCCGCGTCCCGCTGGAATCCAAAGTCACTCGGCCCTCGATCGAGATGCCATTTACCCGCCATCGAGGTGACGTAGCCGGCCGGAACGAGCAGCTCGGGAATGATCATGGCTGTGGTTTCCAGAGGGTAACTGGTTTTCCCTGGTCAGGTAGGGCGGTGATTTCTCGAATGCTAGTGGTGCCTGCGGGAGGCGTCAGCCGCAGATGGATGATGTTCCCTACGGCAGGGACCGCGATTGAATAGACTCGCCAATCCTCGGAAGCTTCCACCGAAATTGCCGCTCGATGCTCGGGGAGGAAGTCCATCTCCTTGTCAGTGCGCCAGGTGACAGAAAGTTCACCGGCCTTGTCGGAGCGCGAGGTGATCGTGATTGAAGCAGGTCCGGCGATCTTCACTTGATTGCGGGCCAAAAATCCGCCCGTTGTTCCGTCTCTCTGGAATTCAAGGTGTCCATCGACCACGTCCACGGATCCTCCTCGGGCAAGCCAGTTTTGAGTGCTCGTTTCCGCTGGATTCGGTTGCTTTATTTTGGCGGAAGGAGAGACCTCTTTGCCTTCCAAATAGTAGTCAAAATACTCGTCCCAAGTTCTCCCCATCGGCTCGGGGGCGAGACCGGGCGGGCTGAGCTCCTGTGTCCACAACTTGAGCCGCTCGCGCAATCGTGTGGCGATGTCAGGATGGGCATCAGCGACATTGTGCTTCTCCTCGAGGTCTTCGCCGAGATTGTAGAGATACTCCCGCTCCCCACCGCGCAGCAGTTTCCAATCCCCCTCGCGGATGGCCGATTGGGCGATCCAGCGCCACATCAGGGCCTCGTGCGGTGGGCGGTCCGTCTCGCCGACGAGGTGCGGGATCAGATTGACCCCATCGAGATCGCCCGGAGCGACCTCCGCCCCGGTGAGAGCAACGGCGGTCGCCGCGACATCGAGAGCGCTGACGGGATGTGGATAGACCTGCCCTCCCGGAATGGTCCCTGGCCACGAGACGAGAAAGGGCACGTGCATGCCGCCCTCCGCGAGCATTCCCTTCTCGCCATTGAGAGGCGTGTTGAGCGAGCCGTCCCAGCCGCCCTCGCCGCCTTTCAGCGGGGCATCGTCCTTGGTGATCTTGAGTGGAGCGCCATTGTCGCCAATCACAAAAAGAAGCGTGCGCTCGGTCAGGGCGTGGCGGGCGAGGGTCTCGGTGATGAGTCCTACGCCATCGTCCACCGCCGAGAGCATGGCGAGAGCCTGGCGACGGCGCTCGGGCATTTCACCGGGGAAGCGATCTGTGTATTTTTTGGGCGCGTCGAGCGGCGTATGCGGAGCGCGGAAGGCGAGATAAAGGAAGAAAGGCTGGTCGTGATACCGGTCAATCAGTGCGGCGGCGGTCTCGGAGCAGGCGTCGAGATGATAGTGCTCCGGCGGGAGTTCGGTCAGCGGAATGTCCGCACCGGTGAGGGACACGTTCGCCGAGAACGGGCGTTGCGAGTTTTGGGAAAACACATGGGTAAAGCCGTGCCGGGTAATCTCCGGGGTCGGTCCGAGATGCCATTTGCCGAGCTGCGCAGTGACGTAGCCAAGTCTTTGCAACCGCGTCGCGATGGTGGTCTCCTGATTGAATCCGTCCAGCGAAGAAACGTTCGACTCCAGTCCGAAGCGTGCCTGGAATTTTCCGACGAGCAAGCCTCCCCGCGACGGCACGCACTGAGGCGCGGTGCTGTAACCGTGGAGCATGCGCGCCCCGCTCGCGGCGAGAGCGTCGAGGTGGGGCGTGCGGATGTCACTCTCCTGACCCTGGCTGGAGAGGTCGGCGTAACCATGATCGTCGGTGTAGATGAGGATGATGTTCGGCCGGGTCTCCGCAGCGGCCAGGGGAATACCGAGTGATCCGAAAGCAAGAGACAGGATCGCGAGGCGGATCGTGACCGGGATTTTTTTCATGGCTGGTTGAGGGAACAGTTCGGACCGACGTCCGTCGCGGAAAAGCTTGTGTCGAATCGAGCGGGGAGCGGGCGGAGCACTCAGGGCTTTTCAGGGCAGTTGATCCACAGCGGCGAAGACCAGGCCATGTTGCCGTCCGCTTGCTCGACGCGGAGGTAATATCGATTCTCTCCTGGAAGCGGTGCGGGGTCCGTCCAAGTGTCATTCGATTCGTTGGTATTCGGTTCGATGACTTGATAGTCGCTCTCGTTGCGCACGATGGTGAGCCGCCGGATCGACGCGGTGCCGAGGATGCGAAAGGTTAGATTGGGTGCGACATCGGAATCGAAGACTTCTCCCATCAATCGGTCGCCACAGCCCAGCTCGACGAATATCTTATCCGTCGCCGCGCAGGTGCGTCGTGCCTTGAGACCCTCGATGATGCCCTCACGGGTGAAATCCTCAACATAGACGCCGCCGAAGGAGGTGTGCGTCGCAATGTGGTCGCTCGAGGCGAAGACGCCGAGCTTGTGACCGACCGCGAGAGCTTTCTGATAGACTCCATTGTTGAAGGCCGGGGGTGGATCGCCTTTGGTTCCCGCAGCGAAATCTTCGATAGGGAGCGGGGGCATCGGGAAATCCTTTTTGTTCTGGTTTGAAGGAGTGTAAGGCTCTCCCTGGCGCAAGCCCACGGTCGGCTGGGCAGCGCCGAGCGCCTCGTAGCTGACGCGGGCTCCCTGAAAGATTTCGACATTGTTTTCAAAGGCGGAGTCGATGCCGTTTGCGTATTTCGTCCAGTCCGTTCCCATGCCGGTCGCCCCTGTGTGGCTGATGACGGCAGCGGGCTGGCCGTAGCGGTGAAGGAGATCCCACACTTCGTTCGGCGTGATCGGGTCTAGTCCCGGCGCTACCGGCAAGTTCGCGTGCCACGGCGACTTGCGGTAGGTCGCACGATTGATGTAGATGATCGGACTGCCTCTTTGGGCGAATACAATATTCCGATGGCCCCACGGGAAGGGCTGCTCGCGCTCATAGACATAGAGCGAGGCAAATTGGCCGGGGGCGAAAAAGACATCGACCTGGCGCTGGGTGTGCCACCACTCGTAGGGTGAATAGTCTTTGCCTATATCGGTGTGATCCGAGGTGCCGAGGAAATCGAGTCCGGCCAGATCATAGGCATAGCGGTAGGCTTCCACGATGCAACCATCGAAGCCGGTGCGGCAGTTCGAGATGTCGGTGTGGCGATGGACGTCACCCCAGAGCAAACGGTAGGTTTTGCCCCCGACTGTCCAGGAGTGGTGCTCAGTCAGGGGTCGTGGCGGAGTGACTTCGTTGAGATAGGGGAGAGGGGGCGGAGCGAGAGTGATGGTGGCCTTGACCTCCTCAGGGAGGAGCGGCCACGCTGCCTTGGTGTCGATCTTCGCAAGATGCACCCCCGCTATTCCCGGAGCTTTGCCGGACCGCTCGTCGCTGGGCCAGGTCATCCAAAGGGAACCATCGGGAGCGATGCTGAGCTCCTGATGCCGATCCTGTCCCATGGTGCTCTCCGGCAAAGCGGCCGGCTCGAGCCATCGTCCCGTCGCCGGATCATAGGCGGTCAGGGCGACTCTCCAGAAAAGGTTGGAAAAGTAGCGGTAGCCAAGCCAAACGCGGCCATCGGAGGTGACCGCGAGGGAGGGGACATTCACCGCGAAACCGGGACTTGGATCGGGTGCGGGCGTGGGGCGCCCCTTGTGCGGCACCGGAACCTCGGAGAAGGTGTCCTTGTCAGGATCGTATCGCCCGAGAAGGAGGCGTTTTCCGGCGTTCAATCCGAGGTCGTTCTCATGGCCCCGCGAGTCGAGTCCCCATTGCTGACGACCTCGTTCGGCGGCGACCCAGAGACCGCCTTGCGCATCGGCGGTGATCGCTGCCCGTGCTTCGTAGTCGGGTGTCTCCACCAGAACGCGGTCACGAACCGAGCCGTCGAGGGAGACGCGGGCGAGATGCAGATTGAATTCGCTCCCTGCGGAGGAATCATAGACCACCCAGGCTCCGGCCTCATCGGTGAAGGCGAGGCGCGGTTCCCAGTGGCCGCCCTCCCCATCCGTTGGGGAGACCGCGATTGCCTCGGACCAGGTCGCGGTGGAGGGAGTCCAATGTTTTGCGAAAATCCGCGATACTCCGGGACGGATCTCCTGCCAGGTCACCCAGACTCGGCCCGCCGGATCAGTCCCGGCATCGGCGAAAGAATTTCCGGCTTCGGGGGATTCGGCAAGGGTGATTTCGGACGGCGCGAGACCTTCCGGTGCGATTTCCTCGGGGCTTAGACGTGCCCGCAAGGTCATGACATCCTGCTCATTGACCTGTCCCCAGAAAGTCCAACACCCGGCAGCGCACACGGCGACGGAAGGTTGATGGATGACGCCGGATTGGGAGATCGGTCTTCGCGATTCCAGGGCATTGTTTTTTCCGGTAAGCAAAGTCAGGACATCCCCAGTGGGATCGCCGCCTGCCGCCGGGTGAGCGATGGTCAGAACATGGGGTGAACCCTCGTCCGCAAACACCACGTCGGGGAAATCGTAGTGGGTGCTCGCTTCAGTCATCGTCAGGTGGCGGGAGACCGGAGCGATAAATTGTGGGGCGGCCGTTGTTGCACGCGCCTTCGCGGGAGTCTTGGCCGGCGCTTTGGCGGGAGTATGTGCAGGCACCTTCGCGGGAGTTTTTGCAGGGTCAGGGGCCGTTTCCTGCGATTGCAGAATTGTGATTCCGCAAACAAGACAAATCGAGAGGTAGGTAAAAGCGAATCTTCGCATATGCTTGGAGGGGAACAATTCCAGCGATGAAATGAAATAGGAGAGTATTTGGCAAGCTTTGCTTTGAGATCCGATACAAGTCCCGACCTTCTGCATATGCTCCGCCGGAAGGATCAGGAGCCTGATGCTACTCTATTGCCTTCATGGAAACGTCGGCCTCAAGACCTTCTGATTCATGACCGCCGAACAACATCTGGCTTCCCATGCAACCAGTCTGGGATCACGGCGCCTACTCATTATCACCTTAGGGCTTTTCTTGAGGCAGGAAAAAGAATCCTCGCTTTCCTCACCGCTTCGTTAACAGCTTCGTTAACAGCTTCGTTAACAGCTTCGGATTTGCCGCCGCCCTCGCCGAACTCACCAGCGCCGCTTAAATGCGTGCACGAGGATCCTTTAGGGCCGTATCGTTGATCATGATTACGTCCACGAATTCAACGCCGCATTTGCTTTCGACCTTCGACCTGCACGGGCTGGCCCTGCGAAACCGGGTGGTGATGGCGCCGTTGACCCGAGGCCGCGCGGGAGTTACGCGGGTGCCGAACGATCTGATGGTGGAATACTACACACAGCGCGCCTCGGCGGGGTTGATCATCGCGGAAGCAACGACGATCTCGGAACAGGGTTTCGGGTGGGTGGATTCGCCGGGCATTTACAACGAGGCGCAGGTGGCGGGATGGTCGAAGATCACGGCTGCGCTGCGGGCACGCCAGACGCCTTTTTTCCTCCAGCTCTGGCATTGCGGGCGGGCATCGCACAGCAGCTTTCACGGCGGGAAACCGGCGGTTTCGGCATCGGCCATCAAAATCAACGGGGACACCATCCATACTCCCGTCGGAAAGCAGCCCCACGAAACGCCGCACGCCTTGGAGACGGCGGAGGTGGCGGCGGTGGTGGAAGATTACCGGCGGGCGGCGGATCGGGCGAAGGCGGCAGGGTTCGACGGCGTGGAAATTCATGCGGCGAACGGCTACCTGATCAACCAGTTCCTCGACTCGAAGACCAATCACCGGACGGATTGTTACGGTGGGAGCGTGGAGAATCGGTATCGATTCCTGAAGGAAATCGTGGAGGCGATCCTGACGGTCTGGCCGGCGAACCGGGTCGCGGTGCGCCTTTCACCCAACGGAAATTTCAACGACATGGGCGCACCGGATTTTCGTGAGACTTTCACGCATGCTGCGACCCGGCTCAACGGCTACGGGTTGGCTTTCCTGCATGTGGTGGACGGGCTGGCGTTCGGATTCCACGAGCTAGGCGAGCCGATGACGCTGCCGGAATTTCGAGCCGTGTTCTCGGGCGCATTGATGGGCAATTGCGGCTACACGCAGGGAACCGCTGAGGAAGCGATTGCCTCGGGTCAGGCGGACCTCATCGCCTTCGGCCGACCCTACTTGAGTAATCCAGATCTTGTCGAGCGCTTCGCTAACGGCTGGCAGTTGAGTCCACCGGCGGACCTGAAAGCATGGTCCGCGCCCACGGCGGCGGGCTACACCGACTTTCCATTTCATGAGCAGGGCTGAGAAGCTGGTGCGGAAACGGAGGAGCTTTGCTGAAACAGCCCGCATCGAGACGAATGGGGTCGTCCGTTGGTCATTTCATTGACTTGGGAATGGATCCCCAACTCACGTAGGCCGGGTGGAAATGCAATGGGCGTCTTCGCCCGCCTCTTCATTCGCCCGAAGCGCTCCTGCTGGTTGTGGACACCTGACTCCCGAGTCATTTATCCTGCATTCATCGAGCTACCCCGCTTGAGGGAAGTGGGCTTTCTTGGGGCATGAAAAATACACCGCCCCCGGCGAGCCGCCTCGGCCTCGTCTCGCCAATCCCGCACCCTGGAGACCGCCGCTCCGTTCATCCAGCGACACCCAAGCGTGCCAGTCGAGACTTGGCCGATCCAAGAGTTCACTTACCTGGACGTCGCCGGGCACGCGGGAACAACGGAAGCAGCACGGAGGACTGCGGTGTCGGACTATTGGGATCGTTGTGATCCCCATTGGATTGATGGAGAAGGTGCGGAGTCGTTTGTGGACTTTGTCGGGAGAATTGACGACACGATAGGACGCCTTCAGGAAAGGGTTGGGGAGACGATCATGGTTTTTTGTCATGGCTATGTCATCCACGCAATGGAAACCCGGCTCGATAGCCTCGGGGAACTTGTGGATGCCGCCTTCATGGATCGATTTTTCAGAACTTGGCCTGCAAATGCACCCGCCCGTTGTGAGGTGCGAAGGCGTTTGCTGGGATTTTGAACCTGACCCGAGCGAGGTGACCCCGGCGAGGTGGGTAGTGGCGACGAGACAGGCCCATGCAATTTCTGAAGTCACCGTGATTTTTCTGGGCAATACGACTCTCCTTTTTTCTGATGGGGAGACCTCCTTGATCGTCGATGGGTTTTTGTCACGTCCTGATGGCCTGATGGTACTTACCGGGAAGATAGGACCTGACCCAGTCGAAATTGCAAGAGCGCTCAAGGATGCCGGAGCTGAGAAATTCGATGCCGTTCTTGTCGGTCATGCTCACTACGACCATGCGCTTGACAGGGCGGTCGTTGCAGAGCAAATAGGAGCGGTGGTGATGGGTTCGGAGTCTTACGCTTTCATCCACCGCGGGGCCACCGGAAAAGCCCAGCCGACGAATCTCATCACACTTCCTGGATATTTCAGGCCTGACATAAAATATGTTGATCATGGACGTGTTCGCGGAGGTGGTTGCGCTTGTTGGATTTAGGGGTAGGGAGGAGCTTTGTGAGGGTTATGAGTAAGATTTCGGCATCAGGTGGGGCTTTGATTTCATGTTTCGTTCTATGGCCTTTGGCGGCTGCGGATCTTGGGAAACCTTTGGATTCGCGTGCAAATGGGGGGACGCAGTCGACTCCCGGCGGAGTTTCGACGAATGTTGATTCGCGGCTGGCGGAGTATGGGGTGTTCGCGGGGACGGCACCGATGCCGGGAAAGGTGGCGTCCGTGACGACCAGCTTGCCACTGGAGTTGAGATCAGGCGATCGGATCGGGCTGGTGGGGAATTCCCTGCTCGACCGGGCTAGTGAGACCGGGCGATGGGAGGCTCTGCTCTATCTAGCCAATCGGGACTTGAGTCTTGTGGTCCGTAATTTGGCTTGGCCGGGCGACGAGGTGGATCTGCAACCGCGGCCGGAGAATTTTGCCAATGTGGCGCAGTATCTGGTGCGGGAGAGAATCGGCGTGATTTTGGCGGCGTTTGGGAGCAATGAATCATTCGGGGGTGCGGAGAAGATCGGTGAGTTCCGGCGGAGGCTCGAGGCCTATTTAGATGATCTGACGACTTCGGCGTTTGACGGCAAGAATGCGCCTCGCGTGGTGCTGCTGTCTCCGACGGCCCACGAAAACATCGCAGGAGTGTCAGCGGCTGATCGGAACAATGAAACCTTGGCGCTCTATACCGAGGCAATGCGGGAAGTCGCGGCAGCGCGGCAGGCGGGCTTTGTGGATTTGTTCGCCCCGACCAAACTGGCGATGGATGACCCGTCAAGCGACCTCACGATCAACGGGATGCATCTGAATGACGCGGGTGACCTGCTCCTCAGCGAGGTCTTGTTCCGGGAGTTGTTTGGAGAATCGCCGCCGCCTCCGAGCGAAGAACTTCGCAAGGTGGTTGCTGACAAAAACCGACAATGGCAGCGTCGGTATCGGCCGCTCAACACTTTCTATTACACCGGAGGCCGCAACAAGGACTACGGGTATCTCGATTTCCTTCCAGCGATGCGGAATTTTGACATGATGGTGGCGAATCGGGAGGCTCGTATTCGTGCGCTGGCTAAAGGAGAATCGATGACCGGGCCGATTGATGACTCGAATCTGCCACCGCTGGATCAGGTGGTCGAGGCGCTGGGCGCGAATGAATGGCTGAGCCCGGCGGATGAGTTGGCATCGTTCGAGATCGATCCGCGGATGGAGGTGAATCTGTTTGCATCCGAAGAGGAGTTTCCCGAGATCGCCTGCCCCATCACGATGCGCTGGGATGGAAAGGGCCGACTGTGGGTGAGTTGTTCGACGACCTATCCACATGTGTATCCGGGGCAGGAGCCGAATGACAAGCTTGTGATACTGGAGGATACGGATCAAGATGGTCGGGCGGACCGATCCACGGTGTTCGCCGATGACTTGCATATCCCGCTCTCCTTCGAGCTATCTCCACGAGGTGTCTATGTTTCGGAACAACCACACTTGACTCTGCTGGAGGACACCGATGGCGATTTGAAGGCGGATCGCCGGACGCATCTTCTCTCAGGATTTGGGACCGAGGACAGTCATCATTCGTTGCATGATTTCATCTGGACTCCCGACGGCGATTTGCTCTTCCGGGAGTCGATTTTTCATCATTCACAGGTAGAGACCTCCTACGGCCCGGTCCGGGCGCAGAATTCGGCGTGGTTCCGCTTCACTCCGGGCACCCAGCGACTTATTTCCTTCGGGAGTTATCCGAACACGAATCCCTGGGGCGTTACCTTCGATGATTGGGGCCACCATGTCGCGAGTCATCCGATTTTTGCGTCGGCCTTCCATTCATTGAATCCACCATATCCCGAGCAGCAGCCGAAGGCGGTCGGCATTCCCGCTTACTCGGGCACGTGTGGTCATGCCTTTGTGGATGCTCCGATCTGGCCAAAAGAAATGCAGGGAGCCATGATCAAGGCCCGCTACAAGCCGACCAATCGGATCGAATGGCACCGCTGGGTGCGCGAGGAGGATCACTACGCGGAAGAGTATCAGAGCGACTTGATCTTTTCAAAAAATCTGAGCTTCATTCCAGTTGATGTCGGGTTCGGTCCACGGGGGGACTTTTACATTTGCGATTGGTATAATCCGGTCAAAGGCCATGCCCAGTATTCGCTCCGGGATCCCCGGCGTGATCGCAGTTCCGGGCGGATTTGGCGCGTGGTTCCCAAGGGCGCGAAACTCGGGCAATCGGTCAACTACACGGACGCCTCGACCGAGAAGTTGGTGGAAGCTTTGGAACGTCCCGAGTATGTGCATCGCTATTGGAGCAAGCGCGAACTCAGTGGCCGCAAGGTCGACGAGGTCGCCGGGGCGCTCGATGCCTGGCTCGCGGGACTCGATGTCGATGCGCCGCGTTGCGATCATCATCGACTGGAGGCACTCTGGATGTTTCGTCGGGTCGGAGTTGTTCGACCGGAGCTGCTTTCGTCGCTTTTGGTATCTACCAGCGCCGACGCCCGCGCCGCCGCGACGGGTCAACTTCGATTCTGGGGAGGTGCATTCCCGGACGGTGGACTTGCTCATTTGGCCCGATCTGCGCGCGATGGGGACGCCATCGTTCGCATGGAAGCGATCATCGCGGCGACCTATATCGGCACCAAGGAGGCTCTCGCGGCGACAGCTCCGGCCTACGGCTTGCCGATGGGAAATCATCTGACCTATGCGGCGAAGTGCGCCATGATGTCGGATGCTTTGCGTCCCCATATCGAAGATCCGGCGTTTCTGACAAAACATCCGGAGATCGCGGCCCTCCCGGCCCGCTGGGCTGAGGTGGAGCGGGCCGAAAAAAAAGTAATTGGGAACAACGGCCTCTCCGACGCTTTCGACAACCAGGTCGGCATCGTCAAAGTGACGATCAGCTGCGTGCCCGAGCGCATCATGTATGACCGCGCGAGTTTCACGGTGAAGGCGGGCGCGCCGGTCCGACTTACCTTTGCGAACCCGGATGCCACCCAGCACAATTTCGTCATTGTGCAGCCGGGCGCTCTTGAGGAGGTCGGCATGGCGGGCAATGAGATGGCGAAAGATCCGAAAGGCCTTGCCAAAGGATTTCTTCCCGATTCGGGTAAGATCCTGCATCACACCCGGCTGCTGAATCCCGATACGACCGAGATTCTCCGATTCCTTGCTCCAGAGACGCCGGGAGTGTATCCCTATCTTTGCACGTTTCCCGGCCATTGGATCATCATGAAAGGGGAGATGATCGTGGAGTGATGTTTCCAGTTTTCCCCAAAAAAAGTTTGCGCACGAGGGCGATTTCACCCGAATCATGGCTCCATGACCAGAACATTGCTCATCCTACTTGCCGCCGCTGTCGTGATGCCGACAGTTTCCATGTCCTCCGCTCAGGGTGCCGAGCGCGGCATTCTCAGCATTTCGCGAGAAGTGGAAGCCGGTTATTATCGCAAGCATAGTCGGAAAATCCATAAGCACTACCGCAAGTGCCGTCGGCATCATCGGCATTGATCCGACGTTTGCGCTGGCGCGTTTCAGTCACGCGACTGCGGGAATATAAAGGTGGCGCGACCTGAAATATGGTCGTAGGATCTGTTGCGGTCCCAAGCTTGGCACAATCAAGGTCTGAAGTGGCGTCAAGCGGATCTCATCCATTATTTCGGTGGATGTCTCATGGCTCGGTGTTGCGGGAGATCGTCCCGGAGGAATGGTTTTCCGGGGCACCGCTCTGCCGGCCCGCCTTATTGTTATGAAAATGTATGTAGGAAATCTGTCGTTCCAAACGACAAACAAAGATCTCGAAACCCTCTTCGGACAACACGGTCGGGTCACTGATGTGCACCTTCCGACGGATCGGGACACTGGCCGGGTCCGCGGCTTCGCCTTCGTCACGATGGACTCGAAGCAGTCCATGGACGCCGCGATCAAAGCAACCCACGGTCTGGACTTCGGCGGACGCACCCTGAAGGTCAACGAAGCGCAACCGCGCTGATCGGCAACGCTTTTTGGTTGGACCTGTCTCCGGCAGACCAACCCCAACACGTTCGACGGCACTCCTCACGGGGTGCCGTTTTTTTGTATTCCGGGGATCCCGTTGAGGCGGATCGAGCGAGGTGCGCTACAGTGCCGCCGATGCCCGCCCTCGATCCTGCGCTTCTGGCTGATGCCTCTTCGACTGATGAGATCCTCGATCATTTTCTCGGGTATCTCGGCGATGCCGGAATCGAGCTGTATGATCATCAGGAGGAGGCCATCCTTGAGCTTTTCGCCGGGAACAATGTCATCCTCAACACTCCGACGGGCTCCGGTAAATCCCTTGTCGCGCTGGCGGTTCAGTTTTTAGCCATTTGTCAGGGGAGGCGTTGTTATTACACAGTTCCGGTCAAGGCGCTCGCCAACGAGAAATTTCTTTCCCTCTGTCAGACCTTCGGGCCGGAGCGGGTTGGAATGATCACGGGTGATGCGACGGTGAACGCCGACGCCCCGGTGATCTGTTGCACGGCGGAGATCCTTTCCAATCTGGCGCTGCGCGAGGGAGCGGAGGCGATCGCGGATGACGTCATCATGGACGAGTTTCACTATTACTCGGACCACGAGCGTGGGGTCGCCTGGCAGATTCCGCTGTTAATCCTCAAGCGGGCCCGGTTCCTCTTGATGTCGGCGACGCTGGGAGATACCGGTGTTTTCGAACGCGGGTTGCACGAGCTGAATGGCCTTCCGGTCCGCTTGGTTCGGTCGGAGCAGCGTCCGGTGCCTTTGGAGCACGAATACAGCACGATCCCGCTCGAAGAAAAAATCGAGGAACTGGTGACCGCCGGTCGAGCTCCGATCTATCTGGTTCACTTCACCCAGCTTTCTTGCGCGGCGACGGCGCAGAACCTGTTGAGCCGCAATGTTTGCTCAAAGGCGGAAAAAGAGGCGATCGCCGCCGAACTGATCGATGCTGATTTCCGAAGTCCGTATGGCAAGGAGGTGAAGAAGCTTTTGCGCCACGGACTCGGCATTCACCACGCCGGATTGCTACCAAAGTATCGGGTGCTGGTCGAGCGACTCGCCCAGAAGGGTTTGCTCAAGGTGATCTGCGGCACTGATACCCTAGGCGTCGGGGTCAATGTTCCGATTCGAACGGTTCTCTTCACGCAGCTATTCAAATACGGCGGGCAAAAAACGATGACCCTGGCGGCGCGTGATTTTCATCAGATCAGCGGGCGGGCGGGACGGCGCGGATTCGACACGGTGGGTTATGTGGTGGCCCAGGCACCTGAGCATGTCATCGAAAACTTGAAAGCCGCCCAAAAGGCTCAGGAAAAAGGCAAAAAGGGATTTGTCAAAAAGTCGGCTCCTGAAAAGGGTTTCGTCATGTGGGATGAATCGACTTTCCGCGCGCTGATCGAAGCCCCTCCCGAGAAGTTGACGTCCAGCTTTGCCTTGCATCATGGGCCGCTGCTGCAGGTTCTCAGTCGTCGGCACGAGGATGGCTGTCTCGCTCTGCGGCGCTTGATCCGTGACTGCCACGAATCCGCCGCCGGGAAAAAGAAGCTGCGTCGGCGGGCCTTCTCTTTGTTTCGCGGATTGGTGGAGGGGCGGGTCCTCGGCATCATTCCAAAGGCGGACCGCACCGGTCCGGCGAAGGTCGCGCTCCATGTCGCTCTGCAGGAGGATTTTTCGCTCAATCAGGCGCTGGGACTTTATCTGATCGAAGCGATCACAAAATTGTCCTTCGACGATGCCGACTATCCGCTGCAGGTGCTCTCGGTCATCGAAGCGATTCTGGAGGATCCTTCAGCAATCCTGAGGAAGCAAGTGGACAAGGCCAAGTCCGCGCTCATGGCAGAGATGAAGGCCGAAGGGGTCGAGTATGAGGAGCGGATCGAGCGGCTCGATGAGGTCACCCATCCCATGCCGGGTCGGGAGTTCATTTACGCGACTTACAACGACTTCGTGCTGCGCAATCCATGGGCGAAAGAAGCCTCGGTCCGGCCCAAATCGATCGCCCGGGAAATGTTCGAGCAGTGGCAGTCCTTCGAGGACTATGTCAAAAGTTATGGTTTGGAGCGTAGCGAGGCCGTGCTATTGCGCCATCTTTCCGAAGTCTATAAAGTGCTCGCTCAAACCGTGCCGCCCGCGCTGCGCTGTGATGGACTGGATGAGGCGGAAGTGTATTTGGGGACGATGTTGCGGGGCATCGATTCCAGTTTGTTGGAAGAGTGGGAGAAGCTGCGACAGCCGGGAGAAATGGCAAAAGAGATCGAGGTTAAAACGGGATCGAAGCCTCCGTCTTTGTCGCGAAATGAGGCGTCCTTCACCCGGCTTGTGCGGACGAAAATCTTCGATTTGTTGAAGCTGCTTTCAATGGGTGACTTGGAGGGCGTGCTTGATCTGCTCGGTTCCCTGGATGATGAGGAACCCTGGACCAGAGCCGGTCTTCAGGACTGCTGGAACAGTTACCGCGATGCTCGCGGCCTGCCGCGATTCGACCCGGAAGCGAGGAATGGCAAACACACCCATATCCGGAAGCAGGAAGGTGTCGGCGCGACCCGTCGCTGGACCGTCGAGCAGGTGCTCGTAGATGGCGAGGAGTGGAACGACTGGAGTGCGATATTCGTCGTGGATCTGGACGCCAGCGATGCGGCGGGAAAAGTGGTGTTGGGCTTGAGATTGATCGGCCCGATTTCTCCTTTGTCATGACAGTGGAGGAGGCGTTTTAAGAGCGGTCGGCATTTCCTGACAAAATCCTTTGAGAAAAGGTTTGGTCGTTCGCTGAATTGCTTGATAAGCTCGGCTTTGCATGAAGCCCTTCGGGTTCCTCTGCCGTCAACTCCCGTTTGATGCCAGCAGATGAACTATACTTCCATGCAGCGCCTTTTCGGAGTTCATTGAAAGGTAGCAGCGGCGTCCCGCCGCTTGTCGAACGGAAAAGCGGCGGGACGCCGCTTCCACTATAACATTCCGAAAACTTAACGCGGAGAAGTATACCCGCTTCGTTTGTGCATTTCCCCCGCCTTTTGCGCCATGCCCGCTTCCTGCGAATCTTCCAGTCCCGGTGTCTCCGAGTCCGACTTCGGCACGATTCCAGATGGAGGCGAAGTCAAGCTGTTCGCACTCAGTAACACCGCCGGTCTCGTGGCCAAGGTTTCGGAATATGGGGCGATTCTCGTCTCGATGGAGGTGCCGGATCGGAAGGAAAAGCTCGCCGACGTCACCCATGGTTGCGATGATTTGGCTGGCTGGCTGACGAAGACTTCCTACTTCGGATCGACCGTCGGACGCTTCGGAAATCGCATCGCCGGGGGGAAGTTCACTCTTGAGGGCAAAGAGTATGTGCTTGCCGCCAACAATGATCCCGGTGGCATTCCGTGCGCCCTACACGGTGGTTTGGTCGGCTTTGACAAGATGCTTTGGAAGGGAAAAGGATTTGTTCGGGAGGGTGCCTGCGGAGTGGCGCTGACTCATACCAGTGTCGATGGCGAAGAGGGATACCCCGGCAACCTGACGTGACGGTTACCTACACCCTCACTGACGCCAATGAACTCCTGTGGGAAGCCTCCGCCACGACGGATGCACCGACGGTGCTGAATGTCGTTCATCACAGCTACTGGAATCTCAGCGGCGATCCTGGCACCAGCATCAATGATCATGAGCTGACTCTCTTCGCCGATCAGTATCTGCCGACCAATGCGGGATTGATTCCGACCGGGGAACGGGCGGCTGTTGCGGGAACACCGATGGACTTTACGAAAGCATCGGTGATCGGCGAGCGGGTCGGTTCCCCGTTCGAAGCGCTCGTTCTAGCTGGCGGATATGACCACGCTTGGGTCTTGCGTGAGTCGGCGGATGGCGGGGAGATGCGTCCGGCCGCGTTCCTTTACGCCCCCAAATCAGGGCGAACCTTGACGCTGCTGACGGATCAACCGGCCGTGCAATTCTATGGGGGCAACTTTCTTGACGGCACGGCAGTGGGCAAGGGCGGGGTGGCCTACGCGCATCGCACCGCCCTTTGTCTAGCAGCCTGTCGGACTTATCCCGCCCGGCTGCGGGAATCGAGGATTCGGCCCGAATTCCCCTTCGTTTTCGTCATTTGTGTTCACATAAACTCCTCAAACTCATGAAAATTCTGACTCGAACCCCAATTCCCTCGCTCAGACGCTCTGAGTCCGACAGACTGCCAGAGACCGAGAACTTCCCCGATGCGCCGAATCAGCCGGACTTTCCCTCTGCGTTATTGCGGCCGGGGGAAACGTATCGGCATCGCATGAGGCATCGCTTTGGGGTTCAGCAAGCCTCAATTATTTCCCAAAGCCCCGCCAAGACCATCGCAATCTGACTCTTCTTTTCCGCTGTTGTAGAGGGTCTTCACGCGCCACAGGCGGATTTCTCGATCTTGAGCGAATAGAGGTTCAAAAAATCTCTTGCCGCGAGTCCATCTGCGAGCACGATAGCCCATGGAATTCCCTCAAGTCACCGCTCACGCCGTTGCGAACGTTTATTTTGACGGCAAGGTCGTTAGTCACACCATCATATTGGCCGATGGGGCTCGCAAGACACTGGGGCTGGTCTACCCAGGGGAGTATCATTTCGGGACCGATGCCGCCGAGTTGATGGAGATCAGTGCGGGTGGATGCGCGGTTCAACTCGATGGCGACGATACTACGTCCAGGTATGGCGCGGGCGAGTCTTTCTCCGTTCCGGCAAAATCAGGATTCACCATTCGTGTCGCGGAGGGGATCTGCCAATACGTGTGTTCGTTTTTGGGTTAATCGAAAGGACCGACAGCCGAAATCACCAAAAAGAACACGTGCCGAGTGGAGCGTGCCGAGTGGAGCGTGCCGAGTGGAGCG
>Ga0163144_10012705_pt1 | contig 17651 bp, 12 predicted proteins | sample OliLak19BULKMAT1_FD_123175 | JGI IMG/M metagenome (GOLD analysis project Ga0163144, IMG submission 123175) | Freshwater microbial mat bacterial communities from Lake Vanda, McMurdo Dry Valleys, Antarctica - Oligotrophic Lake LV.19.BULKMAT1 | ecosystem: Environmental > Aquatic > Freshwater >...
CGGCAGTCAGGCGAACGCCCGGCCGGCCAGCCGGCCGGAGGCGCCCAGCGCCCCCGTGATCCAGCGCGTCCGGGTGCCCGTTACCCGGCCCACACCCGTCGTCTCGGTGGCGGGCGCCAAGCCGGCCTCGAACGGCAACGGGCACAAACTGCGGCAGAACTAGGGCCATTGGCCAGATCACAACGGAGCAGCATAACCATGGATAAACAATACGTAGTCTTTGACCTGGGTGGCGAGCATTACGGCGTCGACATCGCGGCCGTAGAGGGCATCATCAAGCTCCAGCTCATCACCAGCGTGCCGCACGCGCCGGCCTTCATCGAGGGCGTGACCAACCTGCGCGGCAAGGTGCTGCCGGTGGTCGACCTGCGGCGGCGCTTCAACCTGCTGGCCGGGGCCACCAGCAAGGAAACCCGCATCGTGGTGGTGGAAATGAACGGGGCCACCGTCGGCATGATCGTGGATGGGGTGAGCGAAGTTTTGCAGGTATCGGACGAGGCGGTTGAGCCGCCCAGCCCCATCGTCATGACGATCGACTCGGCCTTCATCCGGGGTATCGCCAAGGTCGACGACCGGCTGATCATCCTGCTCGACCTGAGCCAGGTGCTCAGCGGGCAAGCGCAGGCCATGCTCGACCGTCAACTGCAGCCGGCCTAAGGCGGCCCGGCCTTAAGGCCCGGCTTACGCGCCCTTTAGGGGGCGTTTACTGACGGGGATTGGCAGCGCGCTTACAGTGAGACGAGACGGTGGCCCTGAGCCTCCGTCTCGTCTCACTATTTGCGAGCGGCCATGAATGCTGAACCAGCCTTTGATACCCTGTTAGCCGAGGCCGATGTCTTGGCCCAAACCAGCCAGTGGGCCGCGGCGCTTGAGTGCCTCACGCAGGCCCACGCCCTCCAGCCCCAGCACACCGGCACCGTAACCGGCCTGGGCGCCTGCTTGCTCCGGCTAGACCAGCCGCTCCAGGCGCGCCCGTACTTTCAGCGCGCCGCCGAGCTGGCCCCGACGCAGCCCGAGGCGTTCAATAACCTCGGCGTGGCCTGCGCCCTCGGTGGCGACTGGCCCGCGGCCGAAGCCGCCTACAACCAGGCGCTGGCCCTGCACCCCGACCACCAACCCGCCTGGCGCAACCTGGCCCAGCTGCGCTTGCAGCAGGGCCAGTGGGGCGAAGGCGTCTCCATCCTGGCGGCCGTGGTGCAGGCCCACCCCGACGATGCCGAAGCTTTGCTGCTGCTGGCCGGCTGCTACGAGCAGGGCGAACAGCCCGACTCGGCGCGCTACCTCTATCAGCGCGTGCTGGCGCTCGACCCGCTCAACCCAGCGGCCACGGCGGCTCTGGGCCGCCTGGCCCCCGCTGCGCCCCCCGCGCCGGTGGCACCCGCCACAGTCGCCCACAGCGCCAAACTGGCCCGTTTTCGCTCCAAAGCGGCCAGCCCGGCCGCCCCGCCCAATCCATCCGTCGTCTTCTATTGCGCCGACGAAGTCTCGGCGGGCATTCGCGTCGGCGTGCCGGCCGAAGGGCTGCGCGCCGCCGGCTGGTCGGTCAAGGTGCCGGCCCGCTATGACCCGGCCGATCTGCGCCCGGCCGATCTCATAGTGCTGCTCCGGCCCAACCTTAGCCCCGGCCTCATGGATGTGCTGACGGCGGCCAAGCGCGCCGGCAAGCGCGTCGTGATTGACCTGGACGACGACTTCTATGCCATGCCGCCCGACCATCCCGGTTATGCCCATGTTGGGCCGGGCAATCCAGCAGCCATCGCCCGGCTCGACCAGGCGCTGGCCGCCGCCGACCTGGTCACGGTCGCCACGCCGTTGCTGGCCGAGCGCTATGGGCCTGCGGCCCAGCACGTCGCCCTGGTGCCCAACGGCTGGAGCAGCGCCAACCCGCTGTGGGCTAAGCCCAACCCGCTGCGCCGCACCGTTAACATCGGCTGGGCCGGCACGCCCACCCACAGCCAAGACCTGGCGCTTGTGCGCCGCGACCTGATCCGGCTGATGCGCGAGATGCCCGAAGTGCAGCTTGTGCTGGCCGGCGACCCCGACCTGTTCGCGGCCTTCTCGGCCGTGCTAGAGACCCGGCGGCTGTTCGTGCCGATGATGCCCTTCGCCGACTACCCCTTCACGCTGGCTTATTTCGACATTCTCATCGCCCCCTTGCGCGATACGGCCTTCAACCGCGCCAAGAGCGACATCAAACTCCTAGAGGCCGGCATTCGCCGCATTCCGTGGGTGGCCTCAGACCTGCCCGCCTACCGCGCCTGGGGCGCGGGCGGCCTGCTGGTCAACGGCGACTGGCATACCGCGCTCGCGCAGCTCACCAGCGACGCCGCCCTGCGCGCCCAGCTGGGCGCAGCCGGCCGCGCCAAAGCCGAAACCCGCACGGCCGAGGCCATCACCGCCGCCTGGCGCGCGGCCGTGGCGCCGCTGTTGGCGCGTGGAGCCGGCCAATGACCGACCGCGCCTTAGCCGCCAGCGCCTACCTGGCGCTTCGCTATCTGCCCTGGCCCGAGGTGGGCTGGCAGCCCGGCGTCACCCCCACCTGGCCCGCGTCGCCGGGCGACCACCTCATCGGCGTCCACGCGTCTGACGCGCTTCTGTCCACCCTGACGGAGCTCATGGCGGCGGCCACGGCCAGCCCGCCCACTGGCATTCTGCTCTCCGGCGGCCTGGATAGCGCCGTACTGGCCGCGCTGATGCCGCGCGGCGCGCCCGCCTACACCATCCGCTTCGCCGCGCCCGGGGCCATCGACGAAAGCGCCGCCGCCGCCCACTATGCCGCCCAATGCGGCCTGATGCATCACATCGTCACCGTCACCTGGGCCGACTACCAGGCGCACATGGATGACCTCATGCGCCACAAGCGCTCGCCCCTGCACCCGGTTGAGGTTGGCCTGTTCCTCGCCGCCCGCCAGGCCGCCGCCGACGGCGTGCGCACGCTGGTACTCGGCAACGGGGCCGACAGCACTTTTGGCGGGCTGGATAAGCTCCTCGCCCGCGACTGGACCCCGGCCGAGTTCGTGGCCCGCTACACCTTCCTCGACCCGCGGCGGGCGCTGCGCCAGCCGGCCGATCTGTGGCCCACCTTCGCCCCCTATGCCCACGGCGAGGTCTTCGATACCTCCGGCTTCCTCAAGACGGTGCATGGCCAGGGCGTCATTCAGGCCTTCGACAACGCCATCGGGGCCGGGGGTTGCCGCACCGCCGAGCCGTATGAGCGCCTGAGCCTCGACCGCCCGCTCGACCTCGACCGCATTCGCCGAGGCGAGAGCAAATACCTGCTGCGCGCCGTGTTCGCTCAACTCTACCCAACCCGGCCGCAGCCCGACAAGATTGCCTTTGCCCGCCCTATGGATGCCTGGCTGGCCGATTGGCCCGGCCCGCGCCGCCCCGAGTTCCGCACCGATCTGGATCTGGCCGGGCTGACCGGCGAGCAGCGCTGGCTGGTGTACGGCCTAGAGCGCTTCTTGAACCTGCTGGACTAAGAGCCTCCTGTGTCGGCCGCCCTCACCCCCGTCGCCATTCAAACCACCGCCGGCCCTTACCCGGCCGATTTTCCCTTTCACCCAGACAGCGCCTACCCCGAATATCGCGGCGCGGCGGTCAGCGCCGCGCCCAACCCGGTCTATGCCGCCGTGCGCGGCCTGCTCTTCCAGCTGGGCTACGACCGCGCCGCCTTTGGCACGCCCGCCTGGAACCCGCTGGGCGCGCTCGTGCAGCCCGGCGACCGGGTGTGCCTCAAGCCCAATCTGGTGTCGCCGCAGCATCGCGCCGGCGGCGACCCGTTCTCGGTCATCACCCATCCCTCGGTGCTGCGCGCCCTGGCCGACTATGTGGCGCTGGCCTTGCAGGGGCGGGGCGAAATCGTCATTGCCGACAACCCCTCCATCGACGCCGACTGGGATGCGCTCATGCGCCTGACCAGGCTGAATGAGTTGGAGCCCTACTACGCCGCACAGGGCGTCACCTGCCGCGTGCTCGACCTGCGCCCGCGCTGGACGCCCGACCTGACGACCTATGGCTTTCGCTCAGGCACGGTCGAGCGCGCCGGCGACCCGGCCGGCAGTACGGTCATCAACCTCGGCCGCGCCTCGTACTTCGCCGGCCAAAACCCGCTGCTCTTTCGCGGCGTGTTCACCAAACGCTGGGAGACCATTCGCCACCACCACGGGGCCACGCAGGAATACTGCCTGTCGAACACCATCCTGCACGCGGATGTCTTCATCTCGGTGCCCAAGCTCAAGACCCACCACAAGGTCGGCGTCACGCTAAACGCCAAGGGCCTGGTGGGCATCAACGCCAACAAGAACTACCTGGTTCACTGGAAGATCGGCACGCCCGCGCTCGGCGGCGATGAGTTTCGCAATCCCGCGCTGCCGGCCGATTACGCGCTGCTGGCCCTCCGCCACCTGCTGCTCGACTGGCTGCCCGAGCGCGCCTTCCTGGCCGCCCGCCGCCGCTGGCATGGCAGTCGCCTGGGCGTGCTGTTTGAAGACACGCGCGGTCTGTCGTTTCAGCACCAGCGCGGCGCCTGGGCAGGCAACGACACCTGCTGGCGCATGGCGGCCGACCTGTACAACCTGTTTGTGCGCGATCTGCCTGGCTGGCGGCGCGCGGCCGGGCGTCCGCCCCAGCGCTTCCTATCGGTGGTCGATGGCGTGACGGCGGGGCAGGGCAATGGCCCGTTCACCCCGACCGCCAAGGCCGCGCAGGTGCTTGTCGGCGGGGCCGACTTGCTGCTGGTGGATGCGGTGGCCGCCCGCCTGATGGGCTTCAACGTCGCCGCCATCGCGCACCTGGCCGAGCTGTTGGCCGCCGGCTGGGTGGACCCGGCCGACATTCCCGTAACGCTCGACGGCCGCCCGCAGCCAGACTTCTTCGCCGCCCCCACCGCCTACCTCGACTTTGTGCCGCCAGACGGGTGGGGCCATCTATTGGCAGCCCGCTTGCCCGAGCAGGAGTTGGTCGCATGAAGCTCATCATCCTGGCCGCCGGCAAAGGCGAGCGCCTGATGCCGCTGACGCGCAACACCCCCAAGCCGCTGCTCGACATGGGCAATGGCTACACCCTGCTCGAAGAGCAACTGCGCGCCGCCCAGGCCGCGGGCGTGGTCGATGAGACCGTACTCGTGGTCGGCTACCTGGCGGCCCAGGTGGAGGCCAAGCTCGAATTTCACCGCGAGGCCGGGCTGTGCGTACGCACGGTCTACAACCCGTTCTACGAAGTGTCGAACAACCTCATGTCGCTCTGGCTGGCGCGCCACGAGATGACCGCCGATTTCATGATCACCAACGGCGACAACCTGTTTGCGCCCGAAGTCTTTCGCGGCCTGGCCGACGGCAGCCGTGAGGGCATTACGCTCTCAGTCAGTCCCAAGGCCGTGTTCGACGCCGACGACATGCGCGTGACGCTCGACGCCGGAGCCGTGCTGCGCGTCAGCAAGCAGATTGCCGACGCCGAATCGCAGGCCGAATCGCCGGGGCTGGCGTTGGTGCGCGGCAGCCGCGCCCGCACGATCTTCGCCGATCACCTGGAGCGCATGGTGCGGCAGAACGGCTACCTTAAGAAATTCTGGCTGGAAGTGTTCAACCATCTGGCCGACGAAGGGGTGCGCGTGGGCGCCTGGCCGTTCGACGGCGCGGCGCTGTGGCGCGAAGTGGATTTCCACGACGATGTGACCGGACTGCGCAGCGCCTTGCAGCTCAAAGTGCAGCCCCTATTGGCCGGCGCGGCCCCGACCCTGTCGCCGGCCGCCGCAAGGATAGGACGATGACGGATAGGCCTTCACCTGATTTTTCGGCCGCCCTGGCTGTCAGCCCGACTGTGCCGTGGCTGGCTCCGGCGGGCGAGCTGAGCGCCGCCCTGACCGCCCGCCATGGCCTCACCCCCGAGGTCAGCACGCGCGTGCTGCATGGGCTGCGCTGGATCGAAGAGTTCTACCTCACGCGCCGGTCGCGGGCGGTCACCGGCGCGTTGAAGCAGGTGACCGCCAGCCCCATTCTCGCGGAGGAGGGTCGCGCGCTGCTGCACCTGGCGATTGCAGAGCACGTTCAGCGCTCGCTGGAGGTCGGCTTTGCCTTTGGCATGTCGGCCTGCCACCTACTGCTGGCGCATGAGATCACCGGCGGCCAGCAGCACATCGCCATCGACCCGTTCCAGCAGCGCGAGTATTACAAGGGCTGCGGGCTCATGAACGTCTACGGCGCGCACCTCGGCCAGCGCTTCTTGTGGCTGCGGGCGCTCTCGAACCAGGCCCTGCCGCGCCTGCTCGAAGCCGGCGACCAGCTCGATCTGTGCTTCATCGACGGCAGCCACCTGTTCTCGGATGTGTTCGTCGACGCCTACTACTGCCACTACCTGCTGCGCCCGCGCGGCGTGCTCGTGCTGCACGATGCGTTCTTAGCTGCCACGCGCACCGTCGCCAACGTGCTCACCTCAAACTTTGGCTATGTGGATGAGTCGGCCGACGATGTGCCGAACTTCATCATCCTGCGCAAGACCGAGGCCGACCGCCTCGATTGGACCTCCTTCGCCGACCAATTTGTGCCCTTTGCCGTGGCGTGCGGTTAACCGGCGCCTGAGACGGGTGAGCCCACCATGAAAGTCGAATTCTATCTCTACAATCAGCACGAAATTGCGCCCTGGGCGCCGATCTGGCGCGCCCTGACCCAGCGCGGTGTGGCGGCGCAGTTTGTAATTGAGCCGCCAGGTGTGAATACCGCCCACGGCTCGCGCCCCGATGCCGCCCACGGCTATCACGACACCAAGACCGAGCACCTCGTCGCGCTGATGACCGACGAGATGTACGCGCAGGTGTTGGGCCACCTGGCCCGCGCCGGCTACGCCTATGCCAAGGCCGCCGACCATCACGCCGATGCCGTGCTCACCACTCAGGGCCACTATTGGATCCGGCACTATCAGGGTCTCAAGCTGCGCACCGGCTACGGCGTCAGCCCCCACCGCGATGCCTGGGGCTACGGCGCTACCGTCAACGCTGACCTAGACGCCATCCTCACCCACGGCGCGCTGCCGGCGGCGCTCACCCGCCGCCATGCCCCGCCCGAGCGCGTGCTCATCGGTGGCTACCCCAAGTTCGATGCCTACCTGCGCGGTGAGGTGGATCGGGCCGAGTGGCAGGCGCAATTCGGGCTCGACCCACGCCGCCCAACCGTCGTCTATTTTTCCACCTGGGCGCACAACAGTTCGCTGGAGGTCTTTGCCCAGACGATCGCTGGGCTGGCCGCCGACTACAACGTGCTCTACAAACCGCACCACAACAACCTGTTCTTCGAGGCCGAGCGGCTCGCCGTGTTGCGCCAGGCGGGTGGGGTGGTCGTCGGCCAAGAGCTGTCGAGCGTGCCCTACTACGCCGTCGCCGACCTCGTACTGGCCGATGTGCGTAGCGGCAGCCTCACCGAGGCCATCTTGACCGGCCGGCGCGTCATCGGCCTGTCGCCCGCTGCCACCCCCGCCGACGATCAACTCATTCCCGAGCTCGCCGCCGTGGTGGAGGTCTGCCGCGAGGCCCAGGCCCTGCCGGCGCTCGTCGCCGCCAGCCTAGAGCAGGCCGGCCCGCCCGCCGCGCAGCGCGCCCTCGCGCCGCAGCTATTCAGCGACTTTCAGGGGCACGCCGCCGCCGTGACGGCCGACATCATCATCGAGCAAGTGGAGCGCGCCCAGCGCCGCCCGGCGATGCCCTCGGTCGGCCCGGCCGCGCCGGCCGCGCCGCACTTCAGCGTCATCATCCCGACCTACCAGCGGCCCGCAACGCTCAAGAAGTGCCTCGACGCCCTGGCGCGCCAGACGGTGCCGCCGGAGAGCTTCGAGGTGCTGGTGAGCGACGACGGCTCGCCCGACCACACGCCCGACGTGGTCCGCGCCTATCAGGCGCCCTACAAGCTCACTTACCTGCGCCAGGCCAACAGCGGCCCGGCCGCCGCCCGCAACCGCGCTATTGAGCAGGCGCGCGGCGAATACCTGCTCATTCTAAATGACGACGCCTTGCTGGAGCCCGATGCCCTGGCCATCCACGCGGCCGACCAAGCGCAGGGCGGGGGGCGCGAGGCCGTGCTGGGCCTGTTCCGCTTTTTGCCCGAGCACCTGGCCTCGCCCTTCGGCTACCTCATGCAGAATTCGTTCTTGCTGTTTGCCTACGGCACCATCCACGGCAACCAGGTCTACCAGCTCACGCCCGGCCAGCGCCTGAACTACATGTGGTTCTACACCTGCAACCTCAGCGTGCGCCGCCAGCTGGTGCTCGAGGTGGGCGGTTTCGATGAGTGGTTCAGCGGCCCGGCGTTCGAAGACCTCGACCTGGGTTTGCGGCTGGAGCAAGCCGGTGTGCCGCTGCGCTACGACCCGCGCGCCCTGGCTTGGCACGACCACGCCCAGTCGCCCGAGCGCTATGTGCGCGTGAACACCATGCGCAAGCGCTGGATGCTGGCCTTCTGCCTCAAGCACCCGACCTCGGCCTGGTACCGCAGCTTGACGCCCGCGATCGTGCAGCAGTGGCGGGCCGAGCTGGCGGCCGCCGCGCCCAAGGCCAGGCAGGCCCAGGCGCTGCTGGAGCAGCTCGACACCTCTGTGCCGCCGGGCGCGCCCGAGGACGAGCTCAAGCGCGTGGCGATGGAGATGTATCCCATTGCATGTTGGCTCACTGACTACACCGATCGCCGCGGCATGCTCGAAAGCCCGCACCTGGAGGCCTTTTTGCAGGCGAACGCCGGCGCCAGCCCGGCCGCCGTCCCTGCGGCGACACCGCCCGCGCCCTCCCGCGCGGCCCTGCGGCGCGACCGCAAGGCCCGTCGTGCCCAGGGCGCCGACACCGCCCTGGCGCTCACCGTCGTGGTGCCCACCTACAACCGGCGTGAAGCCCTGGCCCGCTGCCTGACCGCGCTCGACACACAGACCCTCCCGGTCAAGCGCTTCGAGGTCATCGTCGTTGACGACGGTTCCACCGACGACACCAGCGCCTGGCTGGCCGAGCAGCACTACGGCTACACCCTGCGTTGCTTCCAGCAGCCCAACGCCGGGCCGGGTGCCGCCCGCAACCGTGGCGCGGCCGAGGCGCGGGGCGAGGTCGTGCTGTTCATCGGCGACGACATCTACGCGCCGCCCAAGCTGCTGGCCGGCCACCTCGACTTCCACCGCGACTTCCCGAGCCAGTTTGAAGCAGTGGTCGGGCGGGTGGAGTGGGCCGACACTGCCCCGGTCACGCCCTTCATGCGCTATAGCGTGGGGCCGAGTGGCGTGCAGTTTGGGTTCGACGCCATCCGCGACCCCGAGCAGGCCGGCTATCGCTACTTCTACACCTGCAACCTCTCGCTCAAGCGGTCGCTGCTGGCCGCCCAGCAGCCGCTGTTCGATACCGCCTACTGGTACCCAGCCTGGGAAGACATCGACCTGGGCTTCCGCCTGCAAACGCGCGGCCTGCGGCTGCGCTACCGCCGCAAACTGCTGGCCCACCACGACCACCCGGCCGATCTCGCCCGCTATCGCCAGCGCCAATTCCGCGCCGGCCAAATGGCCTGCTTGTTCGCGCGCCAGCACCCGCACACGCCCGAGGCGCGGCAGACCGAGGCCATCCGCGCGCAATACCGGCAGTCGACCTTCCAGACGCAAGCCCTGGCCGACACGACCACCGATGAGCGGCTGCTAACGGCCGCGGCCCACATCGAGGCGGCCTTCGCCGGCACCCAGCCCGATGCTGCCAATCTGGTGGCGCTCGAACAGGCCTATGCCCAGGTGCTCCAGCGTGCCTATGCCCGCGGCATTCTGGCCGGTGAGACCCGCGAGGCCGCGCCGCCCGCCGCCGCCCCGGCGCCCGTGGTGGCTGCCAGCCAACCGCCGACCAGGGCCGAGGCCATCCTCAACCGGTTGCTCGAAGCGCCAGAGGCGGGGGCGGTCCTGCGCGAGGTGATGGATCAGCTCGACGCCGAGTTTCTCGGCCTGGTTCGCCTGCGCGCCCGCGCCGCCCGCCTGGCAGACCACGGCGAGATGGCCGATGGCCTGACCGAACTTGCTACCGGCGTGGCCGGCTTGCTGGCGGCCCGCGCTGAAGCGCCGGCCGCCGACCGCGCCGCCGAACTGTATGAGCGCCTGCTCAACGGCGCCGACGACCTCGGCGAGGCCCTGGAGCGCCACGCCGGCGAGCTGAGTGACGACTTTCTCGCGCTCGTCCGCTCCAATGCCGTCGGCGCACGCCAAGAAGGCAATCTCGACCTGGCCGAGGGCCTAGAAGGCTTCGCCGACGCCGTCGTGTCGTACCTCGCGCCCTAAACGGCGCCCGGCCTCCTTACCCCAACCATGGCCCACCGCTGGGCGGGCCGTGGCAGGGGTTAAGGGCTGCCAACCGCGCGTTCGGCCCGGTTTTGGTCCCGCGCGCCTTTAGCCCCGCTTTACTCTTTCTTCATCCCCGATTTACGGGCCTCGCCGCGCAGACATGTTAAAGTGCACACATGCCTGCGAGTGGGAGTCTTGGATGTTAGCCTCACCCCATACCACCGACCTCGACGTCCTCAAGAAACTCGGTCATGCCCATCTGCTCGCCAACCGGCTCGAACCGGCCCTGGCGGTCTTTGCCGGTGTGCTGCGCCAATCGCCCGACGACCTAGACGCCCTGTTGGCGCTGGGTGACTCTTACCTGGCCGGCGGCGACGGCGCGACCGCCGCGTCTTACTACAACCGGGCGCAAAGCCTGCACCCGGCTGCGCCCGCGCTGGTAGTGCGCTTGCACCTGGCCCAGCTGGAAGGCCGGCGCACAGGCGTGAGCCCCGCGCGGGCCGCCGCCCTGGCGCCCGAGAGCCCACTGGCCCTGCAAGCGCTGGCCCAGCGCCTCACAGGCGGGCCGCCCGTGCCACCAGAGCAAGCCATTGGCCAGGCCGCACAAGTGCTGGCCGAAATCGCCGCCAGCGCCCACCCGGCCGGGCTCATTGCCGAACGCCTGGGCGAAATCGAAGCCCTCATACCCGCCCTGCTCGAACTCAACGTCCGCCAGGCCCAGGCCGATGGCTACGGCGCCGTGGCGACCGCCCTGCAAGCGCTCCGCACGGCCGCCGCCACCCCGCCGCCCGTCACTGCCACCGATAGCGAACCGGCTGTCACCACGGCCGCCACGGCCCGGCCGGCGCGCCTGCTGTTTGTCGCGCCCGGCGGTCAACTCTCGGCCCGGCAGGCGTTTGCCCACCAGGCAGTCCTGGCCGCCGCCGGGCAGGCCGAAGTTGTTGCAGCCGCCCAATTAGACGCCGACTACGCTCAGTCGTTCGACGCCGTGATCACCGTTTTGCCGCCGCCTGGAGCTGCGTGGACCCGGCGGCTGGCGGCCTGCGCGCTGGCGGGCGCTCGCATCGTCCTCGACCTGGGCGGCAGTGCTGGCTCAGAGCCCGCCGCCGACCGCCACCTGGCCGCGGTGCTGCAACTGGCCGAGATGGTCTGCGTCTCCACCGAAGCCGCCGCTATGCCCTTGCGGGCGGCGGGGCATCAAGTGGCGGTACTCCCCGATGGCTGGGTGGGCGACAACGCTGCCCCGCCCGCCGCGCCCGCCCGCGCCGAGGTCGTGCTGGGCTGGCTGGCCAACTCCACCGCCGACCCCGCCGCCAGCGCCGCCATTGGCACGGCAGTCGCGGCGGCCGTGCTGGCACACCCGCACGCGCGGTTGGCCGTGGGGGGCACCCCCGCCCACTATCGGGCCTTCACGGCGCTGCCCGAATCGCAGCGCAGCTTTGTGCCCGTGGCGGGCCGCGCCGATGTGGCCAACTTCGTCCGCCAAATGGATATTCTACTGCTGCCCTACTTCAAGCCCGGCGCCGCGCCCAAGGGCGATGATGAACTGGTGCAGGCCGGGGCCGGCGGGGTGGCCTGGGTGGCCTCGCCGTGCGAGGCCTACCGGACCTGGTTGGCCGGCGGTATCTTTGCCGAAGCCCCTGTCGATTGGGAGCGCACGCTCAATCGGCTGCTGGTCGACCCCGCCCTGCGCGGCAAGCTGGCCGCCGCCGGTCGCCGACAAGCCGCCACGCGCCAGGTCGGCCAACTCGGCGCGACCTGGCTCGCGGCCATTCTCGGCGCTCACCCGCTGAGGAGATAGATCCATGAACATCGTCTATGTCTATGCCGATAGCGAACAGGAGTGGAATTGCAGCGAATGGCGCTGCGCCGTGCCCGCGCGGGCCCTAAACCGCACCGGCCGCCATCATGCCCAATTGCTCAGCCTGGTGGATTTTGCCACGGGCACACCCGCCGCCCGCGCGGCCTGCGAGCCGGCCGACCTGATCGTGGTGCAGCGCAACCTGTTTGGTCCCGTGCTGGCCGCCATGCAGCACTGGAAGGCGCGCGACAAGACCGTGATCGTGGATTTTGATGACGCCTACTCGCTCATGCCGCCCAGCAACGCCGGCTACCGGCTGTGGCACGAAGGCCAGGCGCAGGCGCCCGATGGCACCTTCATCCAAGTCAGCCCGCCGCCGCTAACGCAGTTCAAGTGGGGCCTGCGCTTGGCGCATGCCGCCACCGTGCCCTCCAAGCGGCTGGCCGACGACTGGCGGGCGTTTGTCGATGTGCACTATGTGCCCAACTATATCGACCTGGACCTGTATGCTGCCCCGCCGGCCGAGCCCCACGAGGGCATCATTATCGGCTGGGGCGGCAGCCTATCGCACCTAGATAGCTTCACCGGCAGCAGCATCTTGACGGCCCTGCAGCGCGTGTGCCGGGCCCGCCCGCAGGTCCAGGTGGCGATTTGCGGCAATGATCGCCGCATCTTCGACCGCCTGCCGCTGCCGGCGGCGCAAAAAGTGCTGCGGCCGTGGGTGCCCTACACCGAGTGGCCGCGCCGCCTGGCGGGGTTCGATATCGGCCTCGCCCCGCTGCATGGCGCCTACGATGAGCGCCGCAGCTGGCTCAAAGTATTGGAATATATGGTTATGAACATTCCTTGGGTGGCCAGCGAAGGGCCGCCGTATCACGACCTGCGCGGCTATGGCTGGCTGGTCAAGAATGTGCCCAGCGCCTGGGAGCGCATCTTGCTCGACATGGTCGACCACCTGGCCGACTATCGGGCTGAAGCCGCGCGCGAACCGCATCTCTACGGCCTCAGCCAGGCCATCGATGCCAATGTGGATCATCTCGTAGCGACCTACCGTGCGATCGCTCAGCGAGCCAAAGCAGAGTCGGGTGGCAGCGCGGCGCCAATGTCGTCCCTTGAGGTGACCAATGAGCAGTCCCGCTAAGACCAATTCCAAGGCCGGTGGGGTGGCCCTGCCGCGCGCCGCCAACCCGGCCCTCATCGATGTGCCCGCCAGCGATTTCTTCATGGGCACCAGCGATGAGCAAATCGATATGCTGCTGGTGCGCGAAGACTGGGCGGTCGAGTGGTATGACCGCAACCTCTTCCACATCGAGCAGCCGCAGCATCTGCGCCACCAGCCCGCCTTCTCGATCGGCGCGCACCCGATCACCAATGCCGAATACGCCGAGTTTGTTTGGGAAGCCAGCTACCGCCCGCCGCGCGGCTGGTCTGGCTTCCGCTGCCCGCCCGACATGGAGTTAGCGCCCGTGGCCGGCGTGTCGTGGGTCGATGCCAACGCCTATTGCCGCTGGGTAGCAGGCAAGACCGGCCGGGCCTTCCGTCTGCCCACCGAGGCCGAGTGGGAACGCGCAGCCCGCGGCACTGATGGGCGGCTGTATCCCTGGGGTCAAGATTTCGACCCCTGGCGCTGCAACACGCTCGAAAGCAGTAAGCGCGGCGTCACGCCCATTCACACCTACTCACCCTCCGGCGATAGCCCCGTAGGGGCCTGCGACATGGCCGGCAACGTCTGGGAGTGGACCAGCTCGCTTCAGCACGACTATCCGTACCAAGTCGACGACGGCCGCGAAGACCCGGCGGCCCCCGGGCTGCGCGTGGCGCGTGGCGGGGCCTGGTACTACAGCCGCAAACTGGCCCGGTGCGCCGCCCGCGAGGGTTGGCAGCCCACCTATGTGTCGACCTCCTTGGGCTTCCGGCTTGCCCTCAGCCCCTAATCTCCCCACTTTCCGCAGTCACAGGCCCGGTTTTTCGGGCCTGTGGCGTTTCTGCCGCACCGCCGGTGCTGCCAGTCAGCCCTAGGCCACAGCGGCCGATAACACCTGTGCAGAATGGCGCAATCGTACTGATTCGATCGGCTTTCCCGCCCCAGCGGCCATGATCGTGCCTGACCGACGCCGACGGCGGCACCACCGCCTTCTCGTTCACAGCGGTCTCGGGCGGCATCGCCGCCAACCAGGGCTTCGCGCCCATCGGCGCCAGCGGTTCGGCCGCCAGCGCCTCGGGTCTGGGCTTGAACGGCGCTAGCCTGACCATCACCGACAGGACCACGGCCGGTACGGCCCGCGCTGCCATCGACTCGGCGCTGACCATCGTCAAGCAAGGCATCAGCCAGGTCGGCGCCTTCAGCGCGCGGATGACCTTCAAGGAAGAAGCCTTGACCGTCTCGCACGCCAACACCGAAGCGGCCTACAACCGGATCATGAACGCCACCATGGCCGAAGAGCAGGTCGAAGCCAGCCAGCTCGGCCTCCTGCAGCAGACGGCCACGGCGATGTTGGCTCAGGCCAACGCCGCGCCGCAGTACCTGCTCCAGCTGTTCCGCTAATCGTCTTGGGTAACACGGCCCTGAGGGGCCGGCGGGCTGGCGCCGCTTGGGCCGGCCGCCCGGTTGGCCGGCGGAAAATTGGTTTCAAATTGGTTTGTTGCCGCCCTCAAGTTCTTGACCCGCCCGACGATAACGTAGGTATCTCCGAAGCAACTAGATCGCCAGGAGGTTCATCACCGAGAAACACAACGAAGTCCCGCCTGCTCTGCCGGCCGTGGGCGCCCGGCAGCCCGCAGTGAGCACGCCCACAAAGATTTTTCACCCCTGGGGGAAGGATCCCCCATTATGAAGGTAACACGGAGGTTACCATGGCTACAGTTGATATGACCCGCATCGCTGGCAACATCGGGGCTCTCACGTCCCTCAACGCCCTGCAAGACGTCAACAACAAGCTCGTCATGCATCAGCAGCGCCTGTCCTCGGGCAGGCGCCTGCTCTCGGCCGCTGATGATCCGGCCGGCATGAACATCGCGACCACGTTCAACGTGCGCCGCCAAGGGATGAAGACCGCACTCAGCGCCATCGGCGATGCCCAGAACCTGCTCGCCAGCATGGAAGGTGGCCTGAACAAGATTCAGGACATTATGGTGAAGATGCGCAATAAGGCGCTCGAAGCGACCGGCGATACGCTGGGCAGCGGTGAGCGCGCGGCCATCCAGGAGCAGTTGCGCTCGTTCCGCGACGAAATCGGGGACATCGTTGAGCAGACCGAATGGAACGGCACCAACCTGATCGGCGACGCCTCGGGTTCGGCCGGCGGCGTTTCCACCGGCCGCACCTTCCTGACCGACGCCGACGGCGGCACCACCGCCTTCTCGTTCACGGCGGTCTCGGGCGGCATCAATGCCAACCAGGGCTTCGCGCCCATCGGCGCCAGCGGTTCGGCCGCCAGCGCCTCGGGTCTGGGCTTGGATAACAGCATCCTGACCATCACCGACAGCGCCACCGCCAACACGGCCCGCGCCGCCATCGACTCGGCGCTGACCATCATCAAGCAAGGCATCAGCCAGGTCGGCGCCTTCAGCGCGCGGATGACCTTCAAGGAAGAAGCCTTGACCGTCTCGCACGCCAACACCGAAGCGGCCTACAACCGGATCATGAACGCCAACATGGCCGAAGAGCAGGTCGAAGCCAGCAAGCTCGGCATCCTGCAGCAGACGGCCACGGCGATGTTGGCTCAGGCCAACGCCGCGCCGCAGTACCTGCTCCAGTTGTTCCGCTAATCGTCTTGGGTAACACGGCCCTGAGGGGGGGAGGCGGGCTTCCCCCCCTCAGGGCTCATCGGCGTTTGTGGCACTTAGGCTCACGGTAGGTCAGCATGGTCAACACCATCGGTAGCACGCTCGACCCCTACTTCACGCGGCTCATCACCAGCCTCATGGTGATTGAGCGCGCGCCGCTTCAGCGGGTCACCACCCAGCGCGACGAAATCACCGTCAAGCGCGGCGCCTATGGCGACATCAACGGCTACCTGCGCGAATTGCAAGGCCTGGCCAAAAAACTCACCAGCTCCGCGCCCGACTACGCCCTGGCCACCGCCCGCAGCGCCACCGTGGCCGCCGTCACGACCGGCACCAACGTCGTTTCGGCCACGGCCGGCTCATCCGCACAGGCCGGCACCTATCAGATCAACGTCTCCACCCTCGCCACGCAGCACGTCGTGCGCTCGAATCAGCAGGCCACGGCCGAACAAGCCCTGGGGCTGGCCGGCACGCTGCGCCTGGGCGGCGCCGCCACCCGCTCAGTGACCAACGCCGTCACCGCGTCAACCCCCATCAGCGGCTTTGCCGTGTCGGCCCTGGAAGCCGGGCAAACCGAGTTGGGCGATAGCACCTACAATGTCGAGACCCGGCAGGACGGCGCCACCTGGCAATTCCGTCTGGTCAACGCCGAAGGCAAGGCCGTCAGCCTGCGCCAAGCCGATGGCTCGGCCTATACCACCAGTTGGCAAACCGCCCCCACCGCCGCCGGCGCTTTTGACACCGGCCGGGGGCTCACCCTGAACTTCAGCGGTGCGCCCACCCAGGCGCAGAACTGGCAAACCGGCGCCGCCTCAGTTCAATATCATGCCCAGGGCGCCGCCATCACCGTCGCCGCGGGCGACAGCCTGAACAACATCGCCTCGGCCATCAACAGCGCCACCTACGCCGACGGCAACGGCCTGTCGGCCTCGGTCGTCGATCGCCAGCTCGTCCTCACCGCGCGGCACACCGGCGCGACCTACAGCGTGCGCGCCCTCGACGAGAGCGGCACAGTGCTGAGCACGCTCGGTGTGCTTACCGGCAGCGCCTTTGCTTACCAGACCGATGGGCTCAACGCGGTCTTCAACGTCAACGGCATCTCGGTTAGCCGCAGCCAGAACACCGGCCTAGACGATGTTATCACCGGGGTAACGCTCAACCTGGCCGCGGACGCCGAAGGGCGCTCGGCCAAGCTGACCATCAGCGCCGACAGCACCGCCGGCCGATCCGCGGTGGACGCCTTCGTGTCCAAGTTCAACAGCGTCCAGACCTACCTGCAGGTCAAAACGCAGATCAACTCCGAAACCACCGGCGAAGTGACGACCTACAAGCGCGGCACGCTCGCTCGCGACAGCATCTTCAGCGACCTGCGGACCGAGCTGTTCTCGCGCTTCATGACCCCGGTGACCAACACCGGCCAATACCAGAGCCTGCGCAGCATCGGCCTGGTCATTGACGACAAACTGCAAGCTAGCGTGGCCGACCCCGCTTTGCTGGAGGCCGCGCTAAAAGATCACCCGGCCGATGCGGCCCTGCTGCTCGACCAGGTGATGGGCGACTTCGGCAGTTACCTGAACCGGTTTACTCAGGCCACCACCGGCTTCCTCGATCAGGCTGTCGGCACGCTCGCGTCTGAAATCGAGCAGGCCAACACCGACATCACCAACCTGAACAGCCGCCTGACGACCAAAGAAGCCAACCTGTATCAGCAGTTCAGCGAAGTGCAGTCGCAGCTGCTGCTGCTCAGTTACACGCAGCAGCAGTGGAGCGCCATCTATAACGCATA
>Ga0163144_10012709_pt1 | contig 17648 bp, 12 predicted proteins | sample OliLak19BULKMAT1_FD_123175 | JGI IMG/M metagenome (GOLD analysis project Ga0163144, IMG submission 123175) | Freshwater microbial mat bacterial communities from Lake Vanda, McMurdo Dry Valleys, Antarctica - Oligotrophic Lake LV.19.BULKMAT1 | ecosystem: Environmental > Aquatic > Freshwater >...
CTATTCGTGCTACACTTATGCATTGCCCTTTCCACTCTACATCTCCACTATAATTCTTTTCGTTGTAAACACCGGGATAGCCATATTCACCATAAAATAAATACAAATAGTCGCCGCTGGCAACGGCAGATGGATCTCCCACTCCGCCTGCGAAAGTATTGGATGTATTGTGAGGTTTCAGGATCATCCTTGGGTCAAGATCTTCAATGAAAATTCCTTTGTTGTCCCAACTTTTTCCTCCATCTGTCGATTTCATGATGCCTATTCTACAAACAGCAGCCGGGCTTTGCGGACCAGTAAGGCCTTGGGGCCAATTTTTATTTTTATAGCCTTTACCTGTTTTTTCATCGTAAGGAAAAGTTTCGGGGTAGTTTTCGTTGTGGTAAATACCATAAAGGGTTTTGCCAGTTGTGTCTTTTATATCCTGGTACACAGTTTCAAACCAAACTGCACCGTGAAGCCCATCCTGGTTTGGAGCAACGTTTTTGGGCATGATCGGATCGAAAAAATCCTTAGCCGAATTATTAAATACTTCATGGGCATTTTTGCCATCGGAATATTTTAGGTTTAAAGAATATCCCCACACAGGGTCTTCGCCGTATTTGCCGGGGAAAATCCTAAAAGTATCACCTACCCACGCCTCGGCCATATTACAGTCGACAAATGAATTGAATTTTATTTTTTCAGCTGAAGACAGTGTAAATTTTGGATTAAAAGACGCTTGTTTTGATTGGCAGGCAAGAAAAAACGTGCCTAAAAAAAATAGAAGAATTAAATTGTTTTTCATTTTTAGACTATTTAGATAAATATTGATAATGATTGTTTTTCAAGATAAAAAAAACGTTTGTATTAAAGTAACAATGTTTCGCATTTCAGGATAAATAAAGACAGAGCCACTCAATCGTACATTTTTAATTAAGAAAGCTGCATTTAAAATTATAGGAACTTTATTCTGAAAGTTGATATTTTAAAGCATAAATCATGTCATGATAATCAGTAACCACTTTTGTCACCCGGCCCTTTCTGTTAAGAATAAAATGGGTAGGATATTCTGTAACCTTTAATTTTTCTTCCAGGTAATTTTGTGAAACGGGTATTACCGCATAATCGAATGTAGTGTTGGTTAAAAATTTTTTCAATTTTTCTTTTGAATCAAATGCTAAACTTATAAATACTACATCGGGCCGGTTACTAAATTCTTTTACCAATTCGTTTAGAGCCGGCATTTCTTCAACACATTTCTGGCAATTCACAAACCAGCATTTTACAACAACTATCTTTCCTTTTGTATTTTCTTTGTTATAAACATTGCCATTTAAATCAGTAAAATTAAAATCGGGTAACCTCGTTCCTTCCATTTTAAATTTACGATAGCCGGCTTCTCCAAATTGTATTGCCTGCGTTCTTATTTCATTATCAGCCTTTGGGCTTAGTTCGTACAATTTATATTGATATGATAAATCGGGGGTATTTAGCCGGAAAGCAACATAGTTTCCTGTGGCAAGCATTTGAAGAAAGAGCTCGTGATTAATAACTTTTGAGGATGCATCAAGAGCCGTGTAGTTTTTTGAAAGATTTATATTTTGTGAATGATACTCCCACCATGCCTTAAAATTTTTTAATACCACTTCCGGTTTGGCATTAAAAGGTTCTGGAGTAGAAGTAGGTGAACAGGAAGAAAGTGCAATAGTGAGCATGAGGTAAATAAGCAGGGAATTGAATTTCATTGGTTTCTTTTTTTTGCAAAGTAAGCAGTCTTGTAATCCGAATATTGAAATGATAGGAGCCCTCCTGTCGGTCAATTTATTTTGGTATTTTGTTTTTTTTGAAAAATAATTAATGCGTAAAACATCAAAGTTTTTTTAATTAATTGAGGTTGCGTTGCGTTAGTTGATGATTTTATTATCTCTAAAAATTAACAAAAATGGTTTTTACTATCGTTGAATAAATTTGTTGTTTACTAAAATCGCAATCAATTTTAAGTGCTGCCTCCCAGGTAGCCACTAGTCCATTTCCGGGTTCGTATAATTGAATGTCAAAATTTTGGGTGTATGAAATTGTCCTTGAGGCATTAGTTGCATTTACTGTTCCAACGCCCGGAACAAATACAGCCGGACTAATGGTTCTGTACTTAAGAGAAAACAAGGAAGTATCTAACGGAGAAAATACAATAAATGCATCGAATTGATTATGCAGCCTGTTTTTGATCTCTTCGTCGGTTCGCTCCGTTTTCTTGCCAAGGTATTGGTATTCCGCCTCAATATTTTCTGTTTTTAATCTATCTATTATTTTAGCAGAAAGATTTTCTAAAAACAGCCTTGTTTCAATGGCGCCAAAACCAAGAATCAAAACTTTTTTAAAATCTTTCTTTACTGTATTGTGTTTTATTTCCTTAAATGTAAATTTTTGCGCATTGCTGAATTGAGGTATTATTAAAAGAATAAAAAATAAATAGAGTATAAAATGCTTCATGAATTACAAGATAGCCACAAAAGTTTTATATATACTGAAATATTCCCCAAAGAAAACTTGCTAATTCATACAGCAACTTTCTGTTTTATATTTAAATGACATTCTTGCATAATCAACATTGTAAAATTAGCTCCAAAATTATATGCACCGCATGTGAATAACCATCCCTTTTTCTCTATTGTCCTTTAACTATATTTGCCCCGTTGCATATTTACTAATAAAATTAGTAGCTTGCGCCGGCTTTGTTACCTAACTATAACCTATTAGTGGATAAAAGCTCAATAGAATTGCTAAAAGTACAAGTGAGTGACACAACGATGTTGATTAAAGAAATAGAGCTGGTTACATAATTAATAACAAATAAATATCCCTTCGGGTGATTTGGGTAAATGGCAGAAAAAGATACAAGCAGATACGAAGACGACTCCATCCGCAGCCTCGACTGGAAAGAACACATACGCCTGCGGCCGGGTATGTATATTGGAAAACTGGGCGATGGCAGCAGTGCCGATGATGGTATATATGTGTTGCTGAAAGAAACGATTGACAACTGTATTGATGAACACACGATGGGATATGGCCGACACGTGGATGTAAATATTACCGGCAATGAAATTACAGTGAGGGATTTTGGCCGGGGCATTCCGCTGGGGAAAGTGGTGGATGTGGTGAGCAAAATCAATACCGGCGCTAAATACGACAGTAAAGCGTTTCAAAAAAGTGTGGGCCTAAATGGTGTGGGTACTAAGGCTGTAAATGCGTTGAGTAATTATTTTAAAGTAACTTCTTTTAGAGATGGCAGGGAAAAAGCAGCTGAATTTAAGCAGGGTAATCTTATAAAAGACCACAAGGAAATTGCTACCACACAGGAAAATGGCACGTTGGTTGAATTTGTGCCTGATGATACAATTTTTAAGAATTTTCATTTTGTACAGGAGTACCTGGATAACCAGTTTTGGAACTACTGCTACCTGAATGCAGGGCTGGTAATGAACCTGAACAACAAACGTTTTGTAAGCAAAAACGGGTTGCTGGATTTGCTACAGCGCAAAACCAATGCAGATGAAATTCGTTACCCCATTATTCATCTTAAAGGCGAGGATATTGAAGTAGCCGTAACGCATGAAAGTGCCTATGGTGAAGAATACTATAGCTTTGTAAACGGTCAGTTTACTACGCAGGGCGGTACGCATCTGGCGGCTTTTAGGGAGGGTTATATTAAAACAATCAGGGAGTTTTTTAAGAAAGATTATGAGGCATCGGATATACGGGGAAGTATTTGTGCCGCTATCAGCGTAAGGGTGCAGGAGCCTGTGTTTGAAAGCCAGACCAAGACAAAACTGGGGTCGCAAACAGTGAGTGAAGGCGGTTTGAGTATAAAGAATTTTATTGGTGATTTTTTAGGTAAGGAATTAAATAATTTTTTACATAGAAACCCTTCTACTGCAGAAGCTGTAAAGAAACGGATTGAGCAAAACGAACGGGAGCGGAAGGAGCTAAGCGGTATTCGTAAACTGGCCAACGAACGGGCCAAAAAAGCTAACCTGCATAATAAAAAACTAAGGGATTGCAAATACCACCTAAACGATGAAGCTACCGGCAAAGACAAAGACAGTATAGTAGAAAAGCAAAAGGAGAGTACCATTTTTATCACGGAAGGTGATAGTGCGAGCGGTAGTATTACCAAGGCTCGCATGGTGGAAACGCAGGCGGTGTTTAGCTTACGGGGTAAGCCGCTCAATTGCTATGGACTTACCAAAAAAATAGTGTACGAAAACGAAGAGTTCAACCTGTTGCAACATGCTTTAAATATTGAAGAAGGCTACGAAGGCCTGCGCTACAACAACATTGTATTTGCTACCGATGCTGATGTAGATGGTTTGCACATTCGTTTGTTGCTGATGACTTTCTTTTTACAGTTTTTCCCTGACCTGGTGAAGAATGGCCATGTATATATTTTAGAAACGCCGTTGTTCCGTGTGCGCAACAAGCAGGAAACTTTTTATTGCTACGATGAAAAAGAAAAACAGGCAGCCATAAAAAAGCTGGGCAGCAAGCCGGAGATAACCCGTTTTAAAGGGCTGGGAGAAATTAGTCCGAATGAGTTTGCCCGGTTTATAAACAGGGATATGAAATTGCAGCCAGTAATGATGTTGCCCGAAACGCATATTCAACAATTGCTGGAATATTATATGGGTAAAAACACACCAAGCAGGCAGGATTTTATAATTGATAATTTGAAAGTAGAGTTGGATATGGTGGAAGATGCTGAGGCCTCTCCCATTCCCTAAAGGGGGGTAAAGGCAGGTGTTGAAATAGTCGAAGGGTTTGCCCCCATCCCCTAAAGGGGGGTAAAGGCAGGTGTAGAAATAGTTGACGTGTTTGCCCCATCCGTAAAAGGGGGGTAAAGGCAGGTGTAGGAATAGCTGAAGGGTTTGCCCCCATCCCCTAAAGGGGGGTTAAGGCAGGTGTAGGAATAGTTGAAGCGTTTGCCCCCATTCCCTAAAGGGGAGTGGAGGCAGGTGTAGGGATAGTTGAAGTGTTTGCCCCCATCCCCTAAAGGGGGGTTAAGGCAGGTGTAGGAATAGTTGAAGTGTTTGCCCCCATTCCCTAAAGGGGTGTGGAGGCAGGTGTAGGGATAGTTGAAGTGTTTGCCCCCATCCCCTAAAGGGGGGGTAAGGCAGGGGTAAAAATAGTTGAAGCGTTTGCTGAGTGAAAATTATCAATTATCAATTATCCAACTATCAATTATCAATTATCCAACTATCAATTATCAATTATCCAACTATCAATTATCCAACTATCAACTATCAACTATCAACTATCAATTATCCAATTATCAATTATCAATTATCAACTATCAATTATCCAATTATCCAATTATCAACTATCAATTAAAACAATGTTCGATTTTCACACAGATAAAAAAAGATACTTTGAAATGCAGGCACAAAATGCCCGCAGTTACATTGTGCCATTTGTGGAAAAGCATATGACAATTATACCGGGCATGCGGGTGCTGGAAATTGGTTGTGCCGAAGCTGGCGTGTTAAAAGCTTTTACTGAAAAGGGTTGTATAACAGTAGGCGTAGAATTGGATGAACCAAGATTGGTGCTGGCCCGTGAGTTTATGAACGATGAACTGGAGCAGGGGAAGATAAGTTTTGTTTCAAAAGATATTTACAAGGTAGATGTAGAGCGGGAGTTAAAGGGCAGGTTCGATATCATCATTTTAAAGGATGTAATTGAACACATCCACAACCAGGAAAAGCTGATTGGCTGGATGAAAGGATTGTTGAATCCGGCAGGTGTAATCTTCTTTGGTTTTCCACCTTGGCAAATGCCTTTTGGCGGACACCAACAGGTGATGACAAATAAGTTACTGAGCAAACTTCCTTACTTTCATTTGTTACCGATGGCAGCTTATAAAGGTTTGTTGAAATTTTTTAAACAGGATGTTGCATCTTTTGCAGAGATTAAAGAAACTGGCATCAGCATAGAAAGGTTTGAGAAAATTGTAGCAACCACGGGTTACAAAGTGGTGAATAAAACACACTATTTTCTGAACCCGATTTATACTTACAAATTTGGCTGGAAGCCTTTGCATCAGCTAGGTTTGGTAAGTGCGATACCGGTTGTAAGAAATTATTTAACCACCTGTGTATATTATTTAATAGCGGGTGCTGACACGCAAAGTCGCTGAGTGGCAAAGCGTTTTTAATAAAACAAACTTTGCTTCTTTTAATACTTTGAGGGAATTGCATGAAAGAAAAAAAATAACAAAATGATTCATATAGTTTTTAACGAAGCAGATGTAAAAGTGCTGCAGCAAGCCATAGAATTGGATGAAACCCTTGGGGGCGAAGTAGTATTAATTAAAGATGATTATGCTATTGGTCCTTTAGATAATATTTACCTGGGCGAAGGCATACAAAGCCGAAGGGAATGGTGGAAACAAGTGCTTGCCGGTGGCGACTATGATGGCAAAGCAGACACAGATGAAGTAGATGATTACAAAACCGCCGCCACCCTGGTAGGCACATTAAGAAGAGATGAAACAGCCGAAGTATGGATTTGGGCTGCACAAAATAAACACGATGTTTGCGGTTATTACTGGTTGTTAAATTACATGAAAGAATTTCAGGGAAGGGTGCAAATACTTTACCTCAACAACCTGCCTTTCATCAACGAAAAAGGAAATATTTTTTATCCCAACTGGCTCCATGAAATTCAGCCAAAAGAATTTTTAAAAGCAAAGAAATTAGCCCGACCGATAACCCTTAGTGAGTTTGAAGTTGACCCGGACGAATGGACAAAACTCTGCAACGAAAGTAAGGGTGTACGGTTGCTGGAAGGTGGTAAAAAACTCATTCAGGCAGATTATGATTATTATGATGCAGAATTAAAAAAGTACATGACAACCGATTGGCAGAAAGCCTCCAGGGTCATCCAGCAGTGCCTAAGTAAGTCAAAGGAAACCACGGGAGATGCTTACCTGCTTTGGCGACTGAAAACAATGGTTTCTCAGGGAAAGTTTGATGTGCAGGGAAAGGTGGGGAATATGAAAGAATTTGAACTGAAAATCCCTGCTGTTACTTAAATTGTAAAAGGATATCAGCAAAAATAAAACTATGATAAAAATAAACTTCATACACAGCATTGAAACAGCCATAAATCAATAACTATGAACATTAAAGGTATACATCACATCGCCATTATTGCCGGGGATTATGAAAGAAGCAAACGGTTTTATACAGAAGTGCTTGGCTTTACCATTATTAAGGAAACCTTTAGAAAAGAAAGGAATTCTTATAAACTGGATCTGGCCATCAATGGCCTTTATGCAATAGAATTATTTTCATTTCCCAATAATCGGGAAAGGGCTTCTTATCCTGAATCAAAAGGATTAAGACACCTTGCATTTGCTGTTGATAACTTAGCAATGGCTGTAAGCGAATTAATGGCGCATGGGGTAGAAGTTCAAAGCATCAGAACAGATGAAATAACCAACAAACAATTTTGTTTTTTTTACGATCCCAATGGGCAGCCGCTGGAATTATATGAGATTTAGTGAGCAGTTTTTTTACGCAAAGATGTTAAAGAGAAAAGGAGCTGAGTTCTTTTCAATTTGTCTGTTTGTTTCTTTATTTGCAACTCTTTTAAAATCATTAAATAGAAAAGAAAACAAAGCTTAAAGACCTTTATAATTTTGAATGAAACCCATTTAGAACTATGAAAAAAAGCAAAACGCAAAATGACAAAGAATAAAAGATGCAGCTCCTTTTCTCCTTTGTCTCTTTGCATAAAAATTATTTAAAACCACGCAAAACGCAAAATGACAAAGAATAAAAGATGCAGCTCCTTTTCTCCTTTGCCCCTTTGCATGAAAATTATTTAAAACCACGCAAAACGCAAAAAGATAGAGATTAAAAGATGTAGCTCCTTTTCTCCTTTGCCTCTTTGCAAGAAAAATATTTAAAACCAAGCAAAACGCAAAATGACAAAGATTAAAAGATACAGCTCCTTTACTCCTTTGCCTCTTTGCATGAAAATTATTTTAAACCACGCAAAACGCAAAAAGATAGAGATTAAAAGATGTAGCTCCTTTTCTCCTTTGCCTCTTTGCAAGAAAATTATTTAAAACCACGCAAAACGCAAAATGACAAAGAATAAAAGATGCAGCTCCTTTTCTCCTTTGCCTCTTTGCAAGAAAATTATTTAAAACCACGCAAAACGCAAAATGACAAAGAATAAAAGATGCAGCTCCTTTTCTCCTTTGCCTCTTTGCATGAAACCAAACCCTTTTAAAACCGGTAAGAAATTTTAAACTATGGCAAAAGCAAACAAAGAAGAGTATATCCACACAGATACAGGTATTGGCGGACAATACAAAACCTGGTTTTTAGACTATGCCAGTTATGTAATTTTAGAGCGGGCAGTACCTGCTATAGAAGACGGATTAAAGCCAGTGCAGCGACGCATTCTGCACGCCATGAAGGAGATGGATGACGGCCGTTTTAATAAGGTTGCCAATATCATCGGGCAAACCATGCAATACCATCCCCATGGTGATATGAGTATTGGTGATGCAATTGTTAACCTTGGCCAAAAAGACCTGCTGATTGAGACGCAGGGTAACTGGGGAGATGTACGCACCGGCGATGATGCGGCAGCCTCCAGGTACATTGAAGCAAGGCTTAGCAAGATTGCGCTGGAAGTGGCGTTCAATGCAAAAACCACCAACTGGAGTGTAAGCTACGATGGCCGAAAAAATGAACCGGTTACATTACCAATGAAGTTTCCATTGTTGCTGGCGCAGGGTGCAGAAGGAATTGCAGTTGGTTTGGCAACTAAAATTTTACCCCATAATTTTTGTGAACTCATTGATGCTTCCATCAAATATTTAAAAGGTAGAAAATTTGAATTGTATCCCGATTTTCAAACAGGTGGCACGATGGATGCAGCCAATTACAATGATGGCAAACGCGGCGGAAAAGTAAGGGTAAGGGCAATCATTGAAGAACAGGATAAAAAAACACTGGTGATAAAGAGTGTTCCTTTTGGTGTTACCACAACTCAACTGATGGAGAGTATTGTTAAAGCCAACGACCAGGGGAAAATTAAAGTAAAAAAAGTATTGGATCATACTGCCGCAGCCGTTGAAATAATCATTGAACTGGCTGCCGGTATTTCACCGGATATTACCATTGATGCCTTGTATGCTTTTACAGATTGCGAGGTAAGTATTTCGCCCAATGCCTGTGTAATTGCAGACAATAAACCCCGTTTTTTGGGAGCCACGGAGTTATTAAAAACGGCTGCCGATAATACAAAAGACTTATTAAAGAGAGAGCTGGAAATTAAACTGGGTGAGCTGCAGGAGAAATGGCATTACACCTCACTGGAAAAAATATTCTTTGAAGAAAAGATTTACAAAGAGCTGGAGCAAAAACATGCCAACTGGGAAAAAGTTCTGGAAGCTATCGATAAAGCCTTTGCGCCATTTAAAAAATTATTGCGCAGAGATATCACAAGGGAAGATATTGTAAAGCTTACAGAGAAGCCCGTACGCCGTATTTATAAACTGGATATTGATGAATTAAATGAACAGATTAAAGGACTGGAAGCCGATATAACGCAGGTTAAATACTACATCGAACACCTTACAGAATATGCCATTGCCTACTATGAAAACCTGTTGAAAAAATATGGTAAAGGCAGGGAACGCAAAACAGAAATTAAACAATTTGATACCATACAAGCCAAGACGGTGGCCATTGCCAATACAAAGTTGTATGTAAATTATGCTGATGGTTTTGTTGGCACCGGTTTAAAGAAAGATGAATTGATAGCCGAGGTTTCTGACTTTGACGACATTATTGCATTTACCAAAGCAGGTATAATGAAAGTGGTGAAAGTATGTGATAAAGCCTTTATTGGTAAAGACATTATTCACATTGCGGTATTTCAAAAAAATGATGAACGTACTACTTACAATATGATTTATGTAGACGGTAAATCAGGGGTAAGTTTTGCCAAACGTTTTAATGTAACAGGTATTACCCGGGATAAGGAATACAATCTAACTAAGGGCGAAGATAAAAGCAGGGTGCATTATTTTAGCGCCAATGCCAATGGCGAAGCAGAGGTGGTGAAGATTGTATTAAGTCCTAATTGCAGTGCCAAGAAAAAGGAATTCGATTTTTATTTTGAAGAATTGGAGATAAAAGGCAGAAACAGTATTGGAAATACCGTTACCAAGTACCCCATTAAATCAGTAAAGTTTAAGGAGGCTGGTAAATCTACCCTCGATGCAAAAAAGCTTTGGTTTGATGATAAATTTGGTCGTTTAAATACCGAAGAAAAAGGACAATACCTTGGTAAGTTTGATGCCGAAGACAGGCTGCTGGTAATACACAATGATGGCAATTATGAAATAACCGACCAGGAACTGACACAGCGTTTTGATGTAGAAAAAGTTTTGCTGATTGAAAAGTACCATCCTGAAAAAATTATAACAGCAGTATATCTGGATAATGATAAATTGCAGTTTAATATCAAGCGTTTTAAAATTGAAACCACCACCTTACACAGTAAATATTTCTTTATTAAAGAGGGCAAAGACAATCGGCTTGAAATGGTAACAACACAACCGGAACCCATTTTAGTAGTACAAACCGGCCGGGGGCAAATGGTAAGAAGTGCCAAATTTAAAGTAGAAAAACTAGTAGAAGTAATGGGCTGGAAAGCAGTAGGGGCAAAACTTACAGAGTACAGTAAAGGCGTAGAAATGGAGTGGGAGAAAAAGCAGGATACCGATAATCCGCAGGGAGATTTGTTTGGGTAATTCTCTATTTTAAAAAAGTAAACATACGGTGGCGCAAAGAAAAATCTTTGCGCCTTTTTTTCGCCTTATCTTACATTTTTTTTTGTCACTAATTTGTTAAACACTTCATAAAGAAATCACAATAAAACATTGACGGTAAAATTTAGAATTTTTCACCCTATTTTCGCCACCGAATTATTAAGTGCCTAATGGTATATAGATGCAACATTAGTGTCGTATAATTGTAACTCTCTTTGATAGTTTTTAAACCAACAAATTAATATGGCAGCTACTGCTCCACAAAATGTTTTTGAAAATCCTGTACGGCGAATTCTTCAGGTAATTAAATTGGAGAAAAATGAAATTTCTTCTGTGTATTTTTATGCCATATTGAGTGGTTTAATTCAACTTTCACTTCCTCTCGGCATACAGTCTATCATTAGTTTTGTTTTAGGTGGAGCAATATCCACTTCCCTGATTGTACTTATTGTACTGGTAGTGATGGGCGTTTTTTTAAGTGGCCTGCTGCAGGTAAACCAGATGCGGTTGATAGAAAAAGTGCAGCAAAAGATATTTGTCCGATACTCATTTGAATTTGCAGAACGCATCCCAAAATTAAACCTACAGGCGGTTGACAGCTATTATTTACCAGAATTAGTGAATCGTTTTTTTGATACAGCTGCTTTGCAAAAGGGAATCTCTAAACTGTTGCTGGATGTTCCAACAGCAACCATTCAAATACTATTTGGCCTGATTTTGCTTTCATTTTACCATCCCGTTTTTATATTTTTTGGGTTAATATTGTTATTGGTTATATCCCTTATTTTAAGGCTTACCAGTGCTAAAGGCATGGAATCAAGCTTAAGGGAAAGCGATTATAAATATGCTGTTGCAGGCTGGCTCGAAGAGATGGCAAGGGTTGTAAAATCTTTCAAATTTTCCAGATCTACTTCTTTAAACATAAGTAAAACAGATGATTTGGTTAGTAGTTACCTCACCCATCGCACCATACATTTTAAGGTATTATTATTTCAATACTGGAGCCTGGTAGGCTTTAAAGTTGCCATTACAGCGGCTATGCTAATTGTAGGCAGCATATTACTGGTAAACCAGCAATTAAATATCGGGCAATTTATTGCAGCCGAAATTGTGATATTAATGGTGATAGCTTCAATTGAAAAAATAATAAGTAATCTTGATACAGTTTATGACGTACTTACTTCTGTAGAAAAACTAGGTAAGCTCACAGATAAGCCATTGGAACAGGATGGTACTATAGAACTTATTGCAGGCAACAACGGGCTATCTATTGAAATGAATGGAGTTAATTTCAAATATTCTGCCGACGGTCAAACTATTTTGAATAAAATAAATTTATTGGTTAACAGCAATGAAAAGGTTTGTATAATGGGGGCAACAGGTTCCGGCAAATCAACTTTGTTACGGCTCATGAGCGGAGCTTACAATGAGTTTGAGGGCACTATAGTAATCGACAATCTACCTATTACCAATTACCAGCTTGATTCGTTGCGTAAACAAACGGGTATTTTATTAAGCACACAGGATATATTCCTGGGCACATTGCTGGAAAATATAAGTATGGGTTGCGATGAAATTTCTTCAAAAGATATATTGATGATGGCAGATAAAACAGGCTTAAAGACGTTTATGGCAGAGTTGAAAGACGGTTTAACTACGCAACTTGATCCTATTGGAAAAAAATTATCCAGAAATATAATTCAAAAAATATTGCTGCTTAGAGCACTTGTTGGTAACCCCAGGCTGGTATTGATGGAAGAACCATTTGACGGCCTGAATGATCCCATCAAGGAAAAACTTATTAATTATCTATTAATTGACAACAAGACACAAACCATTATTATTAGCAGCAACGATCAATCCATTGCAGCTAAATGTGATAAAGTAGTATTCCTTAAAAATGGCGAGATAGCTGCGGTTGGCAGTTGGGATGCAATTCAGCCTGCTATTAAAAATTTACGATGAATTATATCGACACAAAATTAGAAGATCAAATAGGCCGGGTTAATGGTATACAATCATTTGAAATGATTTATCGCATTACCAAAAAAAGTAAAGTACGATACTGGACCTTAGGAATCTTTGCGGTACTTATCATTATTTTATTTATTCCATGGACGCAGAATATTAGCTCAAGAGGAGATATTACTACCTTAAGACAAGAGCAGCGCCCACAGGAAATCAATACCATCATACCCGGTAAAGTAGCAAAATGGCATGTAAAAGAAGGTGATTATGTTAAGAAAGGCGACACTATAATACAGCTCTCAGAAATTAAGGATGATTATCTCGATCCTAATTTACTTAGCCGAACCAAAGAGCAATTAACCGCCAAGGAAATGACGGTTTCAAGCTATAAGGATAAGGCCGGTACTGCCGATTTGCAGATTGATGCATTAACGCAGGGAAGAGCTTTAAAGATTTCTCAAATTGAAAATAAATTAAGGCAGCAGCGAATGAAAGTACAGGCAGACAGCATGGATTTAATAGCAGCTGCCAATGATTTGTCCATTGCCGCCAAACAGTTTGCCCGGCAAAAAAATATGTACGATAGTGGCCTGGTATCGCTTACCCAACTGGAGCAAAGAAATATGGGTTACCAAAATGCCATTGCAAAAAAGACGAGTGCCGAGATTAAATTTTTAAATGCAAGACAGGAACTTGGTGTATTGCAATTAGAGATGAATGGCACCATGCAGGATTATAATGAAAAAATTTCCAAAGCAAGCGGGGATAAATTTCAATCCTTATCTCAGATTGCAACTGGCGAAGGTGATATATCAAAGTTGCAAAATCAATACATGAACTATGATATCAGAAGCAAACTGTATTTTATTACTGCGCCACAAAGCGGACAAATAGTAAAAGCAAAAAAGGCAGGTATTGGCGAAATAGTTAAAGATGGTGAAATGATTGTGGAAATTGTGCCGGATAATATTCAATATGCAGTGGAAATATTTGTGCGGCCGGTAGATTTACCTTTGTTATCGATCGGACAAAAAGTGCGGTTTATGTTTGATGGTTTTCCCGCCATTGTTTTTAGTGGATGGCCGCAATCATCTTATGGCACCTTTGGTGGTAAAGTGGCCATGGTAGAGAGTTCTGTAAGCGATAACGGTAAATTCAGGGTATTGGTGGCAGAAGATTCAAACGATAGAAAATGGCCTCCTCAATTAAGGATGGGTACAGGTGCCCAGGGTTTTGCATTACTTAAAGATGTACCTATTTGGTATGAGCTTTGGCGGAATATAAATGGCTTTCCGCCGGAGTATTATAATCTGGAAACTAAGAACGAGAAGGGGAAGAAGAAATAAGACAGATGTGATAATGTGCAAATATGCAGCCAAAGGAATTTGAATGCAATATCCGTTCTTCAATAACTTAAAATAGTTGTTTCAGTAAACACAGACAGCATTAAGTATGATCAATAATCAACCATGAAATTTTCTATTATAACCTTTCTTTCTTTTTTATTTTATACAACAAATTGTTTTTCGCAAAATAAGTTGGAAGATAGCCAGGTGCTATCGCCCGAAGATTTTGTTGCCATTGTAAAAACATTTCACCCGGTTATTAAACAGGCAGATATTAATATTGAAAAAGCACAGGCAGACATTACTATTGCAAGGGGCGGTTTTGATCCTTCTTTGTACTATTACAACGATCAAAAAACATTTAGGGGTGAAAATTATTATAACTATAGCAATACTGAATTAAAAATACCTACCTGGTATGGAATTGAAGTAAAGGCCGGCCTCGAAAATAATGTAGGAGAAGATTTGAACAGCGAATCAACTTTTGGTAAATCAAGTTATGTGGGTATTTCGGTACCACTGGCAAAAAACCTGGTGATGGACAGGCGGCGGGCTGTTTTAAAACAAGCTAAAATTTTCCGGGATCAATCGGGAGTAGAACGGTTGAATACCATCAATAATTTGCTATATGAAGGATATTCTGCCTATTGGAACTGGGTAAAAGAATACCAGGTGTTTGAGGTTATCTCTAATACTGTAACAGTTAATGAGGCAAGATTTGATTTAATAAAGATTGCATACAGGCAAGGCGACCGGCCGGCAATAGATACAGTAGAAGCACTGGCGCAGTTGCAAAACTTTCAGTTTTTGCAAAGTGAAAGTTTGGTAAAACTTCAAAATGCAGCAGTAGAGCTAAGTAACTTTTTGTGGCAGCAAAACAATACCTGGTATCAATTAGGTTTAAATGTAGTACCGGCCAGTAACTGGAATCAGCAGGACATTGGCAGTATTCCGGTAGTAATGCGGGATGAGTTGCTGTTAACTGCAAGGCTCACCCATCCTAAACTAAGTATGTACAATTACAAACTGCAGGTATTGGAAATTGAACGAAAATTAAAGTTTCAAAGCCTGTTGCCAACTGTAAATTTGAGAGCAAATTTGCTTAACAAAAACTATAATGTATTAAAAGGCGTTGGTGTTCCGGATTATTTTCAAAATAATAATAAATTTGGAATAGACATCGGAATGCCATTAAGGTTAAGTGAAGGAAGGGGCGGTTATAGGATGGCTAAATTAAAAATCCAGGAAACTAATTATGACATTTCGTTGCAGCAGCAGGAAATAGAAAATAAGGTTAAATATTATTACAACGAATTGATGGGGCTACGTGAGCAAATAAAGATTTACAATGCTGCCTATCTCAATTTTCAAACGCTGTTCAGGGGAGAAGATGTTCGGTTTAGAGCAGGGGAGAGCAGCCTTTTTTTATTAAATACCCGGGAGAATAAAGTATTGGAAGCATTGCAAAAATTAATTGAACTTAAAACAAAGTTTTTTAAATCACAAGCTGCAGTGCAATGGGCAGCAGGGCAACTTAGATAATTTTAAATTAATAAAGAAAGGCGCTCCTGCAATTGGCAGCAGCGCCATTTTAATAAGTTTATAAATTGTAGATCCTTTTTTCTTTTGGGTACTTTACCGTATAACTAAACCTTACTTTCTTGCTTTCTCCGGGTTGTAAAGCAAGCTTCCAGGTAAGGATACCGAGCTCTTCATTTACGGAGGCTGTATTATCCTTTCCAATTGTACTTCAATTTCCTTTACAGCGCTAATCGGGTATTGATCTTTCAATAATAAATCTACCTGGGTAGTCTTGTTATTTTTTACAGTTATTTCATAGGTAAAAGTTTGTTTGGTAAAATTTCCACTGGTTTTGCTACTGGTGTAATCCTTTACCACACTGCGTTTAATGGCTACCCTTTTATCCTTACCTAGTGAAAGGTTCAATGTGTCCGCTGTACTGTTGGGGTCAATATACGATTTGCCGAGATAGGTGTTGTCCATGATGATATTGGCGCTGCCCGGTAATAAATCCAGTTTTTGCCAGTCAGCAATTTCAGCCAGCAGGTAGGCATCTTTATCCATTTTTGGCACCGCATAATTTTTTAAATTGGCTGATATTTTTTCTTCTTTAATGGTAACGCTGTGTAGCTGTCCATCACTGTCGATATTGTAAGGCAGGTCTATTTCAAAATTGGTATTAAGCTGGCTTTCATTTAGGGTAGTGTATTTCTGCACGGTAGATGGATCTACCGATTGGTATGCAGCAGCAGGAACAGCTTTTTGTTTACTTGCACCGTAACCGTTTACCACAATCACTTCGCTTAATTGTTTATCATTAGCAGCCATTGATTGGATAGTATTGGCAGCCATCGAACGGTTTAAGTCGTTGGTAATGCTACCGTACAATTGCGGGGAATATTCCTTCAAATACCAGGGATTCAGTATTGGTGCAACACCACTCCATGTTGGGTTACTGGTACTTAAAGTTAATTTGGTTTGCTTCCAGTCGATGCCTGTAGATTGTGTTACTGCTGCTTTGTACACCAGTTTCATTTCATTGGTTTTTGAATTTACACGTACATCATACAAAGGAGTAAAGCCGGCATTATTGGTAAAGTAGCTGAGTGTTATTGGAAACGCTCCGTTTTTACCACAGATTACCTGTAAAATAAGCTGACCATATGGTTTTACTTTTGTAACAGGAGCCTTGGTCGGCTCATTGATTTGTTTGTTCAGCAAGGCAATCTTTTCGGATAACAAATCTTTCTCTTCTGACAGTTTAAATATGGACAGTTTGCTTTTCTCAATTTTAGTATTGTAAGCATTAATAAGCTTTAGTGTCTCTTCACTTGTAATGGTTTTATTGCCACTGTTGGTGATGGTTATTTCAATGAGTTTGCCGGTTTTCTCCAGGGTATGCTCTTCAATGTGGCTGAGGTTATTGTTGCGGTTAATTTCTTTTTGAAAAAGAGCAATACTATCCTGCCATTTTTTTATTTGAGGATTGATTACTACCGAAACTACCGGAGTGAACAACTGGTATCGTTGCGATAGCAGGGCCAGATTTTCAGGGACATTTATCTGCAGACTATTAATATCAATAGTCGTACTTAATTGGTTAATTACAATTTGTTTGGTGCCGGTGCTGATGTTGATGTTGGCGGTATGTGTAAGTTCAGCACCATAGCCGAAATACACTGTGGCAGCGGTTAATGAGGCATCTGCTTTGGAAGTGTCTTGTGAAAAAACTGCGGTAAAGCTTAATAGCATCAGGCTTGTAATAAGCAATAAATTGGTCATAATGGTAGATTTATTTGCTACAAGGATGAGAAGAAATATGGGATTACATAAGCGTAGGAAAATAAAATTATATGATTAAGTGCTTTGTTTGCAAAGCCTTTAATCTTTTAAGTAAGCATCTATTTACTTTTTTTCTTGATAAAAAAAAGTAATAAAAAAAATCAAGGCTTCGAATAAAAAGGCTCCCGACTTTC
>Ga0163144_10012710_pt1 | contig 17647 bp, 18 predicted proteins | sample OliLak19BULKMAT1_FD_123175 | JGI IMG/M metagenome (GOLD analysis project Ga0163144, IMG submission 123175) | Freshwater microbial mat bacterial communities from Lake Vanda, McMurdo Dry Valleys, Antarctica - Oligotrophic Lake LV.19.BULKMAT1 | ecosystem: Environmental > Aquatic > Freshwater >...
CGAAGAACGCGATCGAGTCGCCGTAGACGATGCGGGCCACCTGCGCGATCACGGTCTGCTTGGGCTCTTCGATCGGGTAGACCGCGAAGTTGGTGGCCAGGAACGTGATGCCCACGAACAGGACGGCCAGGATGGCGGCCATCGCCATCAACGTCGTGGCCGCGTTCCGGGACTCCGGGGGCTTGAACGCCGGCACGCCGGTGGCGATGGCCTCGGTCCCGGTCAGGGCCACAGCCCCGGACGCGAATGCCCGGAGCAGGAGCACGACCCCCACCGCCTGGGCGGTGATCGTCGTCGATTCCACGATCTCCGGGGGTGGCGGCTGGCTGCCTTCGCCAAGGACGATGATCCGATAGGCGCCGATCACGATCATCGCGATCGCGCTGAACAGGAACAGGTAGGTCGGGACGGCGAAGATGTTGCCGGCCTCGCGCACCCCGCGCAGGTTCGCGACCGTGATCAGCCCGATGGCCCCGACGGCGATCGGGAGACGGACCGGATCCAGACTGGGGATCGCGGACACGATCTGCTCCACGGCCGACGACGTCGATACCGCCGCTGTCAGGTTGTAGTCGATGAGCAGGGCGGACGCCGCCACGAGGGACGCCAGGCGTCCGAAGTTCTCCTTGGAGACGGAGTAGGACCCACCGCCCGTCGGGTAGGCGATGCAGACCTGGCGATAGCTGAACGCGACCACCGCGAGCAGGGCGGCGATGGCGATCGACACCTCGAGCGCGAGACCGACCGCGAGCGCACCCGCACCGGCAAGCGTGAAGGCCAGGACGATCTCTTCTGTCGCGTACGCGGACGAGCTGATCGCGTCGGAGCTGAAGATGGCCAGCGCCTTGCGCTTCGACAGACGCTCCCCGGCCTCCGCGTCCTGGTGCAGCGGTCGGCCAAGGACGAAGGCGCGGGCCTTCGCGATCATCCGGGCCCCGGGCGTGGTCGGGACGCTGGCCGCCTCCTTGGCGGTCATCGTGCCCTCGCCGGTGTAGCGGAAGTAGGCGGCGTGCGGACGTTCGATCCGGACGCGCTTGTCGCCGGGCTTGCGGCCCTGCAATGAGCGTCGGCCTCCGATCACGGCAGGCCTGTCACATCCCGAACGCCAGGCGCTCCGCCAACCGCGGCGGCAGCCTGACGGCGTGCATCGCGGACTGCACGGCGGTGACGTCGTAGGCGACCCGATGCCAGCTGACCGTCGCCGCCGCGGTGTCGAGGGTCGCGTACGACGCGCGTGGGTCACCGTCCCGAGGTTGACCCACGCTGCCCGGGTTGACGAGTGCCCGATCGCGCGACAGGGACAGGCTGGCAGCGTCGACCGCCCGGACGAGCGCGATGCGGGCACCACGTTCCACGAACGCGACCGGGACGTGGGTGTGGCCGTGGAACCCGTACGTGGTGGTCAGGTAGTCCAGGTTGGCCCGGGCGATCTCGGGCGTGGTCACGTACTCGCGGAGCGGGTCGCGCGGGCTGCCGTGGACGAGCGAGAACCCCTCGACGACGCGCGTGACGGGCTGCTCCGTCAACCATGCCGCCGTGGTCCCGGAGATCCGGTCACGGGTCCACGCCGCGGCCGACCTGGCGTCCGGATTGAACCAGGCGATCTCGGGACCACCAAGGGCCGCGGCATCGTGATTTCCGAGAACGCCGATGGCCCCGACCTCCACGAGCCGGGCGACGACCCCGTCAGGATCCGGTCCATAGCCCACGACATCGCCCAGGTGCCAGACGGCATCGACCGGCCCGGCATGCGCGAGGACCGCGTCGAGGGCCACGAGGTTGCTGTGGATGTCCGACAGGACGGCGATCCGCATTCGGCGGTCAGGGTAGCAGTCCGTCGAGGAGGCGGCGACGGGTCCCCGGCACGCGTGCGTCACGTTGGCGCGGGGTCCCGCCTGGATCACCACGGCCGGCGCTTGCGAGTCGCTGGGTCGCGGGGATAGGCGTCGGGTACGACCCCGGTCCGGGTCACCAGAAGCAGGCAGTGCCCGGCCAGGCCAGGCAGGTCCACATCCAGGACCTCGACCGAGCCGCCGCCGAGCGCCCGAGCCGCCGATCTCGCGGCCCGCAGCTCGTCGGCGAGGTCGCCGCGCTTCCAGGCGATGAGGGTCCCGCCCGGGGCCAACAACGGAAACGCAAGTTCCACGAGGTCGCCCGCGGACGCAACGGCGCGCACCGTCACTGCCGGCCAACGGCCGCGATGGTGCGGCTCCGCGGCCAGGGTCTCCGCCCGAACCGACGCGATCTGGACCGTCGCATGGAGACCTGTCGCCGCGATGGCCGTCGCCAGGAACCGAGCCTTCTTGCCGATCGCCTCCACGAGGAGCGCCTCGGTCGCTGGCAGGGCCGCGGCGACGGGCAACCCGGGCAGCCCGCCGCCGGAGCCCAGGTCCAGGAATCTGGTGATGCCACGCTCGCGCATCGGTCCCACGGCGGACAAGCTGTCCAGGATGTGCGCGACCGCGACCTCCGCCGGTTCGCGGATCGCGGTCAGGTTGATGGCCGACGTCCAGGCGAGCAGCATCCGCACATGCCCGTCGATCGTGTCGCGGGCTCGGCCATCGAGCGGCCAGCCCAACGCACCAAGTCCTTCGCGCAGGGAGTCGTCGTAGGCGGTCGGCAGATCCTGGGTGTCCTGGACGCGCGTCGGGAGCGGCTCGCGCTCGCGGTTCACGGCACGGCTCCTCTGATCTCACGTGCCAGCGTGCGCGGCGCCGCTCCCGGCGTCACATCGTCTCGCACCATGGGCGTCGGTTCGGTCTTCCGCGATCCATCCGGTTCACGGCCGGGTTTCCCCGGGCCCCTCGTGGACCGCGTTACCCTGCGTCTCGCCCCAGTGCGGGATCGGAACCGTACGGGTCCGCGCAGCTCGTCGTCAACGGGGTTATCCACCAACCTCGTCCACATCCACGAAGTCGTGGATAAGTCGACGGGTCAGGTCGACGGGTCAGGTCGACCGGGAGACAGCGCGGACCGGTCGACCCAGCGTTCGACGGACGACATCGACCACCTCGTCGACGTAGCGATCTGCTTCGCCCAGCTCGGCAGCGGTTCGGACACAACCCTGGACGTGGTCCTCCAGGATGAGGATGGACAGGGCGTCGACGGCCGCCCGCAGCGCCGCTGTCTGCTGGAGGATGTCGACGCAGTATTCCTCGCGCTCGATCATTCGCGCGATCCCGCGCACCTGGCCTTCCATCCGCGACAGCCGGCGCACCAGTTGCGCGGTGTCCTTGGAGTAGCTATGCCGGAAGTGGCTGGGGTCAAGGGCCGGCGCTGGCTTGCGCGGGGGAGGGGGGGTAGCCATGGGGATATCATACCCCCCAGGGGTATGTAGGGCAACTCGGGGGTATACCCGGGACCGCCCAAGGTGGTCGCCTCGGGTAGACTGGCGGCCGATGGATGCCGCTACGCCGTTCGCCCACGCCAGCGAGGCGGAGATGGCACGCATCCTCGACTTCTACGCGGTCCGCTGGGAATACGAGCCAAACACCTTCCCGATCCTCTGGAACATGGACGGTGACGTCGTAGAGAGCTTTTCGCCGGACTTCTTCCTGCCCGATCTGGAGCTCTACCTGGAGATGACGACGCTCCGCCAGAAGCTCGTGCGCAAGAAGAACCGCAAGCTGCGCCGCCTGCGCGAGCTCTACCCGGCCATCAACATCAAGCTGTTCTACGCTCGCGACTTCCGGGCCCTCATGCTGAAATACGGCAAAGGCGCACTGGTGGCGGGGCTTTCCGGTACGTCCGGCCAGGTGAGCGCTCCGTACGGTCCGCGCCCCGGCCCTCATGGGTCCCAGTCGCTGCCGTCGGCCGCGGCGTCCGACCTCCCGCTCGATGCCCCGGTCGTCTCCCTGTCACCCCGTTCCGCCAGTTCGCGCCGTCGTGCGCGCCGGGCCGCCGCGATCGCGGTCATGGCCAGCGGTACCGGCGATGCGCCCGTGCCGGCATGAGCGAGCGGGTCGTCGACCTCCACGCCGACATCGGGGAGGTGCTCGTCTCGGAGGAGCGCATCGCCGCCCGGATCACGGAGCTCGGGGCCCGGATCGCCGCCGACTATGGCGGTCGCTCGGTCACGCTCGTGTCCGTGCTCAAAGGTTCTCTGCCGTTCATGGCCGACCTGATGCGCGCGATCGACCTGCCGCTGCGCATCGACCTCATGGAGGTCAGTTCCTACGGCGGCAATGCGACCGAGTCGAGTGGCCTGGTGCGCATCCTCAAGGACCTTTCGGCGAGCATCGAAGGCGAGGACGTGCTCATCGTCGAGGACATCATCGATACCGGCCTCACGCTCAACTACCTGATCCGCTACCTGCGCGGCAAGAACCCGGCGTCCCTGCGGATCTGCACGCTGCTGAACAAGCCGGCCCGACGGCTGGTGGAGATCCCCGTCGATTACATCGGGTTCGAGATCCCGGACCAGTTCGTGGTCGGCTACGGCCTGGACTACGGCGAGCTCTACCGGAATCTGCGATTCGTCGGGGTCCTGCGCCCGGAGGTCTACGGCGGGGGTGACGAAGCGGCTGACGAAGGATGACCATGCACCGGCGGCCCCTGGGCCACGGCCGCACCCTCGCCGCACTGTCCGGCGTCGCCGTCCTGATCGGCTGCTTCCTGCCGTGGTGGCGAGTCGGCGGGGAAGAAGGCCTGCCGCTCGTCTCCGGCAATGCCTTCGAAGCCAGCGGGATCATCGTCTTCCTGGTCGGGGTCGTGACCTTGGCCCTCGTGGCGCTGCCGTACGCGGTCGGCGACCGCCCCACCGCGATCGATCGCTGGCTGTCCTTCGCGGTGCTCGTCGTGGTCGGTTGGCTGGGGCTTGGCTGGCGGGTCCTGGATCTGCTGCTGTCGGGGGCGTTCAGATTCGCCGAGCCGGCCCAGGTCTTCACCAACGGCCCCGGGTTGTGGCTGGCGGGGATCGGCCTGGCGATCCTGTCCCGCGCGGTCTACCAGATGGCTCGCGAGCCCCTCTACCGCTGACCCTGTCGCTGGCCTGCGGCCGCAGGCCGACTCAGCCGCCGAGGTAGGCCTTCTGGACCTCCGGGTTCACGATCAGCTTGTCCGCCACGTCGTGGAGGACGATCTCGCCGGTCTGGAGGATGTAGCCGCGGCGCGCGATGCCGAGGGCCATCAGCGCGTTCTGTTCGACCAGCAGGACCGTGGTCCCGGACGCGTTGATGTCCTTGATGATGTCGAAGATCTGCTCGACCAGGATGGGCGCGAGGCCCATGGACGGCTCGTCCAGGAGGAGGACCTTGGGACGTGCCATCAGCGCTCGGCCGATGGCGAGCATCTGCTGCTCACCGCCGGACAGCGTCCCGCCGTTCTGGCCGAGCCGCTCCTTGAGGCGCGGGAAAAGGGCGTATACGCGCTCGAAATCGGCGTCCGTCTCGGGACCCATGACGCGCTGGAAGGCGCCCATCTCCAGGTTCTCACGGACGGTCATCCGCGGGAAGATGCGCCGACCCTCGGGCGACTGCGAGATCCCCAGAGCCACGATCCCGTGCGCGGTCGTGCCATCGATGCGCTGCCCGTCGAACCAGATCTCGCCGCTCCGCGGACGGAGCAGGCCACTGATCGTCTTGAGCGTGGTGGATTTGCCCGCGCCATTGGCGCCGATCAGGGTCACGATCTCGCCGGCTTCCACGGACAGGGTCAAGCCTTTGAGGGCGTGGATATTTCCGTAGTACGTGTGGACATCGCGGAGCTCGAGCAGGGCCATCGTTCAGCCGCCTCCGGCCGCGCCGCGGCCCAGATACGCCTCGATGACGCGGACATCGGCCCGGACCTCCGCCGGCGTTCCTTCGGCGATCCGCTCGCCGTGATCCAGCACCGTGACCCGGTCGCTGATCCCCATGACCACCTTCATATCGTGCTCGATGAGAAGGATGGTCAGCCCCAACTTCTCGCGAAGCTCGCGGACGAAGTCGGTCAGCCGGCGGGTCTCCTCAGGGTTCATGCCGGCGGTCGGCTCATCGAGGAGCAGCAGCTTGGGGTCCGTGGCCAGGGCCCGGGCGATCTCGAGTCGCCGCTGGTCGCCGTATGGGAGGTTCCGGGCCAGCGTCGCGGAGCGCGACGCGAGGCCGACGAGATCCAGCAGTTCCATCGCTCTGACGTGCGCGTCCGCCTCTTCCCTTCGGACCGAGGGCAGTCGGAGGATCGCCCCGTACCAGCGACTCTTGAGTCGATGATGAAGGCCCACGAGGACGTTGTCTTCTGTGCTCATGTTCCCGAACAGGCGGATGTTCTGGAACGTCCGGGCGACTCCGAGGCGCACCACCTCATGGGGCTTGCGACCGGTCAGTTCCACGCCGTCGAACAGGATGCTGCCCGTGGTCGGGATGTACAGGCCCGTGATCATGTTGAAGAACGTCGTCTTGCCGGCTCCGTTGGGGCCGATCAGCGACACGATGGAGCCCCGCGGGATGTTGAAATCCACGTTGTTGACGGCGACCAGGCCGCCGAACCGTTTGGTGCAGTCCGTGGCGACCAGGAGATCGCCGCTCGGGGCCGGCCCGACCGCGGCAGCGGCGACAGCCACCGTCATCGAGCGTCCTCCGGCTGGTCGGGGGCGACAGCCGGTGACGGGACGTGCACGGCGATGACGTCTTCCTCTGCTGCGGCAAGTTCATCCGGGCCGCCGCCGGTCACGTCTGCCGAGATCCCGATGCCGTGCATCTCCGCCTTGGCGGACTCCACGGGAAACAGTCCCTCCGGACGCTTGGCCATCATGATCGCGAGCACGATGCCGAAGATCAGGAAGTTGTAGTTGACCAGGTTGAAATCGGCCAGCAGGCCGATCCCCGTCGCCCTCCCCAGGGCGTCGATCGGCGGATTGAGGAACTCGCCGGCCCAGCGCAGGAAGGTCAAGTTGACGTAGGTCACGGCGAACGCGCCGATGATCACACCGCGCAGCGACCCGATCCCGCCCAGGATGATCATGACCACGACGAGGATGGACACGCTGAAGTTGAAGCTCTCGGCGAAGATCGCGGTCTGGTAGGCGCCCGTGAACGCGCCGGCGAAGCCGGAGAAGCTTGCCCCCAGCGAGAACGCCAGGAGCTTGGTCGTCACGGTATCGATGCCCATCGCGGCCGCCGCCGTCTCGTCCTCGCGGATCGCCATCCAGGCCCGACCGAGCTTGGAGTCGCGTAGCCGGCGGCAGACGAGATAGGTCAGGCAGAGGAGCCCCAGGACCAGGTACAGGGAAGCCGTCGGGTTCTGATTCGAGAAGACGATCTGGTCGCCCCAAGGGCCCGGGATGGGCAGCGTCGGTGGATCGATCGGGTTGATGCCCACGTTGCCGCCGGTCAGATTGGCGTTCGGCCCGATGAGGACCGCGCCACCAAGGAAGGACGGCAGGGCCAGCGTGAAGTCGCCCAGGTTGCGGAAGACGATCCGAACGATCTCCCCGAACCCGAGCGTCACGATGGCCAGGTAGTCGCCGCGCAGCTTGAGCGTCGGAGCGCCGAGCATGATCCCGGCCAGGGCGGCCGCCGCGACGGCGATCCAGACGACGATCCACCAGCTGATATGGATGCCGAAATGGCCGGACGCCAGGAACGCGGTCGTGTACGCCCCGATCGCGTAGAACGCGACGTATCCAAGGTCCAGCAGGCCGGCGAAGCCCATCACGATGTTGAGGCCCAGGGCCAGGATGCCGAACGTGGCACACACGATGAGCACCGCGGTGTCCGGCCAGGGCAGGAAGCCGAGGTTCTGCTGCAGGAACCGGAACACCAGCGGGTAGACCACGGCCAGGACGGCGAGGACGATGAGGGCCGCCGTCTGGCGACGCCTGGATCCGGCGCGCTCCCACGGGCCCGGAAGCGAGGGGCGTCGGAGTCGAGCGGCCGCCGTCATGTCAGGCACGCTCCGACTGCTTTTCGGCGAGCAGGCCGGTCGGTCGGAAGATCAGCACGAGGATCAGGATCCCGAACACGATGACGCTCGTCCATTTGGCCTCCAGGAACCGGTCCGACATGGCCCCGATCAGGCCGATGACGATGCCGCCCAGGGCCGCTCCGGTCAGGTTCCCGATCCCGCCGATGACGGCCGCCGTGAACGACAGCAGGCCGAACTGGAAGCCGAACAGGAAGTTCGTCTGGCCGTAGTAGAGGGCCACGACCAGGCCGGCCGCGCCGGCCAGCGCTCCGGCGATGAGGAAGGTCAGCGAGATGGTCCGGTTCACGTCGATGCCCATCAGGCCGGACGCCTCGCGGTCCTGGGCCGTGGCCCGCATCGCCTTGCCCTGCCGGGTACTGGCGATGAACCAGCGGAGGGCGAGCAGCAACGGGATGGTGACGCTCGCGACCAGCAGCTCGTCCACGCCGAACCAGCTGGCGCCGCTCGGGAAGTTGACGAGGTCCACACGGGGCAGCACCGGCTCCACGGCCTTCTGCGACGGACCGAGCAGGATCAGGCCCACATTCTGGAGAACGAACGACATCCCGATGGCGCTGATCAGCGGGGCGAGTCGCGGCGCATTGCGCAGTGGTCGGTACGCGAGCCGTTCGATGGACGCGTTGATGGTGGCGGTCGCCAACATGATCACCGGCAGGAACGCGAGGGTCACGATCAGCGCGGTCAACGTGGAGTTCTGCACGCCGAGCGTGCCGATGATGAATTCTGTCGCGAAGTACGTGAAGGCGCTGCCGAGCATGAACACGTCGGCGTGGGCGAAGTTGATGAGTTCCAGGATCCCGTACACGAGGGTATAGCCGATGGCGATCAGCGCGATGATCAGCCCATTCGTGAGCCCGATCGTCAGCGCCTTGACCAGCTCCTCCACAGACCCTCCTCAGCCACACCGATCGTCGGTCGATGCATGACGGCCGGCCGCCCGGCGAACCCGGGCGGCCGGCCGTCGATCACATGGGTCGATGACGCCTGTGCGTTCGACTATTCCTTGATGACGGCGTCGAAGACGAACTCGCCACCGGTGACGATGTTGCCGGACATCTCGGTCAGGCTCGTGTCGCCCTCGGCATTGAAGCTCCATGTCCCCAGGACCCCGGCGTAATCCTTCGTCGCGAAGACCTCCTTGAGGATCGCGGCGCGGAGAGCGTCGTTGTCTGCGGGGTTGGTCGCTGCGGCGCGCTCGATCGCGGCGAGGATGACCTTGGCGGCCTCGTAGCCATACGCGGTGTAGGCCTCGGCCGGCGCTTCCGGGTACTTGGCCGAGTAGGTCTTGATGAACTCGGCACCGGCGCCGGTCAGCTGATCAGGCGGGACGCCACCGAACGTGATGTACGCGCCTTCACCGGCATCACCGGCAGCCTGCAGGAACTCCGACTCGAAGACGCCGTCCGGCGCCATGAGCTTCACGTCCGGCATCGCGTCGCGCAGATCGCGGAACAGCTGGCCGGCGTTGTTCTGGGTGATGCCACCGTAGTAGACGAGTTCCGGAGCGGCGGCCTTGATCTTCTCGGCCAGGGCCTTGTAGTCCGTGGCCTTGCCGTCGATACCGTCGCGGCCCAGGACCTCGACGCCGAAGTTGGGGGCTTCGTTGACGAAGACGTCGGCGATGCCCTTGCCGTACAGCTCGGTGTCGTCAAGGACGTAGGCCTTGGTGACGCCCAGCTGCTTCGCCCAAAGCGCACCGGCCCGACCCTGGAGGTCGTCCGCCGGCACCGTGCGGGTGTAGTTTCGCTGGCAGCCGTTCGGGTAGTACTTGTCCGGCTCGCCGGCCTCGCCCTTGCCGGCCTTGCTCAGGCCCGGATAGGTGTTGGCCGGGCTGGTCATCACGATGCCGGCCTGGCACAGGATCGGGATGGACAGCTTGGCGGCACCGGAGTTGAAGGTGCCGATGTACGCGACGACGGCGTCGTTGGCGACGGCATCGTTCGCGTTCTTGATCTCCGCCGCCTCATCCCACTTGCCGGTGGCCGCGGTGGAGTCGTCCTTGTCCTGGTACTTGATCGTGTAGCCGCCGGCCTTGCCGCCGGCCTCATCGATGGCGAGCTTGATCGAGTTGACGACCGTGTCGGTCTGGGCCTTGTTCGAACCCTGCCGGGGCAGGGAGGACCAAATCTCGATGGTGCCCTTGTCGCCACCGCCGGTGCCCGGCGTGGCACTGCACGCGGTGAACGCGAACAGGGCGGCAGCAGCGAGTGCTCCTACCTTGGTGAACTTCATGCGATCTCCTCCAAAAGGCTGGTCGTCCGGCGGTCCCGGAGCGACCCTCGGTCGGAGCCGCCTTGGCTCCGACCCGGCGCGGAATGTATCGGACGTCGGTTCGCCCCACTATCGCTCGCCGCCGGCGACCCTCCCAGGACGTCGGCGGAGCCGAGCGGCGGTGCGTGACGACGGCGACGCAGGTCCGTACTCGGGCGGCGCGCAGGTGGCCGCCGAAGCGATGCCGTATATTAGGCATCGGCGACCTGAATGCAATACCGGTCGGCCGCCCCCTGATCGCGCGTGCAGTTCACGCGACGCGAGCGACGCTGTCGCTGGCCGATGAGATGGGTCGCGGGCCGCCAGGTACCGACCGTCGGGTCGGATGGGCCCCGCTCGAGGGGAAACGGTCGCCGTCCTGCGAGGTACGAACCTTCGGCGTGGAATACCTGATCCGAGCAGCTCGTGTCACGGACATCGATCGGCTTGTCGCGTTGAGCGGCGATGACGTTCCGATGGATCGTGGTGCAAGGCCGCTTGCGGCCGCGGATCTGCTTCGTCAGCTCGTCTATCTGCCGCAGGCCAGCGTCTTCGTCGCCGAAACCCAGCGCAACGTCGTGGGTGGGGCCGTCCTGGCCCTTCGTCCATCGGTCGTGTCTGGTGGGTACGTCGGCACGGTCGATCTCCTGGTCGTCGACCCCGACCACGACGCAGACCGGGTCACGGGTGCGCTCCTGGAGGAGCTCGTCCGATCGGCCAGCAACAAGGGGTGCACCATCATCGAAGCGTCGTCGCCGGAACGTCCGGAGGCCAGCGCACGCTGGGCCGCTCACGGGTTCGCCCCGGCCGGTCCCCGAATCCAACGAATCGTGGCCGCGGCCGGAAGTGCCGCGCGCCGCACCTGATCACGGCTCCGCCGAGCAGCGTCGTCGCGCCGCCGGACGCCATCATCTGACCCGATAGGAGTCACTGTGGGCAAGAACGTCGCCGTCTTCGTGGACGTGGCGAACATCTTTTATGCGGCCAAGGCCGCGGGCGTGGACATCGATTACGTCACGCTCCTCAAATCGGCCTCGGCCGGGCGCGACCTGGTGCGCGCCTATGCGTACACGGGCCTGGACCCGGACAACGAGAACCAGCGCAACTTCCACGACTTCCTGCGCCGCAGCAATTACAAGGTCGTGAGCAAGGACATCCGCATGTACGGCGATGGCAAGGTCAAGGCGAACCTGGATATCGAACTCGTCGTCGACATGATGAAGACGGCCCGCAACCTGGATATCGCCATCATCGTGTCGGGCGACGGGGATTTCGCACCGGCCATCCGCGCCGTCCAGGAGATGGGCGTGCGCTGCGAGGTCATCAGCTTCCGCGGCAATACCAGTTCGGACCTGATCGAGGCCGCCGACCAGTTCACGGACATCATCCAGCTGGCCCGCGTGGAGAAGGGCTCGCGTTCCGGTCGTCGGGTTGCGGATGACGACGCCGATCTGTCCATGACAGAGGTCCCGGACAAGCTGACGGAAGGCACCGGAATGAGTCGTGGCCGGGGTGGTCGTAGCCGCGGCCGCGGCCGTTACGGCGAGGCTGAGCCCGTGCCCGTCAGCGCCTCCCGTGGACGCGGCGGACGCGGACGGACGTCTTCGGTCGGGATGCCCGATCGGGCGCCCATCGCGGCCGGCCCTGAGGGTGGCCTGCTGGCCTTGCCGGGTGAGCGCCTGTCCAAGGCCGTTGGCAGCCTCACCGAGGCCGACCTGGCCGCCGCTGAGGTCTTCACCCTGGACGGTCCCGACGACAGCCTCGCCCCGGACGACGAGACACGTTCGCCATCGACCGACGAGGGCGGCGACGAGTCGGGTGAGGGCGGTCGACGGCGGCGCCGACGCGGTGGTCGGGGTCGCGGTCGCGGTCGAGGCCGCGATGAGACCGCCGTGGGCGAGGATCTCGCCCCGGTCGTCGATGCCGCGGTGAGCCCCGCGGTGGGCCCCGTCGCGAGCGCGGGCCCCGATCAGGGACTCGATATGGACGAGGAGGAGGACGAGGAAGACATCCAGCCGGCGGCTCCGCGCGGACCACGCCCGACACCGTTCGGGTCGTTCTGGGACGCCCAGCTCGGGACACCGGTCGCACCCCCAGCGTCCAGTCTCACGCCGCTCCCCGACGACGAGGACTTCGATGAGCCGGAGATCCCGGAATACCTGATCGCGGAACAACGGCGCGGCCAGACCGGCGGTCGCGGCCCGCAGGCTGGTCGAGGCGGACCGCGCGGCGGTCGATCGGCGTACCAGTCGGCGATGGAGCGAGAGCGCTACGGGCGCGGCGGAGGCGGCGGTATCAACCGCTACCCGGACGTCAGTGCCCGAACCGTTCAGGCCCCGGGCCCGGCTCCGCGCGCAGAGCGTCCGTTCCGTCCGGAGCGGACCGATCGACCTCGCGAGGACCGTCCCAGAGTGACGGCGCCAAGGTCATCCAGCGAGCCGTGGAGCGACGTCCCGCCGGAGCTCGAGGCGATGCTTCGAGCACAGGTTGCCCAGAAGCCGGTCGTCCGGCGTCCCATCAGGGCCGCCGCCGACCAGGGCGGGGACGGTGCGGCGAACGCGCACGTCGACGTCGAGACGACCGAGACGGGCGAGACGGGCGAGACTCCAGCGGCCGCCCCGAAGCGTCGGAGCACCAGGACCCCCAGGGCGACCGCCAAGGACCTGGCCGTCGCTTCGGACGGCTCGGCTGCCTCGAACGCCTCGGATTCGGCCGCGAACGTGGATGAGGCACCCGCCGGGGCGACGGCCCCCGTGGCCCCCAAGCGGCGGGCGACCCGGACCGTGAAGGCGGCTCCGTCGATCGACGCGTCCCCGGTCGCCGAGGCCGCCGTCGCCGAGATCGCTTCGGCGCCGGCGCCCAAGCGCCGGTCGGTTCGGGCCAAGGCTGCGGCGACCGATGCCCCGGCCGGCGACGGTCCGTCCGAGGCCGGCGCCCCCGCCGATGCCACGGCCCCAACCGCCGCACCCAGGCGTCGCGCCCCTCGCAAGACGACGCCGACCGAGCCCGCCTGACCGTCGCCGTGGATGGCGCACGGACCCGCGGCCACCCGGCAGCCATGGCTGCCGTGGCGGCCATGATCAGCGGGCGGGCGCCCCACGCCGTCCTCCTGGTCGGCCCGGCGGGCGTCGGCAAGACCACGCTCGCGGACGACCTGGCATCCGGGTTGCTGTGCACGGCGGAGCATGGCGACGCCCGTCCGTGCGGCCGGTGTCGAGCGTGTCGGCTGGTCGCGTCGGGCGGACACCCTGACGTGCATCGGATCGGCCCGGACGGGCCAGGACGGCAGGTCGTCATCGGTGGAGCCGGGGCCAAGGTCCGGGGGATCCGCGACCTGATCGGAGAGCTGTCCCTGCTCCCGGTGGAAGGTGGCGCTCGGGTCGCCATCGTCGAGTCCGCGCAGCGCATGAACGAGGATGCCCAGACCGCCCTGCTCAAGACCCTGGAGGAGCCGCCGGCCGGCGTGACCCTGATCCTGTGCGCGGACGCGGAGGAGCCCCTCCTCCCGACTATCCGGTCGCGCTGTGCGCGATTGCGCCTGGGGCCGGTCGGAACGCGCGACGTAGAGGCGATCCTCGCGGAGCACGGCGTGGAGGACGCACCCCTGGCTGCCCGCCTCGCCCGGATCGCCGTCGGCCGTCCCGGGCTGGCTCTGGCCTGGGCGGCGGCCCCCGACGCGCTCCTGGTCCGCGAGGAGCTGACCCGGACGTTGCTGGACCTGCTGGACCTGGGACCCGCGGATCGACTGGCCGGCGTTCGGACGGCCGCGGCGCGGGCAACCCTGATCACCGCGGTGGTGGACCCGCCGACCGGATCGGCGTGGCCCCCGCCGACGACCCGCAGACCAGCGACGGGCGGTGGTCCCGGAACCAAGCGCGGAACCCCTGCGTTGCCCGCATCAGCCGGGGCCGACGATGCGGCGGCCGACGATGGTGAGGACGATGTCCTGGCCACGGCGCGGACACCCGCCACGGAGCGGCGCCGGGCGGCGGATGCATTGATCGGCATCTGGACGGACGTCACCCGGGATGTCGCGCTGTGCCAGCGCGGCCTTGCGGGGAGCGTCCGGGAGTTGCGGCTTCTCGACGAGTCGATGGTTGCGGGTGAACGCATGGCGGTCGCCGATGTCTCGGACTTTCTGGATCGACTAGGTCGCGCTGCCCTCCTTGTGCGTTCCAACGTCTCCCCGGAACTCGTGCTTGACGACCTCGCGGTCCACTGGCCGCGACCGGTCGTGGCCGCTGCGTGACGGACCCCGATCGGCCGACGCGGTTGGAGGCCACGGTCCGTGGGCGTGTCCAGGGCGTCGGGTATCGCTACCACGTGCTTCGTCGGGCGATGGACCTTCGGCTGACCGGATGGGTGGCCAACGAAAGCGATGGCTCCGTCCACTGCCGGGCGGAGGGTCCGCGGGCGGACCTGGAGGTCCTCCTGGATGCGCTCAGCAGCGGACCAGCGGGCGCCCACGTGGAGCGGGTCATCGTCGCCTGGGGGCCGGGCACCGGCGGGCTCAAACCATTCGGCATCCGCAGTGGCGGCCATCGGGGCGACTGACTTCTGGCCCGTTCGCCGAGCGGAAAGTGGGACCGGTGGGCTATTCACAAGCCGCATGCCAAGGACCATCGTTGGCCATGTGGAGCCGTATACCCCAGCCGAGGAACTGCCCGAGCTCTATCGCGCCATCCTGGATCGGGTCGCCCGCCTGGAGGCGGACGGCGAGCGTGGGGAGGCCGGACGCGTCCGCCGCCAGGCAACGGCCGCCTACTCGCGGGCTTGGGATGACCGCGCCCGACGGGAGCTGCTACGTCTCCTCCGCGAGGCTGACCGGCCCACCGCGGCCGAACGACGTCAGGGCCGCGGAACAAGTCGCATCCTTCCGGCAGCCGTAGGCCGCCGTCACCGATCGGTCGCCGCCTCCGACCGCTGACGCGTCCGGCCCCCGCCTGCGCGTCCGGCCCCCGCCAGCACGTCCGTCCCCTCGGCCGTAGGCTTGACGGGATGGCCACACCCTCCAGCATCGACGACGTCATCGATCGGGCGCTCGAGTCCTATGCCGCGCTGTCCGAACTCGGCGAGGAGGTCGAGGACGAGTGGTCCTACGTGACCGAGCTGTCCGAGGCCTGGCGATCACGACTCGAGGAGGTCGCCGCCGCCCGTGGCGAGTCGCCGGTGGAGCCCGCGATCACCGCCGCGATCGACGCGCTCGTGCACGAGGCGGCGCGCATCACGGATCCGCATCGGGCCATCGACTGGTTGTCCACCTTCCCGCAGGTCGTCCTTGTGGCGCTCGGAGAGCGGTCGTGAGGTTCCAGGACGCCGCGCGCGATGGACGAGCCGTCGTGTATGCGGGTATCCAGGCGGATCCGCTCGTCGCCCGTGCCGCCACGCTGCTCGCCGACGCCTCACCCGCGGAGCGCGTGCTCGCACGAGCCGTCATGAATGGCGAGTCCACCGACCGAGACGTCTGGCTGACGATGTTCCCGACCCTCTTCGGAGCTGGACCTGGCCCCGACGCGGCGGTCCGCGCCCGCGCCGAAGCGATCCTGACGGTCTCGCTGGAGGTCGCCGACCACGGGGAGCAGGTCCGCAGCCAATTTCGCGGGGCCATCGTGGAGCACCTGACGGAGGTCCTCCTGGCCCGACGGCACGGGAACGCGACGGGCGCGGTCCGGCGCGAGCGGCGGATCCTGTTCGATGGGGTCCGCGCGGAGATCCACCCCTACGACGTGACGGTCGAGCGCGACGGCTCCACGGAAGCCTGGGATTGCAAGTGGGGCGCGCGCGGCATCGGCGCGGACGTGCTGCATCAGCTCGACGACGCGCGCGGCCACGCGGCGGACGAGGACGAGACGCTCCGGGTGGGGCTCGTGGTCTTCGATGCGGAGCGCTCATGTACCGTCCGCCTCGATCGCCAGACGGCCCCCCGTGACGGGACGGTCGTCCTGGGGATCGAGTCGCTGGATCGACTGGCCAGCGGCCTGCCGTGAACGACGTAACCGCCCGCGAGCCCGACGCCTGTTCCGGCCCGTTTCGCGTCCGCTTTGACGAGGCGGGACCTGACGGTCGGTTGCGTACCTCCGTCGTCATGCGTTATGCCCAGGACCTGGCCTGGTATCACTCCGCACAGCGCGGATTCGATCGTGCCTGGTACGGCGAGCGAGGCCTGGGCTGGCTGGTCCGTGCCGCGGAGGTAGCGGTGCTGGCCCCGATCGTGGTCGGTCAGGCGCTGACCGGGACGACCCGGGTGGTCGGATTCCGACGCGTCTGGGCCCGCCGTCGGACCGATCTGCACGACGCCGATGGCACCCTCGTCGCCTGGGCCCATATCGACTGGGTGCTGCTCGACGCTCGCGGCGCGCCGGCCAGGATCCCTCCGGAATTCGACACCGCGTTCGGGGCGCCCGGGGCGACGTTCGCCCTGGCTCGGGTGGAGCTTGCGGAGCCGCCGGCCGACGCCGAGCGGGCCACCTTCACGGTTCGGCCGCAGGAGCTCGACCCGATGGATCATGCCAACAACGCGGTCTATGCGGATTGGCTGGAGGAGCGCGTGATCGCGACCGGCGGAGATGCCGGTGTGGCCGCGACCCGCGCCCTGCCGCGGCTGGCCCGGCTGGAGTACGCGCGCGCCGCGGAGCGTGCGGCCATCGCCCTCGGCACGACATGGCCGGACCCCGGCGGCGGTGCCTGGTCGTGCCGGATCGACGCGGAGGACGGAACGCCCCTGCTGCGCGCGCGCCTGGAAGCGGCCGACATCAGGTCCAGCCCGATCCGATCCACGCGTCGAAACGTCATCGATCCGTAGCGCTCGGGCGCTAGGTGGACCACGCGAAGTTCGCCAGCGCGTCCCGGGCGCACGCACCTGAGACCATCCGCGGGCTCGAATGGCGCGTAAGGTGACAGAGAGCACATCGCCGATCCCGGCCGGTGGCTCCCCCCCCCGATGAGGTCCCACGACCCGATGATCGCCACAGCCAGCCAACTGATCCCGCAGGACCGGGCGCGATCACTGCGCCGCTGGAACCGCTTCCTCGCCAGCGCGCACTTCCTCCAGTTCGTCCTGATGATCGCCGTGAGCTCGACTACTGCCGTGTTCAAGCCGATCATCCCGACGATCCGCCCGATCCTGGAAAACGGCACGTTCACGGGCGTCGAGGAGACCCAGGTCGTCCTGTTCGAGATGCCGCTCGCCTGGTTGATCGCGAGCTTCTTCCTCATGAGCTCGATCGCCCATGCGGCTGCCGGCTGGCCTCTCCGCGACCGCTATGAAGGCTTCCTCGCCCGCGGCATGAACCCGCTCCGCTGGGTGGAGTACGCGTTCAGCTCGACGGTGATGATCGTCGCGATCTCGTACCTGTCGTTCATCACCGACGTTCCGGCGCTCATCGCGATCGCCGGCTGCAACGTCGCGATGATCCTGTTCGGCTGGTCGATGGAGGCCGCGAACGAGGGCAAGGCAACGCCCGACTGGAAGCACTTCATCTTCGGCTGCATCGCC
>Ga0163144_10012711_pt1 | contig 17646 bp, 15 predicted proteins | sample OliLak19BULKMAT1_FD_123175 | JGI IMG/M metagenome (GOLD analysis project Ga0163144, IMG submission 123175) | Freshwater microbial mat bacterial communities from Lake Vanda, McMurdo Dry Valleys, Antarctica - Oligotrophic Lake LV.19.BULKMAT1 | ecosystem: Environmental > Aquatic > Freshwater >...
AGGGCACTAAGTATATGATGTCGCACAATATATCTTTTGTACATACCTGCTATAGCAAGTATGTACAAAAGATAATTAAATTTCACAACGTTAAAACGTCGCAAAATTAATTCAGATATACTTACATTATTAATTACCTACTAAATATATTAGACTCTAAACCTTTTTTGGGTGCTACTTACCTACCTAAAAAAGAACCCCGAAAGGCTCTTTTTTGAAGGTCTGTTATAACTTGTATTAGTAGGGAAGTCCCCTACCCCAAATTCTAATTGTTTACTTTACTTGGTCTGTTAGGTTTTCCTTTTGATTTCTTTTCAGGTAATTTCATAGACTTACCACTTTTCTTTTGATTATTTTTCATATTTTTTGGTTATGCGACCACTGCTCGGCTTCGCACGGTTGCGGTCATGCGACCACTGCTCGGCTTCGCACGGTTGCGGTCATGCGACCACTGCTCGGCTTCGCACGGTTGCATTATTTATTAATTATTAATTATCCAAGTTTACTTCTAAATAATTGATCTACCCAGATATAAAAAGCTTTTATTGCTTCCCAAATCGTTCCCACATACTTTTGACCTGTAGGTGAGTTATACCATTCTACAATATCAAAATTAAAATAGTATTTAACTGCAACTAGAGCGACTATTATTACTACAATTTTGACAATATAACCTTCCTGATTTTTCTTCATATAAAAGATTTTAAATTTTATTTACTGGACCTGAATCTATCGGATTAATAATTGTATCTGATTTACCATTTGATTTAATTTTGCTAAAAGCAACGTATAAGAGGACTAATAGAACAACGGCAGCAAAAGAAATTCCGCCCCAAACTATTATAGGATACTTTTCTGTTAGTCTACTCTCAGCATTATCACATACATCACCTATTCCATCACCGTCTGTATCTGCTTGGTTGTAGCTATTTAGGTTAGGGCAGTTGTCTTTAGAGTTTACTATTCCGTCTCTATCATAATCATCACAAACATCCCCTACCCCATTAATATCCAAATCTTTTTGGTCAAAGTTTGAGATACTAGGACAGTTGTCATTGATATCAGGAACACCATCGCTGTCCCCGTCAGAGGGAGAAAAAGATGTGTTCGGTCTTAATGTTAAAGTTCCAAGGTTTTTAAGCCCTGTAGTATTAAAAAGTAAACTGCTGGCACTAGCATCTGCATAAACAGGAGTGACATTTTTGTCTGGATTGGCATATATAGTGTACACATTGTTTGGTTGGTATAGAAACTTTACGCTCTTTTTTGAAATAACATTTGTTAAATTATTAAATCTTATTTCAGCAATTCTTAGTGGTTGAGTATAGTACAACTGAATCCTCCAGTCAGCTGTATTTGTTTTTGCAAAAGATACGAAATTATTTGTCATCTGTTTTTTTGCCACGACTGTATTGTAGTTATTTCCAGATTTTGCTTGAATGCTTATATAATCAGGCACAATTACATTGTCAGCCAAATCTATGGTAAAAGTGTCAGAGTTTATATTTTTGTCAAAAAGTATATGGAGATCTAGAACATTTTCTATTTTAGAATTTAAATAAAAGTCTTTTGTAGTAGATACATTACCGTCGCGAATTGTAAAATTTTCTTCACCAGTAGAAATACTACTTACACTTACAATTGTTGGACCCTCCTGTGCTTTATCCACAAAAACTGAGGACACAAACTGTGTTAGAGTTTCGTTATATACTGAGAAATAAGCACCGTTTACTGTGCTAGCTTCAAAATCCAGTTCTACTAATGTTGGAACAACAAAGTTTTGTTTAGGTACACCTGCAATAGAAGTGTACGACTGAATTATCGTTTTGTTAGTATTAATATCTGGAGCTTTGACTGGTTGCCAGTCTGGTTGTTGTGCGAAAACTAAAGACGAGGTAAGAATTGTAACTGCAGAAATAAGAAACTTGATTTTGTTTATTTTCATACTAATTTTGTGTATTTTGTTTTTTAGAAATAAATGCAGAACTCATAAACATCACTCCCAGAACTATAAATGTAATAACTCTCAAAACAAGGTCCATATTCCATACATCAACAAGTACAAGTCTCAAAACCACCAAAACAAGAAGTGTCATTCCGTATTTTTTCAGTTTTGAGTTTTGGTTGAATATTCCATAGAAATGCGTAGCTAGTCCAATTATTGTGTAAATAAACAATGAAAGGAAGACTGCCGTATCTTGATCCTTTATTAATGAATGACTACATAACCAGATGAGTGCGAAAATATAGGCAGACGCAGATATGAAAGCTACATGGTATAGCTTAAGTTTGTCATTGAAATCCCTATCATTAAATTTGAAAAATAAACCAAGAACAGTGAGGAGAACGGCCATTAATAGAAGGGCTACAAAATCAGAATGAAAAATGTTAGTTTTCCATGAATAAGAGTACAAACTTTGCATAGACATTATCGCAGGCAGAATAAATGTAAGTGACATATACTCTGAAATCTTTGCATTGTTTGTAACAATATAAGAAGCAATTATAAGTATCGCTGACTCAATAGCAAAAGCAATAACAAGTGTCGGGCCACTTAGTTCAATAGACGTGGCTACACCAAGAAATAGTACTGCGACACAAGAATGAATGTAAAATAATTTTTCACTTCTTGTTTTAATAAACACAAAGAAACCGGAAAATGCAAATATTAGCATCCATACAGCCAAAACTAAACTTTGGTAAACTTCAGGAACTATTTTTGTTGTGAACAGAAGAATCAAAATTGAATTTACTACAGCCAAATATATATCTTCTTTTTCTGAATCGAGCATGTTTTTTACCATACTCCAAACATTGACTAGTAGATACATAAGTGAAATACCATATCCTACAAATAGAAAAACGTACTTCTGATCATAAGACCCAATTGCACCATCAAAAACATAAGCCAAACTATAGAAAAATATTCCAGTAATTCCAACGAGTATAATATTTTTCCATCTTTTGAATACAGAAACCCAAATGACTGCCAACGATGCTACAGCTAAGTATAAAAACAGAACTGTCCTGTCGATACCAAGCGAATGAGAAAAATACGGTGCGAAAAGTGACACAAGAGTACCATAAACTGCTAGTTTCTCATCATCATAACCAGCAGAAGTAAGTGTTACGTATAATGATACAAGAAAAACAAGAAACAACACTACACTTGGAGTAAAGAAGCCGTAGTAATATTCTCCTGCTAAAATTGAAATTATTATAAGTGCACTGCCAAGTATAGTAAGTGCTCTTCCTTGTAGTTGGTTTTTTGTCAATCTGAAAGTTCCTAAAACAGTAACTATAGTTCCTATGATAACTCCTAAAGTTATACGACCAACTGGACCTATCCAATTATGTGCAAAAGCGTAGCTGACAAACCAGCCGAACCCAACCATTATCATAAGCATACCAACTTTTAGAAGTAGATTTTCTTTGAACCACAAAGAAACTACATCGTCCTCATGAACAGATGGAGATATATCAGGTTTTTGGTTTTGTGTATTTAACAACGGTACTGAATCAGCAAGACTATCAGTCATTTGGGAAACTGTACTACTTTTTATTACAAAATTATTTTTTTCTAAATTATCAAGACGAGCATTTAGTTTAGATATTTTTATGAATAGAATAACGATGATTATTATAAAAAAAAATGTCCAAAAAGAGGATAATGAGTAAAGAAGTGTTGTAAATAACATAAGTTATATTATTGATTAATATACACATAATAACACTTATACTATTTAGTTACTTAAAAACTATCCACAACTTAAATAGATGGGAAGTAAGCGAGTGGATCAAGATAAGCTCTGATGTCAGCTAGTGGCAAAACAGCTTCTTTGCATCCACGACTATTTACAAATTTTTCTATTCTTACTCCTTGAGTTGCATAAACACTTATGTGTAGGTGTGGTCCTGTCGAGTATCCAGTGTTACCAGAAAAGCCTATTGTATCGCTCGTATTCAACCTTTGACCTTTAGACACGCTTATAACTGACAGATGACCATATATAGTTGATAAACCATTATCGTGTTTAACCATTACCCACTTTCCAAAAGAGTAACAACCCCGATATATATCTGTATCGCCAGTACCAACCACTTCTCCGTCTAAAACATTTTTAACACGTGTACCTACACTTGCACCAAAGTCCACCCCGTTATGTGAACCAGATGCGTAAAGCTTCTCAGCTCCAACTGTCCTCCCAAATTTCTGAGTAATGATTACTCTATCAAGTGGCCAAGATAAAATACTACTTTTACCTTTTGGATAACTGTTTGGGTCGATTAAATACCGTAGTTGTGACTCATATTCAAAAACCTCCTTTTCAAATTGTGCTTTTTGCTGTTCTTTAGTTTTGACCAACACTTTAAATGTTTGTTCTTTGTTTTTTGTTTCAGATAGAATATTAGCTTTCTCTTTTGTTGTATACTCTACTGCTTTTTTTTTACCAGACAGATCCTGTTTTAGTGTTTGCAAGTTATTTTTCTCACCCTTAAGAGCACCTTGCTTTTCCTCCATCGTTTTTTTCATCTGTAACAAAGCTAATGTTTTATCCCTTATAGCATCCCTTATTCTTTGAACATCATCAAAGTCACTCCACATCTCTCCAAGACTTTTTTTAGTAAGAACCATACTAATAAAACTACTGTCATCCAATGACTGAGTATTCTTCAGAGCATTGATAATAGCTTTTTTGTTTACATCTATATTTTCTAAAGTTACATCAATTTCATTATCTAATTGTTCTATAGTAAGAGATGTCTTGCTAATTTTGCTTTCTGTAAGATTAATATCTGTTGTTATTTTCTTTTTAGTAAGATCCAATATTTTTATTGTAGACTCCAAAGTCTTAGCTTCTTTATTGGCATTGTCTACTTCACCGTTGTATTGCTTTATCTCTGTTTCAAGTTGCTTTATTTGGTTGGTTCTTTCTTCTATTTTATTTTTTAATACATTTGTTGTTGTAGCAGTTTGTGAAAAAATAGTATTATTAGCTGTAAATAGAACGACGAACAAAATGAAATAATAGTTTTTCCATCTCATTGTATTTTATTTAAAGCATTATCTATCCTTTGTAGAGTTTCGTTTTTTCCAAAAAAATACACAAGCGTAAAAGGATCAGGGCTTTTTTCTCGTCCAGAAAGTGCTACACGTAATGGCCACAAAACATTACCTCTACCCTTTTCCGTAGCGTAATCAAAAACTAAATTTTTTGTATTTTCTGAACTTTCAAAATCAGCTTCAACAGCTTCATTTATTCTGTCTTTTAACCACAATAAATGTTTTTTTGTTTCCTCTAGACTAGAATCTTTCCAACTCAAAAGTTCTTTAGGGTAGGCTGGGGTATCGAAATAAAAGTTCAACTCCCCTGCCCCAATCATGGTATCGATATCAGACCATTTTGAAATATGTTCAAAAATAATATTTGATACTTTTGAAATAAATATATTATCTACTATTTTAGAACTCTCTTTTGTTGTTTCGTTTTCCTCTAATCTCTTTCTAATCTCCCCTTCTATCTCTGTCTTAGATAGTTTCTTTAGATGTTCTTTATTCATCCAGTCTAGTTTTTCTTCATTAAAAGCACCTCCAGCTTTCTGGATTTTTGAAATATCAAAAGCTTGTATTAGCTCATCTTTTGTAAAAACTTCTTGTTCTGTTCCGGGATTCCAACCAATAAGAGCGAGAAAATTCAACATTGCTTCCGGCAAATATCCTTCTTTTTTAAATTCTAAAATGTCTTTAGCTCCATCTCTTTTACCAAGTTTTTTAGTTCTATCATCTCTAAGTATTGGAGGAAGAGAGACGAAAACAGGATACTTTATTCCCATTGCATCGTACAAAGAAAGAAATCGCGGTGTACTTGAAATAAACTCGTCCCCTCGCATTACATGAGTAACGCCCATATTCATATCATCTACTATGTGAGCAAAATTATACGTTGGATATCCGTCTCCTTTAATCAAAATAAAATCATCTAGTGCCTCTTCTCCTGCTTCTAGTTCTCCACGAACAGCGTCAGTCCATTTATATCTTTTTACTTCTGGAACTTTAAATCTGAGAGGTTTTTTACCGTCCCAAACTAGAAAAGTTTCTGGTCTATGACTTCTGTATAGAAATGGTTTTTTTTCTTCATCTGCTTTTTTACGAAACTCTGCCAGTTCGTCTTGGGTATAAGGGTCAGGGTAAGCCAAACCTTTTTCAATAAGTTTATGTGCTTCTATAACATATGATGGCAATCTTTCAGACTGAACAACAGAGACAAAATCTCCAGGATTCTCTGGTCCAATGTCTGGATCTATTCCAAGCCATTTTAGAGATGCTTGTATGTGGTCAATAGAACCCGGAACTTCACGCTCCTTATCTGTGTCTTCAATCCGCAAAATAAAAGTTCCTTCATTTTTTTTAGCAAAAATATATGCAAAAAGAGCAGTCCGGATGCTTCCTATGTGCATAAAACCAGTCGGTGATGGTGCAAATCTTGTTACTATTTTTCTATTCATTTTACTTCTCGTGTTCTAGGCCAATGGCGATAATCTCTTCCGCTATCAAATGCGCAGAATCTCTTCTAGCAAAATTTTTAGCAGATTCTTCCATTTTTAGTTTAGTATCTTTATTACCTGTAATTCTTTCTATTTCAGAAAGTAGTACACCTGACGAAAGATTTTTTTCTTCTATAACAACGGAGGCCCCGCTTCTAGCATAAGAGTAAGCGTTTGTTCTTTGGTCGTGAGAAGTCGGCTCTGGTATAGGTATTATTATAGACGCTTTACCCCACGAGGCTATTTCAAAAATAGCCGAACCTGCTCTAGAAATCACAATATCGGAAGCACCAGCAGCAATTCTCATAGTTAAAGCATTCATATAAGGCAAAGGTTTGTATCTATCTTTATATTTGCTTCCTGTTAAAACTACATCCGATGTTTCTTGAATTACAGAAATGTTAGCCTTACCAGTCTGGTGTATTACTTGGTATTTTTCGACTAGTTCATCAAGTGCATCCATAAGTGCATCATTAATAAATCTTGCTCCTTGAGAACCACCTAAAATCAAAACTGTTGTTACATTTTTATCAAATCCAAAAAATTCATGTGAACCAGATTTTTGTGGATCTTCAATGGCTTTTCTAACAGGATTTCCAGTATATGCTGTTTTTTTTGAATCAAAATAACTAATAGCATCCGGATATGAAATAGCGATTTTCCTTGCAAATTTTCCTGCCCAAGAGTTTACTTTTCCAGGTTTACTATCTGACTCGTGTATAACAACGGGTATCCCTAAAAATCTAGCAGCAAAAAGTACTGGAAAACTAATATAACCACCTTTACCAAAAACCACATCAGGATAAATAGCAAAAACTTTCCAAAGAGCAGAGATAACCCCTATAAAAGTTTTGAACAAATCAAAAAAATTTAAAATAATATTTGGAATAGATTTTTCTTTTCTTATTTTACCTGCACTGACTTTTACAAAAGTAAGACTATTTTCAAAAAGAAGATTTTCATCATATGGATCGTTCGACATATAATAAAGTTCTGGTTTTAACAACCTGTTATTTTTTGCAATCTCGTTTAGTTTTTCTGCTACAGCAATAATAGGATAAAAATGTCCACCTGTTCCACCACCTGTTAATATAATTTTCATTTAATTTTTCTTAGAGCTTTTTGATATATTTAAAATGATTCCAACCTCGGCCAGTGTCATAAAGAGAGCTGTTCCTCCATGACTTATAAATGGCAGAGTAATACCAGAAAGTGGTATTACCCCTACCATAGCCCCTATATTTACAAAGGCTTGGGATGAAATCATTATAACAATTCCTACAGTCATTAGTCTACCGAAAGAATCTACTGTTCTAGAGGCAATTTTCAGCCCTCTGACTGTGAAAAAAATAAAAACAAGTATGATACTAGTTGCTCCAACAAACCCGAATTCTTCGCTTGCTACAGCAAAAATAGAGTCACCGATTGGTTCTGGAAGTACATTAAATTTCTGAATACTTTGTCCAAAACCCCTACCAAAAACTCCTCCACTACCAATTGCAATAAGAGACTGTTGAATTTGATATCCACTCCCAAGAGAATTTTCAGCAGGATTAATAAAAGTTTGTATTCTGCTTTTTACATAAGGTCTAGAGTAAACTAGTAACCCAATACCTATAATTCCACACAATCCAATTAGTAATAAATACTTCCATTTCCCTCCACTAGATAAATAAATTGCAATACCAGCAAAAACTGTTATAAAAAATGTATCGGTATCTGGTTGCAAAAGAAGCACTACACCAGTAATAAAAAGTAAAATAAAAAAAGGCAGAAAACCATACTTAAAAGTTTGAACCCTATCCTTTATACTTGCCATCCAAGCAGATAGGAAAATAACAAAACCTATTTTCAAAAATTCTGAAGGTTGAAAAGATAAAGTGCCAAGTCTTACCCATCTATTTGCTCCACCGTGAGAAAAACCTATACCTGGAGCAAAAACTAAAAGTGTTAGAACTACAGATCCGATAAATATGAAGAAAGCGTACTTTCTGTATATTTTGTAATCAATTTTAGAAGTAATAAAACACGCAATAGAGCCAAGTAAAAGTCCGTAAACCGTTTGATTAAAAGCAACACCTGCATATTTTACAGATTGTTTTGAAAGAAGACCCAAAGATGCAGACCTGAAAATTAAATAACCTCCTATAACGAGGATTAAAATTGATATTAGAAATGGTATGTCAATTTTTGTTTTTTTCATCCCGTGTTAAATAGGAGATTATTCGTTTTATTATAACTCTTAATCTATTAACTAAACTTATCTGACTTGGTAATACTAATTTCCGATATTTCTAACGGGATTCATCACTAAGATGAAATATTATAACACGAAATTAACTCCCAACACTAACTAATCATCGATATAATAACCCCAGAAATTGCGCAAACTAAACTTATAATCCAATACCTCATTACAATTTTTTCTCTAGACCACCCAAGTGCTTCAAAATGATGATGGAGTGGAGCAACTTTAAAAACTCTTTTTTTACCAAAATATTTATAAGAAACAATTTGTATAACAACTGAAGCTGATGTTGCTACCAGTGGCAGTGCGATGATGGGAAGCACTAAAACAGAGTTTGTAAGAAATGCTACTACAGAAAGAGTAACTGTAAGTCCCAATATTCCCGTTTCCCCCATATAAAACCTAGCTGGTGGTATGTTAAACCACAAAAACGCAAGAGTTCCTCCGGCTATTACAGCACACAGAGCAGAAATATCTAACAAATTGTGTGAATAGGCTATGAATGAATAAGCTGTAAAAATTATTGACATCACACCACCAGAAAGTCCGTCCATTCCGTCAATAACGCTACCGGAAAAAACTCCTAACATTACAAAAATAAGAAAAGGTATAAACCATAACCCTAGCTGGAGCTCTCCATCAAAAGGAATATGTATTGTAGTAAATTGTAGTTTGTCATAAAACCAGTAGCCGATTAAAAGACCAATAATTGTTACAAAAACAATTTTAACTTTTCTATATATTAATGGGTCTTTTGCATAACTCCCCTTACCAAAGATTTGAAGAAGATCGTCAGCCAAACCGATAAGTGATGCAAGAACCAAAGTTCCAATAGGAATATATGTCTGACTTCGACTAAAAAAGTTTAATTTTTCAGTAATATCAGATGGAAATATTTTTGAAAGTAAATAAATAATAGCGATAGTTAAAAGAACTGATACCCAAATAATAACACCTCCAATTCTTGGAGTAGATAACTCAGCAGAAGTGTTATGGACTTTACCAAAGTCGTGGTTTGTTATATCCCCTGCTTCTGTACGAGAGGATTTCTTCCACATTTTGTGTTTGTAAAATAAATTTGTGAAAAATGGAGTAATGGAAATACCGATGAGAAATGTTAGAACTGAAGGAACAACAACTTTTAGTACGTCAATCATGTAATCAGTTATAAAGTTATAAAGTTATAAAGTTTAATAGATTTCATTTATTTATTTTGTTTTAATTATTTTGCGAACCTTCAACTTTTAAACTCTTTCGAATGAAAATATTGTACCATAATGAGAGCACCAATAGTGTATAAATTTTACGGGAATTATCTGCTTTTTTACTCACCTGATCATTAATCAAAATTTTTATATAATCTACATTTAGATGTGATTTTATGTATTCGTTATCTAAAATAATTTCAAATATTTCTCTAGTTTCTGCTGTAAACCAATCTTTTACAGGAGTAGGAAAACCAAGTTTTCGTCTATTTCTAGTACTTTCTGGAATAACGTTTTTAAACGCTTCTCGTAAAAGATACTTTGTAACTCTCCCTTTCCATTTAAACTTATCTGGAAGAGTAGATGCTAGTTTAGCAACTTCTGTATCTAGAAAAGGCACACGTAACTCTAGAGAATGAGCCATAGTCATTTTATCTGCTTTGGCCAATATATCCCCTACTAGCCAAGTGTTTATGTCTACGTACTGCATCTTTGTAGAATCACTTAAACCTTTTATCTGTTTATACATAGAACCAAGAGTCATAAACTTTTCTTCTGGAGCGGACCAAAGCTTTTTTAGTTCTTCTCGATTAAATATAGAACCATTAAAATACTTTTGACCAATATACCAATCCTCTAGTTTTAAACTAACTCTTTTTAAATAATTTTTTCCATAATACTCAAAAGGTAAACTCGTTAGAAAATTTGTAACAAATTTTGGAAGCCATAATAACTTGTTAGAATCTTGTGGAGTTAAATAAATATTGTATCCCCCAAAAAGTTCATCTGAACCTTCTCCCGAGAGAACAACCTTCACGTGTTTTTTTGCTTCTTCTGCAACAAAATAAAGTCCAACTGCAGATGGGTCTGCAATGGGTTCGTCAAAATGATAAACCACTTTAGACAGAGCAGAGAAATATTCATCTGGACCTATGTTGAGTTCTGTGTGATCTGTTCCTAGAAAACTTGCTGTCTCTGCGGCTTCTTTTGCTTCTGTTAGAGTGTTAAAACCAACTGTAAAAGTTTTTATTTTTTTATCACCACGTATTTTCTGCATCAAAGTTGTAATAATACTGCTATCAATCCCACCGGAAAGAAAAGCTCCGACTGGAACATCTGCGATCATATGATGCGCAACAGAATCCTCCATAACTTCTAATATTTTTTCAGCTGTTTCAGCTTCATCAAGACTATCGTCTTGATGAAAACTAAAAGACCAATATTTTTCTATTACAATTTCTTCAGTTTCTCCACTAATTTTAATATAATGTGCAGGTGGAAGTTTAAAAACATTTTTGAAAAAAGTTTCAACCAGTGGATTGTACTGGTATGATAGAAAATTTAATACTGCAGTATCATTAACCTCTGCTTTAAAATTTGGAAAAGACTCAAAACTTTTTATTTCAGAAGAAAATGCAACTATTTTTGTTCCCCGAGTAGTGAGCTTTGCTCTACTATCTGAATCATCTTCAATCAAATAATAAAGAGGTTTTATACCAAAAAAATCTCTGGCGATAAAAATATCATTGGTTTCTGTGTTGTAAATACAAAAAGTAAACATACCTCGAAGCATCGGTAACATTTTTTCGCCGTGCTCAATATACATTTTTAAGATTACTTCTGTGTCAGATGTTGTTTTAAATTTATAACCCCTTGGAATTAAACTCTCTTTTAGTTCTTTATAGTTGTATATTTCTCCGTTGAAAACGATGACTAGTTTCCCATCTTCGGAAGCAATAGGTTGTCTTCCAGTTTTGAGGTCTATTATAGCAAGTCTTCTCATTCCTAAGCCTACATTTTTGTCTACAAAAAAGCCGTCATCGTCTGGTCCACGATGGGTAATTTTGCTCACTAAACCACCTATAACTGCCTCTTTATTGGCTATATTTTGGCCTATAATACCTGCTATTCCACACATAGTTAGAGTATACCCTAAAACCACAAATAGTGTCCAAAATAGAGCTTTAAGCTATTGATTTAGATACTCAAGAGTTTTTTGAACCAACAGATTCACATCTTCAAATCTACCCTCAGCAGTAGAACCCATAACAGTAATTATAATAGGTCTACCCAAACTTGGATCAAAAGCTATAACAAGATTTCCCCCAGCCATATCTGTATAACCTGTTTTAGAAGCAAACAGTCCAGGAATAGAATTTATTATATCGTTTGTATTTTTTGCATTGTGTTTTTTATCATTTGAATCAATAGATAATTTTTCATATTTGGTAGCCTCTAGAATTTGAGGATGGTTTAAAATCATATATTTCATCAAGTCGTTTACATTTTGTGCAGAAGAATATCCCCCACCCACACGACTGTCTACATCAAGACCTGTTTCATTTACAAAAAACATTTCTTCTAATCCCAATTGTTTAGCTCGAATATTCATTTTTTCAATAAAATCTTTTCTTCCTATATTGTAATCAGTAGTTTTTAGAGTAAAAGCCCCAATAACAGAAGCTACTGATCTCATTCCATCATTTGATGATGTAACCAGAGAGAAATCCAATAAATCCTTTAGTTTCCAAGATTCAGAAACCAAAAGACCGGTATCTCCTTCTTCTTTTAGAAAATCTTTATTTATTGAGATGTTAGAATTTGGAGGAAGTAATTCTGTAGCAACTAAAGCGGTCATTAGTTTGGTAATAGATGCAAGGGGAAGCTGTGTTGTTTCATTGTTCTTATACAAAATCTTATCTTCTAAAACATCATAAACAAAAACTGCTTTTGCCTTCAGGTTCAAATTATTAAAAACTGACAGATTTTTTACTTCCTTTTGCACTCTCGCAACTTCAACTTTCTTATTTTCTAAATTTTGATTTAACACAAAAACCATCCCTATAACGGAACCCAATAGTATTAAGTTGAAAAAATATAAAGTTTTCGGGATTTTTTCTTCCCTGTATTGTTCGTACATTTTTCTATGCTGTTATTCTTCTGTATCAATTTTTGATTCTTCTAAGACTTCTAGTTGCTTTCTTGATTCCTCAAATTCGGGTAAATCTGAAATACTGTTTAATCCTAGAAATCTTATTGTATCAGATGTTATACTGTAGACAACCATCCTTTCATCCTCCTTACTTGTGCCTCTTTCTATTAAACCTCTCAGAAGAAGACTCCGTATAGCGTACTGAGAATTCACACCTCTTATGTACTCTATCTCTTTTTTTGTCACCGGTCCTTTGTAAGCGATGATAGTAAGAGTTTCTATACCAGTCCTACCCAAATCCTTTTCTCTTTCTTCTTTAATAATTCTTTCAATAAGATCACCAAGCTCAGGCGCTGTAACAAGGGAAGCCTCTTCATTATGCACAAGAACCCTTATTCCCCTATCTTTCAAACTCTCACTTAAATTCTTCAAAGCTTCTTCGACTTCTCCAACTTTAACCTCTAGAGTTTTTGCCAGAAAGGAAAGCTTTGTCGGCTCTGCTGTATAAAAAAGTATAGCTTCTATTTGTTTTTCTAAATCCATTTAAAATATTATAACACAAGGTTTTTTATAGTTTGAAAACTTTGTGAGAAATTCTCGTTGACTCATATTTTTTTTAGTGTCTGCGCAACCTGTGAAAAGGTGAGCAGAAAGAAAATTTTGAGCACAAAATTATTCTAGTACTAGAAAAAAATATGAAAAAAAGAGAATTTAACTAATACCTAGGAACTCCAACCGACTGCGTCTCAATCTCTATATCGTGAAAGTCCGATTCTTGTCTCACATTTATAATACCCTGCTTAACTAACTCTAGCATCGCTAGGAAGCTTACTATTACATTTAGCTTTTCTGCCTTACCGCCGTGACCAGAAAAGTCTTTGAAACTCATCTTCATACTTTTTGTAATTCTCTCGGCGAGAGAGTCCATCATTTCTTCCAAGGAAATTACTTTCTGAACTATTGCCCTTGGAACAAATTCTTTTTTGGGTAGGTTTTGTATTAAAATTTTCAGTGTTTCAGACATTCTACTAACGCTAGTATTTTTGTCAGGTGTAAAAACTATTTTCTTTTCTTTACTAGGTAGTCTTAGATATTCCACGTGTATTCCAAATCTTTCTTTCAAATGCACTGAAAGTGCTTTGTATTTCTGATATTGTTTTAGTCTGTCTTCTAGGTCATCAATGCTACCCTGCTCTTCCTCAGTTAAAGTAAGATTCGGTAAAAGCGACCTAGATTTTATAAGTACTAAAGTGGAGGCAATCAAAATAAAATGTGAAGAGTCGGCTATTGGGAAATCGCTTAAATTTTTTATATAGCTAATGTAGTCGTCAGCAACTTGTGCTAAAGATATATCGTTTATAAAAAGTTTTCTTTTTTCTATAAGAGAAAGCAGTGTGTCGAGAGGCCCCTCAAATATATGTGTTTTAACTAGATATTCATCTCCCATGCAAATAATTATAACAAACTTTTGTCTAGTTTCATCTCCATTTCAGGTATTACAGAGCCGCTCTTCATTTTAAACATTTCATCTGTAAATCTTTTACTCGTATCAACAAAACCAATTTTTTTATAAAAAGAAATTGCTTTTTCATTATAATCAGCAACTTCAACGTATACATCATTTTCTTTATTAAAAAAATTCTTTAGTTGTTTCCACATGTTAGTTCCAATACCTCTTCGATGATATTCAGGCAAAATATAAATCGCTTGGAGTTGATTTTTTTCTTCACTTTTTACCGCATAAGAATAAGCAACAACCTTTTCACCATCCTTGGCAACTAAAATCTTTTCAGTATCTCTTTGTTCATTTATTACCTTAATTCTTTTTTCTAACTTTTTACCTTCAAAGGCATCTTTGTATCTATCTTCAACATCTTCACGGGTAATCCCGATTTTTTGATTAGGGTAAGTTTCGAGCCATGTTTTATATTGAACTTCGATAGTTCCTAAAGCATCTTCAGGTTTAGCTACAGAAATTACAAAGTCTCTACTCATTTTATTTCTTTAAAGTTTTTATATTCAATTCAAGTAGTTGCTCATCAGATATTTCAGACGGAGAATCCATCATCGGATCCTTACCCTCTCCAGTTTTTGCAAAAGGAATAACCTCTCGAATATTTGGTTCATTTTGAAGTAGCATTACAAGTCTATCTAGTCCCCACGCAATTCCTCCGTGTGGTGGAGTTCCTAGTGAAAACGCTGACATCATATGTCCAAAGTTTTTATCAATATCAGCTCCCTCGTGTCCCATAACTTCAAAAACCTTTCTCAAAGCTTCGCCGTTATGATTTCTAATACTTCCTCCACCAATTTCAAATCCGTTTAGTGCAACGTCATATTGAGTTGTAAGAATTTCACCGATATTCTCTTTTTTCATAAGCCATTCTACATGTTCTGGTTTTGGTCGTGAAAAAGGGTTGTGGGTAAAAGTCCAACCTCCATTGTCTGTTTTCTCAAAGAAAGGAAAATCTATAACCCAAGAAAACGCTAAAAGATTTGGGTCTTCTTTATTTTCTCGCAAGTCTGGTTTGTCGTTACCATATTTTTCCATCGCTTCTGTATATGTCAGTCTAGGGAAAGGAACTTGTTGTATTTTTTTCTCTGGATAAAGTTTTGTCACAAGGTCAATAAGAAGTTTTTCGTTTAACTCCATTACGTCTTCTCTTTTTACGAAACTCAACTCCATATCAAGCTGTGTAAATTCAGGTTGTCTATCACCTCTTGTATCTTCGTCACGCATACATCTAGCGATTTGGAAATATTTTTCGACACCAGCTGTCATTAGTAACTGTTTATATTGTTGTGGAGATTGTGGAAGAGCATAAAACTTTCCCGGATAAAGTCTAGCCGGTACAACGTAGTCCCGAGAACCTTCTGGGGTAGATTTTGTAAGCATAGGAGTTTCTACTTCGATAAAATTCTCTTTATCTAGAAAATCTCTAATGTGTTTTATAACCTTGTGTCTGTTTCTAATATTTTTCTGCATTCTGTCTGATCTCAAATCAACATATCTGTATTTCAAACGAACTTCCTCGTTTATTTCTCTAGTATCTCCTCCGATATCAAAAGGAACTGTTTCAGATTTATTTAAAACTTCAATAGAAGTTATCTCCATTTCTATGTCACCATTTAAAACTCCGGCTTTAACATTTCTTTCTGGTCTTTTATTTACTAAACCAGTCACATTTAAAACCCATTCTGTCCTAACCTCTTTTACTTGTTCAATAGCCTCTGCGTGACTAGGTAGAACTACCACCTGCACCTTTCCAGTCATATCTCGCATATCCATAAAGACCATTTTGCCTTGGTCACGCCTAACATCTACCCAGCCGGAAATCATGACTTCCTGCCCCACATTCTGTCCCAAATCCTTTATATAAGTTCTTTTCATCCCGTTAGAGTTTTAAATTATTAAATGTAGGTTAGTGTCTATATTAGCAGTTATACAGTATATTTTCCAGCTTGTATTAATAGTAAAACTCTAACGGGATCATAGAATTTTATATTAGCATAATAGTGTTATAATTTAAAGATGATACCTAAAATAGACATCCAAGTTCACAATCTATTTATTAATGCTTTCTTTTTTTCAGTTACATATGGCCCAAAAGAAAAATTAGATGAAGATATCAAAAAATTCAAAGATTTCTTTAATGAAAATGGTGAGAAAATATTAACATTGATAGAAAAATTTTCTGGTTATTCTTGGACCAAAGACAGAATACCAGTTTATTTGGTACCAAAAAATCCTAATCTAAATTACAGTTTTGCTAAATCTACTTTAGAAAACGACCTTCCTGGTGTTGTACAAAAAATAGGTATGGGTTATGAGAGAGATATTCACATACATATTCACGAGTTAGCGCACATTAATCAATGGCAATCTGATTTTATGAAAAAAAATAATCCACTTTCTGCAAAATCCAATGGAGAGAAAAACAATGATGGAATAGAACTAGGAGCAGACATAGTAGCCTTATATGTTTTACGAAATATTTTTGGAGAAGATTCTGAATTTGAAAAAGATTTTATGGATTTTCTAAACAATACAAATGATAAGAACAAAATTAAATTTGCAGAACTTAATAAATACAAAGACAAATGGAATTTAAATGAAAATTCTTTAAGACATTATGTAGAAAAAGGAGAATATGTAGAGCTATAGATTTATTTTTTGAACCCGTAGCAAATTTGAATTTCTTCTTCGAAAGGAAAACAATTTCTGTTCCTTAATTTACTGCTCAATAAATCCGTTAATTCTTTAACAAACCTGTTCTTTTCTTCTTCTGAAAGGATCTCGTAACTAGAAGCAGTTTTCATTAAACCGACCTGTTCTTCCACTGTGTCACAGTGAGAAAACTCTATTCTTTTTGTAGAAACTTGCTCAAGGCCATTTTTACTTAAAAAATCTGATATATTTGTTAAATCCCTAAGTTCAGACGGTATTCTATCCCAGTTAAATGATTTAAAAAATTCACTCGGTATAGAATTTTCATCAGGCATTTCTTTTGTTGTCAAAGTCCAATACACAAAAAGTAGACCGTCCTTTTTTAAAACTCTTAAAATCTCTGACATAGCTTTTTCATTTACGAACCAATGAAAAGCAGTTCCGACTGTAACCACATCAAATGAATCACTCTCAAAAGGTAAACTTTCTGCAGAACCTACAGAATACTCAATTTTTAAATTCTTTAGTTCTGCCTGTTTTTTCCCCT
>Ga0163144_10012715_pt1 | contig 17644 bp, 18 predicted proteins | sample OliLak19BULKMAT1_FD_123175 | JGI IMG/M metagenome (GOLD analysis project Ga0163144, IMG submission 123175) | Freshwater microbial mat bacterial communities from Lake Vanda, McMurdo Dry Valleys, Antarctica - Oligotrophic Lake LV.19.BULKMAT1 | ecosystem: Environmental > Aquatic > Freshwater >...
GATCACGTTTTTCCAAACCTCAGAGTTTTTAACCGCGGATTACGCCGGTCTCGCGGATAGGATCGAGCATACCTCAAACTATCCGCTCCATCCGCGTTATCCGCGGTTGATCGATGTTTGAACCTCAACGGTCTGAGGCACCGCCTCGCCAGCTGATCCGTGATCTAAAACACCGCGATCGTCGGCGGCAGGGATCCGAACTTCACGAGCGATTGGTATGAGACTGACTATATGATCTCGCTATAAAACAAAAAAAGACCGCCGAGCCTTGCGGCCCGGCGGTCTCAGAAAGAGGTCAGCTTAGGCTTTGACCAGGTTGTTCGAGACGAGCTTCGTCATTTCGAACATTGAGACCTTCGCTTTACCACCGAAGACGGCCTTGAGCTTGTCATCGGCATTAATCTGGGTGCGGATCTTCTTATCCTGAAGATTGTTCTTCTTGATATAGACCCAGAGCTTCTTGGTCAGCTCCGTGCGGGGGAGAGGATTGGAGCCAACGACAGCGGCGAGCTTTTCGTTTGGCTGCACCGGTTTCATGAAGGCTGCGTTAGGTTTACGTGCTGCTTTTTTGGCCATAATATTTTGAGTTGTTGATCTGAAACAGCGCTCTTCTAGAGGGAAAGTCGCGTGTTTGCATAGGAAAATCTTTGGATTTCCAGAGTGAAAATGACTTTCGACGCCCTCGTAAGTGAAGCGAAAAAGTCCGGGCCGGCCGGACCTTCTCGCGTTCTATCCGGCTTCATCAACTTGCACGAACTGACGATACAGGACGGCGTAATGACCTCCCAGCGCGAGTAATTCCGCATGGGTCCCTCGCTCGATAATGCGCCCCTGCTCGAGCAGCAGGACCAAGTCGGCATGACGAATCGTACTGAGTCGATGAGCCACCACGAAGCTGGTCCGCCCCCGGAGCAACTTCAGTAACGCCTTCTGCAAGCGCGCTTCTGTCATGGCGTCGATCGAGCTGGTCGCCTCGTCCAGGATCACCAACCGCGGGTCGGCGAGCAGGGATCGCGTGAAACATACGAGCTGGCGCTGGCCCACGGAAAGACTCGAACCGCGCTCGCCAACCTCCGTGTGGAGACCGTGCGGCAGGGCCTCGAGAATATCGAGGCAGTCCAGTTTCGACGCCGCCTGGCGCACTTCGTCCTCGGTGGCCTCCGGCTTCGCCACCCGGATGTTATCGAGCACGGTGCCGCTAAAAAGAAAGTTCTGCTGCTGCACCACGCCCATCTGGCGGTGCAGTGATTGACCACTGATCGTGCGGATCTCATGTCCATCAATGAGCAACTCCCCCGCCGTCGGCAGGTAGAACTTCGAGGCGAGATTGATGATGGAGCTCTTCCCACTTCCCGTGTGTCCCACCAGCGCGACGGTCTGGCCCGGCTCCGCTACAAACGAGACATCATGCAATACGATTCGTTCGGGATCGTAGCCAAAAGAAACGCCGTGGAATTCCACCCGCATTCCATCCGGACCAGGCCGCGCGCCCGTCGCACTCAGTCGCGGATCAGGCAGCGCCACCGCGTCAGGAGCATCCTCCCAATCCGGTTTGGCATCGATCATGCGAAACACCCGCTCCGCTCCCGCCATCGCCACGAGCGCCTGATTATATTGATTTCCAATTACCGCGATGGGGGAGAAGAACTGATTCGCCAGCAGGAAAAACGTGATCAAATCGCCCACGCCCATCTCGCCGTGAAACACCCGCCAGCCGCCAAACATGAGCAGGATCGCAACAAAAAACTGGCTGTTCAATTCCAGGAGCGGCGTGAGGATCGCCGAGGTCCGCGCCAGCGCGATACTGTAGCGGGAATGATCCGCCAGGAGATGGCGAAAAAGCCCGGCATTGGTTTCCTGGCGCACGAAACCCTGGGTCACCCGAATCCCATTAACCGACTCTGCCAGGGTCGCTGTAATGCGACTGAAGCTATCACTGGCCGCGCGCGAATAGTGACTCAGTCGAACCCGGAAATGACGGTTTAAAACCCACAATATAGGCGCCAGCCCGAGCACCACCAAAAACATCGCCCAATCCGAAAACGCCATCACGATGGCAGCAAAGAGCATCTGGCCGGCCTGGACTGCACTCACGAACAGCACGTCCTGAATGCCCACGCGCAACGCCTCCACATCACTCGTGACGCGACCAATAATCCGCCCGAGCTTCGTCCGCTGGAAAAAACTCATCGGCTGTCGCTGCACCTTGGCGAATAAGTCGGCGCGCAGGCCATTGACGACCGCTTCACCAATCTCGAGCGCATAACGCTGACGAAAATGAAACAGTCCGTCGGTCGTCACTGCCAGTGCCGCATACCCGAGTACCCCAAGCCACAGCCCGGTCACGTGCGCCTGGGAAATCGGTCCTTTGATGATCAGCGTGGCAATCCAAACCAGGGCAGGAAGCTGCGCCGACCGAACGACGCTTAACACGGACAGGGCCGTGAGCTTGCGCTCTACCGGGGCGGCGTACGTGAACATGCGCCGGATCAACGACCACTCGAGCGGCTTCTGCACCGCTTCGTCTTCATCGTCACGCAGACGACGGACCAGGCCGACATCACTGGCGGCGAACAATGCGGATGGCATTTTATTTCCGCGCGATTCGGCCCCGGACGACGCATCCGCGATCTGCGTGGTCGCGAGGCCACTCCGCCCGGTCGTTTGAGCGCCGGTCTTAACCGCGGACGCCTCCTGCCAATCCCGCGGATTGGGCCCGGTCCTCATGATCCTCCCTCCTGCGGAGCCAGCGCCTGCAACTCGCGTCCATCGATTAATTGCAAATTGGCGACATGCAGATAGGGGCCGGGCTCGCGCATCAGCTCCTCATGGGTGCCTCGTTGTACAATTCGGCCCCGTTCCAGGACTATAATAAAATCCGCCCGACGCAATGTACTCAGTCGATGAGCGACAATAAAGGTGGTGCGGCCGGCCATGGCGCGGTCGAGTGCCTCGAAGATCCCGTGCTCCGTTTCACTATCAATCGCGGCGGTGGGATCATCGAGCAGAAGAATTGCGGGCTCGAGGAGAACGGCGCGGGCAAGCGCGAGCCGCTGACGCTGGCCACCTGAGAGACTGTTTCCGCTTTCACCTAAAATCGTCTCATAGCCTTCTGGCAGGGCCATGATGAAATCGTGCGCGGCGGCGATGCGCGCCGCTTTTTCAATCTGCTCCCGGGTCGCTCCCGGGTGCCCGAACGCAATGTTTGCGGCGATGGTGTTCGAGAAGAGAAAACTCTCCTGGAAGACGAGCCCGATGTTCCGCCGCAGATCATCGAGATCGAGTTGTCGGACATCGATGCCGTCAATCATGACGCGTCCGGCAGTCGGATCGAAGAAGCGCGGGACCAAGCTCATCAATACGCTTTTGCCCGATCCGGTCGCGCCCAGAATGGCCACGCACTCACCCGGCTTGACCGTCAGGTTGATATCACGCACCACCGCCTCCGCACCGACATAGGCGAACGACACATGATCAAAGTGGACGTCGCCCTGTAGTTTCGGACGCCGCACGGCATCCGGAGCGCTTTTCACCTCGACCGGGGCATCATGAATTTCGAATACCCGACGGGCACCGATCAAGGATTGCTGGACCGAGTTGACGATCGTGGCGACGTTGTTGACCTGGCCGGAAAACTGCTCGAGCAACCCGACAAAGACGACGAGTCCGGCGCCAAGCGGAAGCTGTCCCTGAATCACCAGCCAGCCACCATAGCCGAGCAACACCATCATATTGATCCGGGTGAGAAAACCGACCGCTGGAGAGAAAAGACTCACGCGCCAGAAGATGAGATGCTGTTGCGCGAGGACCGCATTATTCGCTGCGTCGAATTTCGCCCGATCTTCGGCTTCACGACCGAAGGCCTTGGTGACGGCGATGCCCTGGATACTCTCGACGAACGTCTGCACCATGGCTTCCACGAGCGTGCGGTTGCGTGCATACTCCGGCTGAGTGCGTCGCGTGTGCCAGGCAGAGAGGACCCAGAGTAGCGGGGTGGTCGCAAGGCAGGCGACGGTGAGTGAAGGGCTCAAGTTCACCATATAGACAACATAGACCGTCAACGAGATCACCATGATCACGCTTTGGATCAGCACCTGGTCGACAAACATGCGGACGCTTTGCACATCACTCGTCACGCGGGTAATGATGGAACTCGTGGTATTGGCGTCGAAGAAGCGAAAGCTCAACCGCTGGAGTTTTTCGTAAACTTCTCCGCGCAGATCGACCACGAGACGTTGTTGCACGAGTCGGTTGACGGAAACTGTATAGCTATAATTAAGGAAAGCGCGGCAGATTGCGAAGAGCAGGATGAGTCCGGCGAGGAGACCGAGCGCCTGCCAGTAAGGCCATTCCCCGGGCAGCAACCGATGCAAGCGACTCATCACCGGCGCATCCGCATCGATCGGAACCACGCTGGCCGGGAACTCAATTTTATGCCGAATGTAATCGATACCGACTCCGGTCAGACTGAGCCCCCCGATTCCCATGGTGAGGAGCACCAATTGGATCGCAAGCACCCGGAGACAATGCAGGCGATAGCGCCAGGCGAGCCCAATCAAGCGCCGCACCAAGGCCGCGTTCGACAGCGGCGCGGCAGTCGTCAGTGGTCGCAGTTCGAGCATGGGCGCGGATACTAGATCCACCGCTCCGGCGCACGACGCTTTTTTTCCGGGCCGTCACGCTGGCGGAAAGATTGAAGAGCGAAGCGGACCGGACAACTGGGGCCCGCTTCGCGGTACGATTCGGTCTGCTTTACCTGCGCGGCGTATGACCGCAGCCAGCCCGGACGCATCAACGCTGCTGCCGCGGACCGGACGTCACTCCGCTCCCGCGCCCGGAAGTCGGATCGCCGCGAAAATTCCCCTGCGGAAGTTGCTGTAGATTGGGCTGTTGCGGTTGTCCCGGCAGGGTCTGCGGAATCAGGACTTGGGGAACGTTCCGCTGACTGATTTGCTGGGTCGCCTGCTCCCGCAGGGCTCGCCGGCGGGCGACTTCCGCGGCGACGGCCTCGAGTCGCCGCTGTTCATCGGCCGGCGTGGGATTAAGCACCACGGATTGCGTGACCGCGGGAGCGACGACCGGCTGGTTCAGCTGCGGCGGAGGCGGCATCGCTTGAGCGGCATTGCCCGAGGAGACGATCTTGGATTTGCGCTCGGCGAGCGTGAGGGTACGCCCGGCATGCTCGATCGTAAGCGTCTTGTGTTCGCCGTCATGCTGTTTGACGACGACATCGAAATCGGGATTACGTTCGTCGATCTTCACCCAAGTCGCCGCTTTCTTGGCGGGATTGTAGATGCGATACCGAACATCTGCCCCCGTCTGAATGAAACCGTGATACTCCAAAGGAGCTCCCTCGGTGGGACCGGACTTGGCTCCCGCAGTCTGCGGGGGCAGGAACGGAGAACGCGAAGCCACCTGCCCGACCGCATCACTGGCGGCGACCGCGGAGAGAGCAACAAGAGCAAGACGGCAAAACATGAGTCGGGGAACCATGACCTGGAAGGAGACTAATAGGACTCCGTGGAGTGCCGTCAAGTGACGGCAAACTTTCAAGATCAACGTAAACCGATGAAGAAGCCTGAGCGGCCGAGCTCCCACTCGGGCCGGGGGGATTAAGCGGACGGCTGCGCGGGACTGGGAGACGGACGCTCGCGGTCGGCCAGACGATCGGCGATCTCGCCTGCGAAATGAAGGGTTTGCGTCGGGAAGGCGAAGGAAAGTCCGCGAGCGTCGACGGCGCGCATGAAATCGAGATTGATGCGTTGGCGCATGCGCATGAAGGCTTGGAAGTCGGGACCTTGCGCCATGTAGACGACCCAAATATCGAGCGACGACGCGCTGTAATCGCGGAAAAAGACCATTACCGAAGTTTGATCTATTTCCGGCTCGGCGAGGATGATCTGCTTAAACTCCTCCACGATGGCATTCATGTCATCGGGCTTCGTATCGTAGGTAAGGCCGACGACCTGTTCGCAGCGCCGTTGAGTAAACCGCGACAGATTGGTAATAGTTTCCGACGCGACCGTTTTGTTGGGCACCACCATCAAGGACCGATCGATCATACGGATCCGGGTGGAGCGCAGGCCAATGTCCTCGACGATACCGACGTTAGTCCCGATGCGAACGACCTCGCCGATTTTGAAGGGCTGATCGACGGCCACGACGATGGCGCCGAAGATATTGGCGAGCGTGTCCTGGGCGGCGAGAGCGAAGGCCAGTCCGCCGATGCCGAGGCCAGCGAGGATCGCTTTCACGTCGTAGCCAAGGCTTTGAACCGTGAGAAGAGTTGCCACTACCGCGAACCCGGTGAGGAGCGTCTTCTTGATCCAAGGCATGAAGGCCGAGATGCTCGCCCCCTTGGCCTTCGCCAGTTCGTTACCGTGCTCGAGGGCCGCGGAAAGCAAGCGCCAGAGCAACCAGAAGATAGCCAGCGAGAACGCGACGCGCGAACCTGTGCCGATGTAGAAGTCGGCCTCGGGCGATAGCCGGAGAACGCGGAGCGCCGCGAGGACGCCCACCACCATGATGAGAAAGGCCGCCGGAGTTTCCAACGAAAGAAACAGCTTGTCGTCGAACGTGCTTTTGGTTCGGGACGCTACTTTTCGGAGCAACGCAAAGACAACCCCCGACACGATCCGCCGGGCCAGCAAAGCAATGAAGAGCAGGAACAGGCTGATGGAATAATGAGTGATCGTATTCCCGCTCTCGTTGATGTTGAACGCGCTCAGGATCGAATCGACGAGCAACTCGAGAAAATCAGGCGGCTGATCGGCCCGGGCGGCGGCGGTGACTACAGCAGCGGCGGCGGCAGCGGCCGTGCGGGCCGATTCCGCCTGCGCCGCCGTCATCCCGGACGTAGCCTCAGCGGCCTCGGCCGCGACCGCCTCGGACATTAAAAACGAAACCGGCGCCATCGCCACGATCCACAAGAGCACACGCATCATAAGCAAACAGGACTCAAGGACCGCAGCATTCGATGTCAAAGGCTTTGGCCACCCGCTTCACGCGGCGCCGAGCACGTCGTAGTTGCATGCACTCGAACTCCGTGCACAACGTCCGCGGCTATGCTGCTGTTCGCCTCCCTCGACGTCCTGCCCCTCTGGGCCTGGGTCGGGTTTTTCATCTTCATTGCTGCGATGCTCGCGCTCGACCTGGGCGTGTTCCAACGCGATGCCCACGAGGTAAAGATGAAGGAGGCGCTGGTCTGGTGCGGAGTGTGGTTCACGCTCGCCCTTTGTTTCAACGCCCTCATCTGGTCGTGGCGGGGCAGCGAATTGGGCCAGCAGTTCCTTGCGTCATACCTGATCGAGCTCTGCCTGAGCGTGGACAACGTTTTCGTGTTCATCCTCGTTTTCGCCTATTTCAAGGTGCCGTCGAGGTGGCAGCACCGGGTGCTGTTCTGGGGCATCATTGGCGCAGTCGTGATGCGCGCAGTTTTCATCCTCGTCGGCGTCAGCGTGATCCAGCGTTTCCACTGGGTGCTGTACATCTTCGGCGCGTTTCTCGTGTACACCGGCATCAAGATGGCGCTGCCCAGCAAGGATCAGGAGGTCCATCCTGAGAATAACCCGGTGGTGAAACTCTTCCGCCGCTTCTATCCGGTCGCCCCCCACAACGATCACGGGCATTTTTTCACCCGCCACGCCGGCCAGCGCATGGCCACACCGCTGTTCATCGTGCTGATTGTAATCGAGACGACCGATGTGGTCTTCGCGCTCGATTCCATTCCGGCTGTCCTGGCGATTACGAGCGACCCGTTTGTCGCGTTGACCTCCAATATTTTTGCGATCCTGGGGCTGCGCTCCCTCTACTTTGCGCTGAGTGGAATCATGCAGCTATTCCGCTATTTGAAGGTCGGGCTCGCGATCATTCTGGTTTTTATCGGCACCAAAATGCTGATCTCTCATTGGATCCATGTTTCAACGGTGATCTCGCTGACGGTGATCGGCACGGTGCTGACGATGTCCGTGCTGCTCTCATGGCTGATCAAAGACGTTCCCAAGCCAGGGAGGCCATAAAAAAGCCGGGGCCGCTTTCACGGACCCGGCGGGGATTGGCGGATAGCCAATCGGGTGGAGCGCGCGGCGAGGTCAAATCCGACCCCGCCGCGGTGTGAGTGGCTTGCTGTACGAGTGACGATCCTTACTTGACCGCAATCTTGCGCGGCTTGATCGCTTCCTGTTTCGGCAGGGAAACCCGGAGCACGCCATCACGCAGCTCCGCGGCGACTTGATCGAGGTCGACCCTATTGTCGTGGGTCAGGACGAGCTCATAAGCCGCGTCCACAGATTCCCGATACAAGGAGGTCCAGCCTTCAGGCTGACGCCACGCGTGCCGGCCGACGATGCGAATCTGACCCTCTTCGGTGGTGAGATCGACGCCGGCCTGATTGACCCCGGGAAGATAAACCGTGAGCCCAAAGGCCTCCGGCGTTTCTTTCACGTCGTAGAGCGGCTTCACGGTGTTGCCCCGATCGGCCGGGCGATTGTCCTCGCCTGCGGGCTGGCGGTTGACAGTTGAATTTTTAGCAGTGAGCAGAGACATGGTGAGATGAGTTAAGGGTTGGGCGTTGCTGGAATGAGCAGTGCGAAGGGATGAGGTGAAACGGGGTCGGGTTTACTTCACCGCCACGGTGATCTTTTTCGGCTTGGCCTCTTCCCGCTTGGGCAGTGACACCGTCAACACGCCATTCTCGTAACCAGCGGTGACCTTGTCGCCCTGCACGTCTTCATTGATCGTGATGGAGCGCGAGAACGAGGCGCTCTCCCCGGATTCACCCTCGCCCGTGCGACGATTTGCGGAAATGGTCAGATAACCGTCGACCATCTCCACATTGATGTCATCGCGATTTACTCCGGGGAATTCAGCGCGCACGTAGGTGTTGTCGTTGTCTTCGTAGAGATCGATGGGGAAACGACCGGGGGTCGGCGGACCACCGAGGTCGGTCAGCGCGGTTTGAAACAGACGGTCGATTTCGCCTTCGAGTCCGGACCACGGCGAGCGTGCAAAATCACTCTGCGAGGTGGCTGGCGAGCGGAACGGATAAATATAACGAACGAGTCTCATAGTGGTGTTCTCCTTAGGGTGGATGGATTGTGTACGGTCTCTTTGTCGCATAACCCGGACCACTCCGGCGCTTGCCAGCAAACGCCGATTCGCTCGTGAGTTGCGTCGAAGGCACCCGGGCGACGTGCGCAAAAGCGACCCACCTTGTCTCAACTGGACTGGGAAAATTCGTCTCGCATCGGGTGGCTCCGAACCAGGTGACTCCGTCGATCGCGCTCACCCGTACAGTCGCGGGACTATTTCGCCGGTCAGCGCATTCGTTGTAGCCGTACAAAGGCGAACCATGGTTGTTTCACGGCTTCATGAATTCCTTCGACTTCGACACCGTGCTGGAGCGCCGCGCGACGGACTCGCAGAAATGGCAGAAATACGCCGACCGCGATGTGCTGCCACTTTGGGTCGCGGATATGGATTTCAAATCCGCTCCCGCCATCATTGCCGCCCTGCATGCCCGCGTGGAACACGGTATCTTCGGCTACGCCCGGCCGGTGAAATCAACGATCGATGCCATCGTCACGGCCATGGCGCAACGTTACGAGTGGACGATTGATCCGTCGTGGATCGTGTGGCTACCCGGACTCGTCGTCGGACTAAATGTCACCGCCCAAGCGTTCGCCGAGCCAGGCGATGAAGTGCTGACCCTTTCGCCGGTTTACGCACCGTTCATGAGCGCGCCGAAGAACAGCGCCCGCGTCTCGATCAGTGTTCCTTTCGCCCTGAACCCAAGTGCCAACGCGGGTCGCGGCGGATGGGAAATTGATTGGGCGGCCTTGGAAGCAGCGGTCACGCCCCGCACCAAGCTTTTCTACCTGTGCAATCCCCACAACCCACTCGCCCGCGTCTGGCGTCGCGACGAACTCAAGCAACTCGGTGAGTTCTGCGTGCGCCACAATCTCGTGCTGTGCTCGGATGAGATTCACTGCGACCTCATTCTGGAGCCAACGTTGCCCCACATTCCCACCGCGACTCTTTCGCCGGAAATCGCGGCGCGAACCATCACGCTGATGGCCCCGAGCAAGACCTATAACGTGCCGGGGCTCGGCGCATCCTTCGCGATCATTCCCGATGCAATGCGCCGCGCCCGCTTCATTCGCGCGACCGCCGGAATCGTGGCGGAGGTAACCAGTCTGGGTTTCGCCGCGTGCGAGGCGGCCTACCGCGAAGCCGAACCGTGGAGACAGGGACTGCTCGCTTACCTGCGCGCGAACCGCGACTACCTGCTGGCAACCCTTCCACGGGAAATCCCGGGACTCGTGATCGAGGCGCCCGTGGAAGCGACATACCTTCTCTGGATGAACGTGTCGGCTCTCGGGCTACCAAACCCGGTGGCCCACTTTGAGCAAAACGGCGTTGGCCTGAGTGACGGCGCCATGTTTGGCGCGAAAAAAGGCACGCATCTGCGGCTCAACTTTGGCTGCCCCCGCGCCATTCTTACTGAAACCGTGCGGCGGATGAAGGCAGCCCTCGCGTAAGAACCTAATCGCGTATCCGGAATTCGGTGACGCTACCCACCCGGCCCTGGCGAGGGCAAGAAAGCCAAGGCCGGAAGCCGCGGGGACCACAGGTGACGATTCAGAAGCGAGTGGAGTCAGGATACGCGGGAGCCTCCGCGCCCCTGGTTGGCGCGCGTCCCGCGGACACGCCCAACCGCAGGATGACCCACCGGCCCGCTTACTCGCGGGATTCGTCGATCGCGAGATAACGAGTGCGGTTTTCGCGCCAGATAAGAACAAGCACTTTCGGTCCCGGAATTTCCTCGCTCAACTTCACCGCGGAATCCGCGTCGACGACCGGACGACGGTCGAGCTCGAGAATAATATCCCCTTCCCGCAAGCCTTGTTTCGCCGACGGACTGTCGGCGTCGACACTCGTAATAATGGCTCCGCGGATACGCGACGGGACTTGCAACTGATCGCGGACTTCCGCCGTGATGTCACCCACGCCGACGCCGTTCAACACGCCGACATCTTCCGCAATGCCGCCACGGTCGTCGCCTGCGATCGCCTGTTCCGGCCGGACTGCCAGCCGTACGGAGGCAGTCCCTTTCTTGCCATCACGCAGGTATTCAACCGCCACCTCCGTGTTGGGCGAATGCTGTCCGACGGTAAGCAACAAATGCCGCGTGTCCCGGATCTCGGTTTTGTTGATCTTCGTGATTACGTCCCCGGCCTTGAGACCAGCGCGTTCGGCGGGGCTGTCCTCGGTGACCTCGCTGATCATGGCGCCTTTCTCGGCGTCGAACTGGCCTGCCAGCTCTTCCGTGATGTCCTGCGTCCCCACGCCGAGAAACCCGCGGCTCACCCGGCCGGTATTCACGATCTGTTCGGCGAGATTGCGGGCGAGGTTGATCGGAATGGCAAATCCGACGCCGGCGAAACCACCCGTACGCGAGAGGATCGCCGTGTTGATGCCGACGACCCGGCCTTCGGTATCGATCAGCGCGCCACCCGAGTTACCCGGATTGATGGCAGCGTCGGTCTGAATGAAATCTTCGATTGGGCCGATACCCACGCCACGACTCAGGGCACTGACGATTCCGCGGCTCACCGATTGGCCGACCCCGAAGGGATTTCCGATCGCGAGGACCACATCGCCGATCTCCAGTTGTTCGCTATCGCCGAAGACCGCCGGCGAAAGATCAGTCGCTTCGATTTTCAGCACGGCGATGTCAGCCAACGCGTCTTTTCCCACGACCTTCGCATCGTAGCGTTTCGTGGAATTACCGATCGAGACCCGAACCTCATCTGCATCGTCGATCACGTGATTATTGGTCAGGATATAACCATCGGGAGTGATAATTACACCGGAGCCGAGGCCCTGCTGAGTGGAATCCGGCATGCGGAAACGATTGCCGCCGCGACCTTGGGGAGGTGTGGTCCCCGGAGCCTCGTCATCGGGCGGCGTCATCCCGGGCAAATCAAAAAACCGGCGAAACCGGGGATCGTTGAGGAAAGGAGACAAGTCCCGGCCGCGCACCCGCTTGCTGGAATAGACATACACAACACTCGAAGCGGTGCGTTTGATGATCGGCGCATAACTGACCCGGTCGGCGCGCTCGCGGTCGATCGGTTTGCTATCGACGGAAATCCGGAGCGGGACGCGTTGCTCGGAGGATGGCGCTGTACTCGGGGTTTTGGACTTCGACTTGGCGGGCACACTCTTCGAAGGCCGCTCCGAGGCGGGCGCTTTGGCATCACCAGCGTAAAGACTGAAGGTCGCGCCGATCGCCAGCGCGAGCATGGCAGAGGCGAGGGAGAGGTAGGGGACGCTCGATTTCATGAAGCTCAAATAGCAATAAGGAGGAAGAGATCCGACGACAGCCGCGGACGCGGGATGTTCTACATTCCAAGCTCGTCTCGTCTGCTGGATTCCGCAACCCGCTCAAGCAAAACCTCGCCTTCGGACCCGGAACGCAGCGAAGCGGAAAGGGTGTCGGCTGCAAACGATCACAGTCCGGTTTACTGGTGAGCGTAGGTCGCGCTTTCGCGCAGTTGGCGGACGCGGTCGTGAGCCGCCTGAACCTGTTCGTACTGGTGTTGGATCAGCTGACGGGTCTGGGTATCGACATCCACCTCGCTGAGCGCCGCCGCGTAGGCCTTCGCGGAAAAGGCCTCACCGCGCTCGCATTCTGCGAGCAGCGCATGGGCTTCGGCGGTTTCCAAGGCCGCCTTCAACCCCATCCAACCGCGATGGAGCGATCCGCTGGCCGTGCTGCCTGCCGGGGGTGCACCTCGCAGCGTCCGGACCCGTTCTTCCAGCTCAAGGAGAAACTTTCTTCGCTGCAGAGCGTAGCCTTCGAAGAGCTGGACCAGCTCCGGCAGCTTCACCCGATCCGCGGCGAGTTGATAACCCTGCTCCGCGTCCCGGCCGGCGAGAATAAGGTCCTTTAAGACGAGGAGCGCGGTATCATCGTTTGTAATCATGGAGCGACTTAGAGTCACGGACAGCGCCTCGGTTCACCGCGTTCCTCGCGATTGAACTCCCGCGCGTAAATGCCGGGGCGTAACGCCCACGGGCTCTCACCCGCTCCTTCGGCCTTACCCCAGCTTCTTCGGGAGAAACTCCGCCAGCCACTGCACGGCCGGCGTGGCCCACGACGGCTCGTTCCGCTCGTAGATCCAATTGAAACCGAGGATGGTGGCCGCGACAAAAATCACGACACCGAGCACGATTTTGTTCGTTTGCGCGAGTTTACGAGCGACCGTGACAGCGATGATCAGGCCAATGATTCCGACCCCCAAGCGCAGCCAAAAATCAATGGGAAGATCGCGCAAGGAGGTGGCGGCAAAGAAGACCGAAGCTACGGCAGCCGGAGAGAACATGGCCGTGGACGTAGCGGGCTAACGGCGAAAAATCGAGCGGGAAACCACGCGGATTGAGTTCGCAACGCGCGCCATCGCTTCAGCAACAGCGGCAATCCGCCCCGCCCCTGCTCCGGCCGCACTCTCCCAATCATTCCCCGCTCAAGCCGGCGGAATCGCCGCGGGATCAGAATGCCCGCCACGCGTGGCGCAGTTGATCCAAGCGGTTGCGCCGCTGGCGTAGTGTTCTTTTTTCCAGATCGGCACCCGGGCCTTTGCCTCGTCGATAATGTAACGGCACGCCTCGAACGCCGCACCGCGATGCTCCGCAGTGACACCGACCCACACGGCCATTTCGCCTAATTGCAGGAGCCCCACGCGATGCACGCAGACGGCCCCGAGCAGCGCAAACCGCTGCTGCGCTTCGGCGAGAATACGCTCTCCTTCCTTCTCCGCCAGCGGAGTGTAGGCCTCGTACTCGAGCGACAAAACCGGTTGCCCCTCGTTCCAATTCCGAACCCAGCCTTCGAAGGTGACGCACGCGCCCGCCCGCTCATCGCCCAAGGCACGTTGCAGCGAAGCGGCCTCGATCGGAGTCGTGGAAATCCGGAAAGTCATGGGGCGCGATCTCAGCCCCCGGCCACCGGCGGGATGAACACCACCTGATCACCGTCCTTCAACACCTTATCCGCGTCGACAAAGGTTTCGTTGACGGCCGCGCGAACGCGATCACCCGGTAACGTGAACGGATAACGCGCTCGCAATTCTTCATAGAGTGCGGCCGGCGTGTGGGCCGCCGTCGAAAGCTGCTCCTGCGAAACACCGCGCTGCTCGCGCAAGATCGCGAAATACTGAACGTTCAGCGTAATCATAATAGTAGGTGAGGATGAAAATAGCCCCGCACTCAAGCGACCGCTTGCGGGGCGCGATAATCGCTCTTCCCGCCGGTCTTTTCAATCAGCCGGACGTCTTTGATGACCATACCCTGCGTCACGGCCTTTGCCATGTCATAGAAGGTCAGCGCCGCAACCGTCGCACCGGTGAGCGCTTCCATTTCCACGCCCGTTTTTGCCTGCGTCTGCACGCGACAGTGAATCTCGATTTCCTTCCGATCCGGATTGGGCGTAATCTCGACCTGACAGTCTTCGAGCGCCAAGGGATGGCACAATGGGATGAGATCGCTCGTCCTCTTCGCCCCCATGACGCCGGCAAGAACAGCAGTATGGAAGATCGGACCTTTCTTCGTGGCGATCTCGCCTTCGTGGAGCAGCGCAACCAACGCGTCGGGAAGTGTGACGATGGCAACCGCATGCGCGGTACGGCGCGTGATGGCCTTGTCGCCCACGTTGACCATGGCGGGGCGGTTCTGCGCGTCGAGGTGCGAAAACATCACCGGGAAACTCAGCGCGGATGCCCGCGCTTTCAACTTGTTTAAACCCACGCGTGAAAGGTCGTGAGGGTCCCCGCGGGAAAATCCGTCGTCTCGGCTGGCAACTCGACGAACCCTTCCGTGCCCAGCAAACCGGCGAAATCACCCGACGTATTGCTCGGGTCAGGACGCGCCAGTAACTGCGCCGCGGGCCCGCTGCTCAGCGTCACCGGCAGGAAGTATGCAAGCTTCGGCTTGAATGTGACCGGGTCTGCCAAGGCCACTTTCCGCGGCTCCGGGGGCGTGAGCCCGCTCGCGCGCGCCAAGGCCGGCAACACGTAGCGATGCAGGCAGGTGTACGACGATACAGGATTGCCGGGCAGGGCGAAGACCGGCGTCCGCCGCAAGCTCAGGCCGAACCACATCGGCTTGCCAGGGCGCTGCGCCACCCCGTGAAAGATCTTCTTCACCTGTTGCCGTTCAAGCTCGGCAGGCAGGTAATCGAATTTCCCCTTCGAAACCCCGCCGGTCACAATCACCACGTCGTACTCCGCCAGAATGTGCCAGAGCAGGTGCTCGATCTCGGCGCGCACATCGCGGAAATGAAAACGCGATACGTGCGGATAACCCGCCATCTGCAGGGCCGCACTGATCGCGTGATCGTTGCTGCGACGGATCTGATGCGGTAACACCGGCGCATCCACTTCGACCAGTTCATCGCCGGTCGCGACCACGGCGATTTTCGGCAGCTGGCTCACCGTCAACGTGCCGTAACCACACGCGGCGGCCACGGCGATTTCGCGTCCGGTCAAACGCGTGCCCGCCCGAACGATGACCTCACCCGTGCGGTGATCGCTGCCGCGCCGGTGAATGGCATTTCCGGCGACCAATCCCGCCACCTCGCCGGTCACTATCATCGTCGTGCCCTCGTGTTTCGTTTCCTCGTAAGGCACGACACAATCCGCGCCTTCCGGCAGCACCGCGCCGGTCATGATTTCAATACAAAGGTCCGCGGCCTCGCCGAGCGTAAAGGCCCGCATCCCGGCCGCCTGAATCGCTTCGATTCGAAACGTTCGCACGCCATCGTGCAACGCCTCCGCCCGCAACGCATAGCCGTCCATCGTCACGCGGTTGAACGGCGGCAAATCACGATCCGCGCAGATATCCTCTCGCAGCACGCGGCGATGCGCGCCGCTCAACGGACAATCTTCGCGATGAAACGATGCAATGGAATCGAAGATCAGCCGTTCGGCCTCGGTCGGGGTGAGCATGGGGAAACTGGAAGAGCGGCTTTACGCCGCGACGAAACAAGCTTCATCTGTGAATCCCTCCGGCGTAAAGCCACACCTGCATGGGTTCACCCACCGATCAATTTCACCGCCCGCTCCGCGATTTGCGCATCTCGGTCACCGACCGCTGCAATTTCCGTTGCCCGTATTGCATGCCCGCGGAGATCTTTGGTCCGGGCCATGCCTTCCTCCGCGATCCCCAGCTGATGAAGCTGGAAGAGCTCACGCAGATCGTCCGGGCCTTCTGTGCGCTCGGCGTGGAGAAAATCCGGCTGACCGGCGGCGAACCGTTGTTGCGCGCCGATGTGCCCGAACTGATCCGGGTGTTGAAACACGAGATCGGACTCAAGGACGTGGCGCTCACGACCAATGGCTGGCTGCTGGAAAAACGGGCGCCGGCGTTAAAAGCCGCCGGGCTCGATCGCATTAATGTGTCGGTCGACTCCCTCGATGATGCCACCGCGGGAAAGCTCAACGGCCTCGGCTTCAAGGTCGCGCGGGTGTTGCGCGGCATCGAGGCGGCGGCCGCCGCGGGGCTGCCGGTAAAGATCAACTGCGTGGTGCAACGCGGCGTGAACGACGCGGAATTGCCGGCGTTGTGCGAGTATTTCCGGGAGCGCGGACACCCGTTGCGCTTCATCGAGTTCATGGATGTCGGCAACACCAACCATTGGGCCCGGGAGCGCGTGATCCCGGCGAAGGAGATCGTGGAGCGCATCGGCGCATTGTGGCCGCTGGAGCCGATCGGCCCGGCCTACCGCGGGGAAGTCGCCTCCCGTTATCGTTATAAGGATGGCCGGGGCGAAATCGGCTTGATCAGCTCGGTGACCGAGCCGTTCTGCCGGGATTGTCACCGGGCGCGGTTATCGGCCGACGGCAAGCTTTACACCTGTCTCTTCGCCTCGCTCGGGTGGGATGTGCTGGGCGCGCTCCGGGCGGGTTCGAACGGAGCGGAACTGGAAAGCTTCCTCCGCCGGATCTGGTTGGGCCGCATGGATCGCTACAGTGATGAGCGCGCCGAAGTTCTCGCGAGCGGTGAAGCGCGGGCGAAGGTCGAAATGAGTTACATCGGCGGCTGATCGGCCGAAAGTAGATGGGCGGAGACGAACGCGGGATCCCACGCGGCGTCCCAATCCGACACCCGCGCGCCTTGTAAACCGTAATCGAGCCTAATCCCGGCCGGCTGAAAACCGAGTCTGCATCGGTCTCCGAAGGCCGTTCGAGGCCAATTGCCGATTTTAATCTTAAAAACGCAATTGGATCCACCGATGGAAGATGGGATCTTCGTTTCCTCCGTTATCTTCTGTTCATTCTTCTGTGCTCACCGGAAACAGCGAGGAACCCCGAAATCTGATCTCAGAGGTTCATTGATAGATGAGCGGAGATCAGCGGAGATTAGCGTTCCTCCCTGTTTTTTCCGTCACGATCCCGGACTTGGAAAACGCGGCGGCTTCACTCCCGAAATCTGCGCACGAGACGGAAAGACCAAGGCAGGAGGGAACGCTAATCTTCGCTCATGAACGCTAATTTTTCGTTACCCGAAATCTGATCTCAGAGGTTCATTGATAGATGAGCGGAGATCAGCGGAGATGAGCGTTCCTCCCGGTCTTTTCCGTCAC
>Ga0163144_10012717_pt1 | contig 17642 bp, 10 predicted proteins | sample OliLak19BULKMAT1_FD_123175 | JGI IMG/M metagenome (GOLD analysis project Ga0163144, IMG submission 123175) | Freshwater microbial mat bacterial communities from Lake Vanda, McMurdo Dry Valleys, Antarctica - Oligotrophic Lake LV.19.BULKMAT1 | ecosystem: Environmental > Aquatic > Freshwater >...
ACAACCAAACCCACAAGTTACCTACCCGCGCAAATAGTTGCGCTCATATCATTGACTTCACCGGCGCCGATATCATTGAGTTCACCGGCGCCGATATCCTCGCCTACACCGGCGCCCATATCATTGACTTCACCACATCCCATATCATTACTAATACCGCCGACTATATCATTACTAATACCGCCGACTATATCATTACTAATACCGCCGACTATATCATTGTCTAACCCACCGACTATAGGATTACCTAAACTACCGGCTGCAACATTGCCAATATCACCGCCGATATCATTGACTTCACCGGCGCCGATATCATTACCAATACCGCCGCCTATATCATTGACTTCACCACCGCCAATATGATTGCCTAAACTACCGCCTGCATCATTGCTGATATCACCGCCCACACATCAGAACAGGTTACTTGTTTGCACAATGGTTTGTAACTGGACGGCGGTTGCGTCCTTTGGCCCAAATCTGCAGCAAATGAACCTCTTAGCCACAAAGCATTAGCCTGTACCCTGGCACAAAGGACCTCTTACTTGTAACATGCGCCTGAGCGCCAAGGGGCTATAGCTCAGCTACACGGCCACGCCTTGCAATTCTTCTATCACTTTTTTAACGTTTTCCATCAGCCACATGGGTGTGCTGGTGGCGCCGGCTATGCCCACGGTCTGGGCATTATCAAACCAAGCCGTGTCTAGCTCTGTAGCGTTCTCTACAAAGTAGCACTGAGGGTTTACGGCTAGGCAGGTGCTGTACAGGGCCTTGCCATTGCTGCTCTTTTTGCCAGAGACAAAAACTATCACATCGTAGCGGGCGGCAAACTTTTGCAGCTGGGGCTCTCTGTTAGAAACCTGGCGGCAAATGCTGTCATTGGTTTCATACTGATCTGGGGTTAGCTCTTGGCCGGCGGCACGCATACGGGCTGCAATTTTCTCACGCATGGCATAAAAGCCTGCCGTGCTTTTGGTAGTTTGTGAGTATAATGATATGGGCCGGGTAAAGTCTATAAGATCTAGGTCGGCATCGTTAGTTACTACAATAGCCTTGCCTTCTGTTTGGCCGCTAATGCCCTCTACTTCGGCGTGGCCTTTTTGGCCGTAGATTATTACTTGGCCATTTTTAGCATCAAACTTCTCAAAACTATGGCGCACCCTGTTCTGGAGCTTGAGCACCACGGGGCAGCTGGCATCTATAAGCTCTATATTATGATCTAGGGCCAGGCGGTAGGTTTCTGGTGGCTCGCCATGTGCGCGTATGAGTACGCGGCAGTTGTGTAGGTTGGCCAGGTCATCTCGGCTTATAATCTTTAGGCCTTGGGCCTCTAGGCGCTGCACCTCCATGGCATTGTGCACAATATCGCCTAGGCAGTAAAGCTCATCGCCAGCGTGCAGGGCGTCTTCAGCCATTTGGATGGCGTACTCCACGCCAAAACAATAGCCCGAATTTTGATCAATTTCTACCAACATAGCGTAGAAGTAGCATTTTTGTATGGCGATTGCAGAAAACCTGCATCCACTTTTGTAACCTCAATAACTGCAAAACTACGTTAAAAATTCACACTTTTGTATATGAATCGCATTTTCGTTACGGGTATAGGCACCGATGTTGGTAAAACGGTGGCAGCTGCTTTGTTGTGCCACACATGGGGCGCCACCTACTACAAACCCGTGCAAGCCGGGCTACCTGCAGACGCCGACACGGCGGCTAGCCTAGCTAGGCTGCCAAAAGAACGCGTTTTACCCTCTGCTTTTAGCCTTGGCACACCAGCAAGCCCCCACGAGGCCGCCGCGCGCGATGGCCTGCGCCTTACTGTGGCAGCTATAGTGGTAGCAAATAAGCTGCCAACAGGCCCGCTGGTAATAGAAGGTGCCGGGGGCCTGCTAGTGCCCTTAAATGAAACCGAAACCATGGCAGACCTAGCTGCTGCCTTTGGTCTGCCCATAGTTGTGGTGTGGCGGTATTATCTAGGGAGCATAAACCACACCTTGCTTACACTGGAGGCAGCGCGGCAGCGAGGGCTGCCCATTGCGGGCCTGATATTAAACGGCGATGAAAACCCCTATAGCACTGAGGCCGTTTTGGCCCGGTTTAATGTGCCCGTGCTGTTGCGCATCCCTTTGGTAGATGATGTGGCATCGCTATTTGTGTAGTGCACATGCTGTGTAGCTATTTCTAGTTTTAGGTTTAGGAGCTGGCCAAGGCTAGCAGGCTTTGGTAAAAGGGGTAAAAGGAAGGCTACGGCGCTTTGCTTTACTGCCCACTCAATTACTAGAAAAAAAAGACCCGCAAAGACAGCGGGTCGTTTTTAAAGTAAAAATGTGGTTCTTGTTCGTTTATAAAGTGAAAACAGCTTGCCAGCCACATCACTTTCCCTTTACAGTCATACCTACGCAAAACAGGAAAGCCATAGATTGCAAGGCGAGACATATTTCCTATAAAAATTAAAACAAGCTAAAACCTGATGCCCACCGCGGCTGTTATACTAGTAATCGCTTAAGATTTGACAGAAAATTAACCACTGTTTAAGTAGGGCAATTTGTCTAGACACTCTATATTAGTAGGCAAGCAACAAGGCACGCAAGTACGGCCTTGCAAGCAGTAGAGCGTGTTTAGATAAAGCTTTCGCTTTCTTTTACAGTACCTTTTTTTATAGCGATAAAACCTTAACCAACCGTATGGCAGCCATCACCGCACTAGCTCACGAGCCGCTCTTAGAAGAGAACAAAAAAAGGTTCGTCCTCTTCCCTATCCAATATAATGATATCTGGCAAATGTATAAAAAACATGAGGCCAGCTTTTGGACAGCAGAAGAAATAGACCTAGCCCAAGACCAAACAGACTGGGTAAATCTAAACGAAGGCGAACGCCATTTTATAAGCCACGTGCTAGCCTTTTTTGCGGCATCAGATGGTATAGTAAATGAAAATCTGGGGGTAAACTTTTTTAACGAGGTGCAATATCCAGAAGCCAAATGTTTTTATGGCTTTCAGATAATGATGGAGAATATCCATGCAGAGACATACTCGCTCCTTATTGATACATATATAAAAGATAGTACAGAAAAAAACCGCCTGCTTAATGCCCTAGATACGGTGCCTGCCGTAAGCCGTAAAGGCAACTGGGCTTTGCGCTGGATAAACTCAGAAAGCTTTGCCGAGCGCCTAGTAGCTTTTGCTGCCGTAGAGGGCATATTTTTCTCGGGTTCTTTCTGCTCTATTTTCTGGCTTAAAAAGCGCGGGCTTATGCCTGGCCTCACCTTTAGCAATGAGCTCATAAGCAGAGACGAGGGCCTGCACTGTGATTTTGCCTGCCTACTTTACGATAAGTACCTGGTAAACAAATTAAGCCAAGAGCGGGTGTACGAGATAATATTAGACGCCGTCTCTATTGAGCAAGAATTTGTAACAGAAGCTCTGCCAGTAGATCTTATAGGTATGAACGCGCGATTAATGAGCCAGTATATAGAATTTGTGGCAGATAGACTGTTGCAATCACTAGGCTGCCCCAAGCATTATTTGGCCGCAAACCCGTTTGACTTTATGGAGATGATTTCTCTACAGGGTAAAACCAACTTCTTTGAAAAACGCGTAGGTGAGTATCAAAAGGCTGGGGTTATGTCTGATAAAAAGGCAAACAACTTCTCTATGACAGAAGATTTTTAAGCTACAAAACCCAATATTATATACGTTTAGCCACCCTTGGGTGGCTTTTTTGGTTACATTAAAAATTGCATAAAATGTAAGCAACCACTTTTAGTTTCACTGTTTGGGGCTTATACTTGTCATGAATAGAATGTAATAATCTAGTAAACTGGTTCTGTGTATGCAAACATTAAAGCAGCTAGCCATTGGCCTTGTAGTACTGGTGCTTATACTAGTGGGGGGCTCATATTTATTACCACAACAGGTGTGTGTAGAGCGCAGCTTGGTAATAAGGGCACCTAGAGAGGTTATTGCGGCACACGTAACAGATTTAAAAAAATGGGATAGCTGGAGCCCTTGGGCAAAACTAGACCCCAAAATGAAAGTGAAGATATCTGATCCTAGCAGCGGAGTGGGGGCATGGATGGCATGGGATTCTGAACAGGAAAACGTAGGGAAAGGGAAAATGACTTTAACGGTTATAACCCCTGATAGCTGCCAGCAAATGATGGACTATGGCATGGGTGAACCTGCCATGGCGGCGTTCTATTTTTTGCCAACAGAGGGGGGCACACAAGTGCGCTGGACAGGCCATTTTGAAATGGGTAACAACCCCATGGGCCGCTGGATGGGGCTATTTTTGGATGGTATGGTGGGCAAAGATTATGAAAAGGGCTTGGCAAACTTGGCCAAAGTATCAGAACAATAGGGCCGCAATAATATCAAACTAAACCCACACTGCGTTACAGGGGTTTTGGATTACCAGATGCGCAACAGCCAGATGCCATAGTGTTTGTAAATACGCCACACACCCAGCAGGTTCCAAGATATAAGGGCTATGCTATGGGCAATGGCAGCCCCCCATATACCATATATAGGTATAAGTATAAAATTTGCGGCAGCATTAAGCAACAGCCCAAAGGCCAACAAATTGCGGTAGGTGCGCTCGCGGCCTGTCATTTGCAGCAGCACATCTATGGGTCCACACAGGGCATTAATAAATTGATTGGTGGCTAAGACTATAAGTATGGGCCAGCCGGCCTCAAATCCTTGGCCAAAAAACCCCATAAGAAAAGGGCTGCCAACGCAAACGGCCAGCCAAAGTGGCGTAGTTGCCATACGCACCAAGCGCCCTGTATGGCGGAGCTTCTGGGTAAGCTGAGAATGCTTTGCAGAGGCGTGCAAACCTGCAATGTCTGAGGCAGAAACAGACCCAAGGGCCTGCAAGGGAATAAGCATTAAAAACGAAATGCGCAAGGCTACGGCATACACGCCAGTGTCTGCAACGTTGGGGGCAAGGTACCCTAACAAGAGAACGTCTGTCATGCTTAGGCCCACCACTAACAAATAGGTAGAAAGTATGGGCAATGCCATGCGGCGGAGAATACGTATGGGGAAACGGCTACGGGCCACTTTGCCCCGTAAGCGACCTAAAGTGTTGTTAACATATAAGAAGGCAATAAGCGAACATATAAAAAGGCCTACACCATAAGCAACCAGAGCAGGATCTGGTGTGAAGGCAGGCAACACCCCGCTTACAAAAGGGGCCAGCAGCACCACACCTATACCAAAGGGTACAATGGTTTGGAGTAATTGGTAAGCATTGTTTTGGCCTAAGCCTCGCAGGCACTCAGTAAAGAGAAAAAGCGGTGCCCAAAAGGGTATCCATAAGGCTGCAATGCGTATATAATTATCTAATTGTGGCTTCCCTAAACCTTGCGCTAAAAATGGCGCAGCAAACCACACAACAATGGCTAGTGCTAAACTCACACCTATTACTGCCCAAGTGCTCTGTTTAAAGGCACTTTGCAGCCGATGGTACTGCCCTAGGGCGTGGCCCTGCCCCAGTGTTTTTACCAGCACCGTATCTACCCCTAATCTGCCAATGCTTACGGCCGTGAGTGCTACGGTGTAAGCGAGCGTGTATTGGCCCCAACCTTCTGCACCGCACATAAAGGTTACCATTTTCATAAATAAAAACGATAGCCCGACCCCTAAAACCCTAAACAGTATATTACGCATACCTGCCCGGGCCAGATTATCTGAGAGGGCAAGGGTTTGGATGCGTTTCAACATAAATGCTGGCTACAAATGTGCACCGGGTGGCACATACTAAAACGAAACAAGCCCCCACCATTGCTGGTGAAGGCTTGCAAAAATACCTCCTGTAGAGAGGAAAAGTTAGGCTTTCTTAGCTGCCTTTTTGGCCCGAAGGCGCTTGATACCGTAGTACAAGCCGCTGGCTGCCAAGAAACTGGCGCCACCATCAACTGGTATAGGATCAGGTGAGCCAGGGTTGCCTAGTCCTGGAGGATCTGCAGCTAGCACTGGCAGGGCAAATACTACTACTAGAATAAGTAGCGTAACGAGAAACTTGTTCATCGCGATTGATTATTTAAAGATTGAGGGTGTAAGTGATGATAAGATAAGGTGGGAAGTAAAGCTCCCCACCCGTTTCTCGTTTTTGATTAGCGGTTAACTACCAGACGTGTGGCCATAGTGGCAGCATCTGTAGTAGCACGCAAGGTGTAAGAACCAGTGCTAAGGGTAGCAGATAGTTCGTAAGCCTGGTTAGCATCGCCGGTTAGGTTCAGCACTTGCGTGTGAACAATACGGCCAGCTACATCAAGCACTTGCAGGATAGCAGCACCTTTCAGTTTGCCGCTTACAGCTACCATCACTTTATCTGAACCAGTTGCTGGGTTAGGCCAAGCAGATAGTGCAGAGCCATTGCTCAGGTTTTTGTTAGATGTTACGCTAGATACTGAGAAGATAACTTCAAAACGATTCACACCTTGGCTAGCAGGGTTAGAAGTAATCTGGAAGTTGTAAGCAGCTTGGTTGCGTACGTTAGTAGTAGTACCGGTTAAGTGATCAACCAAGAACATATCAACGTTTGCATCAAACGACTCAAGCTCTGAGAAGTTAAGCGCGAATGCACCAGATACAGGAGCTTGTACAGACAACCATACAGACTTACGGCCAGCAAGTGGAGCAAGTGTGTTAACGTCTGCACGCTCAGGATTGTTTGCAATTACAGTAGACACTGAGATATACTCAGCACCCCATGAGCCTGCATCCATGTTGTTGTCCATGGCATCTGTAGCACCATCACGGAAACGTACTAGTGTCTCCTCTTTGTGATTAGCGGCATCACGAGCAGTGATACGCATCTGATTTACAGGATCACCCACGCGGAAGAAAGTACCAGCGGTGGCAGTTTTAGCAGCTTCTGTAAATAATACTGTACCTACTGCAGTGGTAGCACGCACAAAGAATGATTGTGAGCTAGCTATTACGTTTGCGTTAGCCGCACCGTTAACAACTGCGTTGTCATTGGTACCACCGTTTACAAATACGCCGTAGTTGCCAGCAGCACCATTGTAGGTAAATATTGCACGATCTACGCCTGTGAAAGTGATACCGCCAGAGGCCATATCAATGTCAGAACAGTAAGGGTTGATTATTAAGTTATAACCACCGTTTGCATACTGGCCAGTAGTGCGTGTTACGCTAGCTGTAATGTTACCAACATAAGGAGCACCAGAGGCAGACAACGTACGGCTTACACCGTTTAAGAATGTGTTACGGAGCCACAGACGGTAGCCGCGTAGTTCAGTACCTGGGTTAATTACGTCAGACGTAGAACCAGCTACACGCCAGCCGTTACGCTCAGCAGTATCACCGTTTATAACGGTGCGGCTAGAGTCAACTTCTTGGAACCACAACAGTGAACCGTTGTTAAGCGGCTGTAGTTGCAAACCAGCGTTAGACCATGAGGCAATCGTTGCGTTTCTAACAGGTGCGCCAATGAAAGACCAACGTGGTGAGCCAGTCATGAAACGCTCTTGCGTTACCACACCTGAACCGCTGTATGTGTTACCTGTCCAGTTGTTCCAGCGCGCTGTACCAGTTGCTGTAGACCTAAAGGTTAGGAAACCGTTGTTGGTTAACGAAGTTGTACCTCCTGATGTAAGCAGACCTGTAACGTTTAGGGTACAGTTTTGTATAAGAGTCATACCTAGGTTGTTTACAATGCTAAGATTGCTAACGTTTAGATTACCGCCTGTAGGGTTTACACCAAAATCGTTAGGTGCTGTGCCAGCAGAAGTAAGTGCTAGTGTACCAGCACCACCAACTGTACCACCAGTACCGGTTAGTAAACCGCCAGTTGTGGCATTTCTACGTACGTTAAGCGTTACACCAGGGTTGATAACTACTATAGCACCATTGTCTACGTTTAGATTAAGTACAGAGGTAGTTGCGCTTACAATAGGCTGATTGGCTGTTACAGGAATGATAGCACCAAGGGCGATATCTGCTGCTACGTTACCGCACCAGTTAGTAGCTGTAGACCAGTTTTGGTTTGTAGCACCAGTCCATTGGCCTGGGTTTACAATACTAAGGTTAAAACGACCTGTGTTACTTACACCAACACCTTCAGTATATCCGTGTATACGGATGAAATATCCTTGGCCAGGGACGGTGGCAAAGCCTGTGGCTTCTTCTACACCAGGACCACGTATATCTATGCAACCTACATAAGTACCGTTGCAAGAACCAGTGCGTAGCTCAATTACTACGTCAAAAGTTGGATCAATTGGTGCAGCACTGATAGTGGTTGTAGAAGAGGTAGCTGTAAAGCGGTACCAAACGTCAGCAGCTTCATCTGAAACACAGAATGGGCTTGCAGGTAAAGACTGGGTTGCGTTGTTTGTGTAACCGAAAGTAGGGGCAACACATGGGAAGATAGTTGTGGCATTAGCACAGTTATCGTTAGGCGGGTTAGGAGCTACAGTAAATGTGAACTCTGTGCTTGGGCCTACGTTAGCACCGTTTTTAGGTACTATTCTCCAAAAGTAAGTACCACCAGCTACTAGCGTTGGGGTAAACGATGAGCCGCAATAACTTGCATTTATTAAAGGTGCAGGAGATACGCTACCAAAGTATAATTCTACTTCTGTAGGGGCTACACCTAAAGTGTTCTTGCTCCAAGAAATAGAAGCGTTTTTAGGTACAAACGTTGCCGCGTTAGCAGGCAGGTGGTTTATAACTGTAAGCGGTGCAGCACCAGTTTGTGCAAGTACAGCTTCTATAGCAAGCCGGAAGGTTGTTGCATTTGTGTTAAAATCTGTCCAACCTGTTGAAGGGAAACCAGCTACTGTACCAACGTTTGCCAAGGTAGCTGCAGAGTAAAATGCACCAGAGCGGATTGGGTTCTCAGTTTGGAAACCGAAACCAATGTTACCCGTCTGAAACTGCTGCACACCTAGGTAGAAATTACCAGCAGGTAGTGCTAAAGCAGGGCATATCTGAACAGAGTTACCAGTGCCGGCTACTGCTGCATTAATACCAGAGATGTACAATAGTGTACCTGGTAGGCCAGCGGTTTCGCCGTATACTACTACTCTGTAATTAGCACCGCCTGTGGCAAACGCTACGTTTGCAAACGTAAGTGAAGTAGGGGAGTTAAGTGAATACTTGGCTACAAAAGCACCAGCAGCGCCAGCACCGTTAAAACCTGCGCCGCCGTTTAGCGGTGCTGCAGTAGCATAGGCTAGCACGTTGTCATTAACATCAACAACGGTAGTAGATACGTGGTTGGTATTGTTATCATCTGTACCGTTTACTGTGGTGGTAAGGGTAGTGTTGCCTTGGGCACCTAAGCTAATAGTACCAAAATCTACAATACCAGTAGCACCAGCGGCAATGGCTGGGATAGATAAGGTTGCAGGAGCAATGGTATTAGCACCAGAAGAGGTAAGCGTAATTGTACGAGCACCTGCATACGCATTGGTACCGCTGTTGCGGATAACTGCTCTTACTGTAACATCTGATAAACCAGAAGCAGATTTGCTAGGTGCATAGATAAGACTAGCAGCTAGGTCATCAGCAAACTGAAACTCATAGCGAATGGTAGTACCTGTGTTTGGAACACGGTTGTTACTTGCAGACTCAGAACCAACCAAAGAATTACCGAAGAACGGACCGTTCTGCAGGTTTGAGTAGCTAGAGCCAACTGTGGCAAAGAAGTTTGCGCCTACGGTGCGTACTAGGTTTAGTTCTTGTGAGCCGTTACCAGAGCCGCGCAAACCGATGTTTACCGCTTTCCAGTCTGATGACCCTGGTACTGTAAGTACTGGCTTTTCATATACGTAATCAATTACGTTTGTGCTTTCATTTAGTTTTACCTGGAAAGAGAACGTGTTAAACAACACAGCGTTGCCAGCAGAAGAGCCTTTAGGGCTGTTTATGTCACGTACGTTTTTCCACTGTACAGTTACTACACGGTTAGGTGCGGTACCAGTTACTTGTGTGTGATAGGCCGTAGAACCAGACGGGCCAAGATCTTGCATGAAGGGCATCAGCAAGAAGTTGTTGATCGGGTTGTTTTGGTAAACACCAATAGAACCACCAGTGGTGGGCAAGTCTGGGTTAAACTGTGACTGGGGTGTGCCGCCAGAGGCATTAAACAAGTTGGCTTGTGGGGCAACAAGGCCAGCCAAGCCTACTTTCATAAACCCGTTGGTGTTAAAAATAAACGCTGTTGGCGTTATGCCAGCGTACTCAAATGCAAAACCTGCAGGCAAAGCTATCTCCGCAGAGTTAGAGTTGTCTTGGTCTGCCGTTGTGATTGCTGTACCTGTGCCAGAGATGTCTGTCCAGGTTTGTGAGGTAACCGACGTTAGTGCAGGCGTATGTTTTAGGCCAGCCGTTGTGTATGGCGTAAAGGTAAGTATACGGCCATTTTCTGGAACAGGACCGACAGCGAGAGTGCCCAACACAGCACCAGCAGCACTTTTAAAACGTATAAGCATGCCGTCTGATGCTACTTTACCGCTATAAACCAAGGCTGGGCCAGGAAACTGGGCAGAAGCTGGTATAGAGCCAGTGATAGAGGTACCACGCACGTTGTTAGATGAAACAATTTCGTTTGGAGTAGCAAAAAGGCCACCAGAGCCACCACCTGCTTTGGTAACTACTACCATGTTGCCGGGGAGTGTTTGTACAGAGCCTGTACCGTCATCTTCTGGGGTACCTTTTACGCCAATAGTTACGCAAATAGCAGCTACATCTGCAGCTTGGGGTGCAGCCGTACGAGGGCCATATACAAACTGTACTACGTTGGTAGTTTCATACAATTTAGCCTGAAAAGCTAGGTTTGCATAAATGGGGGCAATTGATACAGCATTGTCTTGTTTATCAAACACGCCAACCCACTCAATGGTAAGTACGCGGTTAGGTGCAACACCTGTAAGCTCATAGGTATGGTTAATACCTGCAAAGCCCGATGCTACTGTATCAAGGTCTACGTTAAAGGGAGATACAATGTTGGCATCTAGTGCGTTGCTGCTAGTGAGCCCTGTAAAATCTGGGATGTTACGGGAATTACCTATTAGGTTAGCAATGTTGCGGGTAAAATAACCTGTCTGGTGGGTGCGTAAAAAGCCAGAGGTATTTGTCATAGCGCCGCTAGTACCAAGCTTTACAAAACCGTTTGTACCAAAGATGAAGTGTGTCATCGTTTGGCCATTGTAGTTTAAGTTAAAGCCGATAGGCGTTGGGCTAGAAATGCCGTCATCTTTATTACCGGCGGTAATAGAGATAATGTTTGCACCACCGGTGTTGGCCGTAAAAGTGCCGGTTGATTTACTTAAGCCCGAGGGCTTAAAGTTGAATTGTGCATAGGCGGGGGTTATACCCACAAACAGGGCCATTGCTAGGCCCGCGCTCATGAGCAATCCTCTACCTACTCGTGTAAAGAGATTCATTTTGATTGTTAAAAAAGGTAAGCGTTAAGAAAAAAAACATGAAAAAAAGAAGGGTGGCTAGCGGTTTAGCTCTAGCCGTGCAACCAAACTTACTACAGGAGTATTGATTGGCGTTTGTGGCAACTGGGGTGTTGCCTATATCGTTACAGCAGCTTGTGCTGCCTATTTGCTTGTTAAAAGTGGGCTAGCGCCCTAGCAGATGATTATCTGAGTAAAAAAAGTGGTGAACAAAAGCAACCAATAAGGATAGTTTGGCAAGGATAGTTGGCAAAATATCTGTAATTAATTCTGGTTGGTTAGTTCTGATTAACAGTTTCTGGTGTTTTATCAAGCCTAGATGATTCACCTAGGGTTGTTGCAGGGGCAGGGGGTGGGTTTTCAGCTGAGGTTGCGCTAACACTGGCAGGTACTAAAGACTTTGTAAGGCCAGAGGATACATACTCAGCAGAGGGCGCGGCAGGTAACTGGGTGCTACTGGCCACTTTTGGTTTAGCTTTTTGCAGCCGTGCTGCCTTTTTTCTTTTACCACCCAGCGTTTGCTTTGTGGTAAGAACCTTACGTTTTTGGGGTTTAGGAGCCTGCTGGGCCACTACAACGCCAAAAGTTAACGAGAACAAAACAAGGAACGCACAAAACGTTTTGACCATGTGGGGAAAAAGTAGGATAGTGCTAAGTAGTTGTTAGTAAATAAGAAAAAAGGTGTAGAGGTAACCAGCACTTGCCGTGTGTTACCTACATGTTAAGGGGTACATGTGGAATCTACAAGGCAAACATACATCTGAAACTTCAATAAAGCTAGAGCAAACCAAACTTTTCTTCTGTCGCACTAGCAAATAGATGTGGTATACGGTGGGTGTGCAGGCTGTTTACAAAATAAAAAATGTGGTAAATATGGTTTTTCAGCTCATATTTGTAGTTCGTAACCTTACTACTGAGCGCATTACAGAACCAGCTGACTATCAGGGCGTTTCTGTAATGTGCTTATTGTTTTACCCACAGGCTTGCTGCGGCACCAAAGGCTAACAATTTGATTACGTATTCTTAACGCTATTCCTGTTTCTTACTACGATGAAATTTTTTATGGCCAAGTGGCTACTTTTTTCGATGAGTGTGTTTCTCTTGGTGCACGCAGCTGCGGCCCAAGAAAGCATCCGTTTGACAGATATACCCACTGTGCAAGAAAGCCAACTGCAGCGCGGCGGGCCTGGTGGTGGCAATAACAATGAGGTAGATGCTGTGAGGCCACTGGGTTACTTGCCCAATAACGTTATCAATTTTAGGAATACGTTTGCCCCGCTTAATTCTGCAAATAGCTTGCAGGTAGGGTTTGCAACCGCAGACCGAGACGACAATAACTCAAATCCGATTGATATCCAGTTTCCGTTTAGCTATAGAGGTAAGAATTACAATTTTGTAACCCTAAACACAAACGGGTTTTTAGTGCTGGGTACTAACCCGCCTTCTCGTGCAGACTTGTATTTTCCTGGCCCAAGGGTTTACTCAGAAGATGCGGCACTGTTCTCTCTTGCGATTGCAGACTCTAACATACTCTCTCCTTTTAATGTAGACTTAGTAACTGCAGCCACTGCACCAGCAGCAAGTTTTAGATACAGTACCACCGTTATACCAGGCAGCAACCCAGCCCGGCGTGTATTTACGGTGCAATGGGGCAACGTGCGAGACAAGCTGGGCGGCCAGTTGCAGAGGATATCTTTTCAGGTAAAACTGTATGAGGGCACAAATTTTATAGATTTTGCTTACGGCTCTTGGAATGCTGCCCCGGTAGCAGATGATTTTGTTGGGGCAACTATAGGCATAAAAGGCGCAAGAGGCCAATACATCTTTGGCTCTAAGTTTAGCGGGGCACCGTGGGCTACAGGCACCTCTTGGCTAACAGACAGAAATAACTTTTTAGATAACCAGCACAACTACCGCAACAATTTCTTGCCAGATCAAGGGCGCACGTATCGGTTTACTACCCGGCTAAACGCAAACGTTGGGGTATCTACTGTTATAAACTTACCCACACCTGCCTGCGGGGGCGGTATTATTCCCCGCATAGGTGTTGTGGTAACCAATGGCGGCGCACAAGCCGCTACAAATGTGCCTGTTACGTTAAGAATTGATCGGCAGACACCCCTCACGCGGACTATAATTATACCCTTTATAGATAGCAGCCGGCGAGACACGGTGTATTTTGGCCCGTATGATTTTAGACTACCCGGGGCCTATTCAGTTACTGCTTTCACAGATTTACCAAGTGACCTGCTGCGGGGCAATGATACCCTGCGGCCAGATACGGTACTAAACTTAATACCAGAAAGACCTACCTGGAAGATAAATGATTTTGACGGTGAAAAATCTTTGCAAGGCTGGGTTACTCATAACTTAAACGGAGATGCCTCTCGGTGGCAGATACTGCAAGCAGCAGCCCGCTCACTATCTGGCGCGCGGATAATGCAAATGGCAAACAACCGTAACGGCAGCAAAGATTTGCTGATATCTAACTGTTTTGCCCTTAAGCGCCGGCAGCGCTATAAAGTACGCTGGCGCCACGGCAACCTAAACAACAGTACTACGGGGGCCACAAAGCTAGAGGTGCTTATTCTTAAAAACCAGTCTAGCGATACTACCGGGGCCTTACACCTCTGGAAAGACGATAACATATTAACCCGTACCGCCACTGCATGGCAAGATGATACGGTGAGCTTTTTTGCGCCAACCACAGGTACCTATTATATAGGGTTTTATTGCTACTCTGCTGGGGGCACAAATGCAACCAACATACTGGCTTTAGAAAACATACAGATAGACACCACTGCGGGCACTTTCCCCACTATTAATAACTCTGTAGTAGCTTTTGATAGTACGTGCTCTGCCGCTGGGTCTAAGCTTTGTTCTGGTGGGTCTGTAACGGTGCGTATTGGTGGCCTTTTAGGCTTAAAAACAGGGGCAGAGCTTAAGGCACTGGTTATCTCGCCCACGTTTACAGATAGTTTGCCTGTAGCCCAATACAGCACAACACCGGGTGGGCCCTATTTACCTGGCCCATATATATACAATGGCGATGTGCCAGACCTGTACGTACGGCTTAACATACCAACAACGCTGCCCTTGGGTGATGGCTATAGGCTTCAGTTTAAAACTACACTCAATACCGATACGGCCAACTATCTGCGGTGTGCGGGAGGGGGCTTGTACACATTACGCGTAGTGGAGCCACCGCGCACAGTGCCTGCAGTGCCGCAAACGGCGTTTGGGCAAAACCAGTGGATTGGTCACATGTATACGTACTCGCCCACCACTACAGGAGAAATTACCCCTGTGCTGGTGCCGCTGCAAAACTTTTATGACCCAGCACGCTACCAGGGCCGTATAAACTATGACTCGCTACGGCTAGATATTAATTACGGAACCACAGGCGGTGCCCCAGGCACAGCCGGAGACGGCACATCTGTTAGTTGCGATACCAACAAGGTTCTTAACTTCTGTATGCGCTTGCGGCGCACCCAAACCTTTGCGCCCGGGCGCTACCGGTTTACCATACAAGGCGATGACGGCATACGCTTAAGCATAGACTCTGGCCGTACATGGCTGCTGGATATGTTTAAAGACCAAAATTTTGCTAACGGCTTTGCTAGCACAGATGCGGCTGCTCCCAATGGGGTGTGCTTAAACGGGTCTACCGGGCTTGTGATAGAGTATTTCCAGCACCTTGCCGATTCTCGGCTGGCCTTTACGGTAACGCCCGTTTCTTTACCTATTGGCAAACCGCTACGGGCAGGTGTGTGCGGCGGCTTAGATACGGCCTTTGCCATAAGACCTGCAGACCCTGGGGCTACTTACCAGTGGCAGGTGCTTACAAACGGCACCTTTACAGATGTGGTTAATGGCCCCAACTATGCCAATGCTGGCACAAGTACGCTTAGAGTACTTAATGTGCCAGTATCTTTTGACAAACTGCTTTACCGCAGCGTGGTCTCATACGGTTGCGGCACTATATTTTCTGATACGGCGCGGTTATTAATATCAGACCCAACAATTATTACGCTGCAACCAACAGACTTGCGCCTTTGCAACGAGGCTGGCGGCAGTTTTAAAGTAAGCGCCACGGGTGTGGGCGTGCTCTATAAGTGGGAGGCAGATACGGGTACAGGCTTTAGAGCCATTAGTGGCCCCGCTGCACAAGAAGCCGAGTTTGTTTTCTTACGCAGCAGCTACAAGGATGGGGCTAAATTCCGCAGCTTGGTAACGGGTGCATGCGGAGGCGGCCTAACCTCTGAGGTTACCCTAAACCTTACGCCGCAAACCATTATCAGCGCACAACCTGCCGGTGTTACACTTTGTGGCCTGTCTAGCGGCACCTTTAGCATAGCTGCCACGGGTAGCAATCTTAGGTACCAGTGGCTTGTAAAAAATGCAGGTGTTTACCAGCCAATTGCAGATGCTACTACGGCCTCGCTAAACGTTACCGCTGCGGCCTACCCTGCAGGGGGCATATTTAGGGTAAGGCTTACCACCACCTGCGGCGATAGCCTGAGTGACTCTGCTGTGTTTGCCGTAAATGTACCCGTGGCTATTAATGGCCAGCCAGCGTCTTTAAATGCGTGCAAAACAGCCACAAGCTTTTCTGTGCAAGCAGTAGGCACAGGCGCTAGGTATACTTGGCAGTCATCTGCAAATGGTATTAATTGGGATACCCTTACAACAGGGGGCGTGTACACAGGTATTGCTAGCACCACGCTTGCTGTAACCAATGTACAAGGCTTAGATGGCACGCGCTACCGCGTGATAGTTACTGGAGACTGTGGCACACTAATCTCTAATGCTGCCACACTAACGGTGTTCCAGGCTACGGCAATTACAACCCAGCCTACTAGCGTTATCCTATGCAACCAAACAGACGGCTCCTATACTGTAGCTGCTACTGGCACAAACGTTGCCTACCAATGGCAGGTAAATACAGGGGCTGGCTTTGCTGATATTGCAGGGGCACAAACAGGTACTTTAAACGTAAGAGCGGCAGCTTACCCAGCTGGAGCCACATTCTTGTGCAAGATTAGCACGGGCTGCGGCGACACCCTTAGCGCAATAGCTACCCTTACCGTGCAGCAACCCGTTGCCCTTACTGCCCAGCCTGCAAGTGTAACTGCCTGTACCAATACAGCATCCTTTACAGTGGCGGCCACCGGCACAAACGCCCAAGTGCAATGGCAAAGCTCTACAAATGGCACAGACTGGAGCAACCTGCCCGCAGGAGCCCCTTACACCGGTACAGACCAACCAACGCTGAGCATTAACAACCTAGCAGGCCTAAACAACCTCCGTTACCGTGCCCAAGTATCGGGCGTGTGCGGCGCTGGGCTCACTAGCACAGCGGCTACCCTTGTTGTAAAAGCAGCGGCAGTAATAACCACCCAACCAGTAGACAACCGGGTTTGTGACAACAACACGCCTATACGCGTGGTTGCAACTGGCACAGATGTTAAATACCAGTGGGAGTTTACAACTCCAGGGGGTAGCTCTTGGAAACCCCTACAGCCTACGGGTGGGTTTAGTAACGTAACCACCCCCACTCTGTTGGTTAATAAAGACGGTGCTGGCCTTGTAGCCCAAGACATACGCGTGCGTATAACAGGTGATTGTAGCTCTGATCTTACCTCTACGGCCATATCCCTTACGCTTTGCGGCGATACCTGCTTCATATCACCTCCAGAATGGAACGTTATCCCTTTAAACGGACGAGCCGAAAACTCTGAGCTCTTTGTTATTAGAAAATGCGTGGTAGAAAACTTCTCTATGCGCGTAATTAGCCGCTGGGGCCGCACAGTGTTTACAAGTACAGACCCTACCAATATCTGGAACGGCATACGAGACTCTAGCCCTGCTGGCACATATTACTACTACATTGCCTACACCGTAAACGGCACAGTTACAGAGCGCAAAGGCTATGTAGAACTGGTGGGTAATTAGGCCGCCTGTTTATAAAGTAAAAGCCGCCTCAGCTGGGGCGGCTTTTTTTATGTTATAGCTTATGTAGAAGTAACAGGAGTAGCTTATGTAGAAGCTGCAGCAAGAGTAGCTTATGTTGTATCAGCTGAAGGAGCAACTTATGTTGAATCAGCCGCAGGGGTAGCTTAAGTAGAAGCTGCTGCGGGGGTAGCTTATGTAGAAGTAGCCGCAGGGGTAGCTTATGCAGAATCAGCTGAAGGAGCAACTTATG
>Ga0163144_10012719_pt1 | contig 17641 bp, 17 predicted proteins | sample OliLak19BULKMAT1_FD_123175 | JGI IMG/M metagenome (GOLD analysis project Ga0163144, IMG submission 123175) | Freshwater microbial mat bacterial communities from Lake Vanda, McMurdo Dry Valleys, Antarctica - Oligotrophic Lake LV.19.BULKMAT1 | ecosystem: Environmental > Aquatic > Freshwater >...
TGAATGCAAGATCCATATACGGGCGTTTTTCGGGTGATGCTTCTACATGGGCCAAAAGTGCAGTATCGGTCGTGCCAATTGTTTTGATTACAATGCGATAAAAAAATAATGCCCCATCATTTGTAACCTTGAAAAGGTTGGCCGGAATTGGCCCCAAGGTATAGGTAAAAAATGGCACTAAGAAATTACGCTCAGATAAACTTTTGATCACGTTGCTCCCCCACATGAGCGCCGAATGGTTGATGAATTTGCGCGTGAGCAAGCGTGAGTCAAATGGAGCGGCACACGGATCATATTCTTGTTTGTAAAGCCGTTTAAGCATGAAAATGCTCGCGGTAATGATCACGAGTGCTGCGCAAATTTTGGTCAATAATATGCTCATGACTAACGAAGAACTATTTTCAACTGAAATTAATAGCAGCATATTGAGCGCCATTTGAATAAGAAAAATTGAGGTTGTCAAAAGATTGAATTGTTTGTTCCAAAAATAAGCATGAAAGATAAGTTGTAAAATGGCCAAGATTCCTTCTGTGATATACATCGCGCATCCTAAATAAAGTAAGGTGCCCGAAGTGGAAGGCAGCAATCGCATAGTTGCAAAAAGGAAAAGTGGAATACCCGCGATGAGGATGATTGCCTGGAATAACATGATGCCATTGGTGAATTGTTTCATGGCCAATTTATTATGGGCGAATTCTGGTACGAAACGGGGAATGGATTTTCTAAATCCACAATCGAACCACAGGATGAGCAAAAATGCGGTGCAGTGAATGTTGGCCCACACAGAAAAATCTTCGGTGGTGAGTCGGTAATATAAAAAGAAAGAAAGCGCTGTTGAGAGAATTTTATACACAGTATAGGAAAATGCGTTCCAGCCATGGGACCAGCTAAACTTCGTAAATAATTGTTGGAGGGTCATGGGGGCTCCGGTTATTAATAACTACTCCCTACTTCGCTCTACGAGCTTTGAAGGGCAAGCAAACTTTGGGCGAACGGATAAAATTTCTCTGGATTAAGCTATGGACGCATTCGTACTAAATCATACTATGCGGGGCAAAGTTTGTCATGCGATTTCTGCAATAGAAACTTAGCAAGTGAATCGGGAAAAATATTATCTTTTTATTTCACCCAGAACGAAGAATCTAATTCTTTATATTTAGCATCAAAAACAAAATCTCATGGCTTATTGCAATCGCTCGATTAAAGTATCGTCGCATCGGCTAAAAACTTTCTAGAGAGGTGAATTTGGAGCTGTTTTATTTGTCCCATCTCGGGCGTAATTGTTTTATAGAATAAAAAATGATTGGATGGTTTGTTGGTTTTTCAATATGAATATTATCGGGTTGCCTCGTGAATGGATGGGGTGCTCAAGCGCTTATGCGGGTTAAAAGCATAGGTTTTTGGAGAGGCTCAAAGAGCGACGGCAGGTTCAAATCATGATTTTTCAAGAAAAAATGGTAAATTATTGCATTTCTACTCGGTATTTTATTACAGTTAGAGTAGAAAGGCAGATGGGCTTTGTTGGTCCATAGGCATTTTTGGTAAGTATAAAGTTGGTTTGCGTCTAGAACCGTAAGGTTTATGCCGCACAAACCCAGACACAGTTTGAAAAAATAAGATTAGGAGAAAGAAGTATGAAAAATATAAGAATAGTTTTGATGATCATGGGTGTATTGATGATGGTGCCTGTAGTGAATGGTATGCATACTGATATAACCAAAATGGATGATGATGAGCTTGCGCAAGCGCTCGCAGCGACCATGGATAGAGCAGGGAAAGTACTTTCGGGCAAGACAATGGAGCAAATAAAGATAAAAAAAGAAATGTCAGCTCGGAAAATGGCTAAAGGAAAAACTACTCAATTACAAGAAGGTTCTCAAGGATTAGCGGCAAATACTGCGCGCCTTAGGGCGAAACAAGAAGCAGCTGCGCAAGCGCGAGGGTCAGCTGCTGCAGCAGCTCCAACAAACAAAACAGGAAATTTAGCGTCACAAGCAGGATCTTTTGCAGAAAATACAGCGCGCCTCAAGGCGAAGCGAGATGCTGAAGCGGCTGCGCCGGCACGAGGCTCAGCTCCTTCACCAGCCCAAGCTTCCGGCAAAAGCAAGACAGATTCTTTGAAATCAAAAGCCGGATCTTTTGCGCAAAGCTCATCGGCTTTGGCAGAAAAAACAAAGAAATCTTCTGGAGTTGGATTTAATATTTTTGGAAAGTAATTAATGAAATGATAAGAGTTCCGAGTATAAAAGCTCGGAACTCTTATTGATGTAAATACCCATCTTTAAAATTTTGCCAAAAAAATAAAAAATTTATGTATCGATTGATGGCATGACGAACCATGAAAAAATTTATTAGCGTGGATTCTCGTGCGCGTTTTCTGAAGAAATCATCTCAAAAAAATTACTTTGTTAACAAAAATACCAAAATCGAGATTGCAGTTGCACCGATAAGTGCGAATGGTTGGACCTGCAAAGAAGGCTTTATGCGCCACTTTGCATAGGAATAGATACCAAGTAAAATGCAGGAAACTAAACGGATTCCGGCCAGTAGCGCAAGTGTGTGCAGGGCAGATAGTGTGCTGAACATGAATGTTGCGCCGATGAAACTCAGAAGGCTAAGCGCGTTAGCGCTCAGTAAAAAGTATGCTCGTTCTTGCGCAATGTAGAATTGTTCGTATGCGATAAAGATACTGTCGGTCAAACTCAAAAAAAGATATGCGTAGGTAATGTGCACAAGATCAAGTTCAGTATGAAGTGTGCTGACGCTCGTGAATAACCAATCATGATTAATCGCGAAGAAAATGATGAGCGCGTAAATAACTTGGTTGATCCAACTGGTGATAAATGAAAACATGGTCACGCGAACTTCATGAGCAAAAGTTTGCACATTGGCGAGCATTACGCTCAAGGCCGTTTCGAATACGCGCCTAATGATAATCGAGAAGGTCGAAACAATCTTGCTGGCCAGTTTGAGGATGCCGGCTGTTGGCAGCCCGAACTTGTAGGCGAAGAATGGGACCAAAAATTCTCCGGTGAAAAAAAGCCGGTTCATATGGAACCCCATCGTGAATAATCGGTTCTTCAAAAATTGGAGATGGGTATCTCGGGAGATGCCTTCGTCACTCGTGGGTAGTTGGCGGTACCAGATGCGCACGAACCATACCATGATGAGGGTCGAGATCGAAATGGCAACTACCAAGGGCACGAACACCTTGGCCATGGTGATGGTACCGGTCGCAATGAAGAGCCCCCACACGATCACAATGTAAAGAAGCATGGCAATGATCTCGGCCATGGCGGCGATATTGGATTGATAGGTCAAGTTCAAAAAGGTCTTGAACCCCTTGCGAGTCATCTCGATAAAAATCTTGACGATTAAGAGAAGGAATAATCCGTCAGATAAAAAATCAAGATAATGGAATTTGGGGGTCAGGTACGGTTTGGCCAGGTAGAGCAGCGAGAGTGCGATCGCAGCAATGCCGTAGGTTGGCAGCGCCTGGTAGAGAATGAGTGATTTTACCGAATTCTTGTTTTTGGTATATCGGCCAAAAAATGGAGCCAATGCTTTATCGAATCCGGCAATCAAAAAATAAACGCACATATAGCTCAGGGCGTAGGTGGTACCGATTACCCCGTACATTTCAGGGGTGGTGTATTGAAACAGGATTACTTGGTGCAGTGAAAGGAGCCCGTAGTAGGTCAGGGATTCGAGGGCAACCCAGGTGAATGTATGGCGGAAATTATGTGGGAAAGGGATCATATTGCGTGGTCTCCATATATTGATACCATCAATTATACCGCAAAAAGCCTTTATTTATAGTATAAATCGGACTTATCCCTCAATTCTTCCCCTCAATGTTATTTGGGGCAGGCGGCACGAACGGGGAATAATAATTTCCATTGGGGCGTATGCGTGGGTGAATTAATAAAATTCTAATGTTAGCGAATCAATAAGATCAAAAGTCGAATGCTTGCTCGATAGCCGTCGCGGTAGCACGGCAGAGACAAGCCGGGTGCCCGTGCGGAGCATGGGCAAGAAAGGCGGGATCCCCAATAAATCTAATTTATGGTATACTTTATGAGCGAGTAAAAGCAGCTCAAAACGTATACCTTTCTGATCACAAAGGGGTGCATATGTTTGAACTGAATGAACGAGTAGTTTACCCGGGTTATGGTGTTGCGTTCATAAACAACATTCTCGAAAAAAAAGTCGGCCAAGAGTTTTTCACCTTTTATGAATTGAAATTCTTGAATAAGGATGTGACAATTCTGATTCCGGTAACGACTATCGGATCGGCAGGTATTCGTAAGTTATGCTCGCAAGAGCGAATTTCAAGGGTCTTTAAAATTTTGACCGAACCGACTCATCGGCAACCAATCTCACCAGACACAGGTGCAGCAAATTGGAACAAGAGAAATAAAGAATATCAGATTAAAATTCGTACGGGGGAACTCGAAGATATTTGTGAAATATATCGTGATCTTAAGCGAACAGAAACGTGTAAAGAACTTAGCTTAGGCGAAAAAAGTTTACTGACCCTCACCGAAGAATTGCTCGTACAAGAAATTGCTCTCGTGAAAAATGTAGCTGAAGCTAAAGCAGCGCAGGAATTAAAAAAGTATGCAGTACGAGGGAAACCGCCTTTTACTCCGATGAATAGTTCAAATTTGTAGTACCAATTTTTATAAAGATTTTAAACGAGGGCTTGAGATTTCAGGCCCTTTTTATTGCCATGAAAAATAAACAAAACAATATAATGATAATACTTTTTGGGCCCACGGGCGTGGGTAAAACGGATAGCGCACTTGCGCTTGCTGATCGCCTGGGCGGTGAGATCATTAATATGGATATGGGCGCGCTCTACACTCCGCTGAACATTGGTACAGCAAAACCCGATTGGCGATCGTTCGCAATTCCACACCATCTTTTTGATATTATCGATTCACCGCGTAATCTCACGGTGGTTGAATATCGCGCTCTTGTTGCTGCCACCCTCGATGATATTTGGCAACGGGGCAAAGTGCCAATTTTGGTTGGCGGTTCAGGATTTTATCTTAAATCACTTTTCTTTCCTCCTCAAGGGGCGCCAATTTCGCTCACCGATGCTTACGAACACATTCCGGACAACAAATTATGGCACCATCTTTTTGAAATTGATTCTGTTCGCGCTCGAGCAATTGATCCGCATGATTTGTATCGCATAAAACGCGCGCTTGATATTTGGTATTCAACGGGCAAAAAGCCTTCTGAATTCGAACCGGCATTCGAGCCTCTCGCGCCATTTGCTTTGTTTTTTTTGAATCGTGATCGGGACGAACTCTATGCGCGGATTAATGAACGGGTGGAAGTAATGATTGATGCCGGGTGGATAGCGGAAGTGGACGCATTGGATAACGATTGGAAAGAGTTCATCTCGAGCAAAAAAATTATTGGATACGATGATATTATCGGCTATATTTTTGATGAGGGCGACAAAAGCGAACTCATGCGCAGCATTAAAAAAAAGACCCGAAATTATGCAAAACGACAAGTGACTTTTTGGCGATCGTTGCAAAAACATTTACAAGATGCGCTTGCCGGGTACACTGATAGCAATCTTGTTGCGTGTTCATATATCAGCAAGATTGACGTGGCACAAAATGATTGTATTCTTCATATGGAAAAATCAATAAAAAAACTACTCAAAAACAAATAGGATGTAGTATGAATTTTAATAATGAACCCGCAAAAGAACACGAATCGATCAATGTTTCTTTGAGTAGCCGTCAGGCAAGTCTAATGCTTGCTGCCGGTATTCTTATTTTGTTTTTTTCTTTTATCACCGGATACTTCTGGGGAAAAAAAAATGCAATATCCCAATTTTGTATGAGTGTTGAGCAATCCTCATTTGCCGATCGCATCTACACTTCGATGTGTGAACTATCCGATACTGAAATCCCAGTAACTCAAGAACAAGTTGCGCAAAATGAAGAGCAAGTTGTTGAGGTTGCTACTGCGGTGGATGCAACCGAAATCGTCGAAGAACAGAATGATACAGTTGAACCGCTCAATCATGATGCATTGAGAACCCCGGTAGTTCAAGGCGTAATTGAGCAACAAGCGGCAATGTCAACTGTGCCCTATCATGCGCAGCTAGCGGGATACGGATCGATGGCTCAGGCGGAAAAATTTGCACAAAAATTATGTAAAAAAGGAACAGTGGCTAAGGTAGAAACAAGAAAGAGTAAATCAACAAAAGGAAAAACGAGATCTTGGTACCAAGTAGTTACCAAAGATTTTACTGATAAAAAAGAGCTTGAAACGCTTGTTACGCGTATTTCAAAAGAAGAAAAATTAACTGGTGTACGAATAGTTAGAAGCTAAATTTCGGAAGGTATATTCATGATTACAGCAATTAGAAGACAGTTCAAAGGCGAGTCGTTGAAATATGTTCTTTGGGTCATTTTGTTCGCACTCTCTGCTGGGGCTATATTGCCTCTGCTTTTGCGCGATTCAAAGGGCGGCTCGTGGGCAGTCCGCATAAATGGAGATGAAATAGAAGCAGCTGAGTTTGCGCAGCAAGTAGCGCAAGAACAAGAGCGCGTAGCGCGCATTCGTGAGCAATATGGCCAGTGGGCAGACTTGGTGTTCCAAAGCCAAGGACGCACACTCGATCCGCGTTCATTGGCACTTGATTACCTCATTTCTATGGAACTCATCAATCAAGTAGGGCATACGCTCGGGCTTTATATCGGTTCAGAATATATAGCTGAGAAAATTACTGATCCTATGTTTGTGTTGCGTGAACCCACGCTCGCAAATCTGATTCCTGCCTATGTATTTGATCAATCGGGCGGCGTTAATCAAGAAGTGTTGCAAGCTCATTTGCGTCGTTCGGGTATCACGATTACTCAATTTGAACGACACGTTGAGCGTGCGTTGCTGCGGTACTTGGTTTTGGAAATTCTCGGTTCAACCGTGTATGTTCCAACCTTTGATGTGCGCCAGAAATACATAACTGATTACGTGGGCAAGAAATATACCATTGCTACGATTCCACTCGAGAGCCTCATCAAAGAAGAAAAAAAGAAGGCCGTGACCGATGAAGAGCTCGAGCAGTTCTTTAATCTAGAAAACCAAAAGAGTAAGCGATATTCAGTTCCTGAAAAGCGCTCTGGCGTTGTGTGGACATTCAAAGGTGATGCGTATGGCACACCGGTTTCTGATGAAGCAATCGCGCAATCATATGAAAAAAACAAGCTTACCAAGTATGTTGATGAGCCGGTAAAGGTTCAGGTGCGCTCTATTCAATTCAAGGTAACCAACGAAGCGGAACGAGAAGCGTTGCGCATCCAAGCAGAGGCGCTTCGCCAAGAGCTCGTTGCAAATCCAACTGAGTTCGCCAAAAAAGGAACCGTTGTTCCATTCTTTGCCCGCGGTACGGGTAAGCACGGTGCGGCATTTGAAAAATCGGCATTCCTATTGGCTCAAGATGGGGACATCTCTGGCGTAGTGGAAACTGAAAATGGTTTTGAGATTTTGCAGCGCATGCAGAAGAAAGCGCGCACTTTCAAGCCATTAAGCGCAGTCAAAGAAGAAATCAAGACTGCAATTCAGCAACGAAAATTCCAAGACACCTTTCTTGATGACATGAAGCGTGCTGGGCGCAATGCCGAATCAAAGCCAGGATCATTCGAAGAAATGGCTAAGGCTAAAGGCGCAGTTGCTCATAAGCTTGAAAGCGTAACGAAGGATTCTTCGGCGGATGCACAGAAGCTCTTTGGATTGAAAAAAGATGGCGTTTCATCACGCGTGGAGAAGTTGACCGGTTATGCGGTACAGCTCACCGGCATTGCTCCTGCCTATGCCCCTACATTAGAATCGGTGCGCTCTGGAGTGGTCAATGACCTCCATGAGTATCGGGCGAGTAAGAAATTGGCAACCATCCTTGCTGGCGCGCAAAAAGAGCTCAAAACGAGCTCAATGCATGACGTTGCAACTTCGGTTCATGCCGTTACTGAAAAGACAGATTGGCTGACCGGAAAGAATAAAGATCGCGTTGAAGCGCTCCAAAAGCGAGACATTCCGGTTCAAGATATGTTACAAATGGAAAAAGCGGGTAACAGCATGGTGTATGAGGGTGATTCTGCTGGTTTCATAATCAGATTGGATGCTATTGAGGAGGTTAATTATGACGACTTTAAAGCAAAAGAAGCATCGCTGCGAGCAAGCCTTGAGCAAGAGCGTGGGACGGCAGCAATAGTCGGTTTTGTTGCTTCTTTATCAAGAAATGCTAGAATAGAAATTAATGAATCGTTAATGCAGCATCTATCATAGAGAATATTACAATATGAAAAGTAAAACAACAGCGAAGCAAACATCTAAAGAAGGTATTATTCTTACATATGATGCAGATGCTTCAGATAGTTCATTTGAAAAAGAACGACAATTTAAGAAAAAGGCCCTCGAGGTAACTTTTTCCCAGATCGATAAGCAGTATGGCAGCGGCGCTGTGATGCTCCTTGGCGAAGCTGGTAACAATAAGATAGAATCGATCTCTACGGGCTCAATCCTGATTGATCATGCAACGGGCGTAGGCGGATTGCCGCGCGGCCGTATAATTGAAATTTATGGTCCAGAAGCATCGGGTAAAACTACCCTTGCATTGCATACCATTGCCCAAGCGCAAAAAAAGGGTGGCATCTGCGCGTTTATCGATGCAGAACATGCCTTGGATGCAAAGCATGCACAGAACATTGGGATCAATATCGATGAATTGATTATCTCCCAGCCTGATTATGGCGAACAAGCGCTTGATATTGCAGAAATGCTTGTACGCTCAGGTGCGGTTGACATCATCGTTATTGACTCGGTAGCTGCGTTGGTGCCGAAGGCAGAACTTGAAGGCGATATGGGCGATGTCCATATGGGTCTCCAAGCGCGCTTAATGTCCCAAGCGCTCCGTAAATTAACCCCGGTTGTGCACAAATCAAAAACTTCGTTGGTATTTATTAACCAGATTCGGCAAACAATTAATGCATTGCCATTCGCGGATAAAGAAACAACCACCGGCGGTAAAGCATTGAAATTTTATGCATCATTGCGACTTGATGTTCGCCGTGTTGCAAGTTTGAAAAAAAATGATGTTCATTTTGGTAATCGTATTGCCGTGAAGGTAGCAAAGAATAAGGTTGCTCCTCCATTCAGGCGTGTGGAAGTTGATCTTCTATTCACCGAAGGCATAAGCAAAGAGCTTGATTTATTGGATGCAGCGCTTCACTATCAAGTGATGCAAAAATCAGGATCATGGATTTCTTATGGCGATATTCGCATAGCTCAAGGGCGCGATCAAGCACTCTTGTTCTTGAAGGCTAATAAAGCCATTTTCGAGGAAATTTATGATAAAGTTAAAGAAGTGATGCTGGTTCCATTTGATGCAGTATTGAAGCCAGAAGAAGATGTTGAAACCGAGTAATAAAGTAATATTTTTATAGATAACCAAACCATCGAAACAAGTGAATAATAACAATAATAATAATAATAATCCTAGAAGAGAGTCGTCAGCGTTAATCAATGAGCGGATTCGGGCGCCGAAGGTTCAATTGATTGATCAAAACGGCGAGAACGTTGGTGTTGTTACTCAAAGAGAGGCACTCCAAAAGGCAATCGAGGCGAGCCTTGATCTTGTCATGATTGCTGAACGAGGAAAAGAAGGTGTGCCGGTAACCAAGATAATGGACTTCGGGAAATCGCTTTATGAAAAGAAAAAAAAGCAGACCGAAGCCAAGAAGCACCAAAAGGTTATTCAGGTTAAAGAAATTAAATTAAGCCCCAAGATTGGCGAGCATGATTATCAAACCAAGTTACATCAAGCAGTCGAATTCTTAAAAGAGGGAAAACGCGTTAAAATTACGGTGTTTTTCAGGGGTCGTGAAAATGCAACTAAGCATGAACGTGGTCCGCAGCTTTTTGCGAAAGTTGAGCAAACTTTCCATGATAATGGGTTTGCAAATAACTTAGCTCGCGAAGGCGAAAGCGCCATGGGTTCAACTTGGTCGCGAATATATTATCTTAAATAAATAATGATACGTGTTTGTAAGGATTAGATTATGCCTAAAGTTAAAACAAGATCAGCGGCTAAAAAGCGCTTTAGAAAAGTCGGTGGTACAAAAGTAAGGATCAAGCGTGCGAAAGCATTCCGCCGCCATCTTTTGACCAAGAAGTCTCGCAATACCAAACGCGGACTACGCAAAACTGCTTACGTTGGTAAAGCAGATATTAAACGAATTTTGCCTTTGTTGCCCTACTAAACAGGGCTTGTTATTTGTAGTTAGTTAATTGATATTTTGAATTTGATTAGGATTGACGATGACACGAGTAAAACGTGGTGTAGTTGTAAAAAGAAGACATAAGCGTTTATTGAAAAAGACAAAAGGCTTCTGGGGACAACGTAAAAACGTATTCCGCAGAGCTAAAGAAACATTGTTGCGCGCAATGGCATTTGCATTTAAGGGTCGTAAACTGAAGAAGCGCGATATGCGTTCTTTGTTCATTATCCGTATCAAAGCTGCTTGCAATGAGCGTGGCTTGTCTTACAGCGCATTCATCCATGGGATGAACAAAGCAAATGTTCAACTTAACCGAAAAATGCTCAGCCAGCTTGCGATTTGTGAGCCTGAAGCATTCACTACTTTGGTCGGCATGGCACAAGGTAAGTAAGAATTGTTGACTTTGCTTTTTGAGTCTTACTAGACTGATGGTACTAAGAAGTATTGTTAGTTTCAAAAAAGGGGTAAGACTATGAACGCATTAGGTGTTTTAGAGGAAAAAATAGTATCTCTAGTGGCACTCGTAAAAGGGTTGAAGGAATTGAACTCTGGATTGCACGCGAGCAACGAAGCATTGAAATTAGAGAATCAGGAGCTTAAAAAAGAAACGGCAAAACTTTTTGAGGATGTGAACCAATTGGCAGCTCAACTTGTTGAGACTAATGGGCTCGTATCCCAAGAGAACAAAGAATTGCAAAAATTAAGCAAAGAAAAAGAAGCAACGAAAACTGCTGTAGAAGATTTGTTGAACCTAATTCAGGGCATTGATGCTTTAGTAGAAGGTGAAAATCAACAATGACAAAGCAAACTAAGCAGTATAAAATTACTATTCTGGACAATGAATATTCTCTCGTAAGCGATGAGCCAGAAGAGCATGTGCGTAGCACGGTTCAATATGTCGATTCGCTTATGAAAGAGGTACTGGAAAAATCTCGCTTGGCAGATCAAACCAAAGTGGCGGTCCTCGCTACTTTGCAGATCGCCAGCGAGTTGCTTCATTTACAAGAAGAGAAAAAGCGCAACCAACAAGAATATTCAATCCTTATCGATACAATTGAGAAGCAATTACAGTCTTCTCGTTAATGTTAAGGACTATGGACGGTGGGCATTCTCCAGCCTTAAGCGACTCTTTTTGAATACTTCTATCCTCGGTGTATGTACATACACTTTCAATGCTTTTTATTGCCCGCGGCTATAATTAAGGAATTTATATGGTTGAACTGGGCATATTATTAACACTACTGGGTGCCGTGGCTGTTGCCATAGGTATCCTTTTACTGCTTAAAGCGCGTAAGAAATTTACCGTTGCCGATAGCTTGAATCAAAAAGCTGAAGAGCGATGGCGAACCACCAAGCAGAATATTGAAACCGAACGCCGCGAGGCAACGGTCAAACTCAAAGATGAAATATATCGCAAGCGCAAAGAGTTCGAAGTTGACCTCAAGCGTGAACGGCTCGAGCTTGATCGGCTTCAAGGCAAAATAAACGCAAAATATGAAACAATCGAATTACGAGAAGAAAAGCTTGATGAAACGCGACGCGAGTTGCAGCAAAAAGAGCGAAACCTTTCTCGTGATGAAGATATTTTACGTGCAAATGAAACGAAGCTTAAAAATATCTACACTGATTTAATTGCTAAATTAGAGTCAGTCGCCAACATGACGCGCGAAGACGCGAGGCAAACGCTCCTGAATACCTTGGAAGCGGAAGTTACTCTTGCAAATCAAAAGTGGATCCAAAAGGTTGAAGAAGAAGTAAAGCAAACGGCAAAAGAACGCTCATCTTCAATTCTTGTGGGTGCTATGCAGCGTTATGTGGCTGATCAAGTTACTGCTCATTCATCTGGTATTGTCCATCTGCCCAATGAAGAGATGAAGGGACGCATTATTGGCAAAGAAGGTCGTAACATCAAATCACTCGAAATGGCAACCGGTATGGAATTCATCATCGGTGATTCTCCCGATATTACCATTTCTGGGTTCAATCCGGTACGCAGAGAAGTTGCTCGCCGCTCGCTTGAGCGTTTGGTGATGGATGGTCGAATTAATCCCAGCCGTATCGAAGAAACTGTTGCATTGTGCGAAAAAGAAATTGATGAAAACATTCAAGAATATGGAAAATCCGCGATCCTTGAATTTAATCTACAAGGTGTGAACGACGAAATTGTAACCTTGCTTGGCAAGCTTCATTTCCGTACGAGCTTCTCGCAAAACGTCTTAGTTCACAGTAAAGAAGTGGGCATATTCGCCCGCATGATTGCTGAAGAGCTCGGGCTTGATGGGCAAATGGCACTCCGCGCAGGTTTGTTCCATGACATCGGTAAAGCAGTAACGGCAGAAGTTGAAGGCCCTCACGCCATGATTGGCGGAGACATAGCGAAACGCTGTGGCGAAGATCCAATTATCGTTAATGCAATTGCGGCCCATCACGAAGAAGTTCCTTATACCTCAATTTATGGCCCAATCGTGGTGATTGCAGATACTATCTCTGCATCACGTCCGGGTGCGCGTCGCGAAACATTGACCGCTTACATCAAGCGGCTCGAAAAACTAGAAGAAATAGCGTATGGATTTGAAGGCGTTAAGAAAGCTTATGCACTTCAAGCTGGGCGCGAAATTCGTATTATCGTTGAAGAAGATCGTTTGGATGATGAAAAAGCAATGATCTTGGCTCGTGATATTGCCCGCAAAATCGAAGAAGAGATGAACTTCCCGGGGCAAATAAAGGTGAACGTTATTCGTGAAAAACGCACTATCGAATATGCAAGGTAACTCATGAAAACAATTCGAGTTCTTTGTATTGGTGATGTGGTGGGCGCTACCGGGCGCTCCATGTTTCAAAAACATATCGACCGTGTGCGCAAGGCGCATTCGATTGATGCGGTGATTGTAAATGGTGAAAACAGTGCCGGTGGGCGAGGAATTACCTCCCGCATTGTGAAATTTTTTGTCAATAATGGGGCCAATGTGGTAACCACGGGAAACCATATTTGGCAAAAGAAGGAAGTGTATAAATACCTCGGTGAATCGAGCGATCTTTTACGACCCGCAAATTATCCAAGTGGTTGCCCTGGAAAAGGCGTAACCACATTTACGTGTGGGCCGTACGTTATTGGTGTCCTGAATATTCAGGGCAGAGTATTCATGAAAGATCAGATCGATTGTCCATTCAGGTCAGCCGAATCTGCTCTTTCTTTTTTGAGAACCAAGACGCCGATCATTATTGTCGATTTCCATGCGGAAGTTACTTCTGAAAAGATGGCCATGGGTCATTTCTTGGATGGCAAGGTAAGCGCGGTGGTGGGAACTCATACCCACGTGCAAACGGCCGATGAGCGCGTGTTGCCTGGTGGGACCGCCTTCATGACTGATTTGGGCATGACAGGTTCGCTTAACGGTATGCTCGGCATGCAGCGAGACGCCATTATGCAGAACTTCCTAAATCAGATGCCGGTTAAATTCAAAGTATGCACCGAGAGCCCTGTGATCATGACGGGCGCTTGGATTGAAATTGATCCATCTAACGGCCGCGCGGTTAACATTGAACGAGTGAAAATCGTAGACGGTGAATTGTCTGTTTCAGAAGATGAGGATGATAAATAATCCTCATTATGGGTTGGTAAATAAAAGGATTTTAGATGTTTTTAGTGATTTTGCTCAACATGCTTTTCGGCAGCACGTTTGCCCTGGGTAAATTGGCGCTCGAATATGCTTCTCCGTTCCTGCTGGTTTCATTTCGTATGGTTATTGCGGGTGCGGCTCTGCTTGTATACCAATATTTTTTTAATCGAAAATACTGGCTTTTCAACCGATCGCATATGTGGCTCTTTGCGCAGTACACTATTTTCGCGATCTTTATTTCATATATTTGTGAATTCTGGGCGCTTCAATACATCACTTCTGCAAAAGCATGTATGATATTTAGCCTTTCCCCGTTTCTAACGGCCTTGATTGCATATTTCTTCATGGCCGAACGATTGACCAAACGGCAATGGACTGGTTTGGTCATTGGAATTTTTGGATTTATTCCCATTCTGATGACCTCAGATGCATCAGAAGCTGCCACTGGATCAATCGGATTCCTTTCGGGTGCTGAAATAGTATTATTCTTTGGGGTGCTTTTTGCTGCTTATGGTTGGATTGTTATGCAACAGCTCGTATCAGATCGCTCCTATTCGACCGTGATGGTCAATGGGGTTGGAATGCTCGTGGGCGGTTTGCTCACTTCGATAGTCTCGCTCGTCGTTGAAGGGGTGCCAACTATTAAAATTCCCGCAGAAGCAGTAACCTGGAGCGTAGATCCATTCTGGGGATCGCTTGGTATGTTCCTGCTTTACGGTGGATTGCTCATCATAATTGCAAATTTGATTTGCTTTAACCTGTACGGCGTACTTCTACGCCGATATTCGGCAACATTCATTTCATTCACCGGATTTACTCAACCTTTATTTGCCTCATTCTTCGGCTGGTTACTTTTGTCTGAAGGTATCACTTGGCATTTTATGGCTTCGGTGGTTATCGTGACGGTCGGATTGTACCTGTTTTATAAAGATGAGTTGAAGGTCTCTGCCTAGGTTTATGGGAATTAAGTTTTTTGCAATTTATGTGCCAATAAAGAAAACTCCCGGAGAACCGGGAGTTTATCTTTTAGCGCGAGTGCTTATTTCTTCTTAGCGACTCTTCTAACGCGGCGTTTCGCCATTGGGCGCTTAGGCGCTGTTTCTTCTGTGCCAAAAAGGCCAGCTAAAAGACCTGGTTGAGCAACCTTTTTAGCTACCTTGCGCTTAGCGGCTTTGCGTTTTGGAGCAGCTTTCTTCGCAGCTACTTTACGCTTTGGAGCAGCTTTCTTTGCAGCTACCTTCCGCTTTGGAGCAGCTTTTTTCTTCGCAGCTACCTTACGCTTTGGAGCAGCTCGTTTTGCAGCGGCTTTGCGTTTTGGAGCGACTTTCTTCTTCGCAACTTTACGCTTTGGAGCAGCCTTCTTAACTGCTTTCTTTCTTTTGATAGCCATGTTTTTCTCCTTTTTTAGGTTTGGCTCTACCTCTATATTTCATTAGATATTGGCTCACACCTATATCTCTTCTACACTCAACATACAAAACTCGAGTTGCAAAAATCAAGGTTTAGATACAATTTTTTGCTAGTTTTTTATTTTTTTTAAAAAAACTTTTCCAAATATTGGAAAAGTATCTGTTTTTATGGGTCAAATTGCACATTGACACATCATCATTTTTCCCCGCATTTTTTTTTAAAATCACGTAAAATTTCAAAAAGGAAACCGAATTTTATCAAATTTTGGTTGGCATTTTGCTAGTTTTGACTTCCCGTGGCGAGCTAAAGTTTCATCATGCGGTAAATTATATTTCTTATAAAATGCATGAACGACGTTTTGGTACGCGGTTCCCACCACCGTGTGCAATAAATGGCCATGTGCCCCATGATTCAAAATAAGAATATAGGCATGTTCATGGCCGGCTTGGCGAAGCTCCTGATACAAGTTTACCGTGCACAGGTAATGGACCAATTCATCTTGCCGCGAGCATACAAATAATATGGGGAGATCTTTTCTGATATTTTTTACTGCGTCAATCGGATGCAGGCCATCCGATGCATACTTGGGAAATACAATTTTTGTTATTCCGCGGCAGATTGCTTGAATGCCGGGGATCCAGTGCAAGAATATTCGTTTAGCCAAATGGCGCTGCACCGTCAAAAACGAATCGAAGGGTGATTCGACGATTGCAGCCTTGATGGCAGGGCGTTCATCGGTTCCCAGGAAATTTACGACCGCGGAGGCGCCACGCGAAATACCAAAGATAACAATGTGGGGTTCTTCAGTTTCTGAATTGTTGATGATCGAATCATAATGCCGTTCAAGTTCAGCAATTTCATGTTCTTGGCCCAAGCAGGTGATGCTTCGTTTTACTTTCCAGAATCGATTGGTGGAATCTGGGTAATCGAAGGTCACGAGGGGCTCATCGAGAATGTATCGTTTATTGGTAACTGTTTGGCCATCTTTTGGTGTTGTTTTAGTATAGAGATATGCTTGGTTCTTGCTGCCTGCGAGCCCATGGGAAAATAGGTATACGGGTGCAATTGACTCGGCATTAATGAGTGAGCAACTAAAGGCAAGTAAGATGGTGTAAAACATATGGAGTAGCGTACCGTTCGTTTTCATACTATTTCTCCCATAATATTAGCTTTGCCTTCATTGTCAATTCACCTAATTTTTATATACTTGATTGGGATTAAAAATTGCAAGAAGAATCTGCTAATTACACGAAAGATGCTTATATGAATGCCCTACCAGATATTAAAAAAGATTTTGCCGGTTGGTATCAAGAAATTGTTAGTCAAGCGGAATTAGCAGACCAATCGCCCGTTCGTGGTGCGATGGTTATTCGCCCCTACGGGTTTGCAATTTGGGAAAAGATTAGGGACCAACTCGATAAACGCATCAAAGAAACCGGCCACCAAAACGCCGCATTCCCCTTATTTATTCCTGAATCATTCCTCAAACGAGAAGCAGAACACATTGCTGGGTTTGCTCCTGAACTTGCGGTTGTTACCCATGCAGGCGGTAAACTACTCGAAGAACCCCTTGTTGTGCGCCCAACATCAGAAACCATTATTCACTTCATGTTTGCCAAATGGATCAAATCATGGCGCGATTTACCACTCAAAATTAATCAGTGGGCCAACGTGGTTCGCTGGGAAATGCGCCCGCGGGCATTTTTGCGTACGACCGAATTCTTTTGGCAGGAAGGCCATACTGCGCATGCCACCGAGCAAGAAGCGCATGAAGAAGCGCATATGATGCTTGCCGAATACCAAAACTTGTGCACCGATTTTCTTGCCATTCCGGTTGTTACAGGGCGTAAATCGGAAAGTGAAAAGTTTCCTGGAGCAGTATTTACGTTGACCTTTGAAGGGTTGATGCAAGATGGTAAGGCATTGCAGATGGGTACTTCGCACATGCTCTCCCAAAGCTTTGCTCATTCCTTTGAAATGAAGTTTCAAGATAAAGATGGCAACCTTTCGTATCCGTATCTCACCAGCTGGGGTGCGACAACTCGTTTAGTTGGCGCTGTGATCATGGCTCATGGGGATCAGAAGGGATTGGTAGTTCCACCACGTATTGCGCCAATTCAACTCGTTATAATTCCAATCTTGCGCAAAGGGCACGACAATCAACCGGTGCTCGATAAAGCTGCTCAAATCAAACAAGAACTCGAATCAAAAGGGGTACGCGTACATGTTGATGCCGATGATTCGAAATCTCCGGGCGCAAAGTTTTACCATTGGGAGATTCGTGGTGTGCCACTTCGCGTTGAA
>Ga0163144_10012726_pt1 | contig 17637 bp, 10 predicted proteins | sample OliLak19BULKMAT1_FD_123175 | JGI IMG/M metagenome (GOLD analysis project Ga0163144, IMG submission 123175) | Freshwater microbial mat bacterial communities from Lake Vanda, McMurdo Dry Valleys, Antarctica - Oligotrophic Lake LV.19.BULKMAT1 | ecosystem: Environmental > Aquatic > Freshwater >...
AACTCGGCAATGCGAGCATCCCGCTCCAGACAACCAAGGCACGGCGACACATCCATGCTGCCATCGTAGAAAATGACTGGCCGATCAGCTGCGCTGGTTTTGGGAAAATTGGTGAACGGTTACGCCCAACAAGCCTCAAAGCAAAAAGCAGCAACGACGTCTGACACCGTTTGGACAACGATTGCTTACACAACGATCCCCGTGAAGGAGGCAATGATTGCATGCGAAGTGGGTAAGAGAGTCTCGCCTTTTCCCGGCTGTCCGGGAATTTGCATGACCTTCTCGGTTCGGCCCGTTAACGTGAGGCTGAACGAAACTTTTCCTCCTGCCCGGAGCGCGCATGCCCGCCTTGATGAAACCGCTGCTTGTCTGCTTGCTGCTTTGCCTACAACCGACGCCGTCCTGGGCTCAGGTCGCCGCCGAGGCCGAAGGTCGGCTGCTTAAGGATCTGCGGCTTCTCACCAGCGACGCCTGTGAAGGGCGCGGTATCAACGGCAAGGGCATCGAGTTGGCGGCGGATTACATCGAACGGCAATTCAGCCAGACTGGCCTGCAACCCGGCGGACCCGACGGCAGTTTTTCCCAACGTTTCACGCTCATGCAAGAAGCGATCGAGGGCAAGAAAAACTCGCTCACGCTAAAGGGGCCGTTGGGACAGACCATCACCCTCCAGCCCGGCCGGGATTTCAACGTCCTCCTGCAAGGGGGCGGCGGCAAGGTCGAGGCGGCGCTCGTTTTCGCCGGCTATGGCATCTCGTCCAAGGATCCAGAGTACGACGACTACGCGGGGCTGGACGTTAAGGGGAAGATCGTGATCGTCCTGGCCGACACGCCGCGGCGCGGTCATCCGCATGCGGACGTGTTCGCGTCGAAGGCCGATCCGGGCGAAAACCCGTCCGCGCTGCGGCTCAAGGTGGAGACGGCCAAGCGACACAAGGCGGCCGGCCTGCTGCTTGTCAACACCCGGCAACGGGCCGCCCAAGGCGACATCCTGCCCAGGCCGATTCTCTCCATGGGCGATTTCGCTCCCTGGAACCTGCCGCTGGGGCATATCTCGCGCGACATGGTGGATCACATGCTCTTCGCCGGCGCGGGCGCGACGCTCAAACAGGTGGAACGCGCCATCGACACTGACCTCAAGCCGCGCAGCACCCTTCTAAAGGGCTGGACCGGCGTGTTGGAAACCGAAATCAGCTACAAGAAGTTGGCCGTGCGAAACATCATCGGCGTCGCCGAAGGAAGCGGGCCGTTGGCGAAGGAGACGGTGGTCATCGGAGCGCATTACGATCATGTCGGCATGTTCGGCACGACGCGGCGTTTTCCCGGCGCGCGGAAAGGGGTGAGCGGACCGGGGAGCATCGGCGGCGTGGGCCTGCCGTTAGCCCTCATCGATGAGTCGGGCCTGCATCACGGCGCGGATGACAACGCCTCGGGAACCAGCGTGCTGATGGAAGTGGCCCGCCGCTTCGGCACCGAGAAAAGGCGCGTCGGCCGACGCCTGGTGTTCATCGCGTTCACCGCGGAAGAGACCGGCCTTTTGGGCTCCGAATATTATTGCCGACATCCCGCATTTCCCATCGCCGACACCGTGGCCATGATCAATATGGACCAAGTCGGCCGATTGCAGGACGACAAACTGCTGGCCGGCGGTCTGGGCAGCGCCAAATCCTTCGAGCCCCTGATCGATCGGCTCAACACAAAACATAATTTCCGCATCACCAAGGAAATGTCCGGCTTCGCCCCCTCGGACAACGCGTCCTTCTACCGGCGGAAGATCCCGGCCGTCTGGTTCTTCACGGGCTTCCACGAGCAGTATCATCGGCCGACGGACCGGTTGGAAACACTCAACGTCCCCGGCCTGGCCCGCATCGCTTCCCTTGTCGGCGACGTGGCCCAGGAGTTGGCCTCTAACCCCGCCCGTCCCGTCTATCAAAAGACGGGCAATTTCGACCGCTCCAAGACGCTCTGGTCGACGGCGCCCAGCATCGGCGTCGTGCCTCGCTATGGCGACAAGGAAGAAGGCGTGCTGGTGCTCGACGTCTACAAGGGCACGGCCGCCGACCGATCCGGACTCAAGAAGGGCGATCGCATCCGCGCCGTGGGCGAAACGCGCATCACGGATCCCCTGAATTTCCATGTCCTGAGTCGCACCTGGAAGGCGGGCAGCAAAGTGGATTTGGTCGTTGTCCGCGCTGGCAAGGAGGAGAAGGTGGCGCTGGTGCTCCTCCCTCCGCCGGGCGGCTTCACCGACTCGCTGCTGGGCGTGATCGTCGACCTGGGCGATTTCAAGAAAGGCTTGGCCGTGACCGGCGTCGTCAAGGACGGCCCGGCCGCGAAGGCAGGCTTGCGCAAGGGAGATCGCATCGCCGCCCTGGCTGGTCAACCTCTTCAAGACCGCGACGCCTATTTCAATGTGATGCGCGGCTTGCGCCCCGGCGAGACGATTCCCGCGAGCATCGCCCGTGGAGCGACGACGGTGCAGATGCAGATCACGATTGCGGGGAAGAAGAAGGCGCCGTGAGCGTCGGCCGATAGCAACATCTGGTTGGCACGCATCACGCCGCGACTTCGGTCAACAGCAACGGCGCTTCCGGTTCGGCGAAGATGGCGCGGGCGATGCGGTCGACTTCCTCTTGCAGTTTGCCGTATTGGTGCTCGCTGAGATTGCGTTGTTGCTCGGCGTGTTTGAGTTCCTCTTCGAGGCGGGATTGCCGGGTTAGCGCGAGCGTTTGTTGGTGCTCCCAGGCGGTTTGTTTCGCGGCGAGCGCGGCTTCGGCGGCGGCGACGGTCTCGGTGCGTTTCTTGCACTCTTCGCCGCGCAGATCGAGGGCTGCCAGTTCCGTACGCAGGGTTTCGCGTTCGGAGGCGATTTGCCGGAGCGTGACGGAATTCTGCGTGAGCCAGCGGCGGCGGAAGCGTTCGAGTTTGCGTTCGGCGAGGGAGGGTTCGGTTTTTTGCAGAACCTCCTGGCGGAACTGTTCGAGCGCCAGCGCCTTTTCGGTGAGTTGCCGCTTTTCGTCTTCCAGAGTGGCCGCGTGGCGGACGATTTGCGCGCGGGCTTGGACCGCTTCCTTGCGGAGGGTTTCAAGTTCGTCGCGGTCGGTCTGCAATTGGGCGAGTTCCTGCTTGCGCTGGGCGGACCAGCGTTGGCGCAGGTCGACGAGGCCGGCGTGTTGTTGCTCGGCGAGCGTTTCGCGATGGCGGGTTTGGGCGAGCAGTTTGGCGCGTTCGCCCTCCCACGATTGTTCCTTGGCCCGCAAGCGCGTGCGCCAGGCGATCATTTGATGGCGGAGTTGAACGACATTCTCCTGCCGATGTTGAAGGTCGGTCGCGATGACGTTGTGCTCCTCTTCTTGGCGGGCGAGAGATTTTCCCTGGAGGAGGAGTTTCTGAGCCAGTTCTTCGAGTTCGTTGGTTGCGGATTCCTTTTCCTGTTGCCAGGCCCGGAAAAGGATGGCGAGCCGTTGCCATTGGTCGACCAGTTCGAGACGTTGGTCAGCGAGGGCGCCGGAGAGGGTTTGCAATTCTTCCAGGCGATTGCGCCATTCCGCATCGCGGGGAGGAGCGTTCGCGCCGGCGACGACAACGGAGCGGGCCGCCTTGCGCGATTTGCGCGACCGGTCCAAGGGAACCGGCACGGAAGCGATCGGCGGAGTCCGCGTTTCGCCGGCCGCGCCCGCAGTGTTGTCGGAGAGCACGCCGGAATCTCCCGCGACGGCGACGTGGGCGGCCGGTTGGACCTCGAGCAAGGCCGGCGCGGCGGCGCGTTGCCGTTCATGCAGCGATTCGTCCAGCAGACGGAGCGTGTCGCGACCATCGCGGATGCGCAAGCGCTGGTTGCTGACACGTTGGTCGACTCCCCCCAACTCCGTCTCCAGCAATTGTTTCTTCGCGTCCCAGGCTTTCTTGTCGAGCAGAAAGAGACGTTGTGCCTGGACGAGCTGGCGTTCCGCGTTTTCCAGATCGCGCTCGCGCACTTTGAGGGCGGCGCGTTCCTTGCCTCGGCGATGTTTCCAGCGATGCTGCTCCCGGCGCACTTTCGCCCAGGCCTCGCGCAATTGTCCCCGGCCCAACTCGTAGAGCGCGTTGAATCGCAAGCGACTGCGTTCCACGCATTCCTGCTTCACGTTGTGTTCCTCTACCCGCTCCTCGAAAAACTGGATCTGTTGCACGAATTCCGCTTGCTGGGCGCGGAACTTTTTGCGTTCCGCGATCCAAAATCGATGCCAACGCTGCTTGAGCCGTTGGTTGAGGTCGAGCATGCGCTGGCGTTGCTTTTCGACGTGCCGTTGCCCCTCCATGATCTCGCGCTGGGCGTTGGTCAGGTCTCCGGTGATCTTGGCGATGTGCGTTTCGTAGGCGGCGCGTTCGCGGTCCAAGGATTCGCGCTCCGCCTTGGACTCTTCGCTCAGGGCAAGAATCTGCCGGCGTTTTTCCTCCAGGTGCGCGGACACTTGTTCTTCTTGCTGAGTGAGAGCCTGGCGGCGTTGCTCGAGCTTAAGTTCTTCCTCGTCGAGAGCGATCTGCTGAGCGGCGACGGCGGCGACTTGGACGCGCACGGCCGCGTCGCGCGCTTTGGAGGCATCGGCGTCGGGCGCGACTTGCGAGGAAGCCGGCGCCAGCCCTTGAATCTTGAACTCCAGAAGACCGACGGCGAAAACATCGCCCTCCTGAAGGACAACGGAGCGGATCCGCGCGCCGTTCACGAACGTACCCGACTCGGACTGAAGGTCGCGCAGTGCCGGTCCCTCGGGAGTCTGTGCGAGTACGCAGTGCCGCGATTCTACGCCTTCGATTTGAAGGCGGATATCGCTTCCGACGGCCCGGCCCAGAACGGTCAACGGGCCGACCAGCGGGCGGCGGGCGCCGGCATGGCGTCCGTTGCACACGATCAACTCGCCCCAGGGGAGCTTTCCATCGACCTGTTCCGACTGCTTCACTTTGGAATTCATGGTCTCTCGCTCGCGGCGTCTTGAGGAGATATGCCTCTCCCTGTTATCGGCTGAGAAACTGTCCCGAATGAAGAAGGGAAGGAAAGGATGAGAAGCTGGGCAACCCTTGCGGGCGGCGACTTGGAAAGATGTTCCGAACAGGAAAGGCGTGCATGCATCAAGGATGAGAAAGTGCCGCAAACCGCGCGGCAAAAAAGGAGGGAGAGAGGAAGGTGTTCCCTTCCTCTCTCCCTTAGGCGGGTGAAATTTCGGCTGACGTTCGAGGTTATCCGACCAGCAAGCCGTTGATGGTTTTGGTGAGTTCGGCTTCGCTGGTGAGGCCGACGATCGTTTTGACGGGTTTGTCGCTGCCTTTGAAGATATAGACGCGCGGGATGCTGGTGACGCCGAACTTGGTGGCGACATCGGGGGCGTCATCGACGTTCAGCTTGCCTACCTTCACTTTGCCGACGAAAGAGTTGGCGATCTTATCGATGGTGGGGCCGAGTTGACGGCAAGGACCGCACCAGGGCGCCCAGAAATCGACGATGACGGGCACCTCGCTTTGCTCCACTTCTCGTAGCCAATTATCGCTGGTGAACTCGACGACATTCTGACTTGCCATGGCTTTTCGTGCCTTTCCTAGAAGGTGTTTCGGTGAGATCGCCCGCGCACGGCCGACGCGTCTCCTAAGCGAATTATAGGAACAAGCGGCGGCGGAACAATCAGGAACGTGGGAGGTTAGAGGCACATGCCCCGGAAAGGGATTCGCGGCCCCCAAACCTCCCCGTTTCGCGCTCGCCCCGCGCCGTCAAGCACGTTGCGCAAATGGCAACGCCCTTTGACCCAAACCGGCGATGGGTGATGGAACTAATAGAAGGAAGGCGCGGCGCGAGCGCGAAACGGGGATGCTTGCCGTCGGGATCATGTAAACAGATGCGCGATGCCACGCAGCGAACCTTCCTCCAAAGGTTCCACCGATCGATATTCCGGGACGAGTCTCTTGACGACTTCGGCGCCGCCGCCGGTGAGAACCACACGTCGATAAGGCCCGAACGGTCCCAGCGCCTCCAAAGCTTCGCGATGACGTTGGACCATCGCTTGCAAAAGCGCGGCGAGCAGGTCGAGACGGTCCGTGGTCAGGTCCAAGTCGCGGAACGCTGCCCGGCTTGCCTCGATTTGCAGGCGGTCGCCGCCCAAAAAAGGCGGATCGAGCGTGACGCGCGTTTTGCGGCTCATCGCTTCGTCGATGAGTGGGCCGTAGAACGTCTCGGCGGGCACATCGCGAAAGCAAAGTTGATGCAGCCAATCGAGCGCGACGCCGCCGACGGGATTATGGGTCACATGGATGAACGCGTCGCCGACGCCCAAATAGCGGGTCAATCGTTGCGAAGAGGGCTGGGGATTGGAAGTGATCGTTGCCAGGACTTGGGTGGTACCGACGACGTGCATCAAATCTCCCGGCATCATGCGGGCAGCGAGCATGGCGCTGGAGGTGTCCGCAGTGCCGATCTTCACGGGGATGCCGGCGGGGACGTTCAGTTCGGCGGCGACGGCGGAGCGCAGCGATCCAATCGTCGTGGAACCGCAGACCACCGGCGGAAGCCAGGCGGGGTTGATATCGAAGTATTGGCACCAGCGCGGGGACCAGCGGCGATCCGTCATGGTTGCGAAGACGCCGGTGAAGCAAGCGTTTCCCCGGTCGAAGAATTTTTCGCCGGTGAGATGAAAGCCGAGCCAGCCGTTGACATGGAGGTAGGAAGCGACTTCTTGAATGAGATACGGATCCTGCATGAGCAATTGGCGGAAGCTCAGGGCGGAGATACCGCCGGGGAGGGGGCGGTTGCCGATGTCCGCGAGGAATTCCGCGCCGACCTCCGCTTGGACCTGTCGTGCGGCGGGTCGGCTGCGGCGGTCCAGATGAGTGAGAATGGGACGCAAGGGTTGATCGTCTTTGCCCAAAAGAACCAGGGCCGGGGTCAGTACGGAAAGGCCCACGGCGGCGACATCGCGCTTAGCCAAGCCGGCGCTGCCGGAGTTGCGTATGGCCTGGCGTCCCGCCTCGGCGACCGCCTTCCAAAGACGTTCCGCGGGCACCTCCGCCGTGTCCGGGAAGGGAGAATCGAGGTCGTAGCCGGCACGGGCGATGGCCCCGATCGGCTCAGCCGTTTCACTTTCCAATACCGCCGCCTTCACCGAAGACGTGCCGACATCCAGCGCGAGTATTCGCATCGCCCTCCCCCGGCATTCGATAGCATGATGCACATGCGCGCGATTGCACTCGCTTGCGCGTCGTGCTAACACGAGGTTTCCCCGAGCACATTTAAGCGCCTTCCGAACAGTATAGCGGCACACCCGGTGGGCGGAGTAAGATGACTCTTTGGACGGTTCGATCCGCAACGCGGACGGGACAGGAAAATGGGGCGCGTCCCATGCCGAGGAAGGAACAAGCCATGAAATCGAAACGCCTCTTCCTAACGGCCTGCCTTGTCGCCGCGACGACGGCGGCGGGCTGGTTCCTGCTGATCGGCTCCGGTTTTTGGGAGCCGGTCGGCGTTGGCCGGGTTAAACAAATTCCTGCGGGACACCACGAAGTCGCCTGGATTTCGCCAGCCACCAGCACCGAAGCCTGGGAACGCCTCGTCTCCGCCATCGTGCAAATGGAAAAGGACTGGCAGGAGTCGCACGGCCCCTCCAAATTGAAGGTCGACCTCAGCAACGCCTTTCTGAGCCTGTCGGCCGGAGTGCCTGAAATCGGCCTAAACTTCGGGGACGAAACGCAAACGCTGTGGATCCGCTGGTACAAACTCTCGGGCGAGAACCCCTCGGCAAGCTGGGTCAAGAAACTCGTGGAGCGCCGCCGGCCGCCGCTGGCGATCATCGGCGGCGAGACCTCGGATCGGGCCCACAAGCTGGCCAAGGCGATCGAAGAATGCCGGGGGAAATGGAATGGCACCGATCCCCTTTTTCTCATTACTACCGCTACTGCCGTCAGCATCTCACCCGATGATAGTGATGGTTTTGGCCGCGGACCGCAGCAAGAATGGCCAAAGTTGATCGAGGTCTACGCGGGTCGATCCTTTCGCTTCTCCTTCACGAATACCCGTATGGTGGAGGCATTGCTGGATTTCGTTCACCAAAACCCTCATGTCTGCAACAACACATCGAGCGACCCGGTGCAACTGGCCGGGATGGTCGGCTTCGGCGATCCTTGGGCATGCCTAGGGACGATGGCATCCATGGGCCAACTTCAGCCATGGTATTTGTGGGGCGTCACCTGGTGGGACGATGGATACTCGCGCGACATGGTAAGCCATTTCTTGACACACTTTAATGACAAAGTTCTAAAGCGGAAAGTGGGAGACGTGGACCCATCGTCGGCCGATCAGGTCAACTACAGCGTCGGCGGATATCATCAGGTGAATGGGCCGGAGGCGCAAGCCGTGGGCCGTCTGGTCGCGGGAGCCGGCGGCCGAGAAAAATACCACTTTCTTCTCGCTTTGCCCACGGGCTCGCAGCGCGTACGCCGCTTCGTTGCCAATTTCTATCAACAGGCTCCGATGGAAGGTCGAAAATTCGTCGTCGTCAGCGGCGATTCCATGAGCTTCAACACGGTTTTTCGCGATCGCCAATCCGCGTGGAACATTCTGGACGTGCAGATGCCCCTGATCTTCTTCAGTCATCGCCTCCCGACCGACACCAAGGCGGGGTTCAACTGGAAGGCGTCCGAAAAGGATCCCGGCGCCAAGACAGGAACCCAGGATTTGCTTCTTGACCGCGACATCGTCGAATCCCTCTTGCTCGCCGCGTTCGACGGCTCGACACTCCTTCGGGACTCGGATGCGGTCATGAACCGATTGAGAACGACGACTTGGTATCGCGGGCGCGTCCACAGTTCCTTGGAAAGCGACCGCGTACCTGACGGGATTCCCCTCTTCAACGAACAAGGCGATCGTCAGCCAGGCACAGGGGAACACATCATTTGGGTTCAGCCTCTCTTCGAGAAAGAAAAAACTCGCATCCTCCACCGCGCCCACATTTCCATTTGGGGCACCAATACCAAGGACATTCACCGCTGGCGCATTCGTCCGACGGTTTCGCCTCCCGTTACGGTCAGCTACAATCAGCAGGGGCCTGTGGTGATTCATCGTAACCTGGAGAATTGGATCCTCAGTTCCGCCGCACACCTGGAATTTCGGTTCAATCCCAATGAAGCGAGCGAGATCGTGGACCATGAAGGGGAATAGCTCTCAGCGCTCGGTACGCTGGATACGCGACTTACTCGTGCCCGCGCTGCTCGCCGTGCTCGTTTTCTTCATCCTGCGCGAGCCGCTCTCCTGGTGGCTGCGCGGCGGCGAAATCTACGACAAGGAAGCCATCAAGGAATGGATCCGCGAGGCCCGCGTCTACCAGACCCTCCCCGAACTCGTCCACAACTACATTGTCATCCTCAAGGAACATCGCGACTACCTCAACGAGCATCCCACCAAATCGCCTCAGGAACTTGCCGACAAGGACAGCGTCTTCGCCCGCCTGGATCGCGCCAAACGCTTCAAACGCGAGGAGATCCACGAACACCTCGAGTCCCTCGGCGTGCCGCCCACCAAGCTCTACCCCGGCCAACTGCCGCTCTTCCCCATCATCTATCGCCTATCGATCCGCTTCGACGAGGATCTTGACCCGCTGCCGATCATCTGGGATTCCCAACTGCCCCGCCACCCGGGCCAGTACCAGGAACTCAACGACATCCAACTCGCCGATGACGCCACCGCCCAGGTGCAATACCACCTCCACGCCTACATGCAACGCCAGTTCAAGGAACGCCAGGAAGCCAACCGCCGCTTCCAACTCAGCGGCGTGGGCATCCTCGTCGCCCTGGGCGCCCTCGTCTGGGTCTTCTTCAGCCAACGTCGCGAACGGTCCCGCGAACAACGCCGCCACCGCGCCGAACAACAGGCCGGCGAAGCCGAGAAACTCCGCCTCGAAGAGGAACTCCGCCGCCGCGAGGCCGAACGTCGCCACGAGGAAGTCGAACGCCAAAACCTCGAACTCAAGTCCCAACTTTTCGCCAACATCGGCATCATGGCCGGCTCCTACGCCCACAACATCAAGAACCTTCTCGTCCGCCCCAACGACCTCCTGCGCCGCTGCATGGAGGAAAGCCCCGACCACGACAACCAGGCCCAGATGCTGCAAGAGGTCCGCCATACCCTTGGAACCGTCACCCAACGCCTCCAACAAATCCTCCAAACCGTCCGCCGCGACCCCAGCCAAACCGTCATGGTCCGCCTCGACCTAAACGCCATGATCGCCGAACTGGAGCGCACCTGGTCCGACCTCGCCCGGGAGAAGTGGAAGCTGACCATCCGCGTCGAGAACGACCCCTCCCGCGACGGCGAACCCCTCTGGATCGAGGGCGACGCCTCCCACCTCCAGCAGGCCTTCGAGAACCTCCTTTTCAACGCCCGCGACGCCACCTTCGAGATGCGCAACCAACTCCGCGACAAGGCCCGCGGCGTCCCCGGCGACAGCGTCGGCCAACTACCCCCCGACCGCCGCCAGGCCCTCATCACCGCCGCCGGCTGGATGGGCGATATCATCCTCCGCACTCACAAGGAAGGCGACTCCGCCGTCCTCGAAGTCCAGGACAACGGCATCGGCATGTCCGACGACGTCCGCCGCCGCTGCATGGAGACCCACTTCTCCACCAAACGCGACAACGCCCTCTTCGCCGGCCTCACCGCCGGCATGGGCCTGGGCCTCTCCTTCGTCCAAGTCATCCTCGAACACCACAACGCCGCCCTCGACATCGAATCCCAACCCAGGCGAGGCGCGCTGTTTCGCGTCCGCTTCGCGGCCGTCAGCTAGCCCTCAATCAAGCGAAGCCCCTCACCATTCTGCACGGCTTTTGGCAGTTTGACAAGCGCGCACCGTCCTCGGACTGTCCTTGCGGACAGCGGCTTATATACGCTTAGCGTGACCAAAGTGTGTTCATTGCCCGTTCCCTTGCCCCCCTAAGATGAGCAAGAACAGATTGCCAGAGAAGGTGAAGAACGGCTTTCGCTCATTCATGCGACTGAACAGCAAATCGCAGCTGACCAACGTAGAGCAGGTCGGTTGCGGCAGAGCATCCTAAAACAAGCCTTCGACGGCAATCTCGTCCTTCAAGACCCCGTCGACGAGTCGGCCAGCGTACTCCTGGACCGATTGCAGGCGGATCGTGACGCACACCAGGAAAACGGCAAAGCAGGCGCATCGGCCCGAACCCCCGGCTCTCGGAAGAAGTCAAGTTCATCGAAACCGGAGGACCGCCGCGATGAACCTTGAAGACCTGCAGCAACTTGTCAGCCAGGGCGAGTCGGAACGCCTGGAATTCAAGAAAACGACCGCCGAAATGCGTGGGGGCATGGAGACTCTGTGCGGCTTCTTGAACGGCAGCGGCGGCAGTGTGCTTTTTGGAGTAACGCCGGCGGGCAAGATCAACGGCCAGGATGTTACCGATCGCACCTTCACAGTCGCTCCGCCTACCTTGTATGGGACACATTGCGAGAGGTCGATCATCCATCGAATCAAACGCTCCGTCGGTACCGATGTATGCAACTCCCCTCGCGAAGCAACCGACTATTACTTGGGGTCGAAACGTGACTCGTTTTTGCATGCCGCCCGCGAGGGGGCACTAAAAAGTGGTGGAGAAAACGGTGCAGTACCTGCAAGCACCATTTGGCAAGAACTCGCAACGGGGCAAAGTCATGATGAAGAAAGACTGGAATTTCCAGCCTTTTTGCATGATGACGCGAAATGTTGCGAGACTGTGCAAAAGGAAATAATGACCCCGACGGGAGTCGAACCCGTGTCGCGGCAGTGAAAGTGCCGTGTCCTAGGCCTCTAGACGACGGGGCCATTTCCAGTGTTGCCAAAGGACATGAGCATGTTAGCTGACACGAGGGAAAACGTCAAGTTCGCTTCATTTTTGGGGTTCAAACGGAATTTCCTGAGTTTCGCGAGATGCTTCGGCTTGAACATGCGGTTCGCTACTTGGCGCGCCCGGCGAAGGCGCCGCGAAGGAACTCGCCGCGAGTGCGTGCCGCCCGCAACGTCGTCACATCCACGCCGGCCGAGCTTGCCAGTTTGAGCCAACGCGCGCGCAAGGCGTCGTCCAAGGCCGCGTCCAATTCGACGGCATGTCCGGGGTACGCCTCGAAGTATTGTCCCGTGATCTGTTTGCCGCGCTGGCCCGGCGTGTCCGGGGTGGGCGACAGGCCATGCAAGCCGCCTTGACAGCCCCACCAGTGGACGGCCGTGAAGTCCTTGTGACCCGGCAAGACGTCGTTGGTGTAAATGGTTCCGGCGCCGGCGGCGTGCAGAAGGTTCTGCACCTTAGCGACCGCCACCTTTCGCGTCGCCGCCTTGTCTACCAAAGCAACGTGCGCGGCAGTGCCGGCCGCCGCCCCTAGCGCCGACCAGATCGGTTCGAGCCTCAGCGCGCAAAAGCCGACGTGCGATGAAGAACACGCGACGGGGACAAGGAGATTATCAATTTCCTTCGCGACGAGCACGCCATAGGGAATCTGATACGGCGCGACCGGCTTGTAGAATTCGCCCGTGTGCCTGCCGCCGAAACGCGGCCCCTCATGGGCGGTTCCGTGGCAGTTGGGGCCGTAGTCGCCATAGGCGATCGCGTCCTTGTGCAAGATCGAGCGCACGTCGCCGGCGGCGTAAGCGGTGTCCTTCTCGGTGAAGACATGGGCGTTGGAGACATCGTTGATGTCGTGCTTGGCGTTGGGCAGGGGCGGCAGTTGCGCTTTGTAGATGGCGCCCGGAATGCCGAAGACCGCCTTTATCTTGCCGTCCCGCAGCAAGGGAACCACGTCCACAAAGTCCTCGCGGCGATAACCCGGCGGCGCGTAGGCGGGCACGCGCTCCTTCGGATCGCGCGTCATGCAAAACCGGAAGTTGTACCCCTGCACCTGGGTGTCCGCTTTCTCCGGAGCGAGCGACTCACCGTACTCGCTCCGCGCTTCCCGCCCCACGCGATAGGGAACCTTCGCCAATGCCAGCAAATCCCCCTCATATGTCGCGTCGATGAAGATCTCGGCCCCTAGCGAACGCGTCTTCTTATCCGGCAACCGAAACTCTGCCGCGACAATCCGTTTGCCCGCCGCATCCCGTTTCACACGCTCCAGTCGCGTCTGGGTGAGCACCGTGATTTTCGGCTGCGCGCGCAACATGGCTTCCAGGACCGCGAGGTTCACATGGGGCTCCGCATGCGTGCCGCGAAAACAGCCCTTGGCCTGGGGCGAATCGACGCCATACTTCCGCGCGTAGTATTCCTGAACGCGGCGCGTGAAGTCGAGAAACGTGCCCGTCATGCCCTCGAAGGTGCGAAAGTCCGTGTGCGAGAGGCCGTTCGTCACGAGTCCGCCCACTCGGCGATACGGCTCGACCAAGATAACGCTGTGTCCGTGCTTGGAGGCCGCCAGCGCCGCGGCGATGCCGGCGGGAGTTCCCCCATAGACAAGAACATCCGCTCGCTCCGGTTGGGCCTGGACCCAGGACGCGGCAAACAGGCAACAGAGGCCGGCAAAAAATTTGGATGTGGTTTTCATGGCGGTTAGAATACGCGTTGTCCGCCGGGCGGACACTGCGAATGCCGGGGACGCTTCCCTCCGGGCGCTGACGCTTGCGGCTCGCCGGCCTGAATTCTCGCCAAACTCCCCTCGCCTCGTTTTTTGCCCGGCTGGTATAATTCCACTCGGTCTCGTTTGTCCCCCCGCCTGTGGGGTAGTCTTTGGAAGGAATCGGCATCATGTCCCGTTCGAATTTGACCTGGCTCGTCGTGTTCTCCGCCTTTGGACTGGTCGGCCTGTCGATGTTTCTCACCGTGCCGACGCGGGCCGAGACGCTTGAGAAAAAGCACGAAAACTACAAGCTCGTCGTCGACGTGCTCGAGGAAATCCAGCAAAAATACGCCAAGGACATGAAGTCCGAAGACGTGCGCAAACTCATCGAGGACATGATCAACGGCGGACTGCGCAACTTCGACCAGCACTCCTACTTCTATAACCGCAAAGACTATAAGGAATTCAAGACGCAGAGCAGCGGCCACTTCGGCGGCATCGGCATCCAGATCGGCCTCAACAAATTCGACCAGCTCTACGTCATCTCCCCCATCGTCGGCACCCCCGCCTACGAAGCCGGCCTCCTCGCCGGCGACGTCATCGTCAAGGTCAACGATAAGTCGACGGAGAAAATGGACATCGAGGCCGCGAAGGCGATTATCATCGGCGAACCCGGCACCAAGGTCAAGCTCACCGTCTTGCACGAAGGCGACAAGAAGCCCATCGACATCGACATCGTCCGCGCCGAAATCAAGGTCGACAGCGTCCTGGGCGACCACCGCGACAAGATGAACCTCAAAAACTGGGACTTCTGGATCGACCCCGCCCTTAAGATCGCCTACATTCGCGTGACCGCCTTCACCGAAACCACCACCACCGAGATGGTTAAGGTCGTCGAATCGCTCGAACGCCTCGGCATGCAAGGCCTCGTCCTCGATCTTCGCAACAATCCCGGCGGCTTGCTCAAGGCGGCCGTCGAACTGAGTTCCCTCTTCCTCCCCGAAGGCAAGCTCGTCGTCACCACCAAAGGCCGCAGCAAAGAGGAAGAGCACGTTTACAATTCGCACGCTCCCGTGCCCGGTTACAAGCCGCAAGTCAGCTTCCCCATCGCCATCCTCATCAACCGCGGCAGCGCCAGCGCCAGCGAAATCCTCGCGGCCGCTCTGCAAGATCATGTTCGCGGCGTCGTCATCGGCGAACGCAGCTACGGCAAGGGCAGCGTGCAAAACATGATCCCCATGGAGAGCGGCAACAGCGCCCTCAAGATCACCACGGCGATCTACTGGCGTCCCAGCGGCCGCAACATCCATCGCTTCAAGCCCGGTTGGGATGAGAAGGACGAAGACGACTGGGGCGTGAAGCCCAACGCCGGCTACGAGGTCAAGCTGACGGATGAGGAGTTCCGCGACTGGATGATCGGCCGCCGCGACCGCGACATCATAAAACGCGACGACGTAAAAAAGGACGACAAGGCCGGCAAAAAGGAATTCAAGGACAAGGTGCTTGAGCGCGGCCTGGAGTACGTCCGCGAAGAGCTTAAGAAACGCGCCGCCGCCCCCGCCGCGACTTCCTCCGTCTCCCCCGCGACCGCTCCGCTTTTGCCGACCGTTCCTTCGGCAACGCACAGAGCCGACCTGACCGATCGCGTCCACCGCGACCCCGCACTCCGCAACCGCGCCCCCATTCTCCGCTGAGAAACAACCCGGCAATGCGGCGATTTCATCGCCGCTATTTTTTTGGACTGCGGCGATTTATCGCCGCTTTGCTTTTTTTTGGAGCCCCGCGATCGCCCCATTTTTTCAGCGGCAACCGACGCGCCGCCATGGTACTCTCTGTGGCGTGAAAACAAAGCGGCGATAAATCGCCGCACTCCAAAAAGGGCGGCACATGCGGTTCCATTTGTCTTTGGCCTTGGTGCTATTTCTCGCTCCGCTCTCCCTGCGCGCCGGCGAACCCGCCTATCCGCCGCCGGAGCAGGTCAAGCAGGCGTTTCTCAAGCTTCTCGATCGGCCGCGCGTTCCACTCGACGTAAAGGACGGCCCCGTTCAGGAATTCAAATCCGGCAACCGCCTCCAGCACTTCACCTTCGCCAGCGAGAAAGCCGACGGCGCCATCGAACGCGTGCCCGTCCTTCTGCTCACGCCCAAAGGCAGCAAGGGCAAAGCGCCGGCCGTCATCGTGCTGCATGGCACCGGCGGTTCCATGCGCGGCATGATGGCTTACATGGAAGAACTTGCCAAAAGGGGCATCATCGGCGTCGCTGGAGTGGTTCGAGCGGTGGTTGAAATGAGTTGGGTGAATGGGGGGCTTTGTCGTGCCGGTAGGATACCGGCACGACGGCGAACATACCGGCACCACGGCGGCGTTCGCTCATAAGATGAACGGGACAACCTTCGGCATCCATCCTCACAGGGATCCTCATCCATGCGCTATCTTCTCTTCGCGCTTGCACTGTCGTTGCCCGGCGCGGCTTCCGCACAGACCATCGCCAAGGGCATCAAGAACCCGGAATCGGTAGTCGTCGGCGGTGACGGCCGGATCTACGTCACCTCCATCGGCGAGTTCGACAAGGAGGGCGACGGCGCCGTCTTTGTCCTCGCCAAGGGCAAACTCACGCCGTTCGTCACCGGCCTGGACGACCCCAAGGGCATCGCTTCGTATCAGAAATGGCTCTTCGTCGCCGACCGGGATCGCGTCCATCGCATCGACCTGACCGGCAAGAAGCAGGAATACGCAGCGGCGAAGCAATTCCCGACGCCGCCCGTCGCCCTCAACGACATCGCCGTCGATCCGGAAAGCGGCGCCGTCTACGTCGCCGACTCAGGCGGCAAGGATCACAAAGGCGGCGCGGTCTATCGCCTCCAGAACATCGCTCCCAAGCTCAAGTTCCCGACCAAAGGCAAGCCGCCCGTCAAGGTCGAAGCGAAGCTCAATGTCAAGGTCACGATCGTCACCGATCAGAAGGCTTGGCCGGACCTCAAGCGTCCCAATGGCCTGGCCATGGACGGGGCAAACCACCTGTTACTCACCGACTCGGGAACGGGCAAGTTGCATCGGATCACCTTGGCGACGGGCAAGCACGAGGAAGTCGCCGAGGGCTTCGGACACGCGGACGGCATCGCCTGGGATTATTTTGGCCGGCTCTTCATCAGCGATTGGAAGGGCGGGCGGGTCTTCGTCATTCCGCGCCCTGGCGAGAAACCACTGCTCCTAAAAGACGGCTTCCAATCCGCGGCCGACATCTGCCATCATCCCGACGGCAAAATTCTGGTGCCCGACATGAAAGCCGGCACCCTCACGGAACTCAAGGCGACCGCCCCCGGTTGGGAAGTCGACGACACGCCGTTGCCGCTCAAGACCCAGGTCGCGTTCCCGGATCTCAAGTGGGCAGATTGGTCTCCCGAAACCGACGCCGGTAAGCCAAACCCCTTGCGTCTGCTTTATCTGACGCACGCCGGCGACGGCAGCAATCGGGTCTTCGTCACGGTGCAGCAAGGCGTCATTCACGTCTTCCCCAACGATCAAAAGGCCAAGGAAACCAAAGTCTTCCTCGACATCAGCAAGCAGGTCGTCTATCACGACAACGAAAACGAACAAGGGCTTTTGGGCCTCGCCTTCCATCCCAAGTTCAAGACGAATGGCGAGTTCTTCGTCTTCTACAGCACCAATAAAACCAAGCAGAAATTCACCAGCGTGGTAAGCCGATTTCGCGTGAGCAAGGACGACCCGAATAAGGCCGACCCCGCGTCCGAGGAAGAGTTGTTGCGCGTCGACCGACCCTTCTGGAATCACGACGGCGGCACGATCGCCTTTGGTCCCGACGGCTATCTTTACGTCGCGCTGGGCGACGGCGGCGCCGCCAACGACCCCCTTGGCAACGCGCAAAACCTCAAAACGCTTCTGGGTTCCATCCTGCGTCTGGATATCGATCGCAAGTCGGACGGCAAAGCCTACGCCATTCCCAAGGACAATCCCTTCGTCGGCAAGAAGGACGCGTTGCCTGAGATTTACGCCTACGGTTTGCGCAATGTCTGGCGCATGGCGTTCGACCGCAAGACTGGGCAACTCTGGGCCGGCGACGTCGGCCA
>Ga0163144_10012727_pt1 | contig 17636 bp, 16 predicted proteins | sample OliLak19BULKMAT1_FD_123175 | JGI IMG/M metagenome (GOLD analysis project Ga0163144, IMG submission 123175) | Freshwater microbial mat bacterial communities from Lake Vanda, McMurdo Dry Valleys, Antarctica - Oligotrophic Lake LV.19.BULKMAT1 | ecosystem: Environmental > Aquatic > Freshwater >...
TGCATGAGCCACATGATGCGTTCGGCTTGCACCGTGCGATACTTGTCTTCCAGCATGCCGAAAAGAACATAATCGTTGTCGCGCCGCGTCGCCAGCCAATGGATCAGGGATTCGCGCGCGGCGCTGCGCACCTCGTTGTTCATCGGTGGATCGAGCAGTTCCAAAATGCTGCTGATGTCGATCGGATCCCCGAGCGCTCCCAGGCAGCGGACGATGAGCCGGGACAACATGATTCGGCTTTCGTTGGGCATCTTCGGATCGATCGGCTTTTGGGGTTCCGTCGACTGCAACACCTCCGCCATTTTCACGCGTACCGGACCGCTTTCCAAACGATAGGCGAGATTCGCCCTTGCTTTCTTCATGGCATCGCGGCCGTTCTTTATGAGCGCTTTGGTTTTGGCGTCGACGCTTTCCGACAACGGATATTCCGGCAACGCGATGTTGGCGTCCTTGACTTCCGTGGGGCCGCTCGGCCCGGTGGGGTTGCTCCACTGAAACAGATTTATGGGGCCGCGGCCGTAGGTTACGTCGCCGAACTTCACTTGGGCGAATCCCTTGAGTACCATGCAGGCGACGAAGTTCACCGGCCCCTTGCGGCGCGGGTTCTTGGGATCGGGGTAAAATGGTTCGCCCTCCCGCAAAGCGTTCGAAAGGCCGACAAGCACTTCCGTGCCTTTGCCGCGAAGAAGGATTTCATAATGTTCGGGCCGGTCGGGCTCTTCCGGATTCGCGAAACGCACCCGCACCTGCATCGGCTGGTCCTTGAGATTTCTGAGCAGGAATTGGCCCTTGAGCAGCGTGATGTCCCTAGCTTGCATTCAAGGAGCGGGATGTTCTGCCCGAAAATCTCCGGCACGTTGCCGCACAGAGTCAGACGAAATCCGCTGGGCAGATAAATGCTCGACCAACTGCCCGGAAGGCTCAACAGCGGTTGACCGGTGACGACTTCGGCCTTTCGATTCGATAGGCGTTGCCAATCCCCCTTTGCGACTTCCTGGAGGCAAATCACGGTGTCCTTCGGCTCATCAAATTGGTACTGGCCGATCGCTCGGACGGTCTTGAAGTCGGGTTCGTCAAAGGGAATGTCCACCAGTGAGGGTTCCTCCGGCAATTTTTCTTCTGCCAACTTGCCGGTCTCCGGCGGACTTTTCCGATCTGGTAATCCTTTGCCTTTCTCAATCGGCGGAACCTTGACCTTCACGGGCGGTTCCTCTTTCGAGGGGTCCGGAACCGATTCCCGACCAGGAACTTTGCTGGCCAGCGGGGGGCAATGTCGCGTCGGCTCCCGACGATAAGCACAACAAGCAGCAACACGATGTTCGCGCCGCCCAATCCGGCGGCGATCCAGCGCATGGTCGCGGTCTCGGGATTTGGCCCCGTCTTGCGGGCGCGAAGCCCTTGGACAGCCAGAAAAACTCCCAAACCGAATAAGGGTAGCGCCATTCCGACGGGCCACCATGTGCCGAGCAACCCCATCAGCAAGAAGAAAACAAACGCCGCACCACCGACGGCAACGATCACGTTCCAACGGGTGAAGCCACATCCGGGACAAGTCACATCGAAAAATGTCCGCGACTTGTCACAGCCCGCGCAAGTCGGGGTGTCCGCCTGGGTGTTCGGGGCATCTATCGGCTCGGCAGGCGGCGCAACGTCGCGCGGAACAGGGGGACTTGCGGGCGAACTCCGTACATTTGGCGCCGCGCCGGGAACCCACGAGGGAATCGTCGGTTTCGCCGCGGCACCCTGACGCGGCTTCGACGATGGACCCGGCGATGCCGCGCCTCCCCCGTTGACACCGGTTCCAACCGCATTGGGTTCCAGTATTCCGCGCGGCACGGGGCGAGGGTTGGCGTTGCCAATTCCTAGCAATCTGTACACTTGCCATCCCTGCTCGCTCGTCAGGTGCGCGACTTCTCCCGAGCCTATCAATTCTTCGAGAAGGGGCACGCCTTCCAAGGCCCCTTGGCAAGCCAGGATCAGAGTTCCAGTAAGGCGACGGATATCGGCGTCTTTGTGCGCCCAAAGTTCGTGAAGCAACTCAGACGTGCTGGGTTCCTTGAAATCCTGTTCTCGGAATAAAAGATTGTCCGCGTTGTCGTAGCGATTCCATAACGACGCTCCGTCCCGTGCAACGCATGTGAGCGCCGTGTAAATCACTAGATGCGAGAACCGATCGACTTCGGCGGTATAACTTCCCTCACGCAGACGGATGGGATGCTGATAGTTGGGATGGCCGGCCTCCCCGGATGGCCGGCCCGCGAGAGCCGGCACGAACATGCCGTCGTAATCGATCAAGCGTAGGGCTAAGTTGCCCGTTTGCGTGCCGGGGACCAAGAGGACGTTGCCATGCTGCAGGTCGGCGTGGGCGGTTCCAACCTTGCGCAGGCCGCGGGCCAGCTTCACCCACATCCGCCCCAGGAGTTCCAGCACGTTCGGCTTGTCGATCTGGTTATTGACAAAGTCGGTCAGCGTGAATCCTTCCACCCAGCGCATCTTGAGAACCGGAAACCCCTGGCCTCGGATGCGAATCCCCGCATCAAGATAATGAAAGTCGACCATGAAGGGCAACTTAGCGGCGCTGAGATGTTCGCTGATCGCTTGATAGCGTTCGCGCAAGCCGGGGACTTCGCGCGTGAAGCATTTCACCGCCCAGGTTTGATTGGTTTGCGGACAATGGACCTTATAAACCGTTGCGAAGCTCCCGGAAATCGGCATGGGCAGTCCCATGGCGTTCAACGCCGGCCGGCCCTGTTGCAATTCGGGGTCGGCGAAACTTCCCCGGGGATTCTGGATGGCTTCGTTGTACTCGGTGTGCTGCGGCCATTGCATGGGCGTTCTCCGGCGCTTTCAATGCGCGAAACTATCACACGATCATACGCGAATCTCGGCCACCGTGACGTCGTCGTTTCGCAATTCCTCGCGATTACGCAAATCTTCGACCCAACGGCCAAATGCCCCGTCCGGATTGGAGTCGCGCAGGAGCGCTTCCAGGTGATTCCAGGGCTTGTTTTGCCGCTCGCATTCCTGCAAAAACCACTGTCCCAGCGCATCGGTCATGAGCCAAAAACAATCCTTCCGTCGCAAACGACCACTTGCCGACGTGGTCTTTTGCAACAGGTTTTCGGAGGCGGCAGCGCGCGACCCCAGGAGCCAAGGCGTGTTGCCGAATTCCGCGGATTTCGTCAGCGGGAAGGCTCGTGCAAGTTTGTCTTTGCGCACCTGAAACAAACAAGCGTCGCCGATCGCAAAGGCACGCCATTGCGGACGCCCCACGCGTGTGCCCGGCTTCTCCAGCGCTATGCCAAGAAAGGTAGCGAAGGCGCCTTCCTGAAGCTTCGTCTGCGCATACCAGGAACTTGATTTCCCGGTGGTTTTCGCGTCCCAGTCTTCTTGCAGCGGCAGAAGCCACTCATGGAACAACACAAGTTGCGGATGAGGATTGGCCACGAACGCATCCACCAAGAGCCTGGCCCAAAGCCCGGAGAACATGCTCTGGGATGCTCCATCGGCGATCGCGAAACGGCCCTTTTCGGCATTGGCGGCGAAGGCGTCCTCGCATTCCGCGGGGGTGTTTCCCCTTTTCGGCACTGCGAGCACGTTCACCTCAATCACCGCGCCGTCAGGTCGCATGGCTTACCCTCGCAGGTTCTTGGCATCCACGCGCGTGCCGATGTCGAGAAAGCGGATGACCGCCACGGCGTCGGCATTGAACATGAATCCGATGGAGTCTTCGTTGACCGGGTAACCTTCCCGCGCCGCCGTCGCAAGCACGCGCGGCGGCAATTTGCTAGACATGCGGAACAACATGCGCGACCAGGCGTCGGGAAGCAAGTCCGGGTTGTCCGGAAACTCTATGGGGCGTTCGGCCTTGGACGACACATGCATGTTGAAAAGAAGCACATGCCCGTCGTCGCTCGCCAGCTGCCGCACCATCGCCGCGTTTTCCTCGGGATCGCCGTCGGAAGCCTCGCCGTCGGTGATGTTGACGATCAGCGGCGGGTAGCAAGTGGGGATGCGCACGATGAAGTCATTGACGGCCATCCAGGCCAGCGCAAGCGCCTCGCACATGGGCGTCAGGCCATTTGCGACCGGCTCGAACCACACCGGAAACTTGATCGCCTGGCTCACCAACCCGCCGGCGCCATCGGGAACCTGCTTCACGCGCTCCTCGATCCGCAGCGGATTGTCCGCGACGGCGCTCAATGGAACCAGAGTTTGTCCCGCCAAGGCGCCACCGAGCGCGGGTCCAACCGTGGCGCCATAGCCGATCACTCCGACGTGAAAATAGTTGCGGATTCCCTCCGTACGCGCGCAGCTTAGCACCAGCGTCTGAAGCAACCGATTGATTGCGTCCGCGACGACTTCCGACTTTTTCTGCCCCCCGCCGCCGATGGGCGAGGCCATCGATTTGGACTGGTCGATCAGAAACAGAAGACAGGTTGGGTTGTTTCGGCTAATCTCAGCGGAGTAGGGCATGTAATCTCCTTTTTCAGAAGTACGCGAAACAATCCAGAATCAAAGCGAACCAAATGGATGCTTCGGACACGCTCCGAGATTTTGTTATGATTTTTCTGGTTCATTGAATAGGCAGCCAACAGATGCCATCGCTCAAGACCCGCCAGCGCGAACCGGAGATCATGGACCAAGCGGGCCTTGATCCTGGGCGGCATCAGCACGCGCTTTGCGGGCTGGCACGCATCAACACCTTGAGTGGCAGCGCGGGCATTTGTTGGAGGCCGATCCGCGCGTTGGCGAAGGAGTTGGGGCGGCCTCTGCGCGTGCTCGATGTCGCCACGGGCGCGGGGGATGTACCTTTGAAAGTCTGGCGAATGGCGGAGCGGAAGCGGATTCCGCTCACCATCGAAGCGTGCGATCGCAGCGAAACCGCCTTGACGTATGCACGCGCGGAAGCCGAAGCGCGGCATGCGCCGATCCGCTTTTTCGCGCTCGACGCCCTCGCCGATCCCTTGCCGCTGGACTTCGACGTCATTTGTTGTTCGCTGTTTCTGCATCATCTTGAGGAAGACGAAGCGCTCGCCTTGCTGGGCCGGATGAAGCAAGCGGCCCCGCGACTCATCCTCGTCAACGACCTGCGGCGATCTTGGCTTGGCTGGCTGATTGCCTGGTTGGGGTGCCGGGTCTTGACGCGATCCCCTATCGTACATGTGGACGGCCCTTTGTCCGTGCGTGCGGCTTTCACGGTCGCCGAGGCCAAGGGTTTGGCCGAGAAGGCGGGTCTTTGCGGAGCGACGGTCAAGCGGCGTTGGCCGTGGCGCTGGCTTCTTACCTGGCGAAATCCGGACTGATTGTATGCGAACCGAAAACGTCGACGCGCTGATCGTGGGGGGAGGTCCGGCAGGGGCCGCGACGGGACTGCTCCTCGCCCGCGCCGGGTGGAAGGTAACGCTGGTCGAACGCAAACGCTATCCTCGCCGCAAAGTGTGCGGCGAATACTTGTCCGCGACCAATATGCCTTTGCTCCGCCACCTGGGGATCGCCAAGGCGTTCGAGGAACAAGCCGGCCCGCCGGTGACGCACGTCGGCCTGTTCGCCGCGGATGCGATGCTGCGCGCCGACTTGCCCCGGCTGGGCGCCGCAACCTGGGGACGAGCGCTGGGGCGGGAACATCTCGATGCGTTGTTGCTTGACGAGGCGGCAAAGGCCGGCGTGGAGGTGCGGCAGCCTTGGTCCCCGGTCGAAGTAACAAGAACGGAAACAGGATACGATTGCCGAGTGCATGACCACGATGCCAACGCTGAGGCGATGCTCCACGCTGGTCTTGTGATCGCCGCCCATGGCTCCTGGGAGAACGGTTGTCTGCCGACGCAACGCTGGGAGAAGCGGGCGCGTCCGCATGATCTGTTCGGCTTCAAGGCCCATTTTCGCGATGCCTCTTTGCCCGAGGGTTTGATGCCGCTGCTTGCCTTTCCGGACGGGTACGGCGGCATGGTGCATTCGGACGCCGGCCGCGTCAGCCTGTCGTGTTGCATTCGTCGCGACCGCCTTGCCGTCCTGCCTCGTTCGGAGGGTCAGAGCGCGGGGCAGGCTGTCTTGCGTCATATCCTCGATTCCAGTCGCGGCGTTCGCGAAACGCTCCAAGATGCCACGGAAGACGGCGATTGGCTGGCGTCCGGCCCTTTGCGCACGGGCATGCGTTTCACGGCTCCGCATGGCATCTTTCGCGTCGGCAATGCTCTCGGTGAAGCCCACCCCGTCGTGGCCGAAGGCATTAGCATGGCGCTGCAAGGCGCCTGGCTGCTGGCCGACTTGCTTCAAGAATGGCGGCGCCAGGGGCGGAATTGGCACGCCCTCGCGCGGGTTCGCGTAGAATATGAGGGCAGGTGGAAGAGAGCGTTCGCGCCGCGCCTGCATGCGGCAGCGGCCATCGCGCACTGGGCGATGCGTCCGGCCGCGGTCAGGGTGTCCCTCGCTCTGTTGCGTTGGTTTCCGCACTTGCTCAACTGGGGCGCCCGCCTTAGCGGCAAGGGGCGCCTTGTGGTGCGGTAGCACGGTTGTCGCCGGAAAAGCATAGGATTGCCTCATGAACTTTGAGATTCTCGGCATGGGGACCGCCTTGCCGACGACGGTGTTCGATCAGGAAGAAGCCCTCTTCATCGCCCGTTCGTTGTGTTGCCGGACCAAAGAGCACGAAACCTGGCTGCCGCTGATGTACCAAGGGACGGGCATTGAAAAACGCCACATGGTGCTCTCGCGTCCCCTTGTGGAAGACGTGATCGGCGGGACGCGCACGTCCGGCTCCATATTCCTGCCCACCGGCGACCTCGAAGACCGCGGCCCCACGACCGGGCAGCGCATGCAAGCCTATCAGGAGGAAGCGCCGTTGCTTGCCGTAGCCGCCGCTCGGAAAGCCGTGCGCGAATCCGGAATCGTCCCGGCAGCGTTCACGCATATCGTCACGGTATCGTGCACGGGCTTCAACGCTCCCGGCGTCGATTCCGTCCTGATCCGCGACTTGGGCCTGTCCCCACATATCCAACGCACACATGTCGGCTTCATGGGTTGTCACGGGGCGCTCAACGGCTTGCGGGTGGCGCGAGCGTTTGCCGGCAGCGATCCGCAAGCGCGGGTGCTTATGGTCGCCGTCGAATTGTGCAGCGTCCATTATCACTACGGCTGGGATCCAGGTCGGATGATCGCCAACGCCATCTTCGCGGACGGCGCGGCCGCCGTCGTTGGCGTGCCCGCCGCGGATGATGTGCAAAGCGATTGGCAGGTCGCCGCCTCCGGTTCCTACATTTTCCCGGACACCGCCGATGCCATGACTTGGACCATCGGGGATCACGGCTTCGTGATGACCCTTTCCAAGCGAGTTCCCGGACTCATTTCCCGCCATCTGCGGCCCTGGGTGGAACAATGGCTCGCGGGTCTGGGCCGGAGCATGGACGATATCGCTTCCTGGGCAATCCATCCCGGCGGGCCTCGCATTTTAGCAGCGGCGCAGGAGGCGCTTGGTCTGCCCGCCGAGCGCACACGCGAAGCCGAACGCACCTTCGCCGAGCATGGCAACATGTCGTCGCCGACGGTGTTGTTCATCCTTGATGCGATGCGTCGGAGCCAAGCGCCGCGGCCTTGTGTCGCGATGGGGTTTGGGCCAGGGTTGGCGGTCGAAGCGACCTTGCTGGTGTGAGACGTCGTGGTTGGCCTACGTTTCTCGCACCAAAGTGAGTGAGGCCGCATGTAAGAATCTGTTCCAAAAGAGGTCTGCCCCCTTTGGGAACATGGATCTCTTTCCGATCAACGTTCCGTAATGATAAGCCGCGCCGGCGCGGTTTCCGTGGCAAGGGTGCCGACCCAGATGTCGTAGCGCCCGGAAAGCGGCGTGGCGAAGCGCAGGAGCGGGTTGAGGTTGTTGCCAGAGTCGTCGTCGGCGATCCATTTACCGTTGGGCAGGCGAATCAGCAATGTGGTGTCGGCATTAGACTCGGCGCGAATGGTCAGCGGGTAAGATCCGGCCGTGTAATTGAGGCGGAAATCGGGCGCCCTGCCGACGTAGGCTTGCAAGCCGCCGAGGTTGGTCTTCACAGTGCCCCCGGCGCCCAAGGGTTTGACGAAAGGATCCGGCTCGAAGCCGACTTTCAAGGTGGTCGATCCAAAGCCGGGCGTGAGATTGGGGTCGGGATTCATTCCCGCGACCGCAAGCGGCGGCGTGGGGAGGCCCGGCGCGCCGTCGATTGTAAAGCGAGTGTCCCATTTGTAACCGTAGAACCCGTCCGCGCGCCAACATCCGTAGTTGCGCACGGCGTCGTCGGCTTTGACGGTGCGAAGGTCGACTTTGCCGCCGATTGTCAACCGCCAGGTGTCGTCCCTGTCCGGCCCCATGCGGCGAATTTTGAAGGCCTTGTCATGGACGATGAGTGAAGTTGGTCCCGCAGCCGGATTCTTCGGTCGGATGACCTGGCCCTTCGTCGTGTCGTAAGTCATACGCATCCAGCAAGTCGCGTTATTAGGACTGAAGAGTTTGACCGATTTTCCCGGTTTTACGCTCCACCATCCCTCGGTCTGCCAGTAGTAATCATAAAGTTCGAAATTGGCGCCTACGTTGTCCGCATGATGGATGTGTATCGATACGACAACTGTGCGACTGGAATTGTTGATGACCTCAATCGACGGTGCGGAACTCGCAACGACACTCCCGACCAATATGGCCGCGATCCACGGAAAACGCATCATGATTGTTACCTGAAGGTGTGAGTCGCGCCGGAAACCGAACGACCATAAAGTTGTCACTCCACTTGATAGGGTCAGCAAGTGCGTTTTCCGCCGGAATACACGCGGCATCCGCTAAGATATCGTCCCCCCTCGCCCTTGCTAGCGCGGCGGACTCGGGTGGAAGGAAGGAGGACAGTGCCGGATCGTCGCTATTTGAACTTTTCCAGGAGGAACAATGCACAGCCGTTTTCCTTCGTGCTGGAAAACTCGCCCGGGCGCTTCTGGACGGCCTCCGGCGACGGCAAGATCGCACAGATCCTTAACGTCTTCCCTTTCAGCGAGTAGATGCCAAGCATTTTCTCGCCGCGCTCGTCGTCGCGCATGTCGATCAGTTTCATCTTTTTCTCGGCATCCACACGAAACGTGCCCTTCTTGTCGATGGCCTTCCCGGTTTGCTGAAACCACTTATCGCCGTCAAAACGAAATCGTGCCCGGTCCACTTCTTTTTTTGGCAACTTCTCCCCAAAAACCGTGATTTCCACTGCCCGCCAGGTTCCTTGGAGCGCCTGTTGATCCTTCTTGGATGCGTCGCCTCCTTGGACCCCCGTCGCAAAGGAAAGGCAGAGTACGATCAAGGCAAAAAAAAACATCGCATTTGAGATCTCCCAGTTTTGTAGACAACGGATGAGAACCTGTCGTCGAGAGGGCAACGTCGAATTGCCTTGCTCATTTTGGACCCATTGCTCATTCAGTTTCCAAGCGCCCGATGTTGTTGAAGTAGGTGATGAGCAACCGCGAGCCGTCCCAGTAGAATGCGGCTCCGCGTCTTGAGCCGGCGAACAGTCCGAAGCAGCGGTCCGTCGGCAAGCCATGGCTCATCCGATTTGCTTCTTTCTCCCCTTGGCGGAGTAGTCAACGGGAGTAGTCAACGGGGTCCGTCCCCGTTCTCGTAAGCAACATGCACAAAGATTGAACTCCATCGCATTGCCGAGTCGGAGCGCCCCGCGAAGGGCAACTGTCGCCCTTCGCGGCGCGGTTGGCGTGCAGCGCCGCGCGATGGCGCTCGCTCTCTTCTGAATGGGTTCGTGCGACGATTTGCTTCCCTCGAAAGTGTAAGCTACGTTTCATTTGAATCGCGAGAGACGTAACCATTCGCGGCTCGCAATGATTCAGGACACGTCACCCTTTCGAGACCCGCCAATGCAGACCTCCCTGGCCCGAACGATTTTTGGGATCACACTGCTTCCCGTGCTGGGGGGCCTCATCGGCTTCCAACTTAGCAAGCCCTCCGAATGCACGGTCGAATGCGACATCCAGAGCGGCCGCTACGACAAACAAATCGAAGACCGTGTCCTGCCAATACTTCAATCCCGTTTCGAGCACGACAATCCCTGGTTTGGGATTCAAATGCTCCAGTTTCCCGAAGACCTCATGCTCTATCAGAGGCTCCTTCATGAAACCAAGCCCGACATCGTGATCGAAACAGGCACGTTCAACGGCGGCTTGAGCCTTTACCTCGCGTCCCTGCTCCAGGTCATCAATCCCCAGGGGAAAATCGTGACGGTGGATTTGGACCCGGCCGGCTGGAACAAAACACTCTCCCAGTTCACCCTTCCCGGCAAGCAGAGCTTGCTCGACCGCATCGTGTTTCTCGAGGGAAGCAGCACCGATCCGGACATTGTCGCCACGGTGAAGGAACATGTCGGGAAGAACAAACGCGTTCTCGTCATCCTCGATGCCCTGCACACGAAGGAGCATGTGCTGGCCGAGTTGAAGGCCTACGCTCCGCTCGTTTCGCCCGACAGCTTTATCATTGTCAACGACACCCAACTCGACGGCAAAAAGACCCGCTTCGGCGAGACCTGCGGCGTAACCGAGGCGTTGCAAGAATGGTCGCCCACCAATAGCGACTTTGTCGCCGACGCAAGCTGGAACCGCTTTCTCGCGTCCTGCTGTCATCATGGCATCTTCAAACGCGTCCGCTAAAAATGACGAGGGCCATCAAAGTCGCAAGTCGGTTCATGTGTGTTTCTCGCGGGAAGCTTACTGTTGGGTGGAGGCCGCCGCATACCCCTCGCCCTTGCTAGCGCTGCGGACTCGGGTGGATCGAAGAGTGGGGAAATGATTTGTCCTGCCTCCGTAAATTTACCCGATGGCACACGGCGCGTGGTTAGACGGCGTGGTCCAATCACTTCGCCGTCCGTGGCTGCAAACTTGCAGCTGCCGCGTCTGCTTCCTTGCGCGTCAGGACCGTCTCGTAATCGACCAAATAAAGTCCGCACGGACGGCACAGTTGACTGGGCGAGTATCGGGCCGGCGAGACGAAGAATTTCTGGATCCACTTCCTCTTGTTCAAGTCCTCATCCACAAACGCGAAGTTGCGGAGTTTGCCGGCCGGGATGAACGACAAACCGCATGCCTTGGCGGAGAAGCCGTGCTCAAGCGGACCATGGCAAAGCGGGCAGTCGTCAAGTTGATGTTTCATGATGATGTGGTGTGAATGGCAATGGGATTCACATTCCGTTCGCGTGTTCGTCGTGGACTAATAGGTTGCGCCGGCGTCTCACTTGTTTTCGACCAGCGCGACGGAGAGCAGCAAGGCCCATTCGGCGCGTTGTGCCGCCTGCTCAAATGTTTTGTCCGCCGCCTTTCCCATGCCATTTTCGTAGGTCATCACCCACACGGCGACCGGACTGCCCTTCTTGACTTCGATTTGCCGGCTAAGTTTCCGAACGACCATGAACGATTTTTCCGTTTTCGGAAGCGGGATGTCTTCGCGCGTGAAACTGCTCCCTCCTTTGCCGCCTACGGCCGTAGTAACACGGTATCTCACGCGGTCCTTTGCGTGGGGAACTTCACGGGTAGTGATCGACAAGTCATGCGAGTCGCGGAGTGTGGGCGACATCGCGAAGAGGTTTTTCGCTTTGCCGTTCTTCCAAATTTGCAGCCGTAATTGTATGGGCAGCGGTAAGGCGGTCGCCCCTTCCGGCAACTTTGGCACGGAACAATCGAGCTTGATACAACCGCTCGCGGTCAATCCGAAGTGCGGCTCCAGGGCCTTTAGCTCTCCCGGAAACAACTCGGCGGGTGAAAGTCGCAAGGGGCGTTGCACGGGTTTTTCTTTCGAGAGCTTTTCCTGGGCTTCGGCGAGGCGACCCAGGATCAACGCGCCGAATGCCAGTGCCACCGTCACGACGACCTTGATTGAGCATTCGGACAACCATTTGTCGAAAGAGAGGGACATGCGCTTTCCTTTTTCCATCTTGTGGGGGTCTCACACTCTAACGACGAACTTTACAGCGGCGAAGATGTTGCCATGCGACATTTTTTTTCGTTGCTCATTCGCATGATCGTTGCCGTTGCCGAACACCCGCCGGATCATTTGCCGTCAGGGTCGTAGATGAAGGCGTGGTCGTCCAGGGGTCGGACCCACACGTTGCGAAACTTGACGGGGTTGCCGTGGTCTTGAAGGAACACCGGACCGGTCATCGTCTTCTTCTGTCGATCACGGATCTTTTCCAAGTACGGGGTAGTGCCATAGCGGAACGGGTGGTACACCGACTTCGGTTCGCCGAACGTCGCTCCGTCTTGAACTTTCTTCCCGTTGAACCACACCGTGACGGTCCCGTTCTCGACGATCTTCCCCGACTCGTCTCGCCGCGGCGCCCGGTAGCGGATGTCGAAGACTTGCCATTCCCCCGGTTTCCGGCAGGCGTTGACGAGCGGCTTGGAGAAGCCGTAAACCGCCCCGGCGTCATCCTGGGTTGGCTTTTCCTTGCCGTGCGAGTTCAGAATCTGCACTTCGTAATTCCCATGGATGTAGACGCCGCTGTTGCCTGTCCCCTTTTCCGGCAACATGAATTCGACATGGATGTCCGCGTCCCGGAAATGAAGTTTGGAGACGATGTGATTCTTATTCCCCTTGGGCGTCGAAACGAGTACGCCGTCTTCGACCGGCCAGTTGATTTTTTCGCCCGCCATGCTCAAGAACGAGTGGTTGCCCTTGCCGTCCAGGAGTACGATTGCGTCTTTCGGCGGCGGGGCGGGGAGTTTGCTCTGGTCCGGTGTGAAGTCGGGATCGGCCGCGAGAAAAACCAGCGTAATCAGCATACCGGCAGTCATTCGATGACCTCCATCCGTTAAGGTGTTATTCATCACTTCCCCTTCGCTTTCTTCTTCTTTTTTGCCTCGTCGACCTTTAGCGGATAACGACGCACGGCGACATCGTTTTTCTGCGCCGCGCCGGGAGTGCTGCGGCCATTGACGATAATACGCTCGAAGAGTGCCGTCATGTCGGCCAGTCGTTTCGGTTCCGCGGAGGCGAGGTTTTTCGTTTGGCCTAGATCGTCCGCGAGATTGTAGAGTTGGATGCCTTCGCCGTCGCCGCCCGTCGACCAGCCGCCCGAGCCGGGGCCGGGAATAAGGGTCCAGGCGAATCAAATCGAGGACGCCGATGTACGGAGCGCAACCGTTGTCGCTCGTGAAGATCACGAGCGTGTTTTCCGCGACGCCGCTTTTTTCGAGCGCTTCGAGCACACGTCCCACCACGGCATCGGTTTCCATGACGAAGTCCGCGTAGGCGTTCAGTCCGCTTTTGCCCTTCCACGCTTCGTTTACCGCGAGCGGCGTGTGCGGCGCCGTCAGCGGCATGTAGAGCAGGAACGGTTCGCCGGCCTTCGCCGACTTCTTTACGAAGTCGACGGCCCGGTCGCCGATCGCGGGAAGAATCGGTTCGAGTTTCCAATCTTTGAGGGCCGGTCCCTGCATGCTCGCCTGGTTGTTCTTGAACAATCGCGCGGGCAGAAACTCCGTCGGAATGCCGACCGTGCGATCATTATCGATGAAACAAAACGGCGGCCAATTGGGGACATCCGTGCCAAAGTAAACGTCGAAGCCGCGCGCCGTCGGACCGCCCTCGATCTTCTTGGAAAAGATCTCACGCCACACCTTTTGATGTTCCTCGGTGGCCACGGCCTTGTCGTCCTTCGGACCCGTCAGCAATTTCCGCTGCGGCCCGTTGATCGGCCAATCCCAGCCGAGATGCCATTTGCCGATGCACCCCGTTCGGTAGCCGAGACCTCTCAGCAGACTGGCGATCGTCATGCGATCCGGAGCAATGAGCGGCGGACCGAATACGCCGACGATTCCCGCCTGAAGCTTCGTCCGCCAGTGATAACGCCCCGTGAGCAGCGTGTAACGCGACGGCGAACAGACGCCCGAGGACGAATGGCCATCGGTGAAGCGCATCCCTTGGGACGCCAGGCGATCTATGTACGGCGTAGGGATCTTGCCTTTCGCGCGGTTGTAGCACTGCACATCGCCGTAGCCGAGATCATCGGCGAGGATGACGACGATATTCGGCTTCTTGCTTGGCGCGCCGGCCGCGCCCGAAGCGGAAAACGGCGCCGCGAGCAGGAGGCAAAGAGTCAGAGCATGTCGCATGGGCTTTCCGATGGTAGTGGCCAAGGCCAATGAGTCAAGCAGTTTCTTTGCTGGCACGAAAAATGAGTCTAAAGCAATAGTCCGCGACCCGCCAACGAAACCAGCGTGCCACGGACTCAACCCATTTGCTCATCTTATGACTGCGCGGAGGCTCAATCCTCTTCCTCCGCTTCCACAGTGAACTCAACACCGTCAAAAATCTCCGCCAGGGGCAACTCGGTCCCGATTTCGCTAAGCGGCACTACCGCATCCATGCCTTCAAATATCTCGTGGACGAAACCTCGCTCGCCGCGACGGTAGACGGTAACCGCAGGCATTTCTTGCTCGACGAGAACATAGACGGCCAGCGACGGGATGGTCAGGTAAGCGTCCTTCTTTTCGCCCTCGTCGATGCGGCGCGTACTTTTGGAAAGCACCTCGAAGATCACGACCGGTTCGTCCTGGAAGGAGTCATTTTGCGGATTCGAACGACACACGATGGATAGATCCGGGTAATAGAATCGCGTGTGATCGGACAGACGGATGCGAATCTTCGTGTCGGAATTGGTGGGCCGGCAACGTTTGCCGCGAAGACGCCCATGCAAGAAGCCGATTGCATTGGTCGCGATCAGGTTGTGGACATTGCGGGCGCCGGCCATGGCGTAGACGACCCCGCCGACGTACTCATGCTTGATCGGCGAGACAAGCTCGCCGGCGAGATAGTCATCGACGGGGATCGGTTGTAATTTTCTTGCGGCACTCATGCGTTTAGTTTAGCGGCAAGGACCGGAATCCGCAACATTACCCTTCCGCCCATGTCAGCACCACTTTGCCGCAATTCCCTTCCTTCATCGCGTCAAATCCCTTTTGAAATTCCTCGTACCCAAAGCGATGCGTGACGATGGGACGAAGGTCCAGTCCGGATTGCAGCATCACGGTCATCTTGTACCAGGTCTCGTACATTTCCCGACCATAGATGCCCTTGAGAGTGAGCATATTGAAGATGACGAGGTTCCAGTCGATGGCGATCTCTTTTTCGGGGATGCCGAGGATGGCGACCTTGCCGCCGTGAGCCATATTGGCGAGCATGTCGCGGAAGGCCTGTTCGTTGCCGGACATTTCCAGGCCGACATCGAACCCCTCTTTCATGCCCAGCTTTTTTTGCACGTCCTCGAGCGTTTCCGTGCGTACATCCACGGCATGGGTGGCGCCGAGTTTCTTGCCAAGTTCCAATCGATAGGGATTCACATCCGTGATGACGACATGGCGTGCCCCCGCGTGCTTCACGACCGCGGCGGCCATGCAGCCGATCGGACCCGCGCCGGTGATGAGCACATCCTCGCCGAGCACATCGAAAGATAGGGCGGTATGGACCGCGTTGCCGAACGGATCGAAGATCGACTGGATATCGCGTGGAATGCTGGGATCGTGGACCCAGACGTTCGTCATCGGCAACGAGAGATACTCCGCGAATGCGCCGGGCCGGTTGACGCCGACGCCCTTGGTGTCCTTGCACAGGTGTCGTCTGCCTGCGAGACAGTTTCGGCAATGGCCGCAGACGACGTGCCCCTCGCCGGAGACGATTTCGCCAACGTGGAAATCGTGAACGTTGGCGCCAACTTGGGCGATCGTGCCAACGAATTCATGGCCAACCACCAAGGGCACCGGGATCGTCTTGCGCGCCCAGGCGTCCCACTTCCAAATATGCAGGTCCGTGCCGCAGATGCCGGTGCGCAGCACTTTGATGAGCACCTCGTTGATGCCGATCGTCGGCATCGGCACATCCTCCAGCCAAAGGCCCGGCTCCGCTTTCGACTTTACAAGCGCTTTCATTTGGATTGTCTTTGTTGATGGTTGGTAAAAACACGGCGAAGTTTATTGTAAAGAACCTCCTGAATTCGCTGAACAAAGTTAGCACGACGCGCAAGCGAGTGAATTCACTCGCTTGCGCGTCGTGCTAACTGGGTTTCTCCGGCAAGGGATGCTTTTGGAAGAATTCCCAAATCCAATCGTTCGCTTGAAGATTGCTCGTCGACTTGCCCAGCATCAACGGCAGCGGAGGCCGGCCGGGCCAGGTATGGCCGCCCCCCTCCACGGCCACGAGAACCACTTCCGTACCGTCCCTTCCCGGTCCATACGTCTTCCGCAGGATCGTTGTCCCGTCGCCGGCGCGGTCCGGGATCGACTCGATGCGCGGATCGGGCGGACAGCCATTCGCTTCGACCCAGTTCGCGATGGTGTGATCCACAGAGAGAAAATCTTGCCCGTAGATGCTGCGCGGCCCCCTTCCCCCGGCGAAGGGGGCGAATTCATCGTTCGTGCCGTGAAAATGGATAACCGAGATCGGTCGGCTGGGCGCGATTTGCGCCATGGCCATCGGTCCCGCAACCCCGGCGATGGCCGCGAATCGATCCGTCATCTCGTTCGCGAGCCGATAGGTCATGTGGGCCCCGTTGGACATCCCCGCGGCATAAATCCTTCGGGGATCCACACTGAGCGTTTCTTGCAGATGGTTGAGCAAAGCGCGGATAAAGCCGATGTCATCGACGTCGTTTTTGGTGGCATAGCCACAGCAATTTCCGCCGTTCCAGGTGAGCACGTTGGGCAGATTGCCCGTGCCGCTGGGATAGGCGACGAGAAACCCCGCTTCGTCCGCCTTGGCGCTGAGGCCCGAGAACAACTGCATCAGGCGGGCATTGCTCGTTGCGCCGTGAAAGGCAAGCACGAGCGGCATGGGCGTCGCGCCGTCATAGGCGGCCGGCTTATGAAGCAGGTAGGATCGCGTGCGGCCGTCGAAGTTCAATTCCGCCAGCGAGCCGCCCAAATTCTTTTCAACGATTGGTTTTCCCATCGATTTCCGGTTCCCGTGAGTTTTCCAAGGGCAAGAGTTCGCTATCCTGCCAGGAGGATTGCTCCTCGATCGGCTCGATATGCACGGTGATTTCCATGCCGCGCATAGTCGACCGCAATGCTTCTTCGACGCGTTCGGTGAGATCGTGCCCGCGCCGTACGCTCCACGCCCCCGGCACGAGCAAATGAAAGTCGACGAAGCGGCGCGTCCCCGCCCGGCGCGTTCGCAGGGCGTGGTAGGTGACGCCCTCCACAAGATTTGCCTCGATTGTTCGACGCACATGTTCCTGTTCCTCGACCGGCAAGGCGTGATCCATTAGTCCGTTAAAGGATCGTCCGAGCAAATGAAACGCCGTCCACAGGATATTCGCGGCAACCAACAAGGCCAGGATGGGATCGAGGATCGCCCATCCCGTCAGCCAGACGACGGCCAAACCCACGACCACGCCGACCGTCGTCCAAACGTCGGTCAACAAATGATGCCCATCCGCTTCTAAAAGGAACGATCCCGATTGCCTGCCCACGCGCAAGAGTAATAAGCCGACGGCGAGGTTGAGGAAGGACGCGGCCAAGGCGAGCGCCGTGCCCAGTCCCAACGCTGCCAGCGGTTGGGGATGCAACAAGCGCTCCAGCGCCGCCCAAGCAATGCCGAGAGCGGCGACTAAGATCAAGACGCCTTCCAAACCACTTGAGAA
>Ga0163144_10012728_pt1 | contig 17636 bp, 21 predicted proteins | sample OliLak19BULKMAT1_FD_123175 | JGI IMG/M metagenome (GOLD analysis project Ga0163144, IMG submission 123175) | Freshwater microbial mat bacterial communities from Lake Vanda, McMurdo Dry Valleys, Antarctica - Oligotrophic Lake LV.19.BULKMAT1 | ecosystem: Environmental > Aquatic > Freshwater >...
AGTTCCAATGGCGGCAATTAAAAATATCATCTTCGATTTAGGCGGCGTATTATTAAACATAGATTATCATAAAACGGCCAATGCTTTTAAAGCCCTGGGCGCAACAGATTTTGATTCTTTTTATTCACAGACAGGTGCTAACGAATTGTTTGAGTTGCTGGAAACAGGTAATATTTCGGAAGATGATTTTTACAAGGCGATGAAACCTCATTGCCAGCCGGGAACTACCAACGTGCAAATGCAATCGGCCTGGAATGCCATCCTGCTGGACTTCCGGATGGAGAGCCTACGTTTTTTATCAGACAAAAAAGAACAGTACAATCTTTTTTTACTGAGCAATACAAACAGCATTCATCACACTGCATTTCACGAAGCATTTACCAGAGTAACCAACCTTAAAAACTTTGATGATTATTTTAAAAAAAGTTATTATTCCCATACCATGCACCGCCGCAAACCGTATGTTTCTACCTACGAATTTGTTTTGCAGGATGCAGGTATTGCTGCACATGAAACCTTGTTTATAGATGACTCAATCGTAAATATTGAAGGAGCAAAAGAAACAGCATTGCAATTGCATTTGTTATTGCCGGGAGAAACAATTGAAGGGTTGGGGTTGTAGGATTGGTGATATAATTTCTTATCAAGTAAGGGAGTCTCAGGCTTAGGATTGTTAGTAGCATTAGAATATTTACAATTGACCCTTTAAAATAATTGTAATGAACCCACGTGTAATTAAGGTAAAATACCAGCCCGGTTATAAATTACTGCTAACTTTCAAAAACGGTGAAGTGAAGGAATTTGATTTTTATCCTTACCTGACATTTCCAATTTACGGAGCTTTGAAAGACGAAGCATTTTGCCAAAAAGCAAGTGTATTTAATGGTACAGTTATTTGGAGTGATGACATTGACTTTGACCCCGACACGCTTTATCTTGAATCTAAATTATTGGTGTGGGCTTAATCAGATTTTTATCTTAAAACTGATTAAAGATCTTAACCGTATTTATTCTAATACCTCATCAACTGCTCCACGGATTTATCCAACCTGCTGTAGGCCATAAAGTTTTTTTCCAGTTCAATATTAAAAGGAATCGGTGTGTCTAAACTGGCACAACGTAATACCGGTGCATCCAACATTTCAAAACAATGTTCGGCAATCCATGCGGCAATGTCACCACCAATACCGCCCGTGAGGCTGTCTTCATGTAATAGTAAAACTTTTCCGGTAGCCGCAACAGCTGTTTTAATGGCATCATAATCCAATGGTAACAGTGTTCTTAAATCGAGGATATAAATGGAATGTTGCGGATGATTTTTTGCATAATCCATCGCCCAATGTACCCCAGCGCCATAGGTAATAATGCTGATATCATCACCAGCTTGTACCAGCCTTGCCTTACCAATTTCAGTTTCGTAATAGCCATCCGGAACGGAGCCACTCACGCTACGGTACAGCGCCTTGTGTTCAAAAAACAAAACAGGGTTAGGGTCGTTGATAGCGGCTATCAGCAATCCTTTTGCATCGGCAGGTGTGGATGGATATACGACTTTTAAACCCGGCGTATGAACAAACCACGCTTCATTGCTCTGGCTATGAAATGGCCCTGCGCCCACGCCGCCGCCTGTTGGCATACGAATCACTACATCTGCATTTTGCCCCCAGCGATAATGTATTTTGGCAAGGTTATTTATAATCTGGTTAAAGCCTACGGTTGCAAAATCTGCAAACTGCATTTCCATCATGGCCTTGTATCCTTCCATGCTTAAACCGAGGGCTGCACCTACAATGGCACTTTCGCAAATGGGCGTGTTGCGTACCCTAGCTTTACCGTATTTTTCAACAAATCCTTCTGTAATTTTAAATGCACCTCCGTATTCGGCAATATCCTGACCCATCAATATTAAATTGGAGTGCTTATCCATACTCATTTGCAGGCCTTCCTTAATGCCATCTATAAAACGTTTTTCGGTAGCAGGCAGCTCATTGGAAATGGCAAACCTGCCGGTCCGTTGCACGGGCGATATAACGGCGTCACTTTTAGCATACACATCATTCACTTCTTCCTGCGTATTTGGGATAATTGCCGGTGAATCAAATCCGGTTTTTAATTCAGCATCAATATATTCTTTAAACTCATGTTCAATTACTGCCAAATCATTTTCGCTGAGAATATTTTCAGCAAGCAGGTAGGTTTCGTAATTTTTAATGGGGTCTTTTTGTTGCCATAGATCGAACAAATGCTTGGGTACATATTTTACGCCGCTGGCTTCTTCATGTCCTCTCATTCTGAATGTCATGCATTCAATTAAATAAGGCTTTTGATTTTCGATACAATATTCCCGAACACCTTTGATGGTGTCATAAACTTCTAAAATATTATTGCCATCTATTCGGATGCCTTCCATTCCGTACCCCTTAGCACGTTCAACCAAACTAAAACACCGGTACTGTTCATTTACAGGTGTGCTTAGTCCATAGCCATTATTTTCAATGATAAAAATAGCTGGTAAATCCCATACAGCCGCCACATTCAATGCTTCGTGAAAATCACCTTCACTCGTGCCGCCATCACCTGTAAAAGCGAGGGATACCTTTTCCTGCTCACTTAATTTGTAGGCTAGTGCAACACCATCTGTAATGGCCATTTGTGGCCCAAGGTGGCTGATCATTCCGCAGATAAAATGCTCCTTACTGCCAAAATGAAAACTACGTTCACGCCCTTTGCTGTAGCCGTCTTTGCTACCCTGCCATTGCTTAATTAATTTGCTGAGCGGCATATCACGACTTGTAAATACACCGAGATTTCTGTGCAGTGGCATTATCCATTCATCTGCCTTTAGTGCCATGGTAGCGCCTACAGATATGGCTTCCTGGCCAATGCCACTGAACCATTTACTGATTTTTCCCTGTCGGAGTAACACCAACATTTTCTCTTCAATCATCCGGGGCAGCAGAATTTTTTTGTATAACTGGATAAGCGTTTCGTTACTTAAATTTTTTCTATTGAAGTGCATGGCGTTGCGTTGTATTTTGGACGGTGAAGGTAGGAAAGGCTAAGCCGAAAATTATTTTTTTTGCCGCTAATTACAAGAATTAACACGAATTACCGGTTGATGTTTTACAGAGTTTTTTTTGGTTCAACATCTTTTATTTATCAACATCTTTTTTTGTTTTACTGGTTAGTGTACAAAGGGTATCCTGTCATTTGCAACAGTAAAAAACAATACAGTGGGTAAAAAATGCTTTGTTAATTATTTATTGACTGTTCTTTTTTTCTGTTGAAAAAGCCCTTTTATGTACAAAAGAGTTGAAGAAGGAAAGCAGGACGCTGAACAGCATTGCGTGGCCAAAACTGTCTACAGTAAAACTTTTGATGAAATGGTCTCCTATTAAAACCATAAAAGTGTTGATAACAAACAAAAACAAACCAAGTGTAAAAATGGTAGCAGGAAGCGTAAATAATATGATGACAGGCTTTACAACGGCATCTAAAAAACCAAGTACAACAGCAAATATGATAGCCGTGTAAAAGTCATTCATATGGATACCTGGTAAAATTCTGGAAAGTATAAATGCATTTACGGTGGTGATTAATATTTTGAGTAGGAAATTCATAAGATTGTTTGTCACAAAATAATAACGGAACACTAAAAAACAAAGAATTTTTTAAATGTTTTTTATCTTAAAGAGACTTGGTTAGTTACAGGTTGCAATTTTTTGCGTAAGCTGATCTGGGAATATTTTTCCTATTCATCAATCAGCTTTCTGTTTGTTCTAAAACAGGTGCCTTTAAATACAGCTACTAAATGCTGTTGCTGATTGCTGATATTTACCTGGTACAATCCGGTTGATTTACCATTGTGCAATTCTTTTGCTTCTGCTGTAAGTATATCGCCCACATGCACCGGTTTTAAAAAATTAATGGAGGTATCCAGGGCAACAGATAAAACATTGCGGTTGTTACAGGCAAATGCAAAAGCGCTATCTGCCAGCGAAAAAGCAATGCCACCGTGCACAATGCCAAGCCCATTCATCATCTCATTGCGAACGGTCATTTTTATTTTGCTATATCCTTCGGCTATTTCTATAACTTCTATTCCCAGCCATTGGGAAAAGAGGTCGTTTTTCATCATTTGGGTTACTACTTTTTGTGGGGTGTGGGGCAAGGGGGTTGATGGGGTTGATAGGGTTGATGGGGTTGATGGGGTTGATGGGGTTGGTGGAGTTGACGGAGTTGATGGGGTTGATGAGGTTGATGAGGTTGATGGGGTTGATGGGGTTGATGGGGTTGACAAGGTTGATGGGGTTGATAAAGTTAATGGAGTTGACAGAGTTGATGGGGTTGATGATGACATATTTTATTTTGTTGAAATTTGCTTTTCTAAATAATTGACATAGCCATTTAATAATCTTTCCACTTCATCTACTTTATTCCTGAAATTTTGTAAAGTTTCCTCATCAATATATTTACAATCAAAGGCATCAAGCAAATGGTTCAATGTTTCACTATGAGAACCACGAGCTATAATACAAAACCTGATTCTATCCGGGAATGTTCTTCGGCCATGCCCTTCTGCTATCTATGTAGCAACCGATCTTGAACTCCTGACTATTTGATCGCAAAGCCTGAATTTTTCTTCTTTGGGAAATGATTTTACCAATTCAAAAATTTCATTCTTTAAACCCCGGGCTTTTTTCCAAACGTCTAATTCCTCAAAATTTTGATATCCCATTTATTCCCTTTTTAACTTTATTAACCTTTTTAATTTCATCAACTCTATCAACCCTATCAACCTTATTAACTCTGTCAACCTCGTAAACTCTATCAACTCCTTCAACCCAACCACCCCCTAATCCCCCCTAAACTTTGCTTCCCTTTTCTCTACAAATGAATTGATACCTTCCTCGTAATCTTTTGTGGCTGCGGCCTTTTGTTGAAATTCATCTTCCAGCAATAATTGCTCTTCCCACGAATTAGTAAATGATTGATTGAGGGCATGCTTGGTATAAGCCAATGCTTTGGTAGGCATTTGAGCAATGCTGTTTGCAATTTTTTTACTTTCTTCTTCAAAGGTTTCAGCAGAAAAAACTTTATAAATCATACCCATTTGCTCCGCTTGTTTTGCAGGTACTTTATCACCTGTTAGCATTAAGGCGCTTGCTTTTTGCCAGCCAATCAATCTTGGTAATGTATAGGTTCCACCGCTATCAGGAATCAATCCAATTTTACTGAATGCCTGTATAAATGAAGCACTTTCAGCAGCCACTACAATATCACAACATAAAGCAATATTAGCCCCGGCCCCGGCAGCTACACCGTTAACGGCACAAACCACGGGGATAGCAATTTCCCTGATCTTTTTTACAATCGGGTTGTAATGTTCGGCTAATATCGTGGCCATTTCAATGGCGTTATCTCCCGTAAGTTCGCCAATATCCTGACCAGCACAAAAGGCTTTTCCTGCTCCCGTAAGATAGATGCAACGAATGCTGATATTGGTAGCACAGTCATCCAGTATTTGTTGCAATAGCAACGCCATCTCCCTATTAAATGCATTGAATTTATCGGGCCTGTTTAAGGTAATCCAGGCAACATTATTACTGATTTCAAATTGAATAGAAGGCATGTTTAATGGTTTATACAATAAAGATATTATTATTAGTTTAGTAATTAAGTCGTGGTAAAGCCATACTAACGTCTATGTTTAGAGGGCTTACACGTTTAGATTTAGGCTAAAATAGCAAACCATTAATAATCCACTTATTAATGACGGTTATGATTAATGACATTTAAAATAATCGAATGGCTCTTTGCAATCATCGCATTGATACAGCGATTTACAGGCAGTGCTTCCAAATTCACTTAGGCGATTTGTGTGATAAGAATTACACCTTGGGCATTGTACAGCTTCATGGGGTGCAAAGAGATCATTGTTGCAAACCTGCTGCCTTACATTGGGAGGCGCAATTCCGTAGGCTTTTAGTTTTTCTTTTCCTGCTTCACTCATCCATTCGGTTGTCCACGCCGGGGAAAGTACGGAAGTTACTTTTACATTTTTATAACCATGTTCCGCCAATGCCAGTTTAATGTTCATGCTAATCATGTCCATGGCGGGGCAGCCGGTGTAAGTGGGGGTGATGATGATTTCGGCCCCCTCTACATCTCCCCCAAAGGGGGAGACTTGAAGAACAACATTTCTTACAATACCTAAATCAAGAATGGAAAGCACAGGCACCTCCGGATCACAAACTGTTTCGAGGATTTGCCAAATTGTGGCCTCCCTAAATCCCTCCGAAGGAGGGACTTTTGACGACCCTGTAATTTCTGGGGTTTTATCATTGCCATATGAGTTAATTTCTTGCATATTTAATAACCTCAGGTTATTTGATCTTTAAAGGCTATGCTTGCAATGGAAGTTTTGATGTTATTACCACTCACTGTTAGGATAAGCTCTTTGTACATATTGTAATTCGGCAAGCAGGTAGCCCATGTGTTCCGTATGAATGCCTGTTTTACCACCCGTTTGCATAAAGACATTTTCAGGAATTGATAAGGTTGCTTGTTCAAAGATGGCTTTTACTTTTTTCATCCATGCATCTTTTAAAAATGAAAAATTAATGCCGGTTTCTTTTTCATAATCTGCCGGCAAAAACATTTCACCGGTGTACCTCCAAAGTTCATCAATGGCGTGTAACATGCGGTGGTGGCTCTCTGCTGTGCCATCTCCCAAACGAATTACCCATTCGCTGCTCCAGCGTAAATGATACTTTATTTCTTTTAATGCTTTAGCGGTAATGGCTGCTAATTGTTCATCGCTGCTGTTTTGCAATTGTTCAAATAATAAATATTGATACTGGCTAAAAAAATATTGCCGCAGAATAGTTTGTCCCCAATCGCCATTGGGTTGTTCTGCCAATAAAAGGTTTTTAAATTCTCTTTCTTTTCTCAAATAGGCAAGACTGTCTTCTGTAACCGGGTTAGTTGGTTGATTGGTTGACAAGTTGATAATAGCGGCAGCGTATTGATAAAAATTTCGTGATTGCCCCAGTAAGTCCAGTGAAATATTAGTTAGTGCAATATCCTGCTCCAATACCGGCCCATGCCCACACCATTCGCTGTTGCGTTGTGATAGTATTAGGGTGGTATCTGCAAGGTGGAGAAGAAAAGCCCCTCCTAAATCCTCCCCGCTGGGGAGGACTTTCGAAGACCCTGATTCCTCATTAGTCTCTTTAATATTTGATGTGTTAAACTCTTCCATTTTTAAAAAATTGCTTTATACATTGAAGGCTTTCTTGACCCCTCCTTCGGAAGGGTTTGTGAGGCTGCTTGTTCGTAAGTTTCTTTAATATTTGATATGTTTGGTTCATCCATTTAAAAAAACTATTTAAATTATTGAAGTCTTACGAAGCCTCCCGATTTATCGGGAGGTTTGGAGAGGCTTACATATGATTTACCTCATCAGGCAATTGATAAAAAGTAGGGTGACGATACACTTTGTCTATGGCAGGCTCATACAATTCGCCTGCTTCATCCGGGTTGGAAGCGGTGATGTATTTACTTTCTACTACCCATATACTTACACCTTCCATCCGCCGGGTGTATACATCTCTTGCATTTTCTATTGCCATTTGTGCATCAGTTGCATGGAGGCTGCCCACATGTTTATGGTCAAGCCCTTGTTTGCTGCGAATCAAAACTTCCCACAGGGGCCAACCAGCCTCCCTTGAACTTCGTTCGTAACCTTCGCTTTGCCCGGTTATCTCCAAAGGAAGGACTTGTGAAGCGCTTTTCAATTCACTACCTCCTGCATTTTCTTCAGGAATATCACCGTAATAAAATTTTCTTATTTGGATATTCATACAATAAAACTGTTTAAATTATTTTAAGCTGCCCTCAACTCCCCTTCAGGGGATGGGGGCATTTTTCTTTTTTTAGCATATGCCATTGCTGCATCTCTTACCCAATTACCTTCTTCATGTGCTTTTTTACGGGCATCTAAACGTTGATTGTTGCAGGGGCCATTGCCTTTTACAACATTCCAGAATTCATCCCAGTTAATTTCTCCAAAGTCGTACTGCTTTTTTTCTTCGTTCCATTTCAGTTTATCGTCTGGCAACTGCATGCCCAGCACTTTTATCTGCTCCGCAATCATATCAACAAACTGCTGTCTTAGCTCATCATTTGTTTTTCTTTTTATTTTCCATTTCATGCTTTGGTCGTTGTTGGTGCTTTCGCTATCCCTGGGACCAAACATCATCAGGCTTGGCCACCACCAGCGGTTAATAGCATCCTGGCACATAGCCTTTTGCTCAACGGTGCCGCGGCTTAATACCAGCAAACTGTCAAAGCCTTGCCGCTGGTGAAAACTTTCTTCTTTACAAATTTTTACATTGGCTCTTGCATACGGCCCGTAACTGGTGCGGCACAGCATAACCTGGTTAAGGATGGCAGCTCCATCTACCAGCCAGCCAATGGCGCCCATATCGGCCCACGTTAAAGTGGGATAATTAAAGATGGAAGAATATTTTGCTTTACCGGTATGCAGATCATTAATCATTTCATCCCGGCTCATTCCCAGGGTTTCGGCAGCTGCATATAGGTACAAACCATGACCGGCTTCATCCTGAACCTTTGCCAACAGAATGGCTTTACGTTTGAGTGAAGGAGCCCTTGTAATCCAGTTGCCTTCTGGCAACATACCCACTATTTCACTGTGTGCATGTTGACTAATTTGCCGGATATTGGTTTTGCGATACGCCTCCGGCATCCAGTCTTTGGGCTCAATTTTAATTTCCTGGTCAATCTTGCTTTGGAAATTGCTTTCCAGATCCTGAATAATCATACTGCAATATTTTGATGACAAATTTAATTGAAAAACTAACAAGTGTTAGTATAAAATTGTTGATGGTGGTCTGCATGCAATTTTCATAAAAAACAGAACTGTTTTTGGAAGGGTTTAGTCAATTGACATTTGTAACATTTAGTTGCTATTGGCAATTGCTCAGAGCAGTCATTTCTAAAGTGAAATTTTATAAGTATTCTTTAAACAAGTGGCTTATGCAAAAAAGTGCAACTTTATTGGCTGCACTTTTACAAACTAACATTCAATATCGTATAGTTAAGGCCAGATATTATAATATCGAATACCGAACAAAGATTAATGAACATACTACAGGTGTAGGAATGGGACTATTTCATTATTCAATATTCCCTGTTCATTATTCATTATTTCTTTCTCTTAACTAAACAACACTGAAATATTTTGTCAAATGAATCTTTTAAAACCTTGTATTTATCCACTGTGGCAGCATTGCTCTCCAGGTTGGCCAGTCATGTTTCCATTCGTGGCCCCAGATACTTAGTTCATAATTAATGCCTTTGTTGTAAAATACGCCCGCAAATGCACGGCCTGCTTCGGGGGCCTCAAATTCACCTTCTCCACTAAGAATATGGATATGGCCGCTGCTGCGGATTTGTTCTAAAATATAATGGTCGGTGAGGTTGGGCATATAATGCATAGGCGAATTATAATACACCTGCTCATCAAAAAAACCTTTGGTATATTCTGTTAAATCATAAACGCCGCTCATGGCAATTACACCATTTAATAAATCAGGACGTTTTAAAAATAAATTCATGCTGTGCAACGCACCTAAGGAAGCCCCGCAAATATAGATAGGCGTATTCCAGGAGGTACTGTTTTTAATAAACGGAATTACTTCGTTATAAATATACTGGTTGTATTGATTGTGACGGATGGCTTTGTGTTCACCCTGCATATCATTGTTCATCCAGCTTTCTTTATTGATGCTATCAACTGAAAATACCTTGCATTTACCACTGTTAATAAAAGGAGCCAGCTCAATTATCAGTTGAAATCTTTCATATTCAAGAAAATCGGCACCGGCTGTTGGTACCATTAATAAAGAAAAACCATAAGTGCCATAAGTAACAATGGGCATATCCTTTTGTAAGGATGGACTAAACCAGGAAGTAATTGATCGGTGCATAAATGAAAGGTTAAATGAAATAAAAGATTGAAGGTCGGACAATTATTAGTTTTTAAAATTAATATATTTGACAAATACGAACACTAAAAAACTACAATAAATCTTCCTTTATGTCAACTCAACTAAAGCATTTGTTTATTTTTCTGCTAGCGGGCTTTTTGTTTACTTCATGTGAAAAAGAGCTTAGTGAGGAAAATGGAGGTACACCAACCGGTGTTATCGGAGGTACAGCTGTATATACTTTAGCCGGATCACCGGGCACCTGCACTGTTGCAACAGTAAGCGGCATTTATAAAGTTGGTAAAGCTTTGGATATTTCCAATACCATAACTATCTCGGTAAATGTTGACACAACTGGCACCTATTCTATTTCAACAAATGCGTTAAACGGCATTTCTTTTACCGGTACCGGTGCATTTATTACCACTGGAGAACAAACTATTACCTTAAGCGGTACCGGAACAGCAGTAGCTGCAGGTGCATTTACTTATGCTTTCGGTGCAAATGGTTGCTCATTTTCTGTAACTGTTTCATCAGATGCAATAACAACAGGTAATTTTAAAGCAAAGATCGATGGCACCCAATGGGTAGCCGATAGGTTTGCTCAAGGGGCAAGAATTAATAATCTCATCAATATTTCCGGACTGGGGCTGGATAAAAAAGCGCTTACTATTTCTGTAAAAGATTCTGGTGTTCATCAGTATACACTCGCCTGGGATAATACATCTGGCGGCGCTGGTGCCTATATGGATAGTAGTCTTGCCGATGTTACCGCCTTTACATCCAATGCCGGATCAGCGCCAAGTGAAGGTGGAGGCACGCTTAATATCACCTCTATTGATGAAGTAAATAAAAAAATGTCGGGTACTTTTAGCTTTAAAGCAAAACGCTTTACAGACAATACAAACAGGGATATTACTGAAGGCGTTTTTACTGATATTCCTTATATCACATCTCTCCCTCCCGGTAATTCAACAGATACATTTACTGTTAAGACTGACGGTACAGCCTTTGTTCCCACTTTGGTAAGCGGTCTCAGTGTTTCCATCCTTTCTAACATTGTCGTTCAAGGAACCGATGGCACCGGAACAAAAGCTGTGGCTGTTTATTTCCCCAATGATATTGTACCAGGCACTTACGCAATCGGTGGAATAGGAGATCCTCATTATGGGCAGTATAATGTCAATGCATCAACATTCCTTTTATCGAGCACCGGAACATTGGAAATATTGTTTCATAACCCGGCAACCAAACGGATAAGAGGGAGGTTTAGTTTTACGGCATCTCCTTTAACAGGAGGCTCCCCAATAGCTCAAATAACCGAGGGCTATTTTTCTGTAACCTATTTGTGAGCGAATAAATATTTATGAAATAAGCTAAGCTGAATGAACTTTTTAACCCGTTAGCGCAGGTAAAAAAGAATTGACATTTATAGCAACCCTTCCTTAATCTCCGTCCATAAATCCCGGTAGCATTGTGCTGCATAGCTGCTGTTGGCAAACTCCATAATGGGTGCTTTGTGAATGCCCATTTTTTCAACATCGCTTAAGTAGGGGATATAATTTTGGAAAAAGCGCCTGTCTTTATGCAGTTGTTCCATTGTTTCGTTGTGCAGGTTTTTACGTAAGTCGGCCATTGTAAAAAAGCACATCATCTTTTTAATATCCAGTTCTTTTTCTTTAAAATAATCTTTCACCATGTTATAGGTACGGATAGAAAGTGTAGTAGGGATAACCGGCATCAGCACAACATCTGCTGCATTAAAAATATTTTCACTTAAAGCACTGAAACCTGGAGGACAATCAATAAAAACAAAATCGTATTCTTTATCTAATTGTTTCAATACACTTTTAAGCCTGTTTTTATTACCCTTCATTTCTTCCAGCATAATATCGGAGCTTTTGGTGCTGCTGTCTGCCGGTATCACATCCAACAATTCAAAATCGGTGCTTAGTATTGCACTCTCCAGATCTGCATCTTTGGTAATTAGTTTTTTAATACCAGGGTGCAGTTTTGGTTTTGCTTTATAATAAAAACTGGAAGAACCTTGTGGATCAATATCCCACAACAAAGTTTTAAAGCCATCGGCAGCAGCTAAATAGGCAAGGTTTACACAACTGGCAGTTTTACCTACGCCGCCTTTAAGGTTGTAGAGGGCAATGGTGGTCATAATGATGATTTTTAGATGTATAGGAAAGATAAGTAATTTTCTTTTTGATAACGCAAAAGGTTTACAGGCAAAAGGTTTTGTTGCAATGGTGTCCGGGTATTAAAAAACGAAATTCAGGTAAATTTCTTATCCTTTCATTCCTTCCAGTTCCTTTTGCAACCTAAACATCTCATCCCTTAACCTGGCAGCTTCCATAAAGTCAAGGTCACGGGCAGCTTTTTCCATGGCTTTTTTGGTGCCGGAAATTTTCTTTTCCATTTTTGGAATGGTTAAGTATTCCTCTTGTTCTTCTGCAGCTACGGTTATAATATCCTGATCACTGCCAATGGCGTATGGCCGGCTAGGGTCGTAGCCCTTTACATCCAATACAGATCCCTGTGCAAAAATCTGTTCCTTACTTTTAATAATGGTTGTGGGAGTGATGTTGTGTTCAATATTAAAGGCAATTTGTTTTTCCCTTCGGCGCTGTGTTTCGTCGATGGTTTTCTGCATGCTCTCCGTCATTTTATCAGCATAAAAAATTACGAGGCCATCCACATTTCTGGCAGCCCGGCCGGCTGTTTGGGTAAGGCTTCTCTCATTGCGTAAAAAACCCTCCTTGTCTGCATCTAAAATCGCCACCAGTGAAACTTCGGGTAAATCTAATCCTTCTCTTAATAAATTTACACCCACCAAAACGTCAATGACTCCTAAACGTAATTCCCTTAATATTTCAACTCTTTCCAAAGCATCTACTTCGCTATGAATGTACTTGCTTTTTATATTGATGCGATGCAGGTATTTGTTCATTTCCTCCGCCATACGTTTGGTTAAAGTAGTTACCAGCACACGATCGCCTTTGGTAATGCGTTTGTCTATTTCATCCAGTAAATCATCAATCTGGTTAATGGAAGGACGTACTTCAATGGGAGGATCAAGCAGTCCTGTTGGCCTTACCACCTGTTCCACCACCACGCCACCTGTTTTTTCCAATTCAAAATCGCCTGGAGTTGCACTTACATAAATGGTTTGGCCCACCATGTTGTCAAATTCATGAAAATTCAATGGCCGGTTGTCTAATGCACTGGGCAGGCGAAATCCATAATCTACCAGTATTAATTTCCTGCTTCTGTCGCCACCATACATTCCACTTATTTGTGGAACAGTTTGATGACTTTCATCCAAAATGCAAATAAAATCCTTTGGGAAATAATCGAGTAAACAGAAGGGGCGGGTGCCGGGTTTTCGCCGGTCGAAAAACCGGGAATAGTTTTCAATGCCATTGCAATAGCCCAGCTCCCGGATCATTTCCAAATCGTAATTAACTCTTTCGCTCAAACGCTGTGCTTCTATAAATTTACCGGACGCTTTAAAATATTCAACCTGCGCTGCTGTCTCGTCCTGTATTTCATAAATTACCTGCTGCATAATATCCTTAGGAGCCAGGTATAAATTGGCAGGAAAGATAGCAGCATTGTCTACCAGCCCAATACGTTTGCTGCTGCTGAGTTCCAATGTTTCTATGCTTTCTATTTCATCTCCAAAAAAGGTAATGCGGTAGCCAAAATCCACATACGGCAGGTTAATGTCAACTGTATCTCCTTTTACCCTGAAAGTGCCTCTTGTAAAATCGCCCTGGGTGCGGCTGTACAAACTATTTACCAGTGCATGTAAAAATCCCTGGCGGGAAATTACCTGTCCTTTTTGAATGCGGACGATACCATTTTCAAATTCGGTTGGGTTACCCATACCGTAGATGCAGCTTACACTTGCCACTACAATAATATCTCTGCGGCCACTAAGCAATTGAGCAGTTGCCTGCAGGCGAAGTTTATCTAATTCTTCATTGATGCTTAAATCTTTTTCGATGTAAGTATTGCTTACCGGCATGTAGGCCTCCGGCTGATAATAGTCGTAGTAACTTACAAAATATCCTACTGCATTGTCGGGGAAAAATTGTTTAAACTCTCCATACAACTGGGCCACCAGGGTTTTGTTGTGCGTAAGCACCAATGTGGGCCGTTGCACATTTTGAATTACATTGGCAATGGTAAAAGTTTTACCACTACCTGTAACACCCAACAGGGTTTGGTATTGTTCGCCATCATTAATTCCTTCCGTTAATTTAAGGATAGCATCCGCTTGGTCGCCGGCTGGTGAATATATTGATTGAAGATTGAACGGCACAGTTTTTTTATGCAAATTACTTTATAAAAACGATTGCAGGAAAGAGGATTTTAGCAAAGAAGTTTAAAACTGGTATAAGGCAAAAGAGCAGAAATTTTTAGCCAGGATTTTGAATAAGAATTGAGGTAAATTTACAGATGCTTTTACAATTAGACGATACAAACAAAGAAGACATTAATAAGCTACTTGCTTTTGCACGACAAAATAATTTACAATTATCCCTTGTTGATGAAAATGAAGAAAGTCTCATTCTACCTGGCAAGCCACTTAGCCAACAGCAATTAAATCAATTGATTGAAAGCAGTCGTAAAAGCGGCATCATTTCTATGAAAGCAGCCCACCAACAAATTAGAAACAGCTACAATGCAGGTTAATTATTAGGGAGATGCATATTATGCAATAATTGAATTGGTGAATTTTATTGAATCAAAAAATACTGCTGGTGCCGGACTCCGTTGGCTTGAACGGTATGAATTATTTCTACAAAGTGCCTTTATTAATCCTGAAAAAATAAGGCATTGTAATAACCAAGCATTCCATAAGCTAAACCTCCGTTGTATTTATTTTAATGATTGGGTAATTGCATTTTCAATATTTGAAAATTTTATCCTGATTGAAGCGATACTTCATAAATCGAGAATAAGTGATTAGGGCTATGCTAATAATGAAATGGACTATCTGTGTAATTGTCCGGTCAAAGTAAGGTTAACTTAACAGCAGCTTATCTGATTTTTTCTATCCCCCTGCCTGAAGATTTTTCTATCTCCCTTTTCCTTATAAACCATGCAATGGTAAAAGATGGGATGATATCTGTGAAGGGAATAACTTCTTCTAAAAAATTCAAAACACTACCAATCTTACCCAGCTTTCCGCCAAACATTTTAAAAAATATAAACCCGGAAATGGGTGCCCAGGCAGTATCAATAAACTCTCCCAAACCAGGGAAAAAATAAGTGATCATACCTATTAAATCCATTATAACGCAAAGGATAATATTGGGTAGAAATAGTTTTTCTTTATTCATATTAGCTTTCAAGAATTTGTTTAATGATGTCAAAGGTATTCTTGTATTGTTTGATCATCCAGTTATACTTCTGCTAAAATTACATTTTACAGCATCATGTATGCCGCTTATCTCACTTTCTATTATAAAAAGCCGCAAATGGAATTGCTATTTCGTTTACAATAATTGAATAATACAGGCAGTTTTGAATAGATAATTTTGTAAGATTTTTTATGAATTAATAGCTGGATTTGCATGTTAATTTATATCCAATTTAATATTTTTCGGTACATTATTTCTTTATAACTGATTTTCAAAAAGCGTTTTTCCAATTAAATTCCCTAATTTGTTTTTCCTCAAACCACCTTTAAAATGACTGCTGCCAACCAACGCTTTACCGCCCTTGATGTATTTAGGGGAATGACTATTTGCTTAATGATTATAGTAAATACACCCGGTAATGGCGCAACAACCTTTTCTCCATTACTTCATGCAAATTGGCATGGATTTACTCCAACTGATTTAGTGTTTCCCTCTTTTTTATTTGCGGTTGGTAATGCTATGAGTTTTGTAATGGCCAGGTGGGAAAAACTGGATCAAATGCAGGTACTTTGGAAAATATTTAAGAGAACTTTCATTATTTTTTTGCTGGGCTATCTTATGTATTGGTTCCCCTTTGTAAAATTGGATGCAAACAACCAGTTGATATTTTCCCCTTTTAGCGATACAAGAGTTTTTGGTGTGCTTCAACGGATTGCACTTTGTTACGGAATTGCTTCGTTGATGATTTATTATCTAAAACCCAAAGCCGCTTTAAACATTAGTATTTTGTTACTGTTTGCCTATTGGATATTGTTATATGCATTTGGCGATTCCGCTGCTCCATTAAGCATGGAAGGGAATGCCGGGCAGATGTTGGACAAATGGCTTTTGCCGGAAAAGCATCTGTATCACGGAGAAGGCATTGCTTTTGATCCGGAAGGATTGCTTAGTACAATGCCGGCAGTAGCGAATGTTGTAGCAGGATATACGGTTGGAAAATTTATTCAGCACAAAGGAAACACATACGAGGGTTTAACCAAACTATTATTAGCAGGCTTACTGTTACTTTTTGCTGCCTATTGCTGGGATTTAATTTTCCCCATCAACAAAAAATTATGGACCAGCTCGTTTGTGTTGCAAACTGTAGGATTGGATTGTATAATTATCTCCATCATTATTTATATTATCAACTTTAAGCAAGTAACCAGCTGGACTTATTTTTTTGAAGTATTTGGCCGCAACCCGCTATTTATTTATTTGTTATCCGAATTGGCCGCAACCCTGTTGTACTTTTTTAGGGTTGGGCCCAATCAATCTTTTTTTCAATGGATTTATAGAAATATTTTTATTTACGCAGGTGATTATTGGGGCTCCCTTCTATTTGCAGTAAGTTTTATGCTGCTTTGCTGGCTGGGTGGATATATTTTAGATAAGAGAAAAATTTATGTGAGGGTGTAAAAGGCTTTTGTTAAGAAAATATAAAAAATTATCGGGTAACATTTCTATGTAGGTATCCCTCATAATCCGGTATGACTGTTTCATATTCCTGCTGCATTAAGGGAGTTGGCTGTAAGTTTGGAGAACCTCACAAATTGTACAGTTTAGCAGCGAAAGTTTTAACTTTGTCAAAAGGTTAAATGAAACATCCAAAATATAATTATCGTTCGGAAAGTACTTTACAATTTTATGAATTTATTAATGAAGGACCAAAAGGGTTAATAAAGAAGATGGTGATTTACACGGAAACAACAACCGAAAACGTATATAATTTAGGCTTTGGAGATTATGATGAAAGTACGAATGGAATTAATGATTTGAGTGTAACAAATAACGGAGACAGTCTAAAAGTTTTGGCAACTGTTGCGTCGACAGTTTATGCTTTTACTGAAAAATACCCAAATGCTTGGATTTTAGCAACAGGAAGCACAACAATGAACAAGGCTTTATAGAATGGGAATAACAAACAATTTGGCAGAAATAGAAACAGATTTTATAGTTTTAGGATACACAAAAAATGAAGAGTGGGAAAAGTTTTTAGTAGGTGAAGATTATGAAGCCTTTTTATTAACAAAAAAAGAAAATAAAAATTAGTTTATGACAATAGAACAAACCATCGAAAAATTGAACAAATCTAAAGTTCCAATTATTGTAATTGACAAAAAACTTGAGCGTTTTAGGGGACAAAATTTATTTCCTGAAAAGTTGAAAAGAGCTAACGAAATATTAGCTAAAACAGGAC
>Ga0163144_10012730_pt1 | contig 17634 bp, 15 predicted proteins | sample OliLak19BULKMAT1_FD_123175 | JGI IMG/M metagenome (GOLD analysis project Ga0163144, IMG submission 123175) | Freshwater microbial mat bacterial communities from Lake Vanda, McMurdo Dry Valleys, Antarctica - Oligotrophic Lake LV.19.BULKMAT1 | ecosystem: Environmental > Aquatic > Freshwater >...
CTTGGCTAGTTCCCACCGGGGCGGTCAACATAAAACCCACATTGATTTTGAAAACACGGGGATACAGGTAGTGGATGCTCATAGAGATACCTTTTTTCCTCGATTGACCAGCGAAAGCGGGATAAACAAGCGGTGCTGTCACCAGAGCACCGAAACATAGAGTCTAAGACGCGCACGCGCCCATGTCAATTACGCCCGCCTAACCATTTCCCACCACACATGGTCTGCAAGGCGTGCTAACCATCCGCGCCGCCATAAAACCCCCTCAAAACGGGTTAAAGGTCGCGCCAACCACCCGCGTGACTCGACCACGCCGAACATCTCGCTAGGCGGTAGCACCACCCCTAGACCACGCCGCGCCGACACCTCAAACCACGGCGTGAAAGCGCGTTCGATTTGTCCCACAGACGGGTAGACCACCTTCATCGGGCTACCGCCGAGGGGCGTAAATTCTGCCTGACCCCGCCAGCGCCGCGCCGCCCGCTTGGGCTTAAGGTGCAGCAGATTCCATGCCGTCTCCCACAAACAAAATCGCGACATCACCGCCATGCACACCACCTCTCCCGGCGCGACTCGCATAGCTAACCATGCAGCCAGCGCATCAAAATCACGACAGGCATTCAGCGCCCCGAAATCGGCCAATACAAGCTGATATAGTCCGGTGAATCCGTCCGACGGGAGCGCGTTCACATCCAACCGGTCAACCGTCACGGTATCCGGCAGACGCGCCCGCGCCTGAGTCAGCATCCCGTCACTGATGTCGGTTGCCGTCACCACAGCGCCTAATCCATCCATAAACGCCGCGTCTAGCCCCGTCCCGCACCCAATTTCCAGCACTTGTGCGTCTGGTTTCAGGTGCAGTCGTAAGCGTTCATGCACCTGCCCGCGTAAAAATCGCGCCATCGGGCGTTCGGAAAAATCAGCGTCATACTGTGGGGCAAGCGAGTCAAACGTCATAGGAAAACACCCGAATATGTTAAAATGTCCATTTTACGCCAAAGGTCGCGCTCATGTCAGAACATTTTAAGCATATCTACAATCACCGCGCCGCCGATTATGATGCGATGGTCAGCCGCGAGGATTATCTGGGGAATCTGCTGCCGACGATTAACTCATTCGCCCCGCTGACTGGGGCGCATGTCGTTGAGTTTGGGGCGGGGTCGGGTCGGCTGACGCGCTTGATCGCCCCTCGCGCCGCGTCGGTGTTGGCGTTGGACATCGCCTTACCGATGCTACAACAGGCGCAATCCTCCCTCTCCGGCGTTGCGCTGGTTGTCGGTGATAACCACGCTATGCCCGTCGCATCTGGCATAGCAGACATCACCATCGCCGGATGGTCATTCGGTCACGCCACAGGCTGGAATCCGTCCGACTGGAAAACGGACATCGCGCAGATGATTGATGAGATGCGCCGAATCACCCGCCACGGCGGAACGCTTATCATCTTGGAGACATTGGGGACGGGCAGCACCGAGCCTACCCCGCCCAACCCCGCCCTCGCGGAGTATTATGCGTGGCTGGAAAACGATTTAGGCTTCACCCGCAAATGGATTCGCACCGATTACCGATTCGAGTCGGTAGATGAGGCCGACAGGCTGACGCGCTTCTTCTTCGGCGACGCCCTCGCAGATAGAATCCGCGCCGAAAACCTGACCATCCTCCCCGAATGCACCGGCGTCTGGGGCTTAACAACTGAGTGATAAGTCCTGAGTCTCAAGTGATGAGCAAGGGCTTAGCGTGCAAGTTAGAAACATCGCGAGGCAATGCCATGTCGCTACAAACAACCAACCCTTAAACAAAAAGTCCTGAGACAGGGTTAACCCCATCTCAGGACTCGCGGGCGGGCAAGCCTCGCCCCTACAAAATCTTTCGTGATGTGCGCTTTTTACTCATCACTCATCACTCCGCCCTTAATGTCCGCCGAGGTAAGCCTCAATCACGGCGGGGTCGTGTTGGAGTTCCTCACCCGTGCCGGTGTGTGAGACAGTGCCGGTTTGCAGCACATAGCCCCGCGCCGCAATCGAAAGCGCCTTAGTCGCGTTCTGCTCAACCAGCAGAATCGTCGTGCCGTTCTCGCGGTTGAGGTAATTAATCACGTTGAAGATTTCTTCGACCAATTTCGGCGCAAGACCCATTGACGGCTCATCCAACAGCAACACGCGAGGCGAGGCCATCATCGCACGGCCAATCGCCAACATCTGCTGTTCGCCACCGCTGAGTGTGCCGCCCAACTGCGCGAGGCGCTCTTTCAGGCGTGGGAAACGCTCGAACACATACTCCATATCCTGAGCGATTTTGGCCGTGTCGTTACGGGCAAACGCGCCCATCTCAAGATTCTCGCGGACGGTCAACCGTGAGAAAATTTTGCGCCCTTCTGGGGATTGGATGATGCCGCGCTTAACGATTTCATGCGCGGGTAGTCGCGTGATGTCCTCTCCGTTGAAGATGACTCGCCCTTGCGAAGCTGGGGTGATGCCGCAGATGGTATTGAGCGTGGTGGTCTTGCCCGCGCCATTGCCGCCAATCAAGGTGACGATTTTGCCCTCATCCACCGTGACTGAAATGCCTTTTAGCGCGTGGATTTTGCCATAATAGGTGTGGATGTCGTGGACTTGTAACAGGCTCATTGTGCTTCCGCTTTCTTTCCGGTTTTATCGGTCATGCTGCTGCCCAGATAGGCTTCAATGACCTCCGGGTTATTCTGAATTTCGGCGGGCGTGCCTTCAGCGATTTTGCGCCCAAAGTTCATCACGTTCACGCGGTCACTGACGCCCATCACCAACTTCATGTCGTGTTCAATCAAGAACACGGTCAAGCCGAGGTCGGCGCGGAGTTGGCGGATGAAGTGCATCATATCGTCGGTCTCTTGCGGATTCATACCCGCCGTCGGCTCATCGAGCAGCAACAGTTGCGGCTTAATCGCCAGCGCCCGCGCTACTTCCAGTCGCCGCTGATACCCATACGGCAGATTCGAGGCCAGCAGGTCGCCCTTGCCGCTCAGATTGCAATATTCCAGCAGGCGCATGGCCTCATCTAAGGCGGCTTGCTCCTCGCGACGATTGAACGGCGTCCCCAGAATCGCGCCCCACATATTCGACTTGAGGTGCTGGTGCATTCCGACGAGGATATTTTCCAGCGCGGTCAGCTTGGGGAACAGGCGAATATTCTGGTAAGTGCGGGCGATACCCGCCCGTGCGATGATGTCCGGGCGCGTATCTTTCAACGATTTCCCGTTGAAAATCACATCGCCTTCTTCCGGCGTATAGAATCCCGTCACACAGTTGAAAAAGGTCGTCTTGCCCGCGCCGTTTGGCCCAATCAGGCTGACGATTTCGCCTTTGCCGACCTTCAAATCCACCGCGTTGACCGCCGTCAGGCCGCCGAAACGCTTGACAATCAACTGACAATGGAGCAAGACACTAGGGTCTTTTGGGTTGCTCATAATGTGTATTCCCTCTTAGTCCCCGGCTTCGGCTTGTTGTCGATTGGCAGTAGATTGTTCCGATAGTTTGGGTGGTTGCGGTGGGATGAGACCTTCTGGCCGCAAGAGCATCGTGACGACCAGCAGCACGCCGAACGCCAACAGGCGATAGTCGCGCAGTTCACGCATAATCTCCGGCATCCCGACCAGCACGAATGCCCCAATGAATACCCCAGCGATGCCGCCCATGCCGCCCAAAATCACCAATGACAGCACGTTAATCGAGACCAACAGCACGAAGCTGTTGGGGAAAATCCCTTGCAGGCTTGCGCCGAACAACGCCCCGCCCATGCCGCTGAACGCTGAACTGACGCCGAACGCCAGCAATTTCGCCACGGTCAGGTTAATACCCATCGCCTCGGCCACATCTTCATCATCACGCAAGGCACGCCACGCCCGCCCTAATCGACTGGACGCCAGCCGGACTACCACCAGTGCGCCCAACCCCACCACAATCAGAAAGAGGTAATACACTTCTATCGATTGGTTCAATTCAACGAAAATCCGCCCACCCCACGGAAAGGTCAGGTCAATGCTGGGGAAAGGGATGCGCTGAATCCCTTGCGGGCCGCCGAAAATCGGCTTGAAGGTCGAACTGCTGATGATGCGCTGGAGGATTTCGCCGAAGCCCAGCGTCACAATCGCCAGATAGTCACCGCGCAGCCGCAATACCGGCACGCCCAGAGCCATCCCTGTAAACGCGCTGACGATGATCGCAATCGGCCACGCCTCCCAGAAGGTCAGCAGATTGGGGCAGATTTGCTGCAAACCCAACACGCTATTTTCAAAAGCGCGCAGGGCATCAAACGCAGCGGCTTGGTCAGTCACCCCCGGGCAGGTCAAAATGCTCGGTGAAGTCAAGATACCGGCTGTATATGCGCCAATCGCAAAGGAGGCCACATAGCCGAGGTCGAGCAATCCCGCATATCCAATCATAACGTTCATACCCACGCCCATGATGACGTAAATCATCACAAGATTGAGTGTATTGGTCAGCGACAAGCCCATAAACGGCGGCACGACCAGCAAAATCACGCCGACAGTGATGTAGAACACCCGTCGATTAATGGTCTTGGCTGTGCGTGGCAATTCATGAAAGGCCGTGTTAGACCGCTGACTCAGCGTCGGGATGATCGCAAACGTCAGCCCCATCACCAATGTAATGACGATGGCGTATAGGATAGTCAATTCTTTTTGGCTGGCAAGCACCCCTAACGACACGATAACCGCAAGAAAGTACCAAGAGGCGTCGTGCATCTGCTTGGATGCGCTGGTCATGACCGCGCCGAGGACGCCGAACAACGCCATCGCGCCACCAAATAACGCCAGACTGAGCAGGTCACCAGCCACGGGCAGCATGAGCAAAATCGGCTCATATTGTTGCGAACCGCGCAAAATCGTATCGCGCTCCATGCCGGTTAAGCTGGCAATCATGCCGAAGATGATTGCACCGCCCACGCCGACGGCCAAGCCCAACAACAGTTGTTCTAGCGCGGAATTGAAGCCGAACGAGTTGGTCAAGAGATAGGCCGCGATGAACGTGACAGCGACAGCCGCCGCATCACCCAGCGTCACAACTCGGTTAAGTTGGCCTTGCAATACGCCGATGATAATCACCGCCGCAATTGCGCCGAAAATCGTATTCTGGACGCGCATCTGTAGTTGCGAGATGAAACCCGCCAGCGCGCCAATAAGAGCGCCCGCCAGCAGCAATACAACCATGCCGGGGAGTAATTCGAGTTGCCCTTGCATGAGCGCCGAACCGCTTAACGGCGTCAAGTTTGCGAAGATGAAGCGGAGGTCATCAAAATTCACGGAGTCGGCGAAAGCCAACAGTGCCGCCAAGATGCCTGATACCACTAAGCCGCCAATCACGCCATTGATGATCGCAGAAGTCACTCCGCGCCCAGTAACGCTGCGTGCCGCCACCAATCCGCCAGCAAACAACGTGACATAGGTCAACAATTGGCTGAGGTTGAAGAAATCAGCGATGACATCCTTCTTACCGAACGAGCTATAGACATCCATCAGCGCCAAGATGACGGCGACAATCCCGACATACGCCGCACTACGGAGGGAGTTTTTTCCAATAATCATGGGTTACGCCCTCGACTTGGTGAGCGCTTCACCGAAAATACCGGTTGGGCGGAAGATGAGGATGAGGACGAGGACGCTAAAGGCCACCACGTCCTCCAACTGCGACGGGATGCCCAACATGCCGGGGGCAGCCGATTCAATCACGCCCAACAACAAGCCGCCCGCCATTGCGCCGGGGATGTTGCCGATACCGCCCAGCACCGCCGCCGTAAACGCCTTGACGCCGGGGAAGAACCCCATGAATGGCGTGACTTGCGGGTTATAGACAGCGAACAACACCGCCGCCGCGCCCGCCAGAATCGCGCCCAACAAAAACGTCACAACGATGATGAAATCGACGTTGATCCCCATCAGCGAGGCGGTGTTCTTATCTTCAGCCACGGCGCGCATGGCCTTGCCGATTTTGGTGCGTTGAACAATGAACCACATCAGCGTCATCAGCGCCAGCGCGATGATGAAGATGATAAGGTACAGCGGGCGTACCACGATTTCCTCATTCCCTACTGGCAAGTTATACCGTCCTTGCAGCAGGTTGATAGCCGTGCCGCACACGCGGTCAGGCTGGTCAGGGACTTGGATAGCCTCCGCGCACAGGCTGACCACCGGGTAACTGCGCGTATCGCTCCCGAACAAGCGGAGGAACAACTGTTGCAGCGTAATCGAGACGCCGATGGCGGTAATCAGTGATACCAGCCGAGGCGCACGCCGTAGCGGACGATAGGCGATGCGCTCCAACAAGATAGCGATGACTGCCGAGGCGGTCATACCGACGAACAACGTCAGCACCAGCGCCAGAATCGTGTTCTGGCTGAGGAAGCTGGGCGCGCCGTTCGGACCTTCTTGGTTGAAAGCGTTAATCGCAAAGAAGCCGATGTACGCGCCGGACATAAAAACCTCGCTATGCGCGAAGTTAATCATCCGCAAGACGCCGTACACCAGCGTATAGCCCAGCGCAATCAGGGCATAAATACTCCCTTGCGCTAGACCTAAAACCACGCCCTGTAAAAAGTCGCGCAGGTTGTAATTGCCAGCCAAAATATTCCCAATGGCTACAAAAACCACATAAACCAACAGGAGACCACCGGCAAGATATAAAAAGTTTTGGATGGGGTCTTTTCCAAGCCGGAAAAGCCCACCGATAGACGTGGTTTTGACCATGACAGAACAAATTCCCTGATAAGGGCATGACAAACGCGCCCGTTAAGCGCAGTGTTTATACCGCGTCACACCCTTAAAAACAATAAGACACATGAGCAAATGTTATCGAATGTACGGATATAGACACAATCAGGCAAAAAAATTCGGGGCGCAGGTGAACCCACGCCCCGAATCTTTACCACAACGGAGGGAGAATTACTCCTCCATATCCATGGTGTTCACGTCTTCGAGGGTGACGAATGCACCATCGACGACCTGAGAGAAACTGGTCAACGGGGCGACGCACTCGCCGTCGCCGTTGCAGCTGATCAGGCCAGTGATGCCTTCAACCGGCTCTTCCGCGCCATAGTTCAAGATGAACTCGCGCAGGGCGGCACGGCTGATTTCGAGGTTGCCGTCGGCGTTAATCGTGCCAACAGCCTCGATACCATCGAGGAACATGTTCACCGCGTCGGCGGCGTTGGTGTTGTACGGGCCAGTCGGGGCGAAACCATAGGTCTCTTCGTAGAGCGCCAAGAAAACGGTCACGGCGTCCGAGCTAACCGGGGCAGGCGACGAAACATAGACGCCTTCGGCAACTGCGCCGGCGAGGTCGATGAATTCGGTGGTCTTGATACCGTCAGCGCCCATGAAGTCAACTTCACTCAGACCGGCATCGGCGCGTTGTTCGGCCAAGCGGGCTGCTTCAGCGGGGAAGCCGCCGAAGAAGATTAACTCGGGTTCAGCCGAGGCAATGGTGTCGAGGGTGCTGCGGAAGTCGGTGTCGCCGACGGTCACGGCGTCAGCCGCGACGACTTCGCCGCCGAGGGCGGTGAAGGCTTCGGTCAAGACATCAACCAGGCCTTCGCCATAGGAGCTACCATCGTGGATGGTGGCAATTTTGGTGTAGCCGAGGTAGTCAAAGATGAAGATGGCGGCGTCCGCACCCTGAGCAGCATCGCTCGGAGCAGTACGGGCGAAGCTCTCGAAGTCCTGAGCCAACAACGGGTTGGTGCAGCTAGCGCTGATGCTGGTGAAGCCGGCCTGATCGAAAATCGTGGCGGCGGCGTTACAAGCCGAGGAGCAGGTCGGTCCGACGACGCCGACGATGGACGGCTGAGCGGCGAAGTAGTTGCCGATAGCCTGACCACCTTCAGACGAGCAGAGGTCGTCTTGGACATCGAATTCAACGGCGAACTCGACATCACCAACGGTCACGACGGGGCGGGAAAGGGTTGCCAATTCCGCACCACGAACGATGTCTTCACCGATGGGGGCGAGACCCTCACCGCTGATGACGGCGGCCAAACCCAAAACCACCGGGTCGCCAGCTTCAATCACAACAATATCTTCTTGCGCGAAAGTCGGGAGGATGACCAAAGCCACCAACGCCAACACGACGAGCATCTTACGGGAAATAGCACGAAGCATAGGTAGACTCCTTATGGGTATTTCGTTTACCCTAAAAAAACTGCCCTTTATAGGCACACCTTAGCTTAACTCAAACCGGCCTATTGTCAAATCGTATCCCCAAGTTGTGATGATGAACATTCAGCGACTGCTCACCCTAATTCTGCTCTTATCAGTGATAGTCATCCCGCCTGTTGCGGCTGCACAGGATTGCGCCGCGCCCACACTCTCAGACCCCGGTAATTTCAGCGGAGTCATCCTCTCCATCGCCCCAGCGGAAGGCGTTCGCGCTCTACGTCCTGAACTTCCGACAACTTATTATGTCGCCTTTGACGGCGCGAACTTCACCGCTGGCGGGGCGGCCTCACCCGATGGGCGCTATTACGCCGTCCCCAACGGTCTCATCCAGACCAACAACAGCGCCGATATACGCTATGTGGTGCAGGAAATCCGCGTCATCACCACCGAAACCGTCCCACGCATCCTAGCCCGCATCCCGTGGCAAGCCTCTTTCCCTGTCGGGACGCGCTTCGCCACCACGCAGGGCATCCCGCCCGTGACATGGTTAGACTCGCAAACCTTCGCTTTCCCCACGGGTTCAATGAACGGTGAGCAGATCTGGCAGCGCATCGATTTTGCAGCCTCCCCTACCGACATCCAACCGTTCGAGGCCGCCGCCTTAGCGCCGCTATCGCCCGACCAGCGCAGGGGACTCAAACCGGACGGGCTGGGCTGGGCAGTCTATGATATAGACACCGCCTCACAGCTTGAGCATCTGCCGCGTCTTAGCGCCGCGCAAACCTTAGCGTGGTCGCCGGAATCATCACGGCTGGCCGCTATCATCAATCAACCAGACGGCACAGCGCTCACCCTGTTTTGGCGCGGCGGCGCACAAGCCATAAGCGTGGCACAGATAGAGGCCGGTCAAGCGATCTGGAATGTGCGTTGGTCGCCAGACGGCACACGGCTGGCCTATGCGCTGTATGACCCGGAAATCAACCGCAGTCGCTTATATCTGTATGATGTGCAAGCCGACCTCAGCGCCGATACTTGCCTCGACCTGATGCCCCATCCGCAAGCCGTCGCATGGTCGCCAGATGGCGGGCAACTGGCCGTTCTAAGCGACTCGCACGGTGAATCGGCGTTGTATGCGTTTGACCCATCCGCCGACACCTTATCGCGCCTCAGCCCATACAGCGGCGGCCTATTAGGATGGTTCTGGGGCGAAGAACACTCAAATTAGCCATCGTAAATAAAAAGACCTGTCCGGCGCGTACCAGACAGGTCTTTTTGGGTCAACCGAGGTTAATAGTCGTCTTCCTCGTCGTCAAACTCATCGTCGTCGAAATCATCATCCTCAAACTCGTCGTCGTCGTCAACCGTATCGTCTTCTTCTTCAAGTTCGTAACCTTCATCGTCGATGTTGTCTTCATCAAAGCCACGCGGGCTGCGATTCAGTACATCTTTCAGCATGGTGAGGCTCCCTTTTTCCCTTAATTCAAGACTCTATCAGGGTAAAACACATCGGCAGTATAACACGAATCGCTGAGAGTCAAACGTGAAAAATATCCACCTGCCTAACGGGTCATAAAACGATAGCCTACCCCGCGTGAAGTCACGATATAGGTAGGATGGTCAGGGTCAACTTCTAATTTCTGGCGCAAATAATGGATATACAGCTTCAGACTGTCGATGGCGTCGCCATATTCTTCACCCCAAGCGAGCTTCACCAGTTCGTCACGGTTGACCACGCGCCCAGCGTTGCGAACCAGTACGCCCAATAAGTTGAACTCTTTCGGGGTCAAATGACGAATGGTATCACGGACGAAAACCTCGCGGTTCAAAAAGTTCACACGGAAGTCGCCATCATCAAATACCAATTCCTCTTGTGCTTGTGTGCGCGGCGCACGGCGGAGGTGCGCCCGAATGCGCGCCACCAACTCGTCACCATCGAACGGCTTGCCGATGAAATCATCAGCACCCTGTTCCAACCCACGCACCACATCTGCCGTATCGGTGAATACTGACACGAACAAGATAGGGACATCCGACATCTCGCGCAGGCGGCGGCAAATTTCCCACCCATCCATACCCGGCATGTGAACATCCAACAGCACCGCGTCCGGCTGGTGGCGATAGGCCTTCCGCAGCCCATCTTCGCCGGAACTGGCCTTCACAACCTCAAAGCCCTTCTTCACAAGCAAGGCTTCCATCATCCGCAGCATCGGCTCGTCATCATCAACAACTAGGATGGTATCCGACACACTCGGCCTCCAAACATCGCGCAAAGAGCGTTACAACCTACAAACCGCAAGCACACGAAATGCCAATCTCACTGTAGCACAAGGTTTGAATCGCCGCAACATCCAGAGGTACTGACAAATCGCTTAATCTGCGGGGGGACGGCCTAACCCAACGATTAGACTACGCAAGCCAGTTGAACGCTGGAAAAATCTGCCGCATCGTGTAGGCTACTGCGTTAAGTGTGCCAGTTTTCGATCCAATAAAATTTGGCACGAATAAACCGAATCAATAGAGTCACGAGGGACACGATATGCAGATTTCACGGACCCGCCCCCGCTTCTTGGCAGTGTTTTCGCTGTTGTTGCTGGGCATTGTCCTTTCAATGGGTTTGAGCCTGACCGCCTCGGCGCAGGAAGCAACCCCCGTACCGACCCCGGCTGACCCGGTGTGGCGTGGTTTCACCACCGCCCGCGCCGCGCTGGAAGAGAAGTTCAACACCGACCTGACCTACGTCAAGAACTGGACGTTTGAACAGGTCGAGTGGAAGGTCAGCATCGATTCGTGTGATGAAGCTGTCACCACACTCGATTACCGCCCGGTCTATTTCGGTTGGGAATACGTCATCACCTCGCTGCAAAACCGCACTTGGCGCGTCCGCGTCAGCTTCGACCTGAAGGCGGTCACCATCTGCACCAAGGAAGAGGTCTCCACGACTCCCGGCGGCGTAGGCGCACCCCCAGTCACCGGCTCCGGCGCGACGGGTTCGTTTGAATTGGGCGGCCACGTTATCAGCTTGACCGCTGAAGCCAAGACCGCTATGCAGACCGCTGGCATGACTTGGATGAAGAAGCAAGTGCGTTGGAATCTCGGCGGCGACACGGCTCAAGCGCAAGCTTACATTGACGCTGGCAAGGCAGGCGGCTTCAAAGTCCTGTTGAGCATCGTCGGCTACCCCACCGAAATGACCAATATGGATAGCTATATCGCCAGCTACGCCACCTACGTCGGTCAGGTCGCCAAGCTGGGGCCAGACGCCATTGAGGTCTGGAACGAAGCCAACATTGACCGTGAATGGCCTGCTGGCAAGGTCGGCGGCGCGGAATATACCAAGCTGCTCAAGCCTGCGTATGAGGCCATCAAGGCCAACAACGCCAACGTCATCGTCATCAGCGCTGCACCTTCCCCCACTGGTTACGCGGGTTCGGCGGGCTGCGTCCAGAACGGCGCTGTTCACGTCTGCAACGACGATGTATTCTTCCAGCAAATGGCGAACGCAGGCGCAGGCAACTATATGGACTGCGTTGGCTTGCACTATAACGAGGGAATCATCTCCCCCACTGTGAACAGCGGCGACCCACGCGGCGGCTACCCGACCTACTACTTCGGTGGGAACATTGGTCGCGCCCGTGCTTATATCAGCCAGCGCCCCATCTGCATCACCGAACTCGGTTTCGTCTCCCCTGAGGGCTACGGTCCTATCGCCCCGAACTTCGCATGGGGCGCAAACACCACCGTCGCGCAACAAGCGCAATGGTTGGCCGAAGCCGCCAGCACCAGCGCCGGTCTGGGCTATGTTCGCCTGATGATTGTGTGGAACATCAACTTCACCCAGTATGATGGCAACGACCCGCAAGCCGGTTACGCCATCATCCGCCCCGGCGGCCTCTGCCCAGCGTGTACCGCGCTCGGCAACGTGATGAAGAAATAGCAAGAAGTTTACAGTTTGAAGTGGGCAGTTCTTTGTGAACCGCCCACTTATGGAGGGATGATTTAAAATCCAAACGATCTTTGATCGGGGTTTTAGCATAAAACACACCCAAATAATCGTTTGAATTTGTTTCGATTTCCCCATTAGAAACCCCAGAGGGTGCAGCCACGCCCTCTGGGGTTTTTGTTTTAGATTAGGTGATAAGTGAATCATTATGAATTGCGAGATGTCCGGTTTCATGTAAGAATGGTGGTGTTAATTCTGAAAGAGTAAAACATGACGCAAGATAATCTAACAGTTGCACAAAAACGGAAATATCGCGTTCAACATGCCCAAGCAGCTAAAGAAATTTCATTATTATGGCTAACACAAGCCGAATTAGTAAATGTTATTGATTTCGGATTACCGGAGGTTGATGATCGCTATCATATTTGGAGAGTCCCACTTCTCAATAAATTCAACCAAGAAAAAATTGGCGAAATCGTTATAGATGCCTACACTACTTTGATTATTGAAACAAAATCAACCAATCCAGACATCCTTGAGGCGCGTTTATTGGGTCGCAATGAAGAAATAAGTCCCAAAATCAAACAAAATCGTAGTAGCGCAAGTTATCAACTATCTGATTTACGGAATACTATCGCGCAAGGCGACTCTGAGAAAATGTTGCAGGAATTACCAACTGAAAGCGTCGATTTAATTTTTACATCTCCTCCCTACTATAATGCACGCCCGGAATATGCTGATTATTTAAGCTATGAAGAATATCTGCTCAAACTCCGTAAAATTATCCATCAAGCCCACCGTGTTTTGGCGGAGGGACGCTTTTTTGTTATGAATATCGCTCCGGTTCTCATCAGACGCGCTAGTCGTAGCGAAGCTTCTAAGCGAATTGCCGTGCCATTTGATGTCCACGGATTGTTCATCCAAGAGGGTTTTGATTTCATGGAGGACATCATCTGGGAAAAACCATCCGGCGCGGGATGGGCGACAGGACGAGGCAGACGTTTTGCGGCAGATCGCAACCCACTTCAATATAAAGCCGTCCCTGTGACCGAATACATTTTGGTCTATCGTAAACACACAGACAAATTAATCGACTGGCATATCAGGTCGCACCCGCAACCGGAGTTGGTCGACGAGTCAAAAATTGATGATTCCTATGAACGTACCAATATTTGGCGCATAACCCCATCGCATGATAAGCGGCATCCGGCTATTTTTCCGCTAGAGTTGGCTGAACGGGTCGTTCAATATTATTCATTCAAACAAGATGTGGTTTTGGATCCATTCGCAGGCATCGGAACCGTCGGAAGCGCGGCTTCCAAACTAGGTAGGCGATTCGTCTTAATTGAGCGCAACCCTGATTACGTCAATATCATCCGCCAAGAGGCGAAAATCTGGCTAGGCCCAGAAGCCAAACACGTTTTAACTTTGAATTGTGCACCGATTTCTACGGAAGATACGTTGCTATGACCTTAACATTTGTAGATTTATTAGATGCCGATACTCGTAATCTTATGAAGGCAAGCGGAATATCCTTGATTCCACAAATTGGGATGGATGTCATCAAATCTGTGGTATTAGATGTGCTGACAGGTAAAAATATCCGTAGCTCAACCGAGATTTTAACCCGTAGACGGATTACCGCACTCAATTTAGCCATACTCAATCTATTCATCAAAGGCGTGGCTTCTATAGATCAATTTATTGAAAATCTGCCCGAATTGGCTACTGAAGTTTTACACAGTAAGGTTGGCAAAAAATACAAATTCAATAAAGAAGAGCGAGGTTTTGCCTTATGGATTTTAGGTTTGACCGGCAAAGGTGTCCAAAATGTATTGGGAGATGATACGCAAGAACTGGAGCAATATCGAAATAATTATATACTTGCTTGCCATGAAATTACGGATAACTACGAAAATACCTACGGGAAATTGGAGGGTCATTTGTCAGTGGGGTCGGGTGTAAAAGCACAAGTATCTTGGCTGTTCATGGCTTATTTCCTAACAACTATCGGCGCACAGACGTTGAGTATTCGGGGTTCAGATAAATCGACCTATGGTAAATTCTTCGAAAAACTTATCTTAGGATCATTATTATCAATTTTGGGGTTTGAATATCAATCAAATAGCCAAGGAGTACGCTCTGATGGAGTTTTCTGGCTCTCATCCAATGATCAACGCGAGAGTGATGCCACACTCTTGATTTCCCCCGGGCAAGCTGTACGTTTTGATATTGGTTTTATTGGCCGTGGTAATTCAGAAATATCCATGGACAAAATCACCCGCTATCAAAATAAAACCACGGTTGGCACTGAGCAATATTTTTCAGCGACACTGATTATTGTTGATAAAATTGGGATGGGTAGTAATTTAACGGCATTAGCAAATCAAATTAATGCACCGATTGTTCAAATGAGTGGTAGTTATTGGCCTCAACGAGTGGCAAAGATTTTGCATGACAGGTTTAAGGTTGAGCATCCCTTGGTCAATCTCCCAATTTCTGAAGTAGAAGATTATTTAAAGGCATCACTTGAAAAAATATCTTTAGACCCTTTTCTAAATCTCACTTTTGGCAAAGCAACACCAGCAGAAGAATAAACCAGCACCCTCGCATATTCCTATGCTTTCGAGTCCTGAAATAAGGTTAACCCCACTCAGGACTCAAGACTTTACCCGCTACACCGACTTAATCACCCCATCGGTAGTCATGAACATGCGGATTTTCTTGTCCTCGAACACGATGGTCAACATCTCGCTCTCGCCGCGACCTTTAATCTCCAAGACCGTCCCCGCCCCAAATTTCTCGTGGCGCACCTTCTGACCAGAACGAAACGCCGACGTCGGCAGCGGCGCAGCGGCTGGGCGTGACTGAGCAGGTTTTCCGCCCGATGTGCCGGGGAACGGGACGATTTTATCGCGGATATTGCCGCTGTGCGTTCCTTGATACGACGGTGTTTGCGGCTGTGATGGGCGTTCCCAGCGCGTCTGGTCTTTGAGGTTCTGGGCGGTGCTGCTCAGATAAACCTTGCTGGTCTGACCGGTCAATACATTGGTCGGGATGTCGCCCAAAAAGCGCGACGGCGTGCTGACGGTGGCTTGCCCGCCATACAGCGAACGCCGGAAGGCATAACTCAAGTATAGGCGTTCCTCAGCGCGGGTGATGCCAACATAGAACAGGCGGCGCTCCTCCGCTAGAGATTCGACGCCCTCGTCTAAGGCTCGGCTGTGCGGCAAAACGCCGTCCTCGCATCCGACAATGAACACAATCGGATACTCCAAACCCTTCGCGGCGTGCAGGGTTAGCAAGGTCACGCGGTTAGCATCTGCCGATTCTTTATCCTCGACATCGGTCATCAGCGCGTTCTCGGCGAGGAATTCGCTCAGACTGCGCTCCTCCTCCATATTCTGAACCAACACGCCGCGCAACCCTTTCAGGTTTTCCTCACGGTCTGTGATTTCTTCTTCACTGTTGGAATATTCGCGCATATACAGCCGATAGCCGATGTCGCTCAGAATCAGGTCGAGCAGCGCGGCATAATCGTTGTTGGCGTTCAAAAAGACGCGCCATTTGTTGACCAACGCCCCAAAATCGGCAAACAGACGGTTAGAACGCCCACCGAGCGCCGCCTCTCCGCTGATGATTTTGTTGAGCGTCACATCGTAGCCCCAGTTGTTTTGCGCGGCCAATGTCACAAACTCTGAGAGAGACTTATCACCGATGCCGCGTTTGGGGGCGTTGATGACCCGCCCAAAACTGACCTTATCGCTGGGGTTATTCACCACCCGCAGATAGGCGATAGCGTCCTTAACCTCACGCCGCTTATAGAACCCGACCCCGCCGACCAGCTTATACGGGATGCCCTGCCGCACGAACACCTCTTCAAGGGAACGGCTTAGGGCGTTGGTGCGGTACATCACCGCGATGTCGTTATAGGTATACGCGCTGCCATCCTTGCGCCGCACTTCAGAAGATAGGCGGCGACTGTCGCGGATGAGTTCGTCAATCTTTTCGACCACGTAGCGGGCTTCAAACTCATCATTATAGCCCTCGAACAATTCAACCGCGTGTCCGTGTCCCTGTTCGGTGAACAGCGCCTTCTTGGTGCGATTCGGATTCTTATCAATCACCCCACGAGCGGCGTCAAGGACATTTTGGGTCGAACGATAATTCTGCTCCAACAAAATGACGTGTGCAGCCGGATAATCGCGCCGGAACTGCTGGACGTTGCGCCAATCCGCGCCACGAAAAGCGTAAATCCCTTGGTCTTCATCGCCGACGGCGAAAATATTATTCTGCGGCGCGGTGAGCGCCTTAACCAGTTGATATTGCGCGGTGTTGGTGTCCTGAAATTCATCGACCAACACCCACTCCATCATGCGCTGATACTTGTCGCGGACTTCCGTCGCGTTGGTCATCAGATTGGCGGTAATCATCAATAGGTCATCGAAATCCATCGCGTCGTTATCGACCATGATGGCCTGATAGCGCTCATACGCCCGCTTGACGACCTCACCAGCGTAATCCGTCGCGGGATATTCTTGCGGGCGGATGAGTTCGTTTTTGGCCGCCGAAATCCGGTTCAAAATTTGGCGCGGCGGGAATTTTTTGGGGTCAATGTTCAACTCACCCAACGCCTGAGTCACGGCGGTGGTTTGGTCGTCGGTGTCAAAAATCAGATAATTCTGGCTATACGAGGTGTGCTGATGCTCACGGCGCAAGATGCGGGCGCAGATGCTATGGAACGTCCCGATTTGCAAGCCGGTTAGTTTGCCGCCGAGCAGTTTTTCGACGCGATTTCGCATCTCTCCGGCGGCTTTATTGGTGAACGTCACCGCCATCATCGAGGCCGGATAGACGCCCATCTCCTGAATCAAATAGGCGATACGGTGAGTCAGCACGCGGGTTTTGCCACTGCCGGGGCCAGCCAAAACCAATACCGCCCCATCGCCTGCCGTGACCGCCTCACGCTGGGGGTCGTTCAAACCATCTGTGATGAACATAAGTGATGAGTCCTGAGTCCTGAGTGATGAGTTCAGAACAAGCATCAGCGATGATGTTACTCATCACCCATCCCTTAAAACTCATCACTATTCTTTACGTAGCACAAAAGTATACCAAAACCCTGAAAGCAAACAGCCCCGGCGCGGTGGCCGGGGCTGTTTGTCCGTGCGTTCATCACGCACAGAGGGCGGGTTGCGCCTTACAGCGCTACCTTACAAAAAGTGGTGCTAAAGGGACAACCCCTCCCAATACGCTGTAGTACACATATTATGACCACCTCCTTTGCTCACCCAACGTTAGCTAAACCATAACACGGCTTCTCAAAACGCGCAAATGAGAAATACTTTAACCCCCAGTCATTGGGGGTCATTACGGTTCATAAGAATTCATAGATGCCCACAAAGCCAATTATAGGTGGGCAGCGTGCTACGCCCTATACACTAAATTAAGCCGATTTCTTGTGTATCATTATCCTGTCAGATGCAGGAACTCCATTTTTGGCGTCCCTTTACACATCCTCCACACAGACGGCAAGAATGTCGTCCCTACA